>Ga0310343_10000554_pt1 | contig 17966 bp, 23 predicted proteins | sample HC15DNA2025_MG_FD_203519 | JGI IMG/M metagenome (GOLD analysis project Ga0310343, IMG submission 203519) | Marine microbial communities from station ALOHA, North Pacific Subtropical Gyre - HC15-DNA-20-25_MG | ecosystem: Environmental > Aquatic > Marine > Oceanic | place: Pacific Ocean: North... | reverse complement strand
TACTTGCAGGTGGCACATTGTTGTTTGCAGTAGTGTTAAGTATTTTAATTAGAAATACTAAAGCACACAAAGTTTTAACATTCATATTTTATCCTTTGATAAAATTAAAAGATTGGGTTGACCCAAATTATTGGGCAAACAGAGTAGGCGAAAAAAGCGGAGCCTACGACAAAGCAAGAAACAGCAAGACAAGAAAATGGGTTGATAGTTTAGAAGGTTGGAAATGGTGGGCATGGCAAATAGTAGTAGGCGGTATAGGTATTTTAATATTTGAATTCTTATTAAACTTAATTGGGTTGTCAATGCTACCTTGGAGATGGTAATGAAAGAAAAAATAATTATGTGGGGAGCAATTATTGGTTTAGGAATACTATTGTTTTTAATACCGACTAAAGGAAATGCTTTAACTAAAGATGAAATAAAAGAATATGTAAACAATCAACCATTTGACTTTGTACAAATAAAACAAGATAAAGAAGCATATGAAATTTACTTGTTTAGAGAAAGGGAAAGAAGATTACAATTTGTTGAGATAGACAAATACCCAACAGCGGAACAACGCAGAAGATATTATATTTTACATGCTATAGATGTTAGTATGACTATATGGGCATTGAATAATCGAGATAATATCAAGGAAGGTAATATATTTTTAAACGACAATCCAAGCAATCAAACATTAATAACAAATAAATTATTAACAATACCAATTTATCAGAATAGTAATCAGCCACAAGTAGTAGTAATGAATCATATTATTGGTGGAGTAATTTTACATAACTTATATGTAATAGGGAGATATGACTAATGAGTAAAAAATTTATACATGTAAATCAAGGCAAGATTAGAAGTAATTTAAAACACGGCACTAACGATCCTGTAATTACAATTAAGGAAGGACGAAACAATACATACTGTCATGAGGTTGATATCAAAGGACCAAGTACAGTTATATATGGTTGGGGAGGTGAAAAACTTTTACCTTGTGGTGCTAGAGTAGTAATAGAAACAGAAAGTGATGTTGAGATAGTTAGATGACTTGGAACAACAGTGATACATGGCAAAAGAATTCCGACGGCTGGGTAGAAACTATGAATAAGTCAAAAGAGGATAAAGAGAAGTATAGAAAGTATGCTGATAAAACAGAACAGCCAATTCCATATAGAAAATGGTTGAAAGATAGAGATGAGAACAATAGCACAGGGCGAAAAGTTTAGAGTATTAGAACACAGAGTATTTGGATTAAATATGAATCCTTTTCGCTATTATATACTAGAGGACAGTAGAGAAGCAACTAGAAGTCAAGGTGTGGATTACAATGTAAAAATTACATACTTCTATTGGTACACACAACCTATGATGAAATTATACTGTCACGATATATTTGATGATGTATTTAGACAAGGTGTTTGGCATGGATAAAGGTTATATAGTAATAGCACAAAACAACGACACAACTGATTATCTAGAACAGGCGTATGCCCTTGCATTAAATTTAAAACTCACACAGAGTACTGTAAGCAATCTAACAGTATGTGTAGATGATAAAACTAAAAAATTAATAAAGCAAAAGCACAAAGATATATTTGACCATATAGTAGATATACCTTGGAATGACCAGGCTAAAGATGCCGAATGGAAAATTAATAACAAATGGAAATATTATTACATGACTCCTTATAAGGAAACTGTAATACTAGACACAGATATGATATTCCCAAATGATGTAAGTCATTGGTGGGATATGTTAAGTGAAAAAGATATATGGGCATGTACTAATGTAAAAACATACAGAGGCGAGCCTGTAGAAGATTATTATTATAGATTACATTTAAAAAATAATGAAATGCCAAATGTTTATACAGCATTCTTTTATTTTAAACAATGTCCACTAGCAGAAGAATTTTTTAAAATGGCTCAAACTATATTTGAAAATTGGGAACGGTTCTATTTTAAATATATGCCAAAAGGTAAACCAGACTGGCTAAGTGCTGACGTGGCATTTAGTTTAGCAATACAAATTCTAGGAATAGAAGATAAAACAACAATGGATCATATGACTGAATTACCTACATTCATACATATGAAAAGTAGAATACAAAACATACCTACAAGTTATATGGAAGAAGATTGGACAAAAAGTATTCCTACATATTACAATAGTTACAACAATTTTAAAATAGGCAATTTTCAAATAACACAACCTTTTCACTATGTAGAAAAAGATTGGATGGACAAAGACAAAATTACACAGATGGAGATAGCATGGCAGAACTAACACCAGGCGAAAGACTTGCATTACTAAAACAAGAACATGGATCTTTAAAAGAAGTAGAAAAGCAAAGAACTAGTACAACTTTTCTTGTGTATAATAATGACGGTGTAATTTTTTATAAGAGTCATGAAAGACCTGAAGATATGCGTAAGCACAAAAATAAAAAATTAGTTGAAATGGAAACTAATGCCGTATCATTTATGGACGAAGAAGGTAGAAGCATAGCAGAATTTATAGTTGAAGAAAATGATGATGGTGTTCCTTATGTTACATTTAAACCTGTGGACAAACCTACATATGATGTAGAGCAAGAATTTTTAACTGAAGTTACAGATTATCAAGAAGATGATAAGTGGGATATAATGATTAATGTACAACAAAGTAAATTTATTGTAACATTAAACTCTAAAAAGAAAGTCAAAGAGAATATTGTTTTGTATATTACATCACCCGGCGACCCACACATACTGTATGAAAAATTAAATATCAATATTAACAATTTACAAGACTTAAAAATTATGGAGTTTAAAAAGGATTATAACCTTAACGACTTTAGCATTTATACTAGAAAATTATATGATAAATATGTGCGTAGTTAATTTTTTTACAGGACACGCACATGGCGAAGATAGATGTCACAGAATTAGACATATTTTACATATCATATGACGAACCCAACTGTGAAGAGCATTGGGCAGATTTATTAAACAAAGTACCTTGGGCAAAGAGGGTACATGGCGTCAAAGGCTTTGATAAAGCACACAAGACTGCCGCAGAACAATCCGAAACAGAAAGATTCATAACAGTAGATGGAGACAATATTGTTATGGACGATTTCTTTGAACAGATTTTAGAAGTTCCTGACACAGACCATGACGGGAACAACATATCAGAAAGTATTTTTAGTTGGAATGCTAAAAATATACTGAACGGTTTAGTATATGGAAATGGCGGACTTAAATGTTGGCCCACCGAATATACAAAGACCATACGAACTCACGAAGCCGCCGATGACGGAGAAGGAATGGAGTTTTGTTGGAAACTTAACTACATACAACTGAATGATACATTCAGTGAAGTGCATCAAACAGCCAGTCCATTCCAAGCCTTTAGGGCCGGTTTCCGTGAGGGAGTTAAAATGAGTTTAGACCAAGGTAAGCGAATCAAACCAGATGAGTTTAAGCAAAAAGTATGGTGGCAAAACTATAACAGATTACAGACCTGGTGTAACATAGGCAGTGATGTAGACAATGGTCTATGGGCAATCTATGGAGCAAGACTAGGATGTAAGATGACAGTTTTAAGTGATTGGGACACTAATCAAATATCAGACTTTGAATGGTTTAAGGAGTTCTTTAACAATGAAGTACTACCACGTTTTCCAGGTGACGAACTTTGTAAGTACACAAAGGTTACATGGAATAAAGAAATGCTAGAGATTGCAATTAAAGATTTAGGAGCAGAACTAAACGACAATGTAAATGAAATGATGTTGTTTGATCCTAATCCTAAAATGTGTAAGTTCTTTAAAAAAACTTATGTAAATCCTAGACGTTGGGGAGTAATGGTTAGAGAAACACAAATACAAGAATTATTAGAAAAAGGATTATTACAATGAAAACAATACTAATAGCAGGTCTATTATTTTTATTATGTAATCCTGCATTTGGAAGTACAACAGCAAATTTAGGTTTAACATTAGTTGATAGTGATGCAACATTTAATGGTAAGTTTAAACATAATGTTGAGAAAGGTAAATGGCAAAGTAATTACGAAGCCGCTTATGTATTCAAAAAATCAGACGGTGTAGAAAAAACAAATGACTTTTATTTTCAGTTCAAAGAAAATTATGAGCTAACAGATAAAAGTTATGTTATAGGTGTAGCACAATTAGACTACGACAAGTTTAGAACTGCATACGATATGAGAACTGTGCTTGGTGCAGGTTACGGATATAAAATTTTAAGAACAGATAATTGGAAAGTTAGCAACGAAATATCAATAGCATATTTGAAAAGCGATGCTAACGAAATGATTTTAAGAAACAGTTTATGGGCAACATATAAATTTAATGATAATTTAAGTTTAACAAACAAACTGTTATATGAATCAGGTAACGATATGTATTTGCGAAACAGCACTGACTTAATGTACAAACTTACAGATAAAATTTCAATAGGTGTTGGTAATACATTTACAGATAATATAGAAACTAGAAATATTTTTACAATAAATTTAGCAATAAAATTTCAATGAGTATATACGACGAAGCCGCGGATAAGGCAAAGAAGCAACTGGACGAGATAAGTCCTACAATGTGCTATGCAAAATGGTCACAGGTGTCCATGCACCTGACTAATGGTAAAACACATAGTTGCTATCATCCGCCAACTCACAGTATAGACGTAAACGAATTAAAAACTAATCCTAGTGCATTACACAACACTAAGGAAAAGAAAGAACAACGTGCATTGATGTTAAAAGGCGAAAGACCAGAAGGTTGTAGTTATTGCTGGAACATAGAAGATACGGGTGCAAGAAGTGACAGAGTATATCGTAGTGGAGAATATTGGGCACAAAATGCCAGAGAAGAAATTAAAGAAGCAGGTGCTGATGGAAATATTAATCCACGTTATGTAGAAGTAAACTTTAATCAAGCATGTAACTTCAAGTGTAGTTATTGTAGTCCACATTTAAGTACAGCATGGCATGAAGAAATAGACGAGCATGGACCATATCAAATCAAAGATGGTGAACACAATAACACAGACAGTTTAAATAAAGGTGGCTTAATGCCAATTCGAGTTGCACAAAAAGATAATCCATATGTTACAGCATTTTGGAAATGGTGGCCTGAACTGTATAAGAACTTAGAAGTGTTTCGTATGACAGGTGGTGAGCCTTTAATGGACAGTAATACATTTAAAGTATTAGACTATGTGTACGAAAATCCTAATGCATGGTTAGAAATGAGTTTGACCAGTAACATGTGTCCACCTAAGCCAATATTAATGGATATGCTTATCACTAAATTACAAAAAATGGAAGAGATTCAGATATGGGAAGATCCAAATAAATTTAATCCTAATAGTGGTAACAATTGGTATGTGGCTCCTGCATGTAAAAACTTTTCTGTGTTTGTAAGTGTAGATGGCTTTGGGGAACAAGCAGAGTATATGCGTAACGGACTATGCTTTAAGACTCTACAAAACAACGTACAACGCATTTTAAAAGAGACAGACAATACAACTGTTACCTTTATTAATACGTTTAATTTATTAAGTGTAACAAGTTTACGAGAGTTCTTACAGTGGATATTAGAACTTAGAGACCAATATGCTAAAGATAGACAAGGCACAAAATATATCGAAATACCAGACAATGGTGGTCATAAACATGAACCTTATGCTATTGTACCTAAGCAACGTATATGGTTTGATATACCTTTGCTTAGAGCACCGTTTTGGCAGAACATACAAATACTGCCACAGTACTATCAAAGTTATTTAGAAGAAGCAATAGCATTTATGGAAATGAATAAAGCAAACGAAGAACACATTGATTATAGAGGATTTAAAGATTTTGAAATAGATAAAGTGAAAAGAAATTTAGAAGTTATGAAGGGCGGCACTATGTTTCATAGAGATGAAATGTATAAAGCAAGAGCAAACTTTTATAAATTTTTTACACAACATGACCAAAGAAGAAACACAAATTTCTTAAACACATTTCCAGAGATGGAAGACTGGTGGGAAATTTGTGAGGAGGCAGATGCATTAATATGAAAGGTAGAGAATTATTTGATGCTTTAAAAGAAGGAGTAGTAACAGTAGAGTTTACTAAACTGGACACAGGAGAATTGAGAGTGATGCCATGTACTCTTAATAATGAAATATCCGGACAGAAATTGGAGATTAAAAGTTATAATACAAATGACACAATGGTAATGTACGGACTAGACGTTAAAGCATGGCGTGATGTCAAGATAGACACAATACAGAAATGGTATCCAGGATACCCACAAGATAAGGAATAACATTATGTTAGACTTTGTAAAAATAAAAACTGACCTTGAATCTAGTTTTAATAGTGACATGGCAGATGGTGTTGACGTTAGTATAAATGTCAATGTGATTAATGAAGAAAACGGAAAGTTTTCAGTTAGTGTACTTGATAACAAGTGTACTGTATATGATGATAATTTGTCAAAAGCAGATATTACAGTAGGCTTTGTGGATAAGGACACAATGATAGACATGTTTACAAAAGGAGTAAATCCTACTTCACTTGTAATGAGTGGTAAGATGACTTTTAATGGAGACATGGGCAAAGGGAGATCCATCAAAGGATTATTTATGAAGTGAGAGTTTTAATTTTTGGCTTACCAGGTTCAGGTAAGACATATTTGGCAAGTCGCCTAAAAAAATATTTAGGTGACTATGCTGAACATTTTAACGCAGATGAAGTTCGCACAAATGCAAACGATTGGGACTTCAGTGATGCAGGACGTAAACGACAATCGGAAAGAATGAGTAAGTTAGTAACAGACTCTGTAAACAATGGCAAAATTGCTATTGCAGATTTTATAGCACCGTTTAGATTATCTAGACAACAGTTTGGTGCTGATTTTAAAATTTGGGTAGACACAATATCTACTAGTAGATATAAAAATACAGATGATGTATTTGAAAAGCCAACAAAGTTTGATTACAGAGTTAAAGAAAAAGACTTTAACAAAGATGCAATTAGAATTGCATGGGAGTTAGGTAGACGTGCTATATGGAACAATAAAGCACCAACAGTACAGATGCTTGGAAGATATCAGCCCTGGCATGAAGGACATCAAGCATTGTTTGATAGGGCAATGGCTAAACATGGACAAGTACATTTAATGATTAGAGATATGGAAACAGATGACAAAAATCCATATACTGCAAATCAAGTAAAAGAAAATCTTGAAAAAGAATTGAGGTACAATGCAGGTAAAGTTAAAATAGAAATTGTTTCAAACATTATGAATATAACATATGGTAGAAATGTTGGATATAAAATTGAGCAAGAGCATTTTGATAAAAGTATAGAAAATATTTCATCAACAAAAATAAGAATGGCTCAGGAAGCAATAGAGGGAAAATACGGAATATGAAGATAGCAATCACAGGACACACAAAAGGAATTGGTAAAGCATGTGCTGATGTATTCAGCGAACACGAAGTAATAGGCTTTAGCAGAAGTAATGGGTTTGATATACAAGCAATAGAACCTATATTAGACTCCAGTAATGACTGTGATGTGTTTATTAATAATGCATATCATTATGATAATCAACTAGAACTTTTTAAACAACGTTATATGTCTTGGAGAGATGACAGCGAAAAGACAATAGTAAATATAATTAGTAAAGCAAAATATTTAAAAGACAATGTAGACTATTACGAAAGCAAAAGAAATCTTGATGCTGGAGTAAGAAGGTATCTTTTTAATCCTAGTCGTAAGTGTCGTATTATAAATGTTAATCCTGGATATGTATTAACAGAAGGAGCAGAACAAAATATTAAAATGTTTAAGCACCCACACATTACTGCTGAACAATGTGCAGACTATATCAAGTGGGCAATAGAACAACCTATAGAAATATGGGACTTGTCATTATGGAAATTAAAAGGATAATGAATGGAGTTTAAAACATATGAGTGCATTGTTTGTGGATGGATATACTATGAGGAACACGGAGTTCCTGAAGATGGTATTGCACCAGGAACTAAATGGGAAGATATACCTGAGGATTGGTACTGCCCAGAGTGTGGTGTAGGCAAAGATGACTTCGACATGATAGAGATATAATATGAAAAAGATAGCAATAACAGGACATACAAGAGGCATAGGTAAAGCATTAGTTGAAAGACTAGATAAAAGAGACTATGAAATAAAAGGCTTTAGTCAAAGCACAGGATATAACTTACAACGTGTTAGTACAGTTAAAAAAGTTGTAAACGAATGCTTAGAGTGGGACGCCGATGTGTTAGTAAACAATGCTTATGTGCCAGACAATCAAGTAAGACTGCTATATACAATGTATGAACAATGGGTAAACACACCTAAGTTAATAATTAATATGGGTGCTATTAGTAGCGACAGTATTAGTAACTTTGCACAAATGGGTTACAACAAAGACTGGACACCTTATGTAAGTGACAAAGCAAGACTAGATTGGGCAAGTTTACAACTAGCAAATCAGTTTAAGCCTGGCATGTGTAGAGTAACAATGATAAAACCTGGAATGGTAGACACAGATAGTACTGCTTGGCTAAAAGGCGTAAATAACATAGAAGAGATTATGATGACTGCTGATAGTGTAGCAGAAATGATTGAGTGGGTAATTGAACTAGAGGACAATACTCAAATGAGAACATTAAGTTTTGATGTAGGAAATTTTGATGGTTAGAAAAGTCGGAGAGACACATAGAGAGTTTAAGGCAAGGATGATTGATCCTGTGTCCGAAAGTTTCTGTGGAGCAAAATGGTACAATGCTACTATATGGTTAGGGCATGGTGGTACTACAAGTTGCCATCACCCACCTGCACATCAAATTGATTTAGAAGAAATAAAAACAAACCCAAGTGCTATTCACAACAGTAGGCACAAAAAGAAAATGCGTAAGATGATGCAGGAAGGCACTAGACCTAAAGAGTGTGAGTACTGTTGGAAGATTGAAGACATGGGCAAAGACGCAGACGGTAATGAGCCTGTGTCAGATAGAGTATATAAAACTGTTATATATGAAGATAGAGATTTAAAACATATTGCAACATTGGATCCAAATGCCGATGTAAATTTAAAGACATGTGAGATAGCATTTGATAGAACATGTCAGTTAGCATGTAGTTATTGTAATCCAGCATTTAGTAGTACCTGGGTAAAAGATATTAGAACTAACGGAGGCTATCAAGGTATAAAGAGTGATGCTAGAGGACACTTTATTGATGATGCTCCGTATGCCGAGCCATTTGACCAAGGAGAAGAAAATCCTTATGTAACTGCATTTTGGAAATGGTGGCCCGAGTTAAGTAAAGAGTTAGAAGAGATTAGAGTCACAGGCGGTGAGCCTTTGATGACTCCTAGCATCTATAAATTATTTGATTGGTTTAAAGAAACTGATGAACCAAATGCAAAGAACATGCGACTTGCTATTAACAGTAACTTAATGGCTAAAGAAGCCTTGCTGAACAAGTTTATAGATGCTACACAACACATTGACCACTTTCATGTATATACAAGTTGTGAGGCAAAAGGTCCACAAGCAGAATACATTAGAGATGGATTAGATTGGAAAGTGTGGACTAGTCAGTTTGAACGTTTTGCCACTGAAGCAAACTACGAAGGTGTACACATGATGATGACTATAAATGCATTGTGCTTAGATAGTATCACAGAGTTTTGGGATTGGTGCTTAGACATGAAACGTAAGTATGGTCATCACGTTCCAGGCATCAGTGTAAACATATTACGTTTTCCTAGTTTTCAAAGTCCACTTACATTACCAGACCATTTAAGAAAAATGTATCATGATGAAATCAGTGATTGGTTACAAGCAGTAAGAGACAAAGGAGAGAAGTCTGAAATAACAGGTTCAGAACTTATACAACCTTGGGAAGAAGACCAAATTAGTAGACTAATAGAATATTTAGATGTTGTGAAAACTCCACATAGAAATACAGCAGAGCAAGACTTATTACATCATGACTTTAAAGTATTTTACGAACAGTATGACGCAAGACGTGGATTTAACTTTAGAGAAACATTTCCAAGACTTGCAGAATGGTATGACAGTATAGAAGTTAAAGATATATCTGATGATGAGATTGCAGACATACAAGCACCAGACAGTCAAGGCATTACAAATACTTTATATGCTAAACGTATTGTAACAGAAGATGGTGAAGTAAAAGTTGTAGAGATGAAAGTAAGAGGACGTCAAACAGGTGAAAGTGATGATGACTATGATGATGAAAAATACAAAGACGACCCAGACTTTAATCCAAACATAAAAAGAAAAGTTGGAAGTAGTATTGGTTGGGATACAAACACAGACGGGTTAGGCGGAGCAGTTGATGAAGACATATAACAAATTCTTAGAAGAAACATTTAGCCTTTGCAAAGACAAGAGTGTTTTAGAACTTTCAACATTTAGAAATGGACACTCACGTATTATTAAAGAATTTGCAAGTAGTTGGCAAGGAGTTGAGCCGGATCAAAGATTTGCAGGCCCTAATATGTTTACTGGAACTGCAAATGATTTTTATAAAACTAAATTTGGCAATCAAGAGTATGATGTAGTAATTTGTCTAGGTTTATTATATCACTTACATAGTCCTATGCATTTATTTGAACAAATCATTAATAAAAGTAAACCTAAAACAATTATTATAGAATCTGTTCATGTGGGAGACCCCACTCTGGAAGATGAAGAATTTAATACTTCTGGTAATGCTTTTTGTGATAAAGATATAACTAAACCAATACCATTTAGTTTTACTATATCGTGCCACATAGTTGATAAAGTACTAGACTCTGTGGGTTATAAATATGTAGGTGGTCTCAAAAATTATAATAATATAAAAATAGATACAGAATACGGAACGTCAAAAAATGACTGCTGGTTAGGAATATATGAAAAAGATTAAGCCTATATGGTCAGGTGGTAATATGCACCCAACTTCTCCAAACAAAGTGTTTTGTACTGCACCTTGGACACATACATACATTAGTCCACAAAGTGAAAGACGTATGTGTTGTGCTAGTAGAGAAGAACATACATTCCAAAAACAATATATAGATGCTAGTAACGATGAACGTTACGGAGAAGTTAGAGACAGTGGCACTATAGATGATTACAAACCAGTAAGTTTAAAAGAACATTGGAACAGTCCATACATGATGGACATAAGAAAAAAATTAATGGCAGGTGAATCTATTCCACAATGTGATGTGTGCAATGAAAGTATATTAAGTCAAAGCACATACCGTCAGTGGTTTACAGGATTCTTATTTGAAAAATATATAGACAAATGTTTTGAGGAGACAGACGAAAATGGATATACTAACATGGAGCCTATCAGTTTCGATTATCGTGTTAGCAACTTGTGTAACTTTAAATGTCGTATGTGTGGTGAACAATTATCTAGTACATGGGAGGCAGAGAAGAGACAACATGGTCATTGGTCGCCAGAGAATCAACCGTTTATGGTTCCGGAGAACAAAGAGATTATCGAGAAGTTTCAAAAGGAAGTAGTAGAAGAAGAATTTTGGGACGCCATATGCAGAGGTGTTGTAGAAGAAATATATTGGGTAGGCGGCGAACCATTAATGTATGATATACATTGGCGAGCAATGAATAGACTCGCAGAAGATAAAAATTTAAACAAAGTACATTTAAGATATAACAGTAACCTTAGTAGAGTAAGATACGGAAAGCATTACTTGTATGATTGGTTACCACAAGCAAAAGACTGGACTATGTGTGCTAGTATAGATGGCATAGGAGATATAGGAGAGTTTATTCGTACAGGACTTGTATGGGAAGAGTGGGACCAAAACTTTAGAGAAGGTGTTGCATTGCCTGGAGGCAATGATAAAATGCTAATGGACTTAACATTAACAGGGCCTGGACTATTTGGATTACGTGACTTTGTAAACTATGCATTAGAACTAGATGTAAAAATAGAAACAAAAACAATGTTTGCATTTCATCCAGACATAGTGTTTAGTTTTATGAGTTGGCCCAGACATATATTAGATAGAATTGTAAATGAACTATTAGATGATTTAAGACCTATTGTAACTGAAAAGCAAAGCACACTAATTACACAATTAGAAACTATATTAGTTACACCTACATTCCAAGAGCAATTTCCAGACACACATGAGGATCAGTTCTTTAATGGTAGACAATGGCAAAGAGAGATAGCCAGAATGCGTAATGATGGTGGCACCAATGCCAGTATTACTATTGAAGAAATATATTCAAGGGACTCAGAACTATGGGATTGGTGGAGTAGACCCGATCCAAAACACAATAGTAGATAGATATGATAGAATTATTATTAGGATTACTTGTAGTAATAATGAGTATAGGTGGACTTAGTATTGGCTTATTGCTGAATGACAAACCACTTAAAGGTAGTTGCGGAGGATTAAACTCACAAGGCGAGTGCGAAATTTGTGGGAAGACTGATCCAAAGCACAATAGTCGCTAAAATTAAATAAGATAAATAATAGTAGTTGTTAATAACAACTTAGACAGACACAAAATTTAGGAGATGAAAATGGCCTCAATCGGATTCATCGGAGTAGGTAAGTTGGGACAAGCCTGCGCCGAGATGGTCGCCGAGGTCCATGATGTCGTTGGATATGATATTAATCCAGTAGAGCCTGAAAACTTTACAATGGTTAATACATTGGAAGAAGCAGTAATAGGACAAGATATTGTTTTTGTTGCAGTTCAAACTCCACATGATCCACAATATGATGGAAAGGCACCTACCAGCCATTTACCCAATAAGGACTTTGACTACTCGATAGTCATAGATGTTCTTAAACAAGTAAATGAAGTTGCGACCAAAGAACAGTTAATAGTCCTTATAAGTACAGTACTTCCGGGTACTGTTAGAAGAGAATTTGTACCTATATTAGCAAACACTCGCTTTATATATAACCCATACCTTATTGCTATGGGCACAGTTAAGTGGGATATGGTTAATCCAGAAATGGTAATGATAGGTACACAAGACGGAAGTGAAACAGGTGATGCTAAAGAACTTGTTGACTTCTACAAAACAATAATGCAGAACGAACCACGTTATGTAATAGGCACGTGGGACGAATGCGAATGTATCAAAGTGTTTTATAACACTTTCATATCAGCAAAGGTTTCTTTGGTAAATATGATACAAGACGTTGCAGAGAAGCAAGGCAACATAAACGCAGAAGTTGTTTGTGATGCTTTAGCAGATTCGGACAGACGTATTATGGGACCAGGATATATGAAACCTGGAATGGGGGATGGTGGCGCATGTCACCCTAGAGACAATATTGCTCTACGTTGGATGGCTAGTGAATTAAATCTTGGCTATGATTTATTCGATGCTGTGATGCTTTCAAGAGAAGTACAAGCAGAGAACATGGCAAAAAGATTAATAGCATTAGCAGACACGGAAGAAGGGTACATGTTCCAAGGCAAGTGGTGGAACACTTTACCAATTATAATTGTAGGTAAAGCATACAAACCATTAGTGCCTTATGAAGCAGGATCAAGTAGTATGTTAGTTGGACACTATATAGAAAACCAAGGATACGACTTATACTACTATGATGAACAGACAGGAGATATTCCTGATGAAGAAATACTAAATAAACCTGCAGTATATTTGTTGGCGCATAACCCCCAAATAACTTACGGCGAACAACTAGACACAGTACCAGGATGGTACGACACACACAAGGTAACAGGAGCAGACGAGGCTCTAACTGTTGCAACTGGAAATGGAACAAACATGTCTTTTGCAGAAGGCAGTATTGTTTTAGATCCGTGGAGAAAGACGCCTGACATTGAGGGAGTTACAGTTATCCATTACGGTAACACACGCAACAAAGATACATAAAGTATTTTTGGAGCATAGATGAGTAAGACATATTGCCCTTTACCTTGGCAACACTTAGCAACTCACCCACACGGCGGTGTTACACTCTGTTGTATCAGTGACCATACGGGTGGGTTAAATCGTGCTCGGAACAAAGATAACTTTTTAAGTTTAAACGATAGTAGTATAGAACAACATCTAAACAGCGACTATTACAAGGAAGTTCGCTTACAGATGTTAAATAATGAGAAGCCTAAAGCATGTTTAAGATGTTATGAGGAAGAAGAGAAAGGACTAAAGAGTAAACGTAATCATGAGACCACAGTTTTTCCACAAAACTCCGCCGATTGGGCACGAGAACTTACTAGTGAGGATGGGAGTATTCCTATGGATCTTCGTTTTGTTGAGTTGCGTCTTGGCAATGTATGTAACGTCCGCTGTCGTACTTGCAATCCTGCGAGTTCCAGTAAATGGTTGGAGGACTATAAAGACATTGTTCAAAAAGCAGACTTCATCAATAAAGGATACTTAGGATTAGATTATCCCAACGACTTTAAGTGGCCCGAAGATGATTCCTTTTATGAGGACTTGTATAACTCAGCACCTAATCTAGAACTGCTATATATCAACGGCGGGGAACCAACATTAATTAAACAACATTGGACTTACTTACAAAAGTTAGTCGATAGTGGACGTAGTAAAAATATTGTGCTATGGTACAATATAAATTGTACTATGTTGCCACCTATTGCTTTAAAACTCTGGCCCGAGTTTAAAGAAGCAAGAATATGTTTGAGTATAGATGACTTAGGCGAACGTAATGCTTTTATAAGAACAAACACAGATTGGGATACGGTAATTCAAACTGTAAACACTTTAAAAGAACATAGCGATAAACTTAATTTAAGAATTACACAAACAGTGAGTGCATATAACTATGCAACATTACCAGACTTTTTCTATTGGGCAGAACGCATGGGATTAGAAGTTGACATGAACTTCGTGTATGATCCTGATTACCTAAGTCCTGCTGTTATACCAGTTAAGGCAAGAGAGTTGATACATACACAATTTAGAAAGTTAATGGGTAATGACCATAAGTTAGGAACATTGTTAAGCATGTATAACAATGACGACTGGGACGAATTAAAATGGGAACAGTTTTGTAGATACAACGACTTAATGGATAATAACGACCAAAGTAATTGGCGAGAAACATTTGAGAGATTAGAGAAGTATGTGGAAGATAGCGGACACACTAGCATTTACTAGACCTAAACTAGTAATACTTAGATGCTTAATGCATTTAGGACTTGCTACGGCTTTAATTTTAGGACCAAATGATTATTGGTGGGTTACATTAGGAGTTTACTTTTGGTTTGCAAGTATTGGTAATAGTGTTGGACAACACAGATACTTTGCACATAAAACATTTGAAACAAACAAGTTCTGGGAGTTTGTATTATTAGTAAGTGCCACGTTGGCAAGTATTAGTAGTGTGTTCGGTTACATTGTAACACATAGAGAACATCACAAGCACACAGACGTACAAGAAGATCCGCATAGTCCACATCATATGAGTTTATTCCAAAGTTGGACTTTAGACTTAACAGATACAGGACGTTGGAATCTTCGTAATGCTAAAGACTGGATTAAAAATAAAGCAGTTATGAATGCACACTATTATTTCTTTGCTTATATAATTGCATACAACGTCATATTAGCAATGATAGATCCATGGTTAGTATTATATGCATACCTAGTGCCTGCAAGTTTATGTGTATGGGCAACTGGTGCCTTTAATACATGGGGACATGGAAAAGGATTACCACAACTAGGATATAGAACTTGGAACACACAAGACAAAAGTGTAAATCACCATTTAGTAAATTTAATAACATTTGGAGAAGGCTGGCATAACAATCATCACCACAATCCAAAGGATTGGCATCAAGGTGGCTACAATTGGTGGGAGTGGGATTTGAATGCACAAATAATAAAGTTGATTAAAAGCAAATGAGCAAGTACGTTAAAGAAGAAGATAAAGGTTTTATAGATAAAACTGCCGACGAAGTTAGAGAACTTGCTAAAGGCGATGCCTTTTGTATATTACCTTGGATACACATGCACCCTTGGCCTCAAGGAAAAGTGTTTCCATGCTGTCTTAGTAATACAACTGTAGATGATGTAGTTGGAGACTTAAACGTGCAAACTATAGAAGAAGTTTATAACGGACATCAACTTAAAAGAATGCGTAGAGACTTTTTAGCAAATAAAAAACATCACAGTTGTACAAAGTGTTATGACCAAGAAGCATTAGGCAGAATAGACAGTTTAAGAATGAAAAGCAATGAAGAGTTCGTACTGCAACCTGACAACTGGCACAAGTTTGAAAACAAGATTGATTTAGTGAAGTCAACACAAAAAACAGGAAGAGTTGATGAAGTAAACATGGCGTATTTAGATATACGTTTTAGTAACATTTGTAACATGAGATGTAGAATGTGTGGCCCAGATTTAAGTAGTCTGTGGTATCACGATGCTGTTGATAGTATATACAATGTAACTCCTAAACAAGCAATATATCAAATTGCAAAAGGTAGTAAAGACTTTTTATCACAGTTTGACCAATACTTACATACAGTCGAAAAAATATATTGGGCAGGCGGTGAGCCATTAATAATGGACGAGCATTGGTACGTTATGAACAAGTTAGTAGAACTAGGGCGAACTGATGTACAAGTTCATTACAACACTAATCTAAGTAAACTAAAATACAAAGACAATGACGCAATAGAACTTTGGAAAAATTTTAAAAATATTAATATAGGTGCAAGTTTAGATGACAGTCATCAAAGAGCAGAGTATATCAGGAAAGGAACTGTTTGGTCAGAGATAGAAGATAACATGAGAAGAATAAGAGATGAATTACCTTCTTTAGATTTTTATGTTAGTGCAACAGCAGACTTTTTTAATACACATTCAATAGTAGACTTTTACAATTATTTACTAAAAGAAAAATTTATAGATGTAAAAGACTTTCAGGTAAACATATTATTTGGTAAGCCTATATATAGGGCAACATGTCATAAACCAAAATACAGAAATGAAGCATTACAAAGAATAAAAAAATTAATTAAGTTTTTAGAAAAAGAAGATAAGTTGGGTAGAGCATTAAACGGTTTTATTCAATTAGAAAACTTTTTAGAAAGAGAAGATAAAAGTTATATGCTACCAGACACAATGAAAGAAATAAAAGAAATGGATACATTTAGAAAAGAAGATTTCTTTAGTGTGTTTCCTGAGTATGAAGATTATTCAGGCTTATACAAAGAAGTAGATATAACAGAGGAGTTTCAAAGGCAAGATGGATAGACCAGAACACTTTTGCATATTACCTTGGATAAACCAAGAGGCTCGCACCAATGGGGAGATTGGTGTGTGTTGTGTTATGCAAGAGACAGCACCAGGGTTAAATTTAGCAGATGGTCATACATTAAAAGACGCATGGAACAGTGAATGGCTTGCCAATTTAAAACAAGACTTCTTAGATGGCAAAAAACCAGATGCCTGTTACAACTGTTGGAATGAAGAAGAAGCAGGCATAGAAAGTAAGCGAAAAAGGGAGTTGTTAAAGTTCGGTCATCATGTAACTAACTTACAGCATCTTCGTCCTAAAAGCATGGATCTTAAATTGGGCAGTATTTGTAACACCAAGTGTAGAATATGTACAAGTTTTGCAAGTAGTCAATGGGTGCCAGAAGAAATAGAACGTGATGGAGATACAAATCCTTTAGCAAAGAAAATGGGTAGACTAGGTATGTGGCCTGAACACAATGAACAGTTTTGGCATGAACTGGAAGACCAGATAGAAGAAGTAGAGAGTTTAGAATTTTTTGGGGGCGAACCTTTCTTAATCAAAAGGCATTTTGAGATATTGGAAGGACTCGTAGAGAAGGGTCGTGCGAAGGATATAACTTTAAGTTATAACAGTAACGGAAGTATATATCCTGAACATGCCCTTCCGATTTGGAAAGAGTTTAAAGACGTA
>Ga0310343_10000553_pt1 | contig 17970 bp, 11 predicted proteins | sample HC15DNA2025_MG_FD_203519 | JGI IMG/M metagenome (GOLD analysis project Ga0310343, IMG submission 203519) | Marine microbial communities from station ALOHA, North Pacific Subtropical Gyre - HC15-DNA-20-25_MG | ecosystem: Environmental > Aquatic > Marine > Oceanic | place: Pacific Ocean: North... | reverse complement strand
TCACACTACGTCTTCGGCATAGGAGTTCTGGGCATGGCCCTGTCCACAATAATCATCCTTATGACGATCAACGGACACGCCCTCTGCGAAGTTTTCGGACGTCCCCATAAGGGTCCCTTGTTTCTGGGGGGCGCATTGATAGCGGGAATCGGTGTTCTCGGACCATTCGTCTGGAAGGATGCCGCCTTCTGGTTGGCCGTTCCGACTTCCATCATCGGCTTCACCTTGATTCCCGTTGCCTACCTGAGCTTCTTTTTGCTCATCAACAACAAAAGAGTGCTTGGCCGGGCAAGACCAAGCGGGGGCCTTCGCTGGCTTTGGAACTCGGCCTTGGTCGTTGCCTTGCTCGTCATGGGCTCAGCCGCGTTTTACGTGGCCTGGAACAAGACCTGGGGAGACGTGCCCTTTGGCCGGATCGCCCTGATTGCATTCGGCATTCTCCTGATCATCGGGCACTTTACCCGCAAGAACGCCAAGCTTGAAACCAAGCTTAACGCCCTGGACCTGAAGCTCCAGAAACTGGACAGAAAATAGGTTTCCGGCAGGCCGTCGAGCTTTCCGTCCATTCACCCTTTGCCCCTCTCTTTAGAGATGAAGAAAATACTTCTTACCACCACTTCATACCAGGATACCCCCGGCGAACACCATGATCTTCTCGAGTCCCAGGGATTTGAGATCGTGCGCGAGCGCGGTCCTCTCGACGAGGAAAGAATGCTCGAGTTGGCCGGGGACTTCGACGCTTTTCTGTGCGGGGACGACGCAATCACCGCACGGGTGATCGAGAAGTCCCTTCCCCGCCTGCAGTTGATTTCGAAATACGGGATCGGCCTGGATAAGGTCGACGTCGAGTTCGCCACCGCCAAAAGGATCCCCGTCACCTTCTGCCCCGGGGTCAACCACACGACCGTTGCCGAGCACACCTTCGCCCTTCTCCTCGCCCACTGCCGCAACCTCTGTGAGGAAGTCAACCATACCCGCAAAGGTGAATGGACGCGCCTCACGGGCAACGAGATCATGGGAAAAACACTCTCCATCATCGGCTTCGGGCGAATCGGCAAGGAAGTCGCGGTACGAGCGAAGGCATTTGGGATGGAAGTCAAGGCCTACGACCCCTACTGGGACGAAGCCTTCGCCGAGTCTCTCGGGGTTTCCCGGGCCACCAGCCTTGAGGACGCCCTTGGGGACGCCGACGTTCTTTCCCTTCACCTGAACCTTTCCGAAAGCACCCGCAACCTGATCAACGGCGAATCCCTCAAACGGGTCAAGGACGGCGCCATCCTCCTGAACTGCGCCCGTGGCGAGCTGGTCGATACGCAAGCCATGGTGGAAGCCCTCGCAAGCGGAAAGCTGAAAGGTTACGGGTCGGACGTTCTCGATCAGGAGCCTCCGCCGCCGGACCACCCCCTCCTCAGCGCCCCCGGCGCCCTCATCACCCCCCACATCGGTTCACGGACCTACGAGTCCGTCGTCCGGCAGGCGACCATGGCGACCCGGAACCTCATCAACGTCCTCAACGGCGAACCCGCCCTGGCCCAAGCCAACGAGCTGCCTGGGGAATAAACGAAGAACCCATGGAAGACAGCTTTTTCGTCGTACCCGAATCCCTTCACAACCAATTGGTCGAGGCCGTCTTCGCCAACCGCGGTTTCGGCCCCGAGGAAGCCGCCGCAGTAGCCGAGTTCGCCGCTTTCGCCACCCGCCACGGAGTGAGGACGCACAATGCCCTCAAGGCTCTCCACCTCGACGAACTCTTCGGCTCGACGGTCGGCGGATGCAAACCTCGCGCCCGGGTCGAGGTCAAGGAATCCAGGTTCGACGCCTGCCAGAACTGGAACGCCAACTTCAAGGTCGGACAGGCCGTTGCCCTCGACGCCATCGATGCGTGCATGGAGATGGCCGACAAGCACGGATCCGGAACCGTCGTGATCGACAACGCCTTCCACTACCTGTGGGGCGGAGGCTACGTCATGAAAGCCGCCGCCAAGGGCTATTATGCCTACACCAATTGCACTTCCACCCTGGCCGAGGTCGTTCCGTTCGGGGGCAAAACCCCCACCCTCGGAACCAACCCGCATTCCTGGGGGCTGCCCACGGTCGATGCAGTCGGGTTCCCCATAGTCGTGGACTGGGCAACCTCGGTCATAGCCATGGGACGGGTCCAGCAACTCAAGAGGGAAGGCAAGAGCCTTCCGCCCAATGCCGCCGTCGATGATCAAGGCGTTGAGACCACGGACCCCAACGAAGCCGTGTCGCTTCTTCCCTTCGGGGCCCACAAGGGTTACGGCCTGGGCCTTCTCAACGAAATCATGGGTGCCATGAGCGGGGGGTCCCTCCCCACCGTCCGAGGCGTCCCCAAGGATTTGCCGGGGGAAAAATTCTCCTGCAACTTCTTCTTTCAAGTCATCCACCCCGAGGCCTTCGACTCCGGCAACTTCGCCCATGGACGCAACCAGGGAACGAACCTCAAGTCCGTGCTTGAGGACATCCTGCGCGAAGGTAACGAGAACTGTCTGCTGCCGGGCCAACTCGAGGCCGAATTCGCACGCAAGTCGGAAGCCAATCAAGGCTTGCTCTTCAGCCTCAAGGAACTGGAGGAATTCGCCACCCTCTCGCGGGACACGGCGGTCGAGTTCGACCCCGCAGAATTTTCACCCGCCCAATGACTCTCGAACCCAAAACCACATGACCGCACTTGACCTCAGACCCGCCGACGAATGCGAATGGGACCTCGTTTCCTTCGGTGAAATCATGCTTAGGCTCGACCCTGGTGAGGGACGGGTCCGGACCACCCGCTCCTTCAATGCCTGGGAAGGAGGAGGCGAATACAACGTGGCCCGCGGGCTCCGTCGCTGCTTCGGCCTCAAGACCGCCGTGGCAACGTCCTTCGTCGAGAACGAGGTAGGCCGCCTGCTCGAGGATCTCATCCTGCAGGGCGGAGTCTCGACCGACCTCCTCCGCTGGGAACCCTTTGACGGCATAGGCCGCACCATTCGCAATGGCCTTAACTTCACGGAACGCGGATATGGCCTCCGTGGAGCCGTGGGCACCTCCGACCGAGGGAATTCAGCGGCCTCCAAGATCAAGCCCGGAGACTTTGACTGGGATGAGATCTTCGGGAGAAGAGGGGCTAGGTGGCTTCACACCGGGGGAATTTTCGCCGCCCTTTCGGAGTGCGCCGCGGAAGCCGTCATCGAGGCGGTCGAGGCAGCCAAGAAACACGGCGTGATCGTTTCCTACGACCTCAATTACCGCCCCTCCCTCTGGAAGTCGATCGGCGGGCTCGACAAAGCCCGTGAAGTGAACCGTAAAATCGCCAGCCAGGTAGACGTAATGATTGGGAACGAGGAAGATTTTACGGCCTGTCTCGGCTTCGAGGTCGAAGGCCTTGATGAAAACATAAGCAACATAGAAATCGAATCCTTTCAGGCCATGATCGAGCGGGCCACCGCCGAGTTCCCCAACTTCAAGGTCACTGCAACCACCCTCCGAACGGTCAAGACGGCCAGCATCAACGACTGGGGCGCCATCTGCTGGTCCAAGGGCGAGTTTCACCAGGCTACCCATCGGACTGGATTGGAAATTCTGGACCGCGTGGGAGGAGGCGACAGTTTCGCATCCGGCCTGATTTACGGGCTGCTTACCACCAACGATCCCGCCCGAGCGGTCGAGTATGGAGCCGCCCACGGCGCCCTTGCCATGACGACTCCGGGTGACACCTCGATGGCCAGCTTGGAGGAGGTGGAAAAACTCGTCGGTGGAGGTGGGGCCCGCGTGGATCGATAAGTTGAACTTTTTTTAAGAAAATGAACTACCTGGAGAATTTATTCGGATTGAGTGGGAAATGCGCCGTTGTGATCGGCGCAACGGGCGAGCTCTGCGGCGCCATGGCGGAGGGCCTGGCGGGCGCCGGAGCCTATGTCTACGTCATTGGAAGAAACCCCGAGAAGGGAGAAGAGCGCCTGCGACGGATCAGGGAGATCGGCGGAGAAGGGGAATTCCTGGCCTGCGACGTGAGCAGCAAGGATGAACTCGAAGGCCTGCGCGACGCAATCCTGGCAGACCGGCCCGGGGTCGACGTTCTGGTCAACGGCGCCGGCATCAACTCCCCCACCCCCTTCCTGGACATAACGGAGGAGGAATTCGACCAAATCCTGAGCGTCAACCTTAAGGCCATCCTGCTGAGTTGCCAAGTCTTCGGCCAAGCCATGCTGGACAGGAACGAGGGAGGAAGCATCATAAACCTTGGCTCGATCTCCGGCCTCAACCCGCTATCCCGTGTGTTTTCCTATTCCGCCAGCAAGGGAGCCGTACACAACCTGAGCAAGAATCTGGCACGGGAATGGGCTTCTAACAACATCCGCGTCAACATTCTCGTCCCGGGATTTTTTCCCGCCGAGCAAAACCGCAAGGTGCTCACCCCCGACCGAGTGGAATCGATCATGAATCACACCGCAATGAAGCGTTTCGGGGACAAGGAGGAATTAATCGGAGCCACCCTCCTGCTCGCCTCTCAAAACGCGGGATCCTTCATTACGGGAACCGAAATGGTAGTGGACGGCGGCTATGACTGCATGACCATCTGAAGCGGGGATTTTTCCCAACGGATCAAGAGTCCTACCCCTCCTTCGCCTAGAATCCGGAAACAAAAAAAGCCGTCGGTCTTGCCCAAACCGACGGCCCTGTCGGATTATGTCCTAAAAGACTCCGATCTTGCTCTTTTCTATTGGAGTCCTGTTTCTCGGTAAAGAAAAAAAATGAATAAATATTCTTTTTCCAAAAGAGGGGGAAGGAAGGCGCAACGAAGGCAGAAGAGGCTCCTGGACGGTCAATCCTGCTCTTCCTGAAAGAACACAACAGCCTGCAGCCAATCGCCATTTTCGCAGAACGGACCGCCCAGGCACTGCCACCGCCCCGAGGACTGGAAGATGAACCCCTCCTGGTCCTTGTATTCCCTCTGAATGAGCCGGTTCACTTCCTCGGCCAGTTCCTTGGCAGAGGTTTTCTTTATAATCTTGTACTTTCTCTGAACAGGCATCATCAATATTTGTTGGAAACCAACTTAGTGTTTCCCAACCGAATTTAAACCCAAAAAGGAAACCACCCTCCGCTGTACAAGCGAGTTTGAACCAATCCAAACCATCCACAATCAAATGGCGACAACAACCAAATCACCGAGCAAGAAGCCCAAGGAGGAATCCCTCTCCAAAGACGACGTCGAGGCCATAGACGAACTCCGGCAATCCTACGGCGACATCAAGGCCGAGTTGAGCAAAATCATCATCGGTCAGGAGGAAGCCATCGAAAGAATGTTTCTCTGCATGCTCTCTCAGGGACACGCCCTCCTGATGGGTGTCCCGGGATTGGCCAAGACTCTTCTGGTCAACTCCATCGCACAGACTACCTCGTTGTCCTTCGGGCGGATTCAGTTCACCCCCGACCTCATGCCCTCCGACGTAACGGGCACGGAAATCCTGCAAAACAGCAAGGATGGAGAAGGACGCGAATTCGTTTTCATCAAGGGCCCCATCTTCGCCAACGTAATCCTCGCCGACGAAATCAACCGGACTCCCCCCAAGACTCAATCCGCCCTGCTCGAGGCGATGCAGGAAAAGAGGGTGACCGTGGCCGGGAGCAATCACCAACTCCAGGAACCCTTCTTCGTGCTCGCCACCCAAAACCCGATCGAGCAGGAGGGAACCTATCCCCTCCCCGAGGCCCAACTCGACCGTTTCATGTTCCTCATCCGAATGGATTATCCGGACCGGGACGAGGAGATTTCCATCGCCCAACATACCACCACTGGAACCCCACCCAAGCTCAAGAAGGTTATCTCAGGGAAAAAACTCCGGGACTTCCAGCAACTGGTCGAGCGTGTTCCCGTTCCCGACCACGTCCACGAACTTGCCGTGGACCTCGTCCGCAGAACCCGGCCCAATTCCGAGGAATCACCCGCCTGGCTTAGAAAATGGGTCCAGTGGGGAGCCGGACCCCGCGCCATCCAGTATTTGGTCAAAGGAGCCAAGGCCCGCGCCGTTCTGGAAGGAAACTACATGGCCTCCATGGAGGACGTCGAGCAAGTCGCCGACCCCGTCCTCCATCACCGCATCCTGACCAACTTCCACGCCCGTTCCGAAGCCATCACCAGCACCGAGGTGGTGGCCCGCCTGATCGAGGACGCACGCAAGGAGAAGAGATAAGGCCATGGCCCGACGTAGAAAGAATTATTTTCATTACGTCGACCAAGATTCCCTCTCCCGCATTTCGGGGGAGCCTCTGCTTACGCCCTTTCCCATGGAGGGAAGCGTATCCGGGCATCACCGCAGCCCGCACAAGGGGTCCAGCGTGGAATTCGCCGAGTACCGGGAGTATACTCCGGGCGAGGATCCCAAGCGTATGGACTGGAGGGTGTTCGCCCGCACCGACCGCTATTACCTCAAGGAGTTCGAGGCCGAGACCAACTTGAGAAGCCACTTCGCCATCGACTGCAGCGGATCCATGGGCTTCGGCGATCCGAAGAGCAAGCTCGAGTTCGGCAAGAGTCTCGTCAGCACCCTCTCCTACCTCTACGTCGGCCAAGGGGATGCCGTTGGACTTCATACCCTCCGTCGCAGAAAGCCCCAAGTCCTGCCGGCCAAAAGAAACCCATCCCAGATTCAGGAGTTCCTCGAGGTACTCGGGCCAGTCAAGCCCAAGGGAGACACCTTTCTCGCCCCTGCCCTTCACGAGATTGCGGAGACGGTCCGCATGCGGGCCATGATCTTCGTCGTCTCGGACATGCTGGACGAGCCTTCGGAAATCCTCGACGCGGTCCTTCACCTGCGCGACCGCAAGCACGAGGTCGTCCTTTTTCACCTTTTCGACCGACAGGAACTGGAGTTCGACTTCGACCGACCGACCCGCTTCGTGGACCTCGAGGGAGGAGGGTCGCTTATTACCGAGCCGACCGTCATCCGAGAGGAATACCTCGCCCGCCTCGACGAGCACGTCCAGGAACTCAGGAAGGGCTGTCTGGAGTCCCAGGCCCGTTACCACGTCGTCCGGACGGACAAGCCACTGGTCGACGCGATCGACCAATTCTCCGCTGGACGAATAGGCGGCAAGGCAGCATGACCTTTCTCCAACCACTGGCCCTCTTCGGGCTGCTGCTTGCCCTTGCTCCCATCATCATTCACCTGCTGAACCTTCTCCGGCACCGCACCCAGGCATGGGCCGCGACCCGCTTTCTGCTTCAGGCCAGAAAAAGTTCCTCCCGCGTCTCCAAGCTGAAGAGATGGCTCACCCTGCTTTTCCGGGTCCTCGCCCTCGGCGCTCTCGCCTTCATGCTCTCAAGGCCGATGACGGGTGGAGATTCCCTCTTTTCCCTCTCCAAGGGAAGCCCCGAGGCGCTAATTCTGGTATTGGATCGCTCGGCCAGCATGGAGACCAGGACGGAAACGGATCCACGCACCAAGCGCGAAATCGCCCTGGAAGCTTTCCAGTCCTTCGCCAAGCCTTGGCCCGAGAGCCGTCTGGTGGTCATCGACAGCGCCCTTAGGGAACCGTTCTTCATTGATGATGCGGCTTCGGTCAAGGATCCTTCCCTGTCCCGCTACTTCGGACCCACCGATACCGCGGCGGATTTGCCCGGGACCCTGATCAAGGCCATCGAGTGGCTCAACGATACCGGCGTCGGGACGGCTGAGATTCTGCTCGCATCCGACATGCAGGCCAGCAACTGGGAGCTAGACGGCAACTCCGACGCCTTCGTCAGGATCAACCGTGAACTCAAGGAGAAGGAGGATTTCTGGAAACTCACCCTTCTTCAGCTCGACGATACCCCTCCGTACAACCTCAACCTCGCCTTCGAGCAAGTCAACCGCAAGCCCAAGAGCGTCGAACCCGTCCTCAATCTCTCGAGGAAGGGAACCGGTAGCGAGCGGGTTCTTTTTTCCACGAACACCAATGGGAAACCGGGCAACCTGGAGGTCGATCTTTCCTCCCGGAGCACCCTCTGGCGCCCCTCCTTCCAACTCGAGGACGAACCCGACGAAGGCTGGATTTCAATCCTTTCTCCCGATGACTTCTGTCTCTCCGACAACGTCGGTTACCTCATCTACGGGGCTACCGAGCCCCCCAAGGTCGCAGTCCGTTCGCAGCATCCGAGGGTCAGTCTCATCCTCCGCTCGGCCTCCCAGACCGAGGACGGCGACCTGGCCGATTCCCTTCCCGCCGGTTCCCTCGACCTGAAGGACCTGGGCATACGGCGAATTCTCGCCCACCAGGGAAAATTCGATGCCGAGGACGACGCAACCCTCCAGCGCTTCGTCAACTCCGGCGGCACCCTCGTCCTCTTCCCTCCCGATTCACCCGACTCGTCCGGTTTCTCATTCCTTTCCTGGGAAGCACGCGAGGAAAAGAAGGACGATGACTTCTTCTACGTCAACGCCTGGAGAAAGGACTCCGGCCTGCTTGCCAATTCCTCGGACGGCAACCGTCTTCCTCTCGACAAACTCGACATCAGGATCAGGCGGGTACCCATCCAGGGCGAACCCATCGCCTACTATTCCGACGGCAAACCCTTCCTCACCAGCCTGACCATGGGCAAGGGCGTCATCTATTCCTTCTCCACCCTTCCCCTCGACGACTGGTCGGGCTTGTCCAACGGTTACGTTCTCGTTCCCGCCCTCCAGAGGCTGATCGAGGAATCCTCCTCCTCCAATACCTTCATCCAGTCCTGGGCCTGTGGAGGCAAGGAAACCCGGGACGCAATCCTAACCGATTTCGAGTCCATGACGGGGGGCAAGGATCCTTCTCTCGAGGCCGGTGTCTACCGAGTGGAAGGACGCCTCACCGCCGTCAACCGACCCCGCGAGGAGAACGAGGTCCAGTTTCTCAAGGCCGGCATGATCGGCGGAAAACTGCCCGGGATCACTCCACGGATCATGGACGGGGAAAACGTCTCCGAATCAACCGACCGGACCGAAGTGTGGTCCTTCTTTCTCATCCTCTGCCTTGTCCTGCTCCTGGGCGAAGCCTTTTTGGGCCAACCCGCCCTCGCCTCCAAATCCGACGCCCAAGCCACTTCGACCAATGCTTGAGTTATTGGACTGGCGACTGACCTGGGACTTGGCCGACGCGGTCATTGCCCTGGCGGTTCTCGGGTTGAGCGTGTATCTCTCCCGCAAGACTTGGCTGCGCTCGGGGAAAAAGAACAGTGTGCTCGCTCTCGAATGCCTCCGCTTCCTGACCGTGTTCATGATCCTGGCCACCCTCCTCAACCCCGAGCAAATCGAGCAACTCGACAAGAAGGGTGAACCCGAGATCGTTTGCCTGCTGGACGTATCTGGCAGCATGAGCACCCTCGACGTCATCGACTCCAACGGTTCGGTGGAATCACGAATCGACTGGGCGAGGAAATCCCTCGATTCGGACTGGAAAAGAAAACTCGAGCAAAACTCGACCGTAACGGTCCGCAATTTCTCCTCTCAGAGCGGGACTCAGGCCACCAATCTTTCCATGGCCCTCGGCGACACCCTGGAAGGAACGGGCAACCTCAAGGCCGTCCTCTTCCTCTCCGACGGCGATTCCAACGACGGTCCTTCCATCCTCTCGCTTGCGGGCAAGTGCCGCTCCTCCGGGGTGCCCGTCTACAGCATCAGGGTTGGTTCCCCCAAGCCCTTGCCCGACCTCGCCCTCGAGGATGCCTTTGCCCCCTCCTTCGCCCTCCAGGAGGAAAAGATCACCATCAACTACAGGATCAGCAACGCCTTCGATACCCGGCAGAAGAGCTCCCTCAAGCTCATGGCCAACGAACAGGTAGTCTCCCAAAAGCCCGTCCTTCTTCCCGCCTCGGAGGAAATCGCGGGCAGCATCGCCTGGCTTCCTCCCGGCGAGGGTGACTACGAGCTCAAGCTGACCCTTGACCAAGTCCCCGGCGAAAGCCTGCCCGGAAACAACGAGAGGATCCTCACCACGAGGGTCGAGAACAAGATCATCAAGGCCCTCCTCGTCGATTCCTTTCCGCGCTGGGAATACCGATTTCTCAGGAATGCCCTCGAGCGCGATCCCGGAGTGGACATGAAGTGCGTTCTTTTTCATCCCGGGATGGCCCCGGGCGAAGGGAAGGGATACCTGCCCGGTTTCCCTCAGAGCAAGGACGATTTGGCCTCCTTCGACGTCGTTTTCCTCGGGGACGTCGGATTAGGCGAGAACGAGCTCAACGAGGAACAATGCGAAAACCTCGCCAATCTCATCCGCCTGCAAGCTTCCGGCCTGGTCTTTCTTCCCGGCCGGCGCGGACGCCAGCTTACGCTTTCCGATTCACCGGTCGAGGAACTTCTCCCCGTCGTCTACGACCCCGAAAAGCCTACCGGACTGGGCACCTCCAACCCCTCCGGCCTGCAGTTGACGGCCCGGGGCAAGGACCACTGGTTGACCAACCTGAGGGGTGCGGGCGAACCGGACCGGCAGTTCTGGGAAAGGCTTCCCGGCTTCCATTGGTCCGCCATCGTGAGGAAAAGCCGGCCCGGCTCGGAGGTACTGGCCGTTCATTCCAATTTCCGCAACGACTGGGGCCGCATGCCCACCTTGGCCATCCGCTATTCCGGGGCCGGCAAGACGCTCTACTTGGGAAGCGATGCGGCCTGGAGATGGAGAAGGGGCGTTGAGGACAAGTACCACTATCGGTTCTGGAGCCAGGTGGTGCGCTGGATGGCCCACGGACGCTACCTGGCCGAAAAGGAGGGCATCCGCGTGATTCCCGATCCCGAGCGGCCGAAAGCCGGGGAAAAGGTATTCGTACGCGCCATCGTCCTCGATCAGGCTGGTTTTCCCCTTGAGGATGGTGAAGTCAGGGGACTGATCGCCCACCCCGGCGGACAGACCGAAAACCTCCTCTTCAACCCCACCGAGGAGGGGCCCGGGGTCTACCTCGCCTCCTTCAAGGCCAGAGAAGCTGGTCCGCTCGAGATGAAGGTCACGGCCGAACCCGCGGAAAGGGAACTGAGCCTCACCCTATCGGTCGAGAAACCCACGCGGGAAAAGCTCGGTAAACCCGTCGTGTCCCGGGATCTCGGACAGCTCTCCGAGTTGACCGGGGGTGAGTCCGAAAACTACCTCGATTACGAAAATGTCGTACAATCTCTCTCCTTCCTTCCCGACCCCAAGCCGATCACCCGGATTCACCGCCTGCGCACGAACACCGCATGGGGCCTTTTTCTCTTCGGATTGCTTGCAATTTACTGGACCGGACGCAAACTCGTTGGAATGATCTGAGGACGGAAATCCGATGGAAGAAACCAAAAGCGAAAGATGAAGCCGAACAAGGAACCATTGCCGCCCGCGCTGAAGGATGCCCTTGCATCCCTTACCCTCCTGTCCCGAAAGATTTTCTCCCTCAAGTTCGGCTCTTTCCTCCTGCTTTCCCTCTCCCTCTCCTGGTTGGCCCTCTTTGTCTCCGACCGGGTATGGGATACCCCGGACTGGGCCCGTATCGCCCTCACCTGCTCGGGCTGGGCGGCCGCCCTCGCCTTCGCCTGGATGATCCACCTCCTTGCCTTCCGTCGCTCGGACTCCATCAAGTGGCTTGCCTGGCAGGTCAGGCACCGCTTCGGAGGACCGGGAGACCGTTTCCTCGGCGTCATCGAGTTGGCCCGCAAGCGCGACCAGGCCGAGCCAAGCTATTCCGCCTCCCTCTACGCCGCCGCCCTCAAAAGGGTGGAGACGGAAATTTCCAGGCTTCCCCTCGAAGACACATTCGACCGAACTGCGACCAACCGGGCCGCCTTCGGAGCAGTGGCCGCCGCCCTCATGGTCCTCGGCTGCTTTCTCTCCTTTCCCGGTCTCGCCGGCAACGCCTCCCTCCGCTGGGCCCTTCCCTGGGCCGGTCCCGAGAGGCAGACCCTGACCACCTTCACCTCCGTTCCATCCCAATTCTTCGTTGCGAGGGGTGAACCCAGCGTGCTTCGGCTCGCCCTTGCGACGGATTCCCAGTCCACCCCACCCTCCATTTCCCTCAGTGGCCCCGGAGGCCTCGCCCTTCAAGCCCGCGAAAACGGGAAAGTGTACGAGTTTCTCATCCCCGGCCAGCAAAAGGCCAAGCCCCTTGCCCTCAAGGCTGGAGACTACCGGGCCGCCATCGATTTGGTACCCATGGACAGGCCCCTGGTCACCGAGTGCGAAGGACTCGTTTCCTACCCCGCCTACCTGAAACTGCCCGACTTCACCTCCGGCCCGATGGTCCGCTCTCTTGATTTCCCCCTTGGTTCTAAGGTCCTCCTCCGGGGATCCGCCGACCGCTCCATCACCATGATGACGGCCGCCACCCCCGACCGATCCCATCCTGCCGAGATCGACGGTAATTCCTTCGTCATCAACTTCGGCCAACTGCAGGAGGAAGAGCTTGCTCAGCTTCATTTCGTGGACCGGTTCGGGCTCAAGCCCAAGCTCAGGCATGCCATCCGCCTCAATGCCCGGGAGGACGAACCCCCGCAGGTCGACTTCCGGGAAGTCCCACCCGAGTCCTCCATTCTCCTGCTTGAGACCATTACCCTGAGGATCTCTTCCAATGATGATTTCGGCCTTTCCTCCACCAAACTGAGGATGAAGGCCATTCGCGGGGGCGAAGTCATAATCGACACCACGCTCTACGATCAGCCCGAAGCCAACTCCTCCGTCCTCCAGTCCGGTTTCACCTTTCCCTTCGACCCGCGCTTCTTCACCCTTCAGGACGGCGACGTAGCCGAATTCACGGCCCTCGCCTCCGACCGCATGCCTGATCGCGAACCAGTGCAGTCGCGTACGGTCAGGTTCTTCATCGTCGGCCCCGAGAAGCATGCCGAGATCATCCGCGACCGGATGGAAGCCATCATGTCCCGGACCTCGGAAATCGCCCGTGAACAGGAGAGCCTCCTCATGGAGACCATCGAGCTCCAGGAGGAAGTGGAGGCATCCGAGGAGTCCATCGACTCCAAGACGGAAAGAAAGCTCTCCAAGCTGGCCGACATGCAACGGGCCAACTCCCGCGACCTCAAGGCCAACGCCGAGGAAGGCATGGAAGTCCTCGAGGAAGCGGCCAGGAACCCTCTTTTCGACCAGGACGCCCTCAAGGATTTCGGTGAAACGCTCGAGAAGATGGAAAGCGTGGCCTCCAACCAGTTGGGCCCCGCCAGCTCGAAGATGCAGGAAGCCCAGTCGTCCCCACCCTCCGCCGCCTCCGAGTCCCTGGCCGAGGCCGAGCAACTGGAACGGGAGGCCCTCGATCAACTGCAGGAGATCCTCTCCGACAGTTCCGAGCAGCTCGACCGACTGGAAGCCCTGACCTTGGCCCAGCGCCTGCGCAAGGTGGAGAAGACCGAAAACCTTCTGTCCAGAAACGTCCTCACCCTCCTCCCCAAGTCCATCGGGGAAAGGGCCGAACAACTGGCCGAATCGATTTTCTCGGAGAAGGAAAGAATAGAGGCCGTCCAGCTCGAGACCCACCTCGAGGCAATTGAGGTAAAGAAGGAGATCAGCCGCTTCCATGAGAGGACGGGCAAGCCCGCCTACGGAGAGGTAAGCGAGTTGATGGAGGAGGAAAAGGCCGAGGACGGTCTTTTCGAGGTCTCCAGGAAGATCGACCGCAACGTCGGCTTCGAGGCTCTCGACGAACTCGAGCTGTGGGAGGCCAACTTCAAGAAGTGGGCCGATATGCTCGAAGAAGCGAACTCCGAGGAGAGCGGAAGCGGACAGGGTCAGGGACAGGGCGAAGGCAAGGATATCACCGAGCAGATCATGGCCCTTCTCAGAATCAGGGACTCCCAGGGAGACATCATTCAGAAGACCAAGGTCGTCAACAGCGGAAATTTTCTCGCCCAGCGCGAGAAATGGACCGAAACCCTCGCGGACCAGCAACAGGAGCTCATGCTTGACCTTACGGACGTCCAGATCGAGCTGGCCGAGGAGAGTCTCAATCCCCTCTTCGACGACGCCCATACCGCCATGTACGGGTCGTCCGCCGGGCTCGAGAATGGAGACTCTGGGGACGAGACGGTGAGCGCCCAGACGGAGTCCAAGGAAATCGTGACCGACCTCATCAACATCCTGCTCGAGTCCGCCGGCTCTCAGCAGCAGAGCGGACAGGGACAGAGTATGACCGGCATGCAGCTCCTCATGCAGCAGATGGGCCAGCAGCCCGGGCAGTCCCAGGCCGCGGGCATGACGCCCGGCGAATCGGGCCAGGGATCGACACAGGGAGGAACCACCGACAAGGCTCCCGGCGACTTGACCGGAAACAACCTGGACCTGGAGGGTGACCGTCGCAACTCCAAGCGGACGGGAGGGGCTTCCCAGTCTCCGCCCCCGGAATTCAAGAAAGTCATGGAAAACTATTTTCGCAGCATCGAGGAATGATGATCCGCCTCACTCCTTTACTTCTTCTTTGCCTGCTCGGCTCCCCCGCATTCGGCCAGGATCTCTTCGAGCAGTCGAACGACCTCTTGGTCCGTGAAATCGACGGGGTCTACCGCAGAGGGCTCGGTTACCTTGCCGACACCCAGGATTCGCGCGGTTGCTGGCCGGACACCTCCTACGGTTCCGAACCCGGTGTCGTCGGGGTGGCTATTCTCGCCTTCCTGGCCCGTGGGGACGACCCCGAGTTCGGTCCCTACCGGGTTCATTACAAGAAAGCCATGGACTACCTCCTCAAGGCCCAGAATCAAAAGACCGGCTATATTGGGAGTTCCATGTACAACCATGGCTTTTCCACCCTCGCTCTGGCCGAGGCCTACGGTCTGACCAACGATCTGCGGCTCGGTCCGGCGCTCCAGAAGGCGACCAAGCTCATCGTCTCCTCCCAAAAGGGAAACCCCAAGGGCGGCTGGCGCTACAGCCCCGAGTCTCAGGATGCCGACACGACCGTCTCGGGCGCCCAGATGGTCGCCCTCTTCGCGGCCCGCAACGCCGGGGTAAAGGTTCCTCAGGAAGCCATCGACCGGGGCAGAGCCTACCTCATTTCCTGCCAGGACTCCAGCGGGGGCTTCGGCTATACCACGGCCAGCGGGGCCAACCTTCCGCGCTCCGCCATCGGCTCCCTCATTCTCTCCCTGGCCAAGGACACCGATTCCGACGCCTACAAAAACTCCGTCGAATACCTCAAGAAAAACGCCAAGTTCGGTGATTCCGGGCACAAGTTCTACAGCCTCTATTATACCTCCCAGGCCATCTTCCGGACCAACGCCTCCTTCTGGAACTCCTGGAATTCCCAGAACTTCAAGCGCCTCCAGTCCACCCAGGTCGACGACGGTTCCTGGAACGGGAGCTACGGAAAGACCTTCTGCACCTCCGCCGCCCTCCTCTCCCTGGCCCTCAACTACCGCTACCTGCCCATTTACGAACGATGAAGATTCTTCCACCCCTCGCCTTCCTCCTTCTCGCATTCCCATCCCCGGGACAAACCTTGCCCGCAACCGCCCCGCAGGTCCTCATCGGAGGCGCCGATGCAAAAGTCGAGAAACAACCCGATGAAGCCGTCCGGGACCTTGTCGTCGGACTGGAAAGGGTTCGCTTCTTCGACGGTTCCGACCTGAGGGGTTCCATGATCAGCCTCGACAACAAGAGAAACCTCTTTTGGCGGCACGAGTCCTCCTCGGACCCCATCCGCTTCAAGTTCCGGACCGTCGAGTCCCTCGTCCTCGACCGAACCTCGCCCGATGAGGCCGAGGGTCCCCGCAACCAGCTCAGGATCCACCTCGGCAACGGCGACAAACTTCGTTGCAACTTCAAGCGTCTGGAGAAGGACAAGCTTGTTGTCGAGACCGGGTTCGCCAACCGGATCTCCATTCCCCTGGACAAGCTCCGCCGGATGGAATTCCTCCCTTCCACCCATGAAATCCTCTACGATTCCACCGAGGGGCTCTCCAAGTGGAAAAGCAGCAACCGCAAGTCCTGGACCTCAGAGGAAGGAAGCCTGGTCTCCGTTTTTTCCGGGAGCACGGGAACCATCCTTCCCCGCAAGGATGCCCTCGAGGTCGAGTTCGATGCCCAGTGGGAAAGATCCTTCTATCTTGCCATCCGCTTCTTTTCCGACTCCGACGGGGCCAGTTACGGAAACACCGGCTACCACCTCTCGTTCTCCAACAACCGCCTCAACCTCCAGGCCAACAAGAGGGTCAAGGGAAGGATTACCCGGGAAACCCTCGGCTCCACGACCATCAGCGAGCTCACCACCAAGAAGAGCGGTCGCTTCTCCGTCTTCGCCCACCGCGAGAGGAAGGAATTCATCATCCGTCTCAACGACCGGGAAATCGCCCGCTGGAAGGATGCCAGCGAGGATTTCTTCCCGGACGGCAACGGGATTCTCTTCATCAACCAGGGAGGCAACTCCTACATGCGCCTCAAGGAACTGAGCATCACCGGGTGGAACGGAAAGTTCTTCCCCCTCGACTCCAAGTCGAGGGACGACGATTCCGCCAACGCCATCGTCACCTTCTCGAACGGGGACTCGACCGAGATCACCGAGGGAACCGGGGAGAGTGACGTTTTCTCCCTCCGGACCAAAAGGGGCGACTTCGAAGTTCCTCTCGAGCGCATGAGAAGCCTCGCCTTCCCCGGTGGGGAAGAGGGGGAAATCGACACGTCCGAGCAGGTATTCCTCAACCGTTCGCTGGGCCGACTGAGCTTCGACCTCAAGGCCATAGACGACAAGACGCTGACCGGGACGCACCCCTCCTTCGGGGAATTCACCATTCCGCTCACCGTGATCAAGAAGATGAGCTGCAACCGCACCCTCAAGAAGATCAGGCAGTACCTCGACCAGCTCTCCAAGGCCCGCGAGTCCCTCGACCAGCGACGGCCCGACTTGGCCGTCACCGCTCTCAATGAGGCCAACCCGTCCTATCGCGGCTGGTACTGGGGCCGTCTCATGCTCCTTTCCGCCAACATGCAGTCCAGGGAAGTCCTCAGTTTCGCCCCTCACCCCGAGAAGGGACTGACCAAGGTTGCCTTCGCGGGGAATTCCGAGACCGTCCTCTCGACCGGCAAGGACGGCAACTACGCCCTCTGGAACGGACACGCCAAGCTGGCCGACGGAGAGTTCAACGACCCCGCCTCCTTCCCCATCGAGATCGGTCGGTTTTCCAACGAGGAGCAAAAGGTGGTGACCATCTCCAGGCCCTTCTGGCTGGGCGAGACCGAGGTCACCCAGGAACAGTACGAACTGCTCATGGACAAGAACCCCAGCACCCGTAAGGAACCCAACCTTCCGGTGGAGGTTTCCTGGAACGACGCCCAGGCCTTTTGCCGAAAGCTCGGCCAGACCGAGAAGCCCCCCGCCGGCTACGAATGGAGGCTACCCACCGAGGCGGAATGGGAATATGCCTGCCGGGCAGGCTCCACGGGGCCCTATTCCGGGAGCGCGGCCGGGCAACTCGAACCGGACGAGGCTTCCTACGCCAGGCACCTCGGAAAATTCGGCTGGTTCTCCCAGAATTCCGCCGGCCAGACTCATCCCGTGCGGGGCAAGAAACCAAATGGCTTCGGGCTCTACGATATGCACGGAAACGTCTGGGAATGGTGCATGGACTCGGTTAAGCGCAACAAGACTAGCTTCATGACCGACCGCAAGTCCGGCCTGGTCGACCCCTATTCCGGGGAAGGCGAATGGCGGGCCCTCAGAGGGGGTAACTTCGAGGTCCCCTATTCCCGGTGCCGCTCCGCCTACCGCGGGGCCAATGCCCCCAACGTCACCCAGTCCGACCGTGGCTTCCGGCTCGCTCTCGCCCCCATCCTGAACGAGGAAGGCAACGCCAGCGCCCTGCCCAATCCAGAGGACGTGAAGATCGAGAACCTTTCCCTCTCCATGATCGCCATTCCCAAGGGAAGCTTCCTCATGGGAAGCCCCAGTTCCCTCACCGCTCCCCGGGCCATCACCGACTCGAGCGGAGACTCCCTCCTTACCGGCTCCGGCAGGGGCGTTCTGGGCAAGACCGATTTCTCGGGCAAGCCCGTCATCGCCCT
>Ga0310343_10000552_pt1 | contig 17971 bp, 15 predicted proteins | sample HC15DNA2025_MG_FD_203519 | JGI IMG/M metagenome (GOLD analysis project Ga0310343, IMG submission 203519) | Marine microbial communities from station ALOHA, North Pacific Subtropical Gyre - HC15-DNA-20-25_MG | ecosystem: Environmental > Aquatic > Marine > Oceanic | place: Pacific Ocean: North... | reverse complement strand
AACGCGGTCATAATACTTTTATAGAAAATGTTGGTTTGGGCTACAGAAAAATGACTGATAAAGCAAGTCTTCAGTTTAAAAGAATGGCTGCAGCCTGGAAAATGACTATGGCACAAATGCAAAAAGTAACTGCAAAATTTACTAGGGGTGCTGACCTTCTTTTCAAAGGAATGGGTTTAATAGGTATAGCCCTGATGATAAAAGATTTAGGTGCTGAACTATTAACGTATTTAGGGTTCTTTTCTGAAAATAAAGGGCTGCAAGAACTACAACGAGATTTAAAACAATTAGCAGATACAACTAGAGGCATTGTAAAAGAATTCACAAATTTTGTTGACATCCAAAAAAGAATGCGAGAGGAGCTTGCTAAAGCAGGAAAGGTTAGGGACGTATTTGGAGAGTTATCCGCTGCAGGCAGAATGACAGGGTCATACGCAGATGCTATTCAAAAAAATTCTAAGGCTATGATCAAGATGCGAGAAGAAGTAGAAAAAACCTTAGAAGGAGTATCCAAATTACAAAAAGCAGAAATGGATCGTCTTGCAGTTTTGGAAAAAACAATAAAAATTCCGACAAAGGGTGCTAGGGGTTTCGGCAAGTTCAGGGATACTGAAGAGGGTAGAGAAGCCGAAGCATCTGGAAAGACAGTAAAGGAGCTCAACAAAGAATTAAAGGATCTTCGTCAGCGAACAAAAGATTTTGGTGCTGCATATAAAGACGCAATGAAGGATTTAGCAGAGCCTATGGCTAGCTTAAAAGAAACTACAATTGAAGCAGCAAAAGCAAATCTAGATTATTTTAACAGCTTAAAATCAGGAGACCTCACAGGCTACGAAGAAGATTATAAAGGAATGCTGGAACAGATAGCAAGCGGGGTCGAGCTTACAGAACAACAAATTAAACAGTTCGAGGAATTAGCAGATAGAATACAGGATACAGGTCAGCGAGCAAAATTTATATCAGAAACTTTAAACTCTTTAAATACTTCGTATAATGCAGCGATTGCAAGTGTTTCTAAATATAAAACTGCAAATACAGATCTAATAAATAGTTTAACAGAGTTACAAACGGAAATGAACACCCTCGGAACAATAGGGGGAATGGCTGCAGACTCTGAGCAACTTGCAAAAGCAAAAACCGAAGTACAAAAGCAAATAAACGTATTGAATCGATTACGAAATATAGAAATTGGTTTTGCAAATGAAGCTTTGCGAATTGAAAAAAATCTAGTTATAGCACGACAAGGAAGAAGTAAGATAGAAAGAGACGCTCTTGCTCTCTCAGCACAAATACTTAATAAACAAAATGAAATAGATAAAATAACTAAAACTTTAAATGAGAATGGCAAAGATGGTGTTGTTTTTGATGAGAAGAAAATAGAACAGCTAAAGTTGCAGAGGGACATCCTCAAAGAGCAAACAAAAGAGCTTGAAAGACAACGAGATTTTGGCGCTACTATTGCTGATGCTGGTCGAGAGGGTTTAGCAAGTGGCTTACAAGGAGGAATTTCTGCTCTTCTAAAAGGAGAAGAGAGTAGTATAAAAGACGCAATGTTAGGTATTATGAAAGGCGTGGTAGATAATATGATAGATGCTTTTTCAAAAAACCTAACTGAAAAAATAATGGGCGCTATTCCTGGGTTTGAAACTCAAGAACAAAAAATGAAATCCGCTATAGATAAAGCACATACCGATGGAGCGGCAAAACTTAAAACTAGTCAAGAGCAAGCAATGGATAGTGCTGTAACTAAGTTTGCTACAGCTATAAATGAAGCTGCGGATAGGTTTGCTGCTGCAATTCGTGATGCTTGTTCGTCCTCTGCTTGTATGGGGCATAGTGATGGTGGCGGTACAACCGTTGAAGGTACTTTACCAGAAAGCTCTGGGGGAGGTTTACGATTTGCTTCTACATCCGTTGACGCAACAACTCAAGATTCAAGCGCAGTTCTTAGTGACGCTAATCCTATTCCTGTAAGAATAGTACAAGATCCAAATGCAGGATTTGGAGACCCTATAGTTGGGCCTCCTACTGAAGAACAGATGAATGCATCCAAAAATGCGTCTTTTGGATCTGGTTATGGCCCCACAGATCTCGACGTAGGAAAAGAAGAAGAAGCTACCTCAGGGTTAAAAGGGGTAATGACTAAGCTAACAGGAGAAACAGCTCAAATGGTAACAGGGCTGGGTTTAGCCGTAACAGCCTTGTTCGGTAATAGTAAAATAGGCCAAAAACTACAAAAAGTGATGGCTGTTTTACATTTGGTTACTCTTGCAAAAGCTTTATATGATAAAATGATGGCGCCAGTTGAAAAAGCCGTTGACGTTGCACAGATAACTGGAACAGCACTTAATACTTCTGCAGTGCTTGCAAATACAGCCGCACTCGCGGCAAGTACAGGTGGTAGTGCTTTGGGAGGGTTTTTTGGCTTTGCAAAGTCTGGTCTTTATCCTCCCCAAGGTTACTCAACAGGAGGAGTAGCAAAAGGACCAAGATCTGGTTATCCTACAGTATTACACGGTAATGAAGCAGTTGTTCCTTTACCTGACGGTAAATCTATTCCGATAAGTATGCCTGCTGGAAAAGGAATGGGAGGCATGCAAAATAATAATGTGGGAGTAACAGTAAACATTGACAATCAAGGTAATTCTTCAACGGATACCGACAGTGATCGCCAAGAAGCAGCACAGCTAGGAGAAAGACTAGCAGAGGTAGTTAGAGAAGAATTAATTAATCAAAAACGAAATGGTGGAATTCTTAGTCCATATGGAGCAGTATAATGCCTGATATTGGTTTTCAAATTTCTGGTACAAACATTACTACAGCGACTATTCGTCCTGATAATGATCTTACAAAAAACTCAAAACCAAAAGTAAAAATAGCAAAATTTGGTGATGGTTATGAACAGAGAGCAAAAGCAGGACTAAATAGTATTGATGAAAGTTTTAAAATAACTATGAAAAATAGGGACAAAGCTGTAGCAGATGATATTGTAAAATTTTTTGATGATAAGGCAGGTGTTTCAAATTTTGACTTTACAATACCAGATGCAAATAGTTCAACAAATGACAGTGATGGTAATCCTGTTTCAACAATTAAAGTAGTTTGTGACTCATGGTCTATTCAATATGCATATGGGTCTCACTATAATGTAAATGCAACCTTTAGAAGAATATATGGCGTATGAGCAATCCAAATTTATTATCATCAGATTTACAATCCTTAGAGATAACAAGTCCTTTAGTCTCAGTATTTGAACTAGAATACGATTCTTCAACTACTCTTTATTTTCATCCCGGTCTTTCTAGATCGGTTAGAGTTACAAAGATAGACGGAACTACACTTACTTTGAACTCTTCTCAGGATTTAACAGTTGGAACTACTCTTACTTTTACGGGTTTAAATAAAGATAATGGAGCAACAGTAACAGCTACAAAAACTGTACAAGGAGGAAACCCAGCCACTAGTACCGTGGTGGTAGATAGTAATTCAAGTCTTACCGTAGGAATGGTAGTTACAGGAGCAGGAATTGTAAATACTGATTATTCTCCTCTTGTTTTTGATGGCAATAGTTATTTTGCGTTACCAATGTTAATGACAGATTTAGAGATAAACGCTGAAGGGGCTCAAAATAGACCAACTCTTACAGTAGGAAATGTAGAATCTATAGTTCGCTCTTCTTCTACATTTCAAAATGCAGACGATGGTGGAACAGATGGAATAGCAAATTTTTCTTTAGACAGATTAGTTGGAAAAAGAATTACTAAAAGATCAACACTTGAAAAATATTTATCTATAGAATCGTCTACGGCTAGTACAAAAGCAATAGTTGAGTACCCTAAAAGAACTTATATAATTGATAGAATTAAACAAAAAACCGCGGAAGCAGTAGTGTTTGAGTTAGCAAACCCATTTGATTTACAGGGGGTAAAGCTTCCCGCTCGTCAAGTTATTGGAAAGTATTGTCCATGGGTATATCAAGGAGTTAACATTTCTGTGCCGACAGGGGGATGTTCCTGGCCTTTAAACGGGGAAGTAGTTGTTAATGATGTAGGGACAGAAAGAAAGTACTATGTTTATTTTACAGATCTTGATGAGCCTATAGTTTGGAAATACTTAATTCATAATGCAGCAGACAATAGTATACAGTCAGGAAAGCTACATAACGGATCTTCAGGAACTTATGCAAAAGGAGTATTAGTTGCTTTATCTGACGGGGGTAGCGGATATACTTATTGGAGATCAGAGATTGATAGTAATAGTTCTGTTCCTGCTGTAAATAATTCTTCATGGCAGCGAGTAAGAATATATGTTCCTTTTGTATCGGGTGAAACTTACTCAACACACGCAACAGATTCAATGAGCAATGACTATGTTGTTCATCCCGTTAATAATGCGACAGCAAAAAATGATACAACTTTTGATTTCACAGATACAACCACTGTTTATAAAGTACGAATAACAAATAGTACAGCAACTCCTACTAGTTTTTCAGATTATTGGGAACGGGGAGATCAGTGCGGAAAACTTTTAAAGTCTTGTAAAATACGATATCAATTTCGGGCGGCAACAGGCTCAGGGGGTGTGAACCAAAATACCATTCCGTTAGTAGAGTTAGAAACTAAACAATCTTTACCTTGGGGAGGCTTTCCAGGAAGTAGAAAAATATAATGAATTTATACAAAGAAATAGAAGAGCACTTTGAAAAAGAGTATCCGAGAGAGGCTTGTGGAGTTTTATCTGTTGTAAAAGGACAAAAACAGTGGTTTCCAGTTAAAAACATTGCGAAGGATAAAAACGATTTTATAATGAATTCTGACGAATATATCAACCTAATGGTAAGTACAGATATTATTGGAATAGTACACAATCATGTAGATAGTTCTTCAGAGCCTAGTGAAACAGATATACTAGCGTGTAACGCAATGGGAATCCCATATTATATTTTTAGCTATCCTGGAATGGATTTAACCGTTCTTCAACCAGAAGAAACAACTATTGATCTATATGGTAGAGAGTATAAATTTGGGCTAAAAGATTGTTTTGAGGCAATGAGGGATTATTTATTGTCTCAAAAAATAGAGCTACCTAAAAGGGCTATGTTCGAAGAGAGTTGGTATGATAAAGGGTTAGATTATTTTTGTCCAGAAGTAATAAAAAACTGGGGAGGCCGACCAGTAGATCTATCAGATATAAAAGAAAATGATGTTCTCATTTTTAGGGTACAAGAAGAAGTAAATAATCATTGTGGTGTTTATTTGGGGAATGATATTTTTTATCATCATGCTGTTAACAGGCTTTCGTGCAGAGAAAATTTATACCCTTTTTGGTACACACATTTAGTAGGAGCTTATCGATATGTTGCGTAAAGTATATTTAGGTGGGGACATGGGAGAGAAATTTGGAAAAGTTGCTGAAGTAAAAGCAGAAACTGTCAGAGAAGTATTGCAATATTTAGATGCCAACTATAAAGGTGTAAAAGAATATTTGTTAGGCAAAGATAAAGAAAATATAGGATTTACTGTAAAAATTGCTGATGAATACGTTGATGATGATCGAGAACTATTACTACCCTTGGATAAAGGTGATATAATTATAACTCCCGTTCCTATAGGATCTAGTGGTGTCATAAAAACAATACTAGGTGCTATATTAGTTATTATTGGGTTTGTGCTTTTGCCTACCAATCCTTTTCTTGGAAAAATGCTTATAGGTTTTGGTCTTGGTCTCGCATCTATGGGTATCGCAGAATTGATGATGCCGGACCCGTCAACAGATGATCTTGACGATCAAAAGGAAGGATATATTTTTCAAGGATCAGAACAAGCAGCGCCAGAGGGAAGTCCTGTTCCTGTTTTATATGGAGAGTTGCGTGTTCCAGGACAAGCTGTTAGTTTTGATTTAAGAAATACTACAGAACAGGCTATGTCCGCAGAAAACGGGGCAGGAAGTTATGTTACAACAGGCGATGGAAAAGGCAATCTTTTTAGATATCCCGCATTTGAGGAAATGTCATAATGGCTGGTCCAGGCACCGTTTATACTAACCAAACTTCTGACCCAGTAACTACAAATCCAAGCGGGTCTGATATACAAGAAGTTTCTATAACGGATTTAATTTCTGAAGGTCCCATTGAGGGATTAGTACAGGGAGAAGCTTCTGTATATTTAGCAGGAGATCAAATTTCCGACACAGGAAGAAGTTTAAAAGAAAGTAGACTTGGAGAATTAACTGGAGAGCCAAAAACTATTACTTTTTCTGCAGCTTCTTCAGAAAATCAACCTGTTACAGCATCTATGAAGGATGCCGCAGGAAATACAGCATACTATAATGATCTGGAAGAAACATTTTCAGATGAGTATAGACATCGATTCATAACTGTACATAAAGTAGACATTAGAAAAATAAAAATTGAAAGCTATCAATTAATCACTAATCAAGCAGGCGTTCTTCCTTCTACTATTGGAAATACTTTTATTTGTTCGGTTGCAACTAGCTCTCCTTTTGCTGAGACAGCTAATCTACCACAAAGCATAAAACCCTCGGCTGGAGCAGGTAATCCAACTTTATCAAATTTAAAGCCTATAGCTAGGTTAAAACTACCAAACGGACAAGAATTTTATGGAAATATTCTTAGTCTACACGGAGAAAACTTTAATACAGAACAAACTTCAGGTAGCGCAAAACGAGCTGTTTTCAGACCTTATTTTGCTGTACATACTTCATTAACTAATGCAGATATATTTGTTGCAGGGCAAAATGAAGTGTATGGTGAGCTGTATATAGATAGAATTTTAAAAGTTGATATTCGAACTGTAAATTCTAACAATGTTATTTATATACCTAAAAATAGTGCCAACCTCGCTGTAACTGATAAGGAATTTACTTTAAGCGGTGAACAAGTTCTAAAAGGAGCAGAGGGTACAGGAGGGACACCCAGTGGGGGCATGAAGTATCCAGGCTCCTCTGTTGAGTTTCGCATTGGAGAAAGAACTCAACAACCTTTTCATCAGTTATCAGGTGTAGGGGTCGCTTCTTTTCCTGTAACTCTTACTGGTACTCTCGTAGAGCCCTTTAATAATACAAATGCTTATGTTACTAGTATTCCTTCGGATTATCTAGACCTTGATCCTTTACCTACGGGTATGGTCCAAAAAAATATTATATTTAGTCAATCCTTTTCAGGGGCGCAGATTAATGAAATTGATAGAGTAAAAATACAATTTGAATTTCCTCAAGGACACTATGCAATGCACGACGAGGGGGACGAATATGCTTCAGGTGCAGCAGTTAGTATTGAACTACAGGGATCTGAATCGGGAGGTGCCAATCCAACAGATTGGACAGATATAACTGGAGGAGCCGAAAAGTACCATAAATGGTTTAGTAAGCAAAAAACAGCTATTGCATACACTGTTGAAATTCCTGTAACTACTCATTTAAATATTTCTGATATGCGTCTTCAAATAACTAGACTGACCCCTGATGGAGCTAGTAATGATAATAATCATTTAGGTCAATTAGGCGGTCCAGGAGGTGGTTATATAGTTTTAAGATCAACTGAAGACATAGCCGTTGTAATAGATAGTTTAAAAATTAATCAAGTTATAGCAACTATTGATGAAAAACTTGAACACCCTTTTTCTGCAATGGCTTCAGTAAGATTTAGTTCAAAAAGTTTTCCAAACCCCCCAAAAAGAGCCTACCTTGCTAGAGGCTTAAAAGTAAAAGTACCTTCTAATTATACTCCTAGGCATAAATCTTCAACAGGAGTCGCAACCTATACAGGAATTTGGAACGGGGAGTTTAGTGATGAAGGCACGTCTAATTCTAGTGGGTTAGATATTGATACTTATTACACAGACAATCCTGCCTGGGTCTTTTATGATATACTTATAAATAATAGGTACGGTCTTGGAGATTATTTAGCACAGACTGATATTAATAAGTTTCAGTTGTATAAAATAGCAAAATACTGTGATGAGCTCGTGCCCACTAGAAATGGAGGAACAGAGCCTAGATTTACAGCGAACTTATATTTAACAAAAGCAACAGAAGCTTATAAAGTTCTTAAAGATATGGCAACTATATTTAGGGGCATGCTTTATTGGTTAGACGGAGAAATGCTTGCAGTTCAAGACGCCCCCGCAACCCCAATATACAATTTTTCAGACTCAAATATATTAGAGGGGACATTAAGTACTCAAAATACTGGAAATAGAACAAGAACAAACCAGTATACTATTGTTTGGAATAATCCATTAGCTGCTTATAAACAAGAGCCTCTAGTAATTGAAGATAGACGAAATATAATAGATACGGGAAAAATTATTCCTCAAAAAGCAGTTGCTTTTGGTTGTACTTCTGAAGGACAAGCAATACGTATGGGGAGGTGGAAGGCTTGGACAGCAATAAATCAAACAGAAGTAGTTACATTTAAAACTTCTATAAATGCTGCTTTTTTAATACCAGGAGATGTAATTAATGTTCAGGATCAATCAAAGACAGGAGTATCTTTTAGTGGAAGAATAACTGCTTCTTCAAACTCAACAATTACTTTAGATAGAAATATTGCAGCTTTATCTTCCCAAGCACAAATTGATGGAGGAAACGCAGAAAGCTATACTTTTCAAAGTGGTTCTGACTATGCATACACACTTGCTTTGCTCGTTGAAAAAAGAGGAGTTTTTCTTAATCAAGACTCGCCCGTTAATGTAACACATAGTGGAACAACCTATACTTACAATAGAGGAGATGAGGTTCAATACGCAAAAATTGGAGGAACATCCACTTTATTAGTAGGTACAAATGATTCAGATGACCAAGTATCAAAAAATATATTAAATATTCAAGATGATGCTGGAAACGATATTTTAGTTGATTTTCGTAATTCAACAACTATTGAAAGTAAGTCCTTTACTGCTTCAAATGTAAGTATTTTAAATGGAGTTACTCACATAACTATACCAAGTGCTTTTTCTGGCACTATTCCTGCAAATACTGTATGGGCTATAAAAGAAGAATATAGGGGAATAAATACAATTCCTTCTTATAAAGAATACAAAATATTAGGAATTAAAGAAGATAAAGACAATAATTTTGAAATAACAGCAGTTGAATTTTACAATTCTAAATTTGATGAAGTTGATAAAGATTTTAACATAGCTGTTCTAGATCCCATTAGACCCCCCGAACCAGCTTATGTTCCTCCACCTTCTGCTGTATATGTTTTTGAAACTCCTAGGCATAAAAAACAACTTCAAGAAGTGCAAGTTATGTGGGAGACTCCTTTAAATGCAGATGGTACCGAATATGAGCATATTTCAGGATGGGCAGTACATATAGAACCACCGCTGCCTGGAGGGATAGACCTCATAGAAAAAACTAATGCAGCTCACCGAATAGAGTTATTTAGTGAAGTTCCAGACGGCCTTTACCATTTTGGTATACAAACACTAACAAAAGAAAAGAAACGCTCTGAAATAAGCTGGCAACCAATAAAAGTAGAAGATAAATTTTCTATTGCCTGTAGTAGAACTACAGAAGGCGTTCCTCTAGGTATTCGTGCAAATACTATGATGTCTGAGAGTGGTGCTGATTGGAGCATGGACATAAATGACTGGGCACTACAATCTCCTGGGGCTCCTGGAACAAAGGTCAATAATACGGCTCAAAGTGATGCGGACAATAGGACTCAATCTTTGACAGCTCTTGCAGACGGAGAAAAAGCTTTTATTTATTTTGACGCAGATGACACTACTGATCATTTTAAACTTGCTCGTCCTTCAGCTGCTACATTTGAAAATACAAGACAAGCATATTGGAGAGACTTAACACAATATGCAGCGAATTCAGAAAATGATTGGACAGATTGTACAAATAATGCAGATGCACGAGTAACTGTTACGTCAAAAAGTAATAAAGTTGTTAAAAGTGAGGGAACTACTGCATTTTTAAGTCGTTTTAAGCTTGGAGATATAATTCGAATAAAGTATGCTGCAAATAAGTATGTTGGAGCAAAAGTTGTTTTTATACAAAGTGATGATGTTTTATATGTAGATAGAAGACTTAATCATACTGCTTCCACTATTACAAGTGTTGACGAAGCAAAGGCTATTGCAAGAAACACACTAAGACCAGATACGGCAAATGACGCAGTAATAGCGGGAATAATTAGAAGCGGTAGTAACTATACTCATGTTCCTATGAACTGGGTAGAAGATAAAACACTCACAGGATTACGAGCTCTTATAGTTGATGCAAATGTTGTGGCTCTAAATTATAATGACTCAGGAGTTTTACAAAATAATGTTGCAATTACCATAACAGCAGACGCAACTGCTTATTCTGCTCCTGAGTTTAAAGTTACAGGGGGAGGTTTTTCTGCAGTAAGCGGAAGTGCAGATGGAAGCTTTAGTACAAGTGGAGTAAGTGGAATAACACTAACAAAACAAATACATGATGGAAGCGCAAGCATTGCTTATAGTAGTGGAGCTGCTTTAGAGTTTACTGTTCAAGTTCGAGAATCTGCGGATCAAACTTTTGCAAAGACAAAAACTTTTAGAATTATAAAAGCAAAAGACGGGTCTATAGGTCTTGATGGAAAAACAGTACAATTAGTTTCTGATGACTACTCAATACTCTATGACGAAGAGGGGGATAATCCGTCTTATACGAGTAGTGGAAGTAATAATATTGTAGTTACTGCAACAGCAAATAATTTTACAGATCCTTTGTATCGATTTACTTTTGATGGAGGATCGGCAGGTGCTTGGACTGATACCTCAGGCGCTTCTGCAGCTACTTTTACATACGCAAGCGGAAGTATTCCTTCTACTTATAATAAAGCTAATTGGCCAAAAGTTCTAAAGGTAGAAGTAGGAGAAAAACCTGGCAGTTATAGTTCGGGAGACGCCCCTGCTTCAGTAGAGGCAACAGACTCTATTGCTTTTGTAGGAGTGAAAGCAGGTTCTGGTGGTGTAGCTTTTGTAAATTCAAATCATGCACATACTTATGTAACTCCTAGTAATGGTGTTGCAACTGGTATAAGTATAGATGGAACAACTCTTGAACTAGTTGTAGGCGGGGTTGTATACACTTATATTGGGGGAACTGGAGCTCATGGTTATAATAATCCCTCAGGCTCGTTACAAAATAAACAGTGGTACCTTGGTAATCCTACTGTAACAGGCGGAAGTAGCGACCTTACAATCGGCACACCAACAGGAGTAAGCAGTAATGTAGTTACAATCGGAAACCATACTGGAACCTCAGGTACAAACGATACTGAAGTAATCACTTGGACCGCTCACTATAAACAAGCAGGAGTTGCAAAAACAATCACTACTACTCAAACTCTATCTAAATCCAAGACAGGAGCTGACAGTACAGTACCAGGACCTAGCGGAGTAAATGCCCCTTTAGCAACTTTAGTGCGTAGTCCCGAGGCAATTACTTATAGCTATGATGGAACCAACTGGGATGCTTCTGCAAGCTCTGCCACAGTAACAGTAGTTACACAAGGACTAACAAGTGTTGGCTATAGTTGGTCTGGTGCAGGATCAGGAACAGGATCTGTAAGAACTATTTCTTTTGTTTCTAATCAAGCAGAGGGAAATATTCCAGGAGCTCAAACTACATCTGTAACAGTAACAGGAACAAAATCAGATAATAGCTCTTTTAGTCAAACACTTTCTGCCTCAATTAGTGTTATAAAAAATGGACAAGATGGAGATAATGGACAGCCAGGAGGTCCAGGTTTCTTTTTCTTGAAAAGAAGTGGAAATACTACTGCAACTAATGTGGATGGCGCAAATCTTGGGAAACCTACAAGCTCAGGCGGTTCGCCTGAGATAGCAAGCCCGTCAGCAGGAAATATAGCTATTGTAGAAAATAGTGCGAGTCCTCCAAATCAAGCAGCTTATAAATATGAAAGCAATGCTTGGGTTGCAGTAACAGATTTTTTCAGAGCAGAAGTTATAGCAGCAAACGCAATTGGAGCATCACAACTTGCAATTTCAAATGCCGACGCAAATTCAGCAGGAATTTTTGCAGATCTAGGGCCTGGTGGTACTAAGCCACGAATAAAAATTTTTGAATCCGGCGGATCAGAAAGAGTAAGATTAGGATATCTACCCGATAGTTAATAAAAGGAAAAAACATGAACCAAGTTGAAAAAGCACCTTTTGGTATATGGACAAGTGCTTTCTCCGAAGAAACCTGTAATCTAATAATTGAAGCAGGAAAACAATTAAAGTCTCAACAAGCAACAGTAAGTCCTAAAAAACAAAAGAATACAAAACTAAGACAGGGTAAAATTAGTTATTTTGAAAAAGATTCTTGGATTGATAATTTATTACTGCCTTATGTTTTTCGTACTAATAAGTTGAATAAATGGAACTTTAATATTGATGATAGTGAACCAATTCAATTCACAGAATATAATAAAAAAGATTTTTATACTTGGCATAGGGATAGTAGTGTAAATGTAACTCCACAAAGAAAACTCTCTATAACAATTCAACTTTCTAAACGTTCTAATTATAAGGGAGGAAATTTTAAAATAAAAAATATGTGGGGTAATACAGAAATAGAAATACCCTCAGAAGCAAATGAACAGGGAAGTATTATAATTTTTCCCTCTTTTTTATTACATCAAGTTACTCCTGTAACTTCAGGTACGAGATACTCTTTAGTACAGTGGTATAACGGTCCTCCGTTTACATAATACCACCTTAAAAATAAAACTTGACTATTTATGTCCTTTCAGATATAATTTCAAAATGGAGAAAATACATGAGTGCGGGAACATATAACTTAGTGATCGACCAAGGCTCCGACTTTGCGTTGGACTTGGTTATTAAGCAAGGAGGAACAGCTTTAAACTTGGCTAATTACTCAGGTCGGGCACAGCTGCGTACGTCCGTGGATGCTAGTTCAGCTTCTGCCTCTTTTACCGTGACTGTAACTAATGCAGCGAATGGAGCATTAAAAATGCAGCTGCCTGCAGCAACTTCTTCAGGTATCTCCGCAGGAGAGTATGTTTACGATTTAGAGATATTTACATCTGCTGACTCTATTGTTAAAAGAATAATACAAGGGTCAGCAACTATTACTCCTGAGGTAACTAGATGAGTAATCAAACTACTTTGGCAATCACAGAGAATGTTACAGAAGTTACTGCTTCTGGCGATACGTTAACTATTACTCTGACTGATGATGTAACAGAGGTACAAGCGTATACTCTTGCTGTGCCTTTTGAAGTACCAGGACAGATTACAGCAAACAATGTAACCGTTACTCCCTATAATACAATTAGCTCTACAAACTTACAAACAGTTCTACAAGGCTTAGCAGACCAAGACTTTCGTGGAACTTCCGCACCAACTGGTTCAACTGTATCGGAAGGAGATACTTGGTACGACACAGACGATGATCAATTAAAGGTCTATAGAGAAACGAGTTCAGGAAACTTTGCATGGGTTCCTATAATGGTAGGAAACATCTCAGCTGACTCAGATACAATAGACGCAGGATCCTATTAGGATATTCGGAGTTTTAAATGGCTCAAACAATTAAAATCAAACGTACTACAGGTACAGGAAAAGACAGCGCTGTAGAACAGGGCGAGCTTTTTTATGCCTATGGATCTGGTGGAACCTATGGAAAGCGTCTTGCAATTGGTCACGTAAATGGTGGTGGAAACACTCCTGAGATCATTGGAGGATCTCTCTTTATGGATATGCTTGACCATACCAAAGGTACGGTCACAGCTGATAGTGCAATTATCGTAGATGATAATTCTAAAATTGACTCTCTTAAAATCGGAAACTCCAATAATGCAGGAGGAATAGAGCTTTACGAGGGTTCATCAAACGGCACAAATCATATAAAGATAGTAGCTCCTGTTGCAATAACAAGCGATACTACTCTTACTCTACCAGATGGAGCAGGTAGTAATGGGCAGGTATTAAGTACCAATGGCTCAGGAACTCTTAGTTGGGCTACTGTAGGCGGGACTCTTACAATCGCTGCAGATAGTGGATCAAATGATACAGTTTCTTTAATTTCCGATACTCTTACTTTTGAAGGTACAGCAAACGAAATTGAAACTACTGTATCTAACAATAAAATCAATATTGGTCTTCCTAATAACGTAACAATTTCTGGAAATCTTACAGTATCGGGTACAACTACTACTGTTTCTTCTACTACTGTAAATGTTGCGGACTCAATGCTTGCTCTTGCAACTGGTAATAATTCATCCGATGCTATAGATATTGGTGTGTATGGATTGTATGATACTAGTGGTACGGATAAGTATGCAGGTTTCTTTCGTGATGCAACAGATGGAAAGTTTAGGTTCTTTAAAGACTTACAAGCAGAGCCAACAACTACTGTGGATACCTCTGGTACAGGTTATGCTGTTGCAAGTCTTGTAGCTAACTTAGAATCTTCAAGTGTAGCGATCACAGGTGGATCAATTACAGGTATCACAGATCTTGCAGTTGCAGATGGCGGAACAGGACTTTCAGCTGCTGCAAAAGGTTCTGTACTTGTTGCAAACTCTGCAAATACTTTATCAGCTCTTGACGGAGGAGGTTCTGTAGACTCAATGTTATTATACACAGCATCGTCAGATACGATTTCATGGTCAAATACTATAGACGGCGGAACTTACTCATAATAGGATAATACTATGTCGGTAGTACTTAAACCAAAAAGAGGAACAAATACTCCAGGTACAGACGATATTGTAGCTGGAGAAATTGCTATAGATACTTCTGCACAGAAGTTATATATCAATGATGGCGGTACAGTAAAAGAGATTGGTGGCGGTGGCGGTGGTGGTTCTACTTCGGATATTACACAGAGCAGCCACGGATTTTCAGTAAAAGATGCGATTCGGCATAATGGATCAGCTTGGGTAAAGGCTCAAGCAAATGCAACCACTACTCTTGCACTTGGAATTGTAACCGCTGTTCCAGATAGCAACAACTTTACAGTTGCACAGTCAGGAAGATTTGAGTTATCATCGCACGGTATAACACCTGTGGGACAATGGTTTTATTTAAGCGCTTCATCAGCAGGGGGCTTAACTGCTACAGAGCCAACAATTTCTCAGCCTATTGTCTATGTTGAAAGTGCGGATTTTATATATGTATACCAGTATCGTCCTACAAACTTACTTGTTAATGGTACCTCGGATATAACCCCAGGCGATAACACAGTAACATCAGCAAAGATAGTAAACGGTACAATCGTAGCGGCAGACTTAGCGGATGATGCAGTAACAAGTGCTAAAATAGCGGATGATGCAATCATAGCAGCCCTTATAGCTGATGATGCAGTAGGAGCTGCAGCAATTGCTGATAACTCAGTAGATATAGCAAGATTAAACGTATCTGACGGATCAAACGGACAGCTACTTAAAACAAATGGGAGTGGCACTCTATCTTTTACAGACCCGCCCTCAGGAATGTCTGTAAGTAAAGCATTTTTTATGGGACAATTATAATGGCAGTTAAAATATCAGGTGTAAACCTATCAGCAAATACAACAGCAAACGTAGGACAGGCGGGTTCGAGTGGCGGTACATACACTGTGCATATTCTGAATCGAGGCACGTCCTCTGCTCAAATACAACTAGGTGTAGGAGACTCTTCTGCGACTTTTGATACAAGCCAAAAGTTATTAGAATCTACATTACTAGGAGTAAATGAAAGCATGAGTTTTTCTCCAGTTGTCTGTGGAGCATCAGATTATATAATTGGCAGATCAACCGTGGCAAATGTAAACATGGTGATGATGGGACACGACGAGTAATGGCAGGCTTAACTTTTAATACTAAAAAGAGAGCGCAACCAGAATTTCCTGCTCCTGATACTTCTTTTGAGCCTTATTTTGATTCAGGTCAGAGCTGGGCAACCTATACATATTGTCCTGGATTTAATGGAGATGCGGCAGGAACATCTATAAGACTTCCTCAGACTAGTTATACTGCTGCCTTACAGTATTATGACAAAAATGGAACAGCCTCTACTTCAGGTTCATGGAACGGAGGAGTGGCTATTACCGAAATACACTCTGATGCCGACTATTGGGCAGGCTGGTATATGGACAATACAGATCAGATGCTTTATATAATCGCAACAGATATTGGCACATCTCCTCATTCTCTTTGTTTTGCAAAAATTAACGCAGCAGGAACGTTGACTCAAATTGGAAAAACTGCACACAACAATGCAAGTCTGAATAGTCATACCTCCACTAGCGGGTACCAAGGACCTTTATACAGAAAAGGAGGAGACGGGTCTGGAGACTTTGCTTTTCGACATTCTTATACTGCGAGCGGGGGCGCTGCAGCAGGAGTTCCTCAAAGAGGCTCAATAGTGACAATAGCGGCTTCTAATGGTGCACTTAGCTACACTGATCTGATGCCTAGTGCTTACGGATCGAATTATTCATTTACCAAAACAAGCTTCGGGCCAACTGCTAATAACATTATTGGAGGTCCTTATTATGGTCCAAATGCAGGTCACTATGCTTGGTATGGGTCTATAGCGAATACAAATAATGGAAAGGGTTATTATGCTGCTTATTTCGCAGGCTCACAGCAACATAAATGGGCAGGAGGTGCGAGCACAACATATTGGATTAGATGGAGAGAAGGATATATTCATATGAACTACGGACAGCATTATGGTCCTGTGTACTATAAGGAAGCAGATATACATAATTATCTAGACGAAATGGCGGTGTTTTATGGAATTTTATAAATATTCTGAAGGAGGACTACCAACTTTTCCTTCTTCTATTTTTCTGAATCTTTTAACAGAGACAGAAATGTGTGCCTTTTTTCGAAGCGATACACAGATAATTAAAGATACAGCACTCTTAATGAATAATAGAGACTGGATTATAAATGTTGAAAGTACTCGATTTGATGATGTTATGGCTGCGTGTGTTTCGGAGGGTATCTTTACAAGTGACCGAGTAACACAATTTAAAAAAGGTATTCGACCTTCATCAGAAGCCGAATATAGATTTGGAATATAAGATATGTCAACATCACCAGTAATTGGAACAGTCTCGTCAATAACGCTAAATGCGAGTACAAGTAATATAACAGAGTTTGTAGCTACAAGTAATCAGACTACTTTTACAATTTCTTATGCTGTTGGTTCAATACTTGTATTTTTAAATGGAATACTACTAGATAATGGGGTGGACTATACAGCAACAAACGGTACTTCAATAGTCCTAACAAATGGAGCCGCAGCAGATGATGTTCTTACGGTAGATAAAGGAGACTACTCTTTTACGGCTTCAACTGCGGCAGCACAGGCAACAGTAGACGATGCCACAGCTTTGGCAATCGCATTGGGATAAACTATGGCAAATACATTTAGAAACGCTTTTGCAGCAAATGTAAATCATTCAGGCTATGTTGACTTGTATGAGGCGGGAAGCGGGGTAACTACAGTAATTCTTGGGTTGGCACTTTGTAACAAAACAGCAAATGCTGTAGATGCTACTGTGCAAATACAAGATACCTCCGCTTCAGGAGCTGATTTTCAAGTTTTAGATACTGTAAGTATTCCTCCAAGAACAACACTTGAAGTCTTAGCAGGACAAAAGTATATTTTAGAAACTGGAGACTTTTTACGAGTAAAAGCAGGAACCGCATCCGCACTTGATGCAACACTGGGAATTATGGAGATAACCTAATGCCATTTCTTGGAAGATCTCCTACAATCGGTGCAATAGATGACAATGTTGTTACTTCTGCAAAAATTGTTGATGATGCAGTTACTGCTGCAAAAATAGCAGATGATGCAGTTGCAACAGCAGCTATAGCAGACGATGCAGTTGTTGCAGCAGCTATAGCGGATAACTCAGTAGATATAGCAAGATTAAATGTTTCCGACGGCTCTAGTGGACAGGTATTAACAACAAATGGCTCAGGAACACT
>Ga0310343_10000547_pt1 | contig 18051 bp, 15 predicted proteins | sample HC15DNA2025_MG_FD_203519 | JGI IMG/M metagenome (GOLD analysis project Ga0310343, IMG submission 203519) | Marine microbial communities from station ALOHA, North Pacific Subtropical Gyre - HC15-DNA-20-25_MG | ecosystem: Environmental > Aquatic > Marine > Oceanic | place: Pacific Ocean: North... | reverse complement strand
CTCACTCCACGACCTGCTCGTGTGCTCTGAAGATGAACTCACCGATCGGTATCGCACCCACCTCAGCACGATCGGCCGCCGCGTTCGAGTTGAACTGTCCTCCACAGAGGTAGTCACCGGCCGGGCTGTGGGGGTGTCACCGGACGGATCACTTGAAGTCGTCGATGAGTGCGCCATCACCCATCGGTTTCACGCTGGCGACGTCGTCCACCTCCGCTAACAAGGTGCGGGGTGAGCCCTCGAGAGTCGTGCTCAGGATTATCGTTATGCCGTGCCCCGCTGGCTATTGAAATCACCGATCCCGACGATGTTGCTTGTGATGGCGGTTGTTGCAACATCGGCGGTCGTCGGTCTCACCCGCGCCGCAGACAGCCGAGTGGCAGAAGTCGAAAGAGTCGAGGGCCTCAGCGGGTTGCTCGCTGGATCGGTTGATGCCGATGGAAATCTCGTCGATGAAAACGGAAACGTTCTGGACGACCCGGTCGACCTACCGTCAGAAAACTACCTTCTCGTCGGTTCAGATACCCGAGAGGGGATCAGGGAAGACGACCCAGATTTCGGCGTGATCGGTGATGCCACTGCGGTGAGCGGTCAGCGCGCCGACACAATCATGGTGTTGCGACGCGAGCTTGATGGCGGAGCAGCGATCGTCAGCCTGCCCCGAGACCTATGGGTCGAAATTCCCGGCACAGGAGGGAGTAATCGCATTAACGCGGCGTACAACGGCGGCGCTGAGCGACTGGTGGCCACAGTTGTTGAAACGCTAGGTATTCCCATTCACCACTATGTCGAAGTCAACTTTGTTGGCTTCCGCGACATCGTTAACGAACTTGGTGGAGTAACGATCTGCTTCCCGTACCCGACTCGAGATGTCAAGGCTGGGCTGGACCAGCCGGCTGGCTGCAACTTGCTCGACGGGCTGCAAGCCTTGGCATTCGCCCGAAGCCGCACCTATCAAGAGTTTCGTGAAGGCCAGTGGCGAACTGACCCGACGGCTGACATTGGTCGCACCCAACGTCAACAGCAATTCATCTCAGCAGCAGCCGATGGTGCAATAGCTCGACTCACCGACCAACCATTTGCATCCGGGGATCTCATCACAGCCCTCTCGGCGTCGGTGAAAGTTGACGACACGCTTGATCCATTTCTTGCCGCGGCCGCTCTTAAGCAGTCTTACTCGGGTGGATTTACGAGATACTCGCTACCAGTGTTCGGCGACACAGTTGGCGATAAGTCAGTGCTTCGGCTCGGAAAAGGCTCAACTGAACTTTTGGACTATTTCAGAGGTGCCGGGCCCGCTCCTGCCATTGAATGACGGGTATGAGTTAGCCTTCGGGACTGTGAAGGCTCTCATTCTTGCCGGCGGCGCAGGAACCCGACTTCGCCCGATCACCTACACTCGGGCCAAGCAGCTTGTCCCTGTTGCCAATAAGCCGATCCTCTTCTACGGGATCGAGGCGATGGTCGACGCCGGTATCACCGAAATTGGCGTCATCGTTGGTGACACCCGTCAAGAGGTCATGGAGGCGCTCGGCGACGGCGCTCAGTTTGGGGCGGCTATCACGTACATCCCCCAAGATGAGCCACTCGGTCTCGCCCACTGTGTTCTTATCGCCAAGGACTTTCTTGGCGATGATGACTTTGTCATGTATCTCGGCGACAACCTTCTCGAACAGGACCTCGCAGCCTTCACCGCCGCGTTCGAACGAGAACGTTCAGGAACGACAGCACCCGACGCCCAGATCCTTCTCAAACAAGTTCCGGACCCGCACCGCTTCGGAATTGCAACTCTTGACAGCGAGGGGAGCGTTGTGAAACTCATCGAAAAGCCAGTTGATCCACCCTCAGATCTTGCACTCGTCGGCGTCTATCTGTTCAACTCGACGATCCACGACGCAGTTGCAGCAATTGAGCCGTCGCCACGAGGCGAACTCGAAATCACCGATGCAATTCAGTGGCTTGTCGACCAGGGCCGACGGGTTCGCTGCGAGTTGCTTACCGGCTGGTGGATCGACACAGGCAAACTGACTCCGCTGCTCGAAGCCAACCGGTTGTTACTGGAGCGCATCGACACTCAAATCGATGGTGACGTAGACGAGTCATCGGTGATCGACGGTCGGGTGCACATTGCTGGAGGAGCTCGCATCATCAACTCAACGATTCGTGGACCAGTGTCGGTCGGGCCTGACACTGAAATCCGTGATGCCTTCATCGGGCCGTTTTCAGCGATTGGCGCTCGGTGCTCGGTCACGAGCAGCGAGGTCGAGCACTCGGTCATCATGGATAACTCAATCATCAGCGATATCCCTCGCCTTGAGGGATCGTTAATCGGGTCGCATGCCGAGGTCATTCGCACAGCCCGCAAACCACGCTCGCTCCAACTCATGGTTGGTGATCACTGTCAGATCGATGTCGAATAACTGAGATGGGGACTCACTCGGAAGGGAACTATGCCTGACGTACTTTCATTAGACGATGCGATCGGAACCGAGATCGACGGCGTTTATGTCGTTCAGCCAACCTTGCATGGTGATGAGCGCGGGCTTTTCATCGAGACCTACCGCCGGCAGTGGTTTCCGAACTCTCGCGAGATGATCCAGTCGAACTGGTCAAACAAACAGGCAGGTGCTCTCGTTGGCTTGCACTATCACCTGCATCAGGCCGATTACTGGTACGTGCCGATCGGCATTGCTCGAGTCGTCCTTCACGATCTTCGAGTAGGAGGCCCAACTGATGGCAATACGGCGTGTTTCGACATTTCAGGAGAGAATCACTGGGGTGTGTATATCCCGCCAGGGGTAGCCCACGGGTTCTCCGCAGTTACTGATGTGGTGATGACGTATCTCGTTGACGGGTACTACAACCCAGCAGACGAACTTGGCGTTGCATGGAATGACACAGAGATCGGTGGTGACTGGGTCGTGACCGATCCCATCGTCTCCGAGCGTGATCAAACGAATCCGCTACGCGCCGACCTTCCAGAAGGGCGCCGCCCCTACTGGCCGATGCGAACCTGATCGAAAGAGAGCAAATCCATGAAGTATTTCGTCACCGGTGCCGCAGGATTTATCGGTTCGAATTACGTTCGCTGGCTGCTCGCAAACACCGACCACACTGTGACGGTGTTTGACAAACTCACCTACGCAGGGAACTTCGAGAGTATCAACGACCTCGTTGAAGCTACTGATGACCGTTGTTCATTCGTGAAGGGTGATATCTGTGATCGCGACGCTGTCGAAACTGCGTTACCCGGGCATAACGTCGTCGTGCACTTCGCCGCCGAAAGCCACGTCGACCGCTCAATTGAAGACGCAGACGCGTTCGTGCATACGAACGTCTTCGGCACCAATGTCTTATGTGACGTCGCCCGTCGCTCGGACATCGAGCGGTTTGTGCACATTTCTACCGACGAAACCTATGGCTCGATCGATTTTGGGTCGTTCCAAGAATTTGATCGTCTTGAGCCGCGCAGCCCTTACTCGGCTGCTAAAGCGGGTAGTGACCTCATCGCCCTTAGCTATGTGACGACATACGGGCTGCCGGTGGTGGTGACTCGATGCTCGAACAACTACGGGCCGTACCAGTTCCCAGAGAAACTCATTCCTTTGTTCACGACCAATCTGCTTGATGGCCTCAAAGTGCCTCTGTATGGGGACGGTGGCAACATTCGAGATTGGATCCATGTCGAAGATCACAACCGTGCCGTGCAAGTGGTGCTTGAGAAGGGCGAAATTGGTGGGGTTTACAACATTGGTGCTCACAATGAAATCACTAACCGTGAAATCACCTATCGCCTGCTTGATCTCTGCGGGCGAGATGAGTCATTTATCGAACCGGTAGCCGATCGACTCGGGCATGACCGTCGTTACTCGGTCGACATCGATCGCATCAGCGCTCTCGGTTGGAAGTTGACCCGAGATTTCGAAACTGGCCTTGCGGAAACTGTCGACTGGTACAAATCGCGCCGAGACTGGTGGGAACCGCTGAAGGCACGCACTTCTCGCTAGCCATCGGCAACAATGGTGCCATGAGACTTCTCGTTACTGGCGCTGGTGGCCAACTTGGGCGTGACGTGGCTGCACACTGCTCCGAGCGAGGAGACGATGTTGTTGGGGTGTCGCATGCCGAACTTGACGTGACGCAGCGCGACCACGTTCACGGGGCGGTGACATTGATCCGACCAGACGCAATCATTAACTGCGCGGCGTGGACTGCTGTAGATGCCTGTGAATCAGATGAGCAACGAGCATTTCTTGCGAACGCGTTGAGCGTTCGATGGTTACGTGAAGCGGCGTCTCGAACAGGAAGCCATCTCGTCACCGTCAGTACCGACTACGTCTTCGATGGATCACAGGCGGAGCCCTACCGAGAATGGGATACGCCTCACCCCCTATCGGTGTACGGAGCGTCGAAATTGGCAGGTGAACACGAAGCGGGGCCCGATGCCGCAGTTGTGCGCACCTCATGGGTATGCGGTGAGTATGGGGCAAACATGGTGGCGACCGTCCTTCGCTTGATCGACGAGCGCGACCATCTGTCATTTGTTGATGACCAGCGTGGGTGTCCGACGTTCACTGCCGATCTCGCCCCAGCGCTTAGGCAACTCGCAGTCGAGCGGTGGTCTGGAATCCATCACCTCACCAATGCACGACCGGTGAGCTGGTTCGAGTTCGTGCAAGAGATCGTCGTGGCTGCCGGCAAAGACCCGTCGTTGGTGTCTCCGATCGCAACAGCAGAGCTCGACCCGCCCCAACCAGCACCACGACCGATGAACAGCGTGCTCGACAATTTCGTGTGGCGCTCAGCGGGGTGCACTCCGCTGCGAGACCATCAAGCTCCGCTGGAAGAACTCGTCGCCGCGCTACATGGCAGAAATTGAGTCGCAAAGTACGGCAGGATGTATGTCGTGCGTGTCGCTTACACCTTGGAGCAGTGCTGGCATGACGTACCAGGGGGGACAGCGACATCGATGTTGCGCCTCGCTCAAGAACTCTCACAACGCGAAGATACTGACCTGATCGGTGTCGCCGGCCGCCACCGCCGGCCCCCGGTGGCTGGGTACGAGCCGACGATTCCAATGACGTCACTTCCATTGGCCCGACCGTGGCTTTACGAGAGTTGGCGGCGCCTTAAGTGGCCGTTGGTCGAGTCGGCCACGGGAGCGGTTGACGTCTGCCATTCGACTGCAGGTATTCCTGCGCCATCGAATGCTCCACACGTGGTGACGTTGCACGATGTTGCCTTTTTGCGTCGCCCTGACCGTCTCACCCGGCAAGGGGTGAGGGTACTCACCAATGCGGTTGAACGTTCTCGGTCGGCCGCTGCAGTCACCTGCCCGAGCACCGTCGTGCACGACGACCTTGTCGCTGCCGGATTCCCTGATGATCAAGTACATGTCGTTCCGTGGGGAGTAGATGCCGTCGATGTACGCGCCGATGACATTTCGGCCGTTCGAGACCTCTATGGGCTGCCAAGCGAATTTGTTCTTGCCGTCGCCACTCTTGAGCCTCGTAAAAACCTTCGGAGATTGATTGAGGCTCATCAGCCCCTGACTGATGTGCCGCCGTTAGTCATAGCCGGCCCGCCCGGTTGGGGAGAAGTCGCAGACGACCTGCAGGCGTCGTCTCAACATGTCGTTTTCCTCGGACATGTTCGGGGTGACCACCTTCGAGCGCTTTACGCCGCAGCGAACGTGCTTGCCTATCCGAGCGAGGAAGAAGGGTTTGGTCTTCCGGTGCTGGAGGCGATGGCAGCAGGAACCCCTGTCGTTACTAGTCGCGGCACGGCGACTGAAGAGGTCGCAGGAGGAGCGGCGGAGCTTGTCGATCCGTTCGATCTTGATTCGATTGGGCATGGCATCACATCCGCGCTAAACAACGCCGAACAGCTTCGAGTCGAGGGGCTAGACCGAGCACGAGAGTGCACGTGGGAGCGCTCGGCAAGCGCAATGATGGCGGTGTACCAAGCGGTGAAGGAACACAATGCCTAACGCAAAGACACCGATCGTTGCTCACGTCAACCTCTTGTGGTGCGCCCATCAACGTGTTGGTGGGTCTGAGGAATATCTGATTCGCCAACTTGCCGGACTTCAACATGCGCTGTCAGAGCACGATGAGCCGGAAATCTCGTGCACGGTGCATCTCGGCCGTCGACTTGCTGCTGAGCGCCGTGAGCTCGACAGCTTTGCTCAAGTCGTGAGTCGATGTGATGTCGACAGGCAGGCAACACGCGTCGCCATTGAGCACACAGCGCTTGCTCGCGCAACACGAGCTGCGGATCTTGTTCATCACGGCGGCGGTACGTTGCCGATCGTTAGGTCATCGACCCCGACGGTGCTGACGATTCACGATCTGCAGTACCTCAGATTTCCGCAGTACTTTTCGTCGTCACGGCGACGGTACTTGCAGGCGATGATGCCTCGTTCAGCTCGGGTCGCAACCACAATTACCACTCCCACCGCTCATGTGGCCGACGATGTTGCACGCTCGTTTTCGGTAGATCGTGAAAAGATTGTGGTTGTCCCACACGGGGTTCCTACGTTGACCGCTGACCTTGCAGAGGTACAGCATCAACGCGAGGTACTAGGAAATGGCCAACCACTCATCGTCTACCCCGCAATCACCCACCCGCATAAGGGTCACCTCCGGTTAATTGCAGCGATGCAGCGGTTACGAGATGCAAAATTGGTGCTCATTGGAGGTGTGGGCTCGGCAGAAGACGACGTACTCAATGCAATAGCGGCATCCCCTCGCCCAGAACAAGTCATTCGTATGGGGCGCGTTTCTGATGAGATGAGAAATGCGTTGATTGCCGCCGCAGATGTCGTAGCGATTCCGAGCGAGGAAGAAGGTTTCGGTGCCCCCGTCATTGAAGCAATGGCCCTTGGCACTCCGGTGGTGTGCAGCGATATTGGTGCCCTTCGAGAGGTTGCGGGCAACGCAGCGATTTTGGTGGGGCGCGAGCCAGAACATATTGCCGACGGCATCTCCCACGCATTGGAGAGCCGTGACGCCCTGGTGTCAGCCGCTTCGGCCCGTGTACGCAACTTCACCCTCCAAGCGTCAGGGTCGGCGTTGAGAAGCGCATATATTCGAACGGTTGAAACGGCATGAAGATCGTCGTCCTCTGCCCGCACTTCGCACCCGATACTGCTCCGACCGGCACTGTGATGACCGGCATTGTTGAGGGGCTTGTCGATCGAGGGCACGAGATTCACGTGGTGACATCATTGCCGTGGTACCGCGATCATCAGGTCGAAGAGGAGTGGACCGGTCGACTCTCTCGCACAGAAACAATGGAGTGGGGTTCGATCACTCGGGTTCATCCATTTCCATCAGGCGACAAACGCAACCTTCTTCGGCGAGCGCTCGGGTTTGTCGGATTTACCGCTCTTGTTGGCATTACGGCAGCGCGCCCAGGCGGATGGTTCCGAAAGGTCGATGCAGTGCTTGCAATGAGTCCGCCCCTCACCCTCGGGCTCACCGGTTGGCTCGTTGCGAAACTGCGCCGAGGGCGGTTTGTGTTCAACATCCAAGATGTCTTTCCCGATGCTGCGGTGCGCACAGGAGCGATTACCAACCGAGCCGTTATTCGTGCCGCCTACCGTCTCGAACGACTGTCATATCGCTGTGCAGATGCAGTGACCGTGCTCAGCGACGACCTCGCCGACAATGTGAGCGCAAAACTTGAAAGCCGACGGTCGGCACGCACCGACGTCGTCGTCATTCCGAATTTTGTTGACAACAACTGGCTTACTCCTGTCGATGGGTCGCCGTATCGACACGAGTTTGGTCTTGGCGATGGTCCCATCGTCATGTATGCCGGAAACCTCGGCTACTCGCAGTCGCTCGACCTCATGATCGACTTGGCTCAGCAGCGTCCGGAGATCACCGTGGTGATCAACGGCGATGGCGCGATGCGGGACATCGTTACCGAGGCCGCGCTACGGCTATCAAACCTGCATCACATCGGATACCAACCAGCACGACGACTTCCGGAGGTGCTGTCGGCGGCAGACATTCATGTTGTGCCCTTGCGGACAGGTCTTGGTTCGGTGAGCGTCCCGTCAAAAACGTATTCGATTCTTGCGGTCGGCAAACCCGTGATCGCCGCAATTGATGAGGGGTCAGCGGTTGCCCGGCTGCTTGCAGATGCCAACGCTGGGGTGAGCATTCCTCCTGACGACGTCGGAGCGCTCCTCAACACGGTTGACGCCCTTATCGGTGATCGCAAGCGCTGCGAGGAGCTCGGCGCACATGGGCCCCGGTGGGTTGCAGACAACGCATCTCCGGCTGCGGCGTCACTGGCCTATGAGACGGTGCTTGCTGGTGAACAAACCGGGTAACTGGACGCAACCGGCGATAGCCTCTCACGCCGTGGCAGCTAGCTCTTCAACAAAAAAGGCGGCGAAGCTCGCACGGCGCAGTTCGGGTCGCTCGGTGCAGTTTCAAGGCGGCAGCGTATTCCCGATCGCGCTGTTGCTCGTCGTCGTTCTCGGTGTTGCCGCAATTGTCTACGCCCGCCAGACAATTCCTGGCGCCGGTGATGGCGCCCCTGTCACTCCAATCAGCGAGTATTACGACGTTGCGTACGGCATCAATATCTGTGGTGATTGGGCGACGATCAACGACGGTGAGGCTGCGCTCAACGCCGACGGTCGCATCGATTACCCGGCATACCGAGACACCGGCGTGTATCAGTACGCAAAGGGTGTCGCGACGGTTCATCCATACGCAGCTGAACTTGCAGATGTGCCCCTTGACCTGTCGGCATTGCTCGCAGTGCATGACATCACCATCGCTGATGACTCGTTGACATTCCCCGAAGATCAGATGGATGGCAAGGTGTACACCGAAGGTGAGACGACCTGCAACATCGATGGCGTTGAGACCAATGCTGACGTTTCAGTAGTCGTGTGGGAATCGCCGGACGACGGCTCATCGGGTAATCGCTACATATCAAAGATGGGCGAGATACCACTTGATTCTGATGGTCTCGTCATCGCTGTTGCCTTCGTGCCGCGGGGCGATCCCGTCGCAAAACCTGCATCGATTGGAGTGCTTCGCTCGCTCGGTGAAACAGCAATTGCTGACGACACGGAAGACTTATCCGAAACCACTGTTGCTGAGTAAGAAAGTGAACGAATCATGTTCGCAGTGGTATTGGTTGGAGGGTTTGGTAAGAGGCTTCGCCCACTGACAAACACCGTGCCGAAGCCGATGCTGCCGATCGGCAACACGCCAATGGTGGTCCGACTTGCTGAGCGGCTTGCTGCCGGAGGAGTTACCGACATCGTGCTTGCTCTCGGATTCCAGCCCGACGCCTTTCGGGCTGCGTTTCCTGGAGACTCACTTACTCATGACGGGGCCACCGTCAACTTGCACTACGCCGTCGAGCCCGAGCCACGAGATACCGCAGGAGCAATCAAGTTCGCGGCTGATTCAGCCGGCGTAGATGACACGTTCGTCGTTGCAAACGGTGACATTGTGACGGCTCTTCCAATCGCTGATCTTGTGAGATTCCATCATGCCCTCGGACGAGAGGCGACAATTCATCTCACCCCGGTTGATGACCCCTCATCATTCGGTGTTGTTGAACTCTCCAACGACAGATTGGTGCGACAATTCGTGGAGAAACCGGTGCAGGGAGAAACCTCCTCCAACCTTGTTAATGCCGGTACATATGTGGTGGAGCCATCAGTTCTTGATCGGATTCCAGCTGATGTTCCAGTGTCAGTTGAGCGAGTAACCTTCCCGCAGCTCGTCGCAGAAGGGGAACTCGCTGGGTTTTCGACCGAGGATGCGTGGATTGACACTGGTCGGCCGGAGTTTTACTTGAAGGCAAATCTTGCATACGCCGACAGCGCTGGAGCCGTCGTTCGATCACAGGTCTCCACCTCGGCAAGTCTGTCGGGCGTCGTGGCCGACGGAGCGACGATTGAAGATGGAGCCGTCGTGAGAAACTCAGTGATTCTTCCAGGCGCGGTCATCGAATCGGATGCGAGGGTCGATAGGTCGTTGGTTTGGGGTCGGGTGTCGTCGGAGGCATCAGTGACTGACGCAGTAGTCGGTCAGGACGGCATCGTGCCAGCGGGGGAGTACCGTGGCGCACGGTTTCCTGAGCCCACGTAAAAAGAGCTACGACGCAACACCGGCAGCGGCAAGGGTGAGTCGTGCGAGGTTTGCATCAACCTGAGCGTCTCCCATCATCGTGTTTGTTACCGTTGTGGTCATGCCAGCAAGTTCGACTTCGGAAGCAAGTGAAGTGTCTTTCGAATCGATGATGAGGTGACCACACACGTTTCGATAGATCTCCGCAATGCCGGCAGAATTTGACTGAAACCCAAACCTCTCCATCATGTCGGCTGCCGGACCTTTCACTGCATCCCCACCGACAAGAGGAGAGATTGCGACGACGGTCGTGCGGCGCTTCGCAAGTATTTGGTCGACGTGCGGAAGCGCTCTGATCGGCCCTATGGAGACAAAAGGGTTTGAGGGAGCGATGACCACGGCATCGGCAGTCGTCAATGCTTCAATCGCCTCACGCGTTGGCTGGGCGAAAGACGCACCAAGGCGAAGTTCGCGAACGGGGATGCTGTGACGGTGGCGTACGAAATATTCTTGAAACGAAATCTGGCCATCGCCTGCTACGCCGGGGTCATCATTGGTGTCCACCACGACTTTTGTGGGTGCTGGGTCATTGGCCATTGGTAAAAGTCTGAAATCGAGCCCCCACGCAGACGCAATCTCGGAGGTGACGTCGGTCAGGCTCGCACCCTCTTGCAATCGTGCGGTTCGGTAGAAATGGGTGGCGAGATCTTGATCGCCGAGTCCAAACCATGTGCTCGCAGCGCTCGAGCCAGCGGGCCTCACCTGTCCGTATCGTTGGAGTGCGTCGAGAGCTCGCCATGACTCATCGATAAGCCCCCATCCTCGGTCAGGGTCAATTGCATTCGCCAAGGTATATGTGATGGTGTCGAGGTCAGGGCTGATGTGAAGCCCGTGAAGCACGGTGTCATCGCCGGTGTTGACAATTGCCGTAATCTGCCTGGGGGGAATAACGGTTGATAGCGCTCGAAGGAAACGGGCAGCTCCAACCCCTCCGCACAACACCGTTATCTTTGGAGAGATTGTCATGACGGCCGGCGATCCCCCTGGTATGACTCAATTATCTTGTCACCCTCAAGTCGGACCCGGAAGTTCAACACATATGTCGACAGCCCAATGTCAGTTGAGGTCCTGAGAGCACTTAGAGAGTTACCGATAACTAGCCGTGCGTAGTTTTGATGCTTTTGCGAAGAGACCGTGTCGAGCTGAACTCTCATCATCATGCTCATCCTACTTTGTGCCGTTGGCGGGTAGTTCTCGTGATCGGCGCAGTTTGGTTGAAGACTGAGTACAGTTTTAAAAATGCCTCGTGCTCTGATCACCGGAATCACCGGTCAGGACGGCCAGCATCTTGCCGAATTACTAAATTCGAAGGGGTATGACGTCTTTGGTCTTGTAAAAGGTCAGAATAATCCTCGGATTGCTGGGGTGCTTGAGCAGTTTCCATTTGTAGAACCCGTTTCAGGCGACCTTGCGGATTTGTCATCTTTGGTAAAAGCCATTGGTGTCGCGCAGCCTGACGAGGTCTACAACCTTGGTGCGGTTTCTTATGTCGCATATTCGTTCACACACGCAGAACTCACCGCGGATATCTCTGGGCTTGGCGTGCTTCGTATGCTTGACGCAATCCGAATGGTTGGTGGGTTGGATGACAATTCAATCCGTTTCTACCAAGCGTCGACCTCGGAGATGTTCGGTGAGGTTCGCGAGACCCCACAAACCGAAATGACCCCATTTCACCCCCGATCGCCGTACGGATGCGCAAAAGTCTTCGGCCATTACATCACCATGAATTACCGCGAGTCGTATGACATGTTTGCTTGCTCGGGCATTCTCTTTAACCACGAGGGACCGCGTCGCGGTCTCGAATTCGTCACTCGCAAGATCACTAATGCCGTAGCCCGCATCAAACTTGGCCTCCAAGACGAAATCGTTCTCGGAAATCTCGACTCAAAGCGCGACTGGGGCTATGCAGGTGACTACGTCCGAGCAATGTGGCTCATGCTGCAGCACGACACTCCTGAAGATTTCGTGATCGCAACAGGTGAGACACATTCAATCCACGAGTTTCTTGATCTTGCGTTCGCTGAAGTCGGGATTGACGATTGGCAACCATATGTTCGACAAGATCCGAAATTCCTTCGCCCAGCAGAAGTGGACGTACTCACTGGCGATTCGTCGAAAGCAAAGGAAGTACTTGGTTGGGAGCCTGAGGTGTCCTTTGTGCAACTGGTGAAGATGATGGTTGAGAACGACCTCGAGGTCGAGGCCGCAAAAGCCCACCTGCACGGCTGACCAGTTGTTGCTCAATTTAGAGCGCTGAGGCGTCGTCTGAGCCGAAGCCCGAAGGCGGCAACGGCTGCTAGCGATGATGCGACAAGTCCGATTTCAATTCGTTGAAAGGCGTCGTCGCTCGACAGCCAAGTGCCAAGGATAAAGGTGATGAGAGCGATCACCCAACCAAGAGCAACATATGCATGGTCCTCGAGCGCGAGAACGGCTTGACTTATTGCGAGCGCCATCATGTAGAGGGCGCTGGAAAGGGCAAGCATTGCGAGTGTGCTGCCGGTGAGGTCAGCGTTGTAGACCAATCTGAGCGTCCATGGCCCGAGTAGAGCCCCGTAGATGGTTCCGGCAACACCGATTCCGGTAACTACGAGGACAAGTAGGCGTAGGCCACGTCGAAACTCGTCGAATGAGCGTTGTGCAGCTAGCCGAGCGAGGCGAGGTAAAAGGCTCGCCTGAATCGCTTGGAACATGAAGAGAGGCACTCTCGCAAGCAGCACTCCGTAACTGAAGCGAGTGACGGCATCGGCTTGACTATCACTAGCGAGGAGGTTTGCAGCGATCGGGCCTGCATTCAGCAACAGGGCGGCACATACAGTGCCGAGAAGCAGCCACCCAAAGTTTTGGGTGATTTCTCGCCATTGCGCTGGGGGGCCAGCATTTGTGCGTAAGTGGCCGCGCACACTAATTGCAGCTACTGCTAAGAGCGGAGCGACGGCAATAGCGAATGCGTAGGCGCCAATAGCGGTAATGCCGATAGCGGCGAGGGCGATCGTGCCGGCGATTTTCATAACGCCGTCAGATGCAACGACTACAGCAAAAGGGGTAAATCGACCCTGACCTGAACAGATTCCTCGGGAAAGGTGAACAGGTGCATACGAGAGAAAGCCGATGATTAGGGCACCGAACATCCACCAGTCGCCAGAAAAGTACGAACTGGTCAACCACGGTGCTGAAATTGCTAGTCCGATGACGACAACCACCGACACCACCAAGGTGAGGACGGCGATTTTGGCGACGACTGGACCGCCTCCGTAGCCAAGAGCTCGTCGATGGGCGAGCGCCCGGCCGAGTTCTTGTTCGATTGGGAGAAAGAATCCAGGGGCAAGGGCGAACATCGCAAACCACAGAGCTGCGATCGGGGCAAACTCCTCGTCGCCACCAAGCGCAGAGGCTCCCACCCTAAAAAATGCGTAGGTTGCGACCCCGGCGATGATGAGGCCGATGGCAATCGTCACGGCTCCCTCCGGGAGGGCTCCACCATTTGGTGGAGCGTCAACCAACGTTTCTCGAGACGTGAGTGAAGATTCGGCGTCGGTCACGGCGGAAAACGCTATCCCTTGTTGGTACCGCTGACCGACCAGCGATGGTCATGACAGGTAGTCTCGCCATGGTGGAGGGAGCAGAATTTGTACCCGTAGTTGCGGTGCTCATTGCCAACGAGAGCATCAATGACGTTGAAGCCTCCCTTAGCGCATTGCATGGCCAGTCATACGGTGCTCTTCGCGTTCTCATTGCCGCTGACCGACTCATGATTGGCGAGATCGAAGCGCTCGTTGTGCAAGGCAAGCGTCATCCTGACGTCATCACCGAAGTCAGGTCGGCAACGTTCACTGACGTGGCTAATCAGGCCGTTGGGATCGTGGGTGGAGATAACGGCCTTTTTTGGATGATTGAGTCCGGAACAATTCCTGAGCCTCGTGCGCTTCACCATCTCGTCACAGAGTTGCTGGAAACGAATGCCGCCGTGGTGGGGCCGAAGATTGTCGATGCTGATGATGCGAATCGTCTCCAGTCGGTCGGAATCACCGTTGATCGATTCGGTGAACGGGTCGAGCCTTTCAATCTTGATGAGGCAGATCAAGAACAGCACGATCGAGTGCGCGACGTGCTCGCAGTTGACGCAAGTGGAATGCTGGTGCGAGCAGATCTCTTTCGGGAACTTGGTGGTTTCGCTTCGCCGATGAGTTCCGGAACTGCCGACGTCGAATTGTGCTGGCGAGCCCACTGTGCAGGTGCACGAGTGATGGTCGTTCCCGATGCCGTGATTGCTCGTCCGAAGGAGCGGGTTACAGCAGCGATCGCATCGAGGAGCGTTAGCCGATTACAGGTCGCACGCGACGAGGTCGACATGGTGATGGTTACGGCATCGGCACAGTACTTGTTGGTGCGGGTCGTTCAAATTCTCGGTATCTCTCTGCTACAAGTCATCCTCGGCATCTTCCTCGGCGCAACTGGACCTCCGGCGCGCCGCCTTGCGGCAGTACTTTCTGCGCCGTTTCGTATTCGGTCGATACGAAAGCGACGCAAGCAGTTGCGCCAGTTGAGGTTGGTGTCCGAAGCAGAGATCTCCTCATTGCTCTACCCGATAACGAGCAGGTTGACCGCAATTGTGAAGATTCGTGATGATGACGATGCCGTGGTCGCTGGAACGCCGGTGGTCAGGCAGCGCGAACGAACTTACGGTCCGACGTTGGCCTGGTTTCTCATTATTCTCGGGCTACTCATTGGCTCAAGAGAGTCCATTCGCTCAGGTGTGCCCGGTATTGGAGGGTGGCTCTCAAACACAGAAACCTCCGGCGAGCTATTGCGGCTCTGGTGGGATCCATGGGATTCCAGAGGTGTGGGCCTCATGATGGCAACCGCCGGCGGAGTTGTTGTGCTCGGTGTTTTGAGCGCTGCACCCTTCGTCGGCTCAATACTCACTGGCTGGGGGCTAGGAGTCGGAGCCGTCCTTCTTGGGCTTCTCGGGCTTCAGCGACTGGCTGGCGTGTATCCGACGGCGCGGCCTCGGGTTGTTGCGCTGGTGATTTACGCGGCCGGGCCAATCGTGCCGTCAATGCTGGGTGCGGGCGATACCGCCGCTTTCGCGGTGTATGCCGTGCTGCCTTGGGTCGTGCACCTCACCCGGCAATTTGCAGGCATTGTTGTAGCCGATGTTTCGACGGTCGATGGAGACCTTGTCGATGGCGTGCTCTCGGTTTCGGTCGCAAAGCGTCGCCGGATGCTTTTTGCGATCATCTTGGTGACTGCAGCGGGTGGGTCTTTCGCTCCAGTTGTGGTTCCTCTCGTAGTGATGGTGCTCGTCCTCTTCGCTCTCTCCTCATGGTTGATGAGGTCACCAATACTTGTGGTGGCGCGTTTTTTCCTTGCCGCTGCAGCGGCTTCCACGAGTTGGTTGTTGCTCCTACCATCGAGCCTCGGGTGGCGATGGAGCACGCTAACGGGCGGTGAGTTGACAGGCGTTTCAGTGGCTGATGCTCGTCATGCGATGTCATTTGGCGGGGATGGCGGACTTGGTCTTCTCGGTGCAGCACTCATTGTTCCGGTCATCAGCGCATTGCTCATCACTCGGGCGTGGAGGTTGACGTGGGCGGTACGTGGCGCATCGCTTGTCGCCATGAGTCTGTTATTGCTTCTGCTCGCAGGAAGGGGGGTAGCGACGGCGTATCTTCCGCCCGCCTCTGTGCTCTCAGTGGTGATGCTCTTCGGAGCCACACTTCCTGCAGCAGGGATTGCCAGCGGATTCGGCTCTGATGTGCTTGACCGAGCATTTGGATGGAGGCAGCCGCTTGCATTGTGCGCAAATTTTGCGATTGTGGTCAGCGTTGTTCCGGGAGTCTTGTCGGTTGGTGCTGGCGACTGGGATGCGAGTCCGTACCCAATGTCCAGTGTTGTCGAAACACAGTTTCCGTCGGACTCATCTATCGGCGCTTACCGAGTGCTCTGGGTTGGTGATCCGCGTGTTTTACCTGTTCGTGGCCATGAGTTCGCTCCAGGTATTTCATTTGTGATCACTGATGCGGGTGGGCTAACACTCAGTGACGCGTTTGTGCGCCCCGAGGGTGATGACGCACGCATTGTGAGGGATGCCCTCACTGTTCTTTCGACAGGATCGACTTCTCGTGTTGGTCGCCTACTCGCTCCGCTTGGCGTCCGTTTCGTTGCCATTCCGCTCGCTGACGGCATTGCCTCAACATTCGATGATCCGGTCAGTCCTCCGGATGGGCTTTCTCCGGCGTTAGCGGCCCAGCTCGATATTGGGGTCATCCAGTCGCCTCCGACGATCGAGGCGTTTGTGAATCGGTCGTGGATTCCACCGGCAGCGTTTCTCACCGGTGGTGCTGCGAACGCCTCTCGCAATGCCGGTGCGGGCAGTCTGCTACTTGCTGATCTCGATGGGATCGCTGCGGTCGAGTTGGCAGGTGACGGTGGAGAGGAATTCGTCGATGCCGTGATGGCTCAGGGCCCACAGGTGTTGTCGGTTCCGTCTGAAGGTGTGTTGCATCTCGGAGTCCCGTTCGACGAGCGATGGCGTGTGACTCTCGACGGAGCTGGCTTGCTGCCTAGGGCAGGCTTTGGCCAGACCGTTGCTTTTGACATCCCGAGCGGAGGCGAGATCACCGTGTCTTATGATGCCTTAACGTTGTCATACGTCTTTAAGGGAGTTATTGCCCTTGCATGGTTTGGAGCTTTTCTTGCGGCGACGCGACCTCAGCGGCGCATGAACAAGCGTGATCTCGCCGTCGGAGCTTCGATCATGACGTCTACGCCCTCAAGCGGTGAACCGTCTGAGCACAAGGCAGCAGAGTCGTGAGCACGAAGATCAAATTAAGGGGCGGTCGGTCCAATCGGCGATATCCAATGTTGGTCATTACATTGCTGTCATTGCTCGGGTTGGTGTGGCTTGGGCAGCAGCCCCGAGATGACCTTGGCGTTGCGTCATTTAATGTCGCCCCTGAAGTGTGGGTGCCGTATGTCCCTTCAGATGACATTTTGGAGAGCACTTGGTTTTGTCCTGGGGTGCCAGCGACTGGTGAGACTGACGTCGGTGGTGCTGTGATCGTGACGAATACGAGCGATCAGCCCACTTCGGCGCGCGTGACGTTCCTTAGTGACACCGCGGCGGCGCGCACGAAGATTGTTGATGTGCCCGCATTTGATCGAGTGCAGGTTGACGTTGATGCGGAGCAGCAGGGGACGTTCGTCGCAACCTCGGTTGAGATTCTTGGCGGTGGCGGGCTAGTTGAGCAGCGTGCGTTCTATCCGGCATCGGCAGGCCTCGGCCAGTCGGTAACCCCATGCTCGATCAATCTTTCCTCAGAGTGGTATCTCGCCGAGGGCTATACCGTTGATCTTGCAGAACAGATGCTGTTGCTATCGAATCCCTCTGCAGATCAAGTCGTGGTTGATGTTTCATTTCATACAGCCTCGGGCACGATTGAACCATCGGTGTATAACGGGCTCCCGGTACAGCCTTACTCAGTTCGGGTAATTGATGTTGGGGTTGAAGGTGGTGGTGCGCGAGGTGAGGCATCGGTAGGTGTTTCGGTGCGGGCTGTTCGAGGCGCGTTGATGGTCGGCCGGTCGATGACGGCCGACGATAACCGACGTGGGGGAACGTCGATATCAATGGCAGCACCACTGCTTGCCAACCGTTGGTGGTTTGCTGATGGCGTGAAAGGCCCGCAGGCATCGGAGCGGTTCTCTGTGCTCAACCCGACCGATGAGGCAGTGACTGTTCTTGCGACGTTTTTCCCGGCCGGCGACGCGGAAGATGTTGCTGGTGAGGCTGTCACATCGGTGATAGAGGTCGCGCCTTACGACGTCGCGGTGATTGATGCCGGAGCGCTGGCCGAGTTATCAGAGGGCGACCATT
>Ga0310343_10000544_pt1 | contig 18144 bp, 10 predicted proteins | sample HC15DNA2025_MG_FD_203519 | JGI IMG/M metagenome (GOLD analysis project Ga0310343, IMG submission 203519) | Marine microbial communities from station ALOHA, North Pacific Subtropical Gyre - HC15-DNA-20-25_MG | ecosystem: Environmental > Aquatic > Marine > Oceanic | place: Pacific Ocean: North... | reverse complement strand
ATTATGCAGCCTCCTGTGGCGCCCCACGCAAGTGCTGATTTGCAGCCTCACTGAGTTTGAAGTATCGAGTTCTACCTTGCTTTCTTACCGACAGAAGACCCTTGCGTCGCATTCCATTGTATATCTGCGAAAGACGGGAACGACCGACTTCTAAACGGGCTTGTAATTCATTATCCGAAGGAGAGACTTCACGCATCGACGAGGCCTCGACAATCATTCTCTCGGCCTCGGTCAGTGTTTGCAAAACGATTGGGTTGAATGGCAAATCTGGTTCCCATGTCGGACCTAATGAAACTGGAACCTGGACTGGAACTTGTACAGGTGTTGGTGGTGGAGTAGGTGTTGGTGTTACGACCGGAGTTGGTGGCGGTGTGGCTGGAATTGACGGAATACTAACTTGGGGGGATTCCGGCTCAAAAACAGGCTCGGGAATTGATTCGAGTTCTTCTTCTGCAGGTCCGTCATCGACGAACCATTCAGTATCAATTTCTTCGACAACAGGCTCTGGCTCTGGCGCTATTGGTTCGAATACCCTAGGATTGTTAGGCAAGGTAGATTTGGAATCTGAATCAACCATCCAAACTGACTGGTCGTCATGGAAAACAGACTCCTCTATACCAGACTCTACCGATGTATCGATTCTTGCAGTCGATTGTTCATCCTCTACGCTTTCGGGAGGCATTTCCTTTACCGGAGTTCTTGGCACCAAACTCTTGTGAGGTTCAGCGACCTGAATTGGTGTATCATCGCCTGTTGTTGGCATCCTATCATTGGCTTGTAGTGTGCGACCTAGTAAGCGTCCAAAATTACCCTTAGGTTTACTAGATTCGGGTAATTCAGGTGGCTCTGTTCCTTCTTCAACGAAATAGAATCCAGACTCATCATCAGCTCTCTGGTACACTTCGCTAGGTTCAGGTTCAGGGATTTGCTCTGCTTGATGGAATCTTTCCTCTTCAACTTCTAGTGACTCTGGCTCCTCAGGAGTAGTCCAAATTTCATCAGGTGCCTCGAATTCATCGTTCCATGACTCTTCCTCGTCGTCATCATCATCCCAAAGATCATCGGGTTCTTCTTCTTCTTCTAATTCAAAATCATCTATTTGGGAAATTTCATCTTCTGACTCTATTTCTACTTCTTCGAACTCTTCAGTAGGTTCTTGTATCTCGGATTCTATCTCCTCTTCTTCGAATATTTCGGGTTCCGATTGAACTGGTGGAGCTCTCCAGGTAGTTAACCGATCTAAGACGCCCCCGTCGACTGGATTATGTCGCTCATCGATTAAGTCCCTCAATAGGCGAATTATCCTACGCGGATTACCATCTGTATGTTGGTGAATTGCAGTTAGAAGACTCGCCCTGATATTCCACTTTTGATTGGCGGCGCGAGAGATTCTACGATTGCTAAGAATCTGAATTTGTTTTTCATCTAAATTCCGTAAATGATGAGGGTCGTCGAAAATATCCAACACCCCCTCATCTAACCCAGCCAATTGAGAGGGGGTAACTGCGACCACGATAAGTGCTCGAAGCCTCTGTAGTAAAGGTGCTAATCGAGATAGCATATGGTTCAAATCCACATTAGCAGGATAATCCAGTGCGACTAGAGGCAAAGTTCCTGTCTCTTTGTCTAGAATTTCAACCATCTTGTCAGAGGCCTGTTGGATAGATGGTGGAATATCGAAGCCGCCGAGATATACAGATAACTCATGGATTATCCCCTGAACAGGGTCATCGTCTTCTGGCCAGAATTGTCCTATGAACGGGCGGCGAGATGTTGTTGAGGCAAGGGCGTTGAGGAATGACGTTCTACCCGATCCACGATCCCCCACCAATAGTAGCATTCGTGGAGTTTGGGAAATTAGGTGCTCGCGACATTCCGCCAGCAATCGATCCCGCCCCACCAGATACTCTGCGCGATTTGCTTCGATAGGACGTAAATCGAAGGGGTTGCCTCGTAATGGAGGCAAATCGAGTACCGATGCGGGGCCTTCAGCCATTATCGCACACGTGAGCCTAGGGGTACATAATATTCACGTATTCTCACGCATCAATGATGCGAAATTAACGTATTATTGGGTTTTTTCAGATAGATAAAAAGTTTAGTAGGCTTGCAGTAATTTGAATAGTAGTAATAAATATTAACGCTTTACTAACGCTTTCTAAATACGTTAACAATGTGTTAATGGCTAAATTAACGCTTTATTGAGGCTAGAAATGAACCTATTCGGTTTGATTTTGCCCCGATTAGAAGGCGATTATCAGCATTCTTGGCTTGGGCCTCATCTGAGTCTAAAATAGGCAATTTGGGATTAGTCACCACGAAGTGCTTAGAACCGGAAGGTTGTCGCACGGTTTGGTGAAACAATGCCTGTTGACAACAGCCGATTGAGTGGATTCTACAAACTATCAATTCCAGAACGAAGAGCCATGCTCGCAGAACTTGCTGGCCTCAGTGATGAACAAGTCCAGGCTTGGGCAGATGCTGAGTTGGACGAGGGTACAGCTGACAGAATGATTGAGAATGTAATTGGCAGATACTCACTACCCATCGGTGTTGCGACTAACTTCATTATCGATGGAGATCACTATGTCATTCCATTTGTGGTCGAAGAAGCCAGTGTTGTTGCAGCCGCTTCAAACATGGCCAAGAGATGTCAGAAGAATGGTGGCTTTGTCTCAAACAATACAGACCCAGTCATGATTGGACAAATTCAGGTAGTAGGCTGTGAAGACCCAGAGGCATCTCGGGATGCGATTCTTGCAGCTAAAGACGAATTGATACAATCCTGTAATGAGGTCGATCCAATATTAGTGAAATTTGGGGGTGGATGCAGGGATGTTGAAGCAAGAATAATCGATACTGATTCAGGTCCGATGATAATCGTTCACATTCTAGTAGATTGTCGAGATGCAATGGGGGCAAATGCAGTCAATACAATGGCAGAAACTATTGCTCCAAGAGTAGAAAGTATCTCTGGAGGAACTGTGATTCTTCGAATAATTAGCAATCTAGCAGTTCATAGGTTGGCAAGAGTCAGTGCTACATTCACTCCAGAAGAGATGTCCGATACCGGTGACGACCCAGCCAGAGGTACAGAAGTGATTGACGGTGTCTTACAAGCCTACCATTTCGCGGCTGCAGACCCATTTCGGGCAACCACTCATAACAAGGGAATAATGAATGCAATATCACCTATTGCAATTGCCTGCGGACAAGACTGGAGAGCAGTGGAATCCGGTGCCCATTCATACGCATCACATGAGCGCAGATATGGGTCAATGACTCATTGGGAAAAGGACGCAGATGGAAATCTAGTCGGTTCTATTGAGATTCCAATGGCCGTTGGATTAGTCGGAGGGGCGATTACAATCCACCCAGGCGCCCAAGCAAATGTAGCACTACTAGGCATTAACTCCGCGGATGATCTAGCGAAGGTAATGGCCGCTGCTGGACTTGCACAGAACCTCGGTGCTCTTCGTGCCCTTGCTACAGTTGGCATACAGGCAGGTCACATGAAACTACACTTACGCAACATGATTGCCAGCGCAGGCGCCTCCCCAGATGAAATCGAGCCTGTGGCTGCTATCGTTCGGGAAAGTGGCGAAAGAATCACCATGGCTGCAGTTGAAGCTGCATTGCAAGAGGTTCGTGGCGAGTAATCACTCGTCGCCTTGAGACGCTTCCATCGCTAGAGCCTCTTCGGATGGTGCTTCTGAGAACTCTTCGATAGTCATCTGTTCATCAGAAAGTGATGCGGCTAACTGTGCACTGGTAAGTCCAGCCTTTCCGGCTTCTGCCCTAAACCACTCTCTTACCTTCTGGTATTCAACTTCAGGACAGCCGAAGTATTCTGCAAATCTACGAGTTGTGGTTAATCTCCTGGTCAACCCATCCCTGCGTCTATCGATGAATCCCAGTCCGGCTAATTCCCTGACGCGATCGTAGGCCTTAGGGCCAATCATATCGACCAGTTGCGCTTGCTTCATCGGTTGATGGTAAGCGATTAGTGCGGCTGCTGGTAGCAATCTTGCTGGAACATCCGGCCTAACCGACTCTGGAAGGTGAGAGGAAAGTGTAGGTCTAACCTCGAAAATCCATCGTCCCGCTACTTCGCTTAATTGCAAAGCAGAGTCTCTTCGACGCCTGATTGTAGCACGTAGGTTCTCCAAAGCGCCGGATACCTCTGAACGAGTTTTACCAGTTTGCTCCATCAATTCTTCAACCGTCATAGAGCGGCCGGCACTGAACAGAATCGCTTCAAGAATAGTAGGTAATTCAACAGAATCAGACATCTACTTCCACCTCCATCTCTGGCTTGGGATTAATCTTCTCAGTTAGCACATCAAAATCATTGTAATCTGGGTGTAAATCCTTTATCGAAATCAACCCATCACGGCCTGATTTCTGAGTCAAATCAGCATAACCTCTGTGAGTCAGGAATAGTGCTGAGACCAAGGCAGTAACCTGTGCTTCGGCTTCCGCTTCATCGAACTCCAAACCGCCTTCCACTGATTTGTCTCTAAGGTAGGTTGCAATATCCTTCAGGTCGACCGCCATATCGCCTTCATCAGATCTATCTCTAAGGGCGTTCCAGGTTCTTCGAAGATCTGCTTCCAAATCTTCGATGTGAAGGCTACCGGAGAATCTAGCCCTTGCCTTTGCGTGAGCTTCTCTCCTCTCTTTGGCGATTTCCTCTCTGAGTTTCAAATCCTCTGAGATTTGTTTAGCACTCTGTAATCCCATTAGTAATTCCCCGAGAGTTACAGGGCGGCTTTCTCCTCGATGAATTCTACCTTCGAACATGGAAGGAAGGACATTGTCTGCCGCACCTGTCATAACCCCTACAGAGAAGTTGTAATCGTCCTCAGTGAATTCAGTCTCCCAGCCACTTACATCAAAGTCTAGGAATTCTTCATCGAGTTCATCCCATGCTCGATCTTGTCTCTCGATAAGTGTGGATGATTGACCTCTTAGAATCTGCCAAGCCATTCGGATAAGTCGACCACAGGTTGGTAAATCGATATTGTCAGCAGTTTTGATTCGCTGCTCAAACATCTCTAGGAAGCTTGTAAGGTCTACATCCCAAGGGTCGAGATCCTTAGATCTGAATAATTGGAACACCAAAGCGACCGAGCGGTCGAATGGGTCGATCAGGAATTGATGTTCAGCCTCTTCTAGAGCCGCTAACTCTACCAATCTGTCTAGATAACGACTGGTTTCGAGGTCCTCTTCGCCTTGCAGTAGTCGTGCGACGATATCGTCCCTCATAGCAGTGGCATCGAAGACTGTCATTCTTCTCTCTCCAACTCCTGCTCGACAACCGCCTCGCTGTCAATCTCTTCTTCATCGTCTTCAGTAGGAGGAATTGCCGCTTCCTTCTCTGCGATATCTTCGCTCCATTCATCAGTTCTTTCCTTCAGCGAAGACATCGTTGATTCGTTAGATTCCGAGTTATCTTCTTCAGCATCCTCAGATACTTCGACACCTGCCCTATCTGCAAGACCACCAAGACTCAACGGACGATCCATAGGTTCAGGCACCTTTGGCATAGTCTCCGCACTCGGCAAATCAGTCATGCCTTCCTTTGCACTTTGTGCTTCCTTCAGCGCCTCTTGCTCCGCCTCAAATTCTTCTCCGAGTTCTATTGCTGCAGCTCTGTCGAAGTCTGCAATTCGGCGGCTACATCCATCTCCAGCGTGGGTTATTCCAATGTGATGGTCCGCAAGTGTTAGGCTGACCTTCCTTAGAGTTACCATGATGAATTGAGCGTGGGTGCTGCGAATTCTACAGAGTGTAGCAATTCTCTCAGCATTGAAAGGATCTAGATTTTGATCGACCTCATCAAAGTAGTAGAATGGACTTGGTTCGTAATCCTGGATTGCGAAAACGAAAGCCAAGGCCGCCATCGATTTCTCTCCTCCTGAGAGGAAACTTCGACGAGTTCTCTTGCTCTTACCAGGTGGAATACAAGCCATCCTGAGTCCTCCCTCAAACGGATTCTTAGTATTCTCTAGTTGCAATTCGCCCTCGCCACCGGGCTGTAGCAGCCTGTAGGCTCGAGTGAAGTTTCGATTGACTTCGTTGAAGACTGCCAGAAGTCTTGTCTTCCTCTCTTCTTCAAGTTGTTCTGCAAGGCTGACAAGCATTGCGTGTCGCTCCTTGCAGAGTTTTCCATCGGCGACGAGCCCAGCGATTCTCTCTACAGTTATGTCGTAGTCTTCTATCGCTAGCATATTCACGTCGCCGAGTTGGCCGAGGCGGCGATCTAGGCCCTGCACCCCCTTCTCCGCCTCGGCCACTGTTGGCAAATGAGTGTCTAATTCTGGAATTTCAATTTCGTTCTCGCCCAATTCTTCCTCTAATTCGGCCAAGGTCTCTTGTTTGTTCCTTATACTCTCAACGAGACCTTCCAATCTTGACTTGATTGTTTCACGCTGAGTCTGCATCTGTTCTACATGAGCGCGAAGGCTAGCGCGCTCGTCGACAATTTCGTCCTTACGCCCGCTGAGAATTTGATGCTCTTCATTAAATTGTGATGCTTGCAATTTGAGCTCCTTCAGGCTCTCCTCTGCCTTATCGATTAGTATCTGAAGATTCTCAATCGCACTTGTGGCTTCTGTAATGATTTCGTTTTGCCTCTCAACAGACCTAGTGAGTTCGTTCTTTCTATCCTCGAGAACTTTGAGTTTTTCGCCACCGGTTACAATGTCTGACTCAGCCCTCAACTTAGTACGCTCGGCCTCAGTTCGTATATCCTGAGCGCTTCGAAGAATTTGTGAAAGATGATCTGGTGTGTGATTCTGTAACGCCTCCGCGGCTAATTGGCGAGCCTCAAGAGCAGTTTCATGTTCTTTTTCAGCAACAGCCGCCGACTCAATCGCTTGTTGGCTAGCGGCCTCCAATCTCTCATATTCATTACGAGCATCGATAACCTTCTTCCTGGTGTCATCTACTTGCTTCTGTGCAATCTTAACATCAGCCTTCCAATTCCTCACTCTTACTGAGTGGTCACTATCATCGAGTCCATGAATTTGGTTCCGCACATCATTCATATTGTCACGGATTTCTTTTAGTGCAGCTTCCACTGTTGAATATCTAAGGTTAGCTCTATTCACTGCTGATTCGAGATTCTCCATTCCAGCGCTGGCGGCTCCTGCGCCACCAAATGATGGACGTGAACCCTTTGCTGAAGAGCCACCTGTCATCGCACCAGTTGCTTCGACTATCGAGCCGTCAAGAGTGACCATTCGAACGCCACCCATGTTACGGCGCGCCACATCCATCGACTGAACAATCAGTGTGTTTCTACAAGCGAAGCGTACTGCGGTTTCAATTTGTTCATCATAATCCAATAAATCATGAGCGAATCCGACAATTCCGGGATTTCTAGCGACCATTAAGGCTCTACCCTGAGCACGAGATGCACTAATCTTGTTGAGGGGGAGGAATGTGGCTCTACCACCGCCATTTGCACCAAGCCACTTGATACAACTTGCAGCGACCTCATCGTCGCTAACAACGATTGAATTCATACCTCCTCCTAATGCGAATGCTAGTGCCTCCTCGTGAGAATCGTCCTTTGGTGAAGTCAATTCTCCGAGTGAACCAAGTATCCCCTTGATTTCTCCGCTCTCTCTTAGTTTGGATAATGCGCGCAAAGTTACTACAGAACCCGGTTTCGAAGCTCTTGCCTCCTGTGCGGCACGAGCGCGGTCAAGTGCCCGGTTGGCTCCTCTCAATTGCTCCTCTGCACTATCGCGATCACCGCGAAGTGCAACCTCTTGTTTCTGTAATTGAGTTAATTTAACGGCCAATGATTCTCTATCCTCAACCGGCTTTTCTTCTTGTAAATCCTCACCAGTTAGTTCGAGGTCATCTCGCTCAAGTGACATTACCTCGAATTGTTCCTCCAAATCCGCTAGATTGTCAGAGGCTATTCTCACTGCTTGCTCGGCTCTATCTGATTCTAGTCTGGCTTCAGCCATTTTGTCATGTACCTTGGATAATTCCTCATTTGCCAGACCTAAAGCTCGATTCAAATCTCGGGAATGCTTGTCTCCGGATTCTATTGCTTTTCGTGCCTCGGTCTCATCTCTTTCGGCCTCTTCAAGGGAATTATCGGCATCTGTCACGGATTGTTTGGCCGCCTCAATCTCCCCTACGAGTGTTGTAATTGCTGCCTCGGCTGATTCTAGGTCGGATTGGAAAAATTCGATTTCCTCGACCGCATCTTCAGAGGCTCGGTTTTGGTCACCAATTCTGTCTCGGCTAGTTTCGACCTCAATTTCCAAGGATCGAATCTCATCCATAACCGCTTTCGATTCTCCAGTCGCCATATCTTCGAGTTCACGAGAAACGTTGACCAATTCTTCTTCAAGTTCTAAAAGACGAGATTCGTTACTTCTGACACTTTCACGAACCTTGTTGCTTTTTTCTTGATATTTCTCATGATCTTCGTTCAGCATACGAATCTCGTCGACTCGATTACGATACTTGGCCTGGGCCAAGATAATCCTAGCTTGGTCTAACTGTTCTTTGAGATCGCGATACTTGAGAGCCTGTTCTCTCTCTTTTTCCAATTTCTTCAAGCGGGCCTTTTGGTCCGACTCAAATAATTCGATAGTCTCGATATCGTTTTCAACCACTTTACGTTGATTATTGGCCGAGCGGATTTCGGAATCATAAGCGGTCACACCAGCGACCTCCTCTAGAACACCTCTTCTCTTCCAATCCGTCATGGTTGCAAGATTAGTTACATCTCCCTGGAGAACTATATTGTACCCATCACCATGTAATCCAGCCTCAGCAAGTGTTCTCCTCATCTCGGTTGCAGTAACGCTTCTTTCGCCAATTCTGTAGGATGAAATCGGTTGGTTCTTTCTATTCAAGCGAACGGACCTTGTGAATGCAACTTCGTCCTCAGCGATACGCAGTCTTCGTCGCCCTCCTAATTCGGGTTTGTTCGCGAAAACGAGTGTTACCGACATGTGACGGGCAGGCTTACCGCGCTTTCCACCATTGAATATCAAGTCAGCAACATTGTCTGCTCTCATTACTTTTGTCGAACGTGTTCCGAGTACGAATTGAATCGCGTCGCCAGAATTCGACTTTCCAGAACCGTTTGGACCGGTTATCGCAGTAAATCCTTCATCGAAGGGGATGGTAATCTCACCGCCAAAGGACTTGAAGTTCTCTACTTCTATTCTCAGTAAGTGCATCCCATCACCTATTTGACGAAGGAAATTTGCCCAACGTCATTCTCGCCCTGCCCTCTTCCAAGGCTATGAAGGTTGAGGCATCACAGCGATTTGGAGAGTGTTTGCAGACACTATTTCCAATAACCGAAGAGTGGCTGAAGAATGGTTATCTTCAATGCAGGTTAGTATGAGGAATATACATGGCAGGGGGTACTTCCAATCGCGACCTGCCGCCAGTCGACGTCGCCGTTATCGGCTCGGGCATCGCTGGACTGTTTCTTGGCTTGCGATGCTTTCGAGCTGGACTCTCGGTTGCAATCGTCACAAAGAAGAGTCTCTCGACATCTTCTACCAACTGGGCTCAAGGAGGAATTGCCGGAGTTCTTGATGTCAATAATGAAGCGGCTTTGGAAGCTCATGTTCAGGACACTCTGGCTGCCGGAGGAGGTTTGTGTGATGAGGCGATTGTTCGTTCGGTTGTGTACGATGCCGCAGATCGGATTCGTGATTTGGTCGAACATGGAGTGCAATTCGATTTGAGTGCGGATGGCATATATGACCTGACTAAAGAAGGTGGACACTCGGAGAGCAGAATACTGCATTCTCGTGACCGAACGGGAGCTGAAATCGAGCGAGCCTTGACCGAAGGAGCGGCGAATGAGTACGAATCCGGGCTAATGATTCTAGAAGACTGGATGGTTCTAGATCTTGTTCGGCGGGATTTGAATAAGCCCGAAAAAGGAGTTGCAGGTTTGTGGTGCCTAGCCCCAGATGGTAAGGTCTACAACTTGGCATCGCGCTGTGTTGTGTTAGCTTCTGGAGGAGCGGGTATGCTTCATCTTGCAACCACAAATCCAATGGTTTCTACTGGCGATGGTGTAGCTATGGCGCATAGATTAGGAGCAGATGTATGTGACATGGAATTCATTCAATTCCATCCAACTGCATTAGCCGTCGATTCGCAAAATCCGTTTTTGATTACAGAAGCTATGAGGGGGCACGGGGCGATTTTGATGACTCGTTCCGAATACGATAAATGGAAGGATGTTGGCGACTCTCCAGATGATTTGTCCTACATGAAAAGATATTCAGAAAAAGGATCACTGGACACCAGAGATGTCGTTGCAAGAGCCACTGATAGAGAATTGAAGAGAAGTGGAGATTCTCATGTACTCCTAGTTACTGAGCACCTAGATGTTGAGGAAATTCGTCAAGAGTTTCCAACGATTGCAGATAAGTTGGCTGAACACGGAATCAATCTAGGACCCGATCCTATTCCTGTACGCCCTGCCGCACACTATCTTGTTGGAGGAGTCAAGGTTGACGAGAATGGCAGGTCAATGCATGAGGGCAAAGCTCTACCTGGGCTATACTCTATCGGAGAAGTTGCCAGAACAGGACTTCATGGCGCTAACCGCCTCGCTTCCAATTCGCTACTAGAGGCAGTAGTGTACTCTGAGAGAGCGGCTACCGATATTATTTCGAGAGCAGAAGATGGATTGCTTCCAGATATGCTCGAAGACATTACTTATTGGAGAGGAGAAGACCTTGAGGAGTTAGCCGACCACGGAACTCTCCAAAGTGATTTATTGGCGCTTAGAACGATGATGACAAATGATGTTGGTTTGGTCAAGAGTGATTCTCGATTAGAAAATGCCAGAGAGAAGATTGCACAAATCAGAGCTGATGTAGTTCCTGTCTGGCACGCGACTAAACCAACTCAGGCAATGGTGGAATTACGTAATCTGATTATTTGTGCTGAACTGGTTATCGAAGCCTCGATTGCTAGAAGGAAGAACGTCGGACTTCACTACAATATCGATTGCGAATAATCAGGCGAACTCGCCAGATCTTTCGATACCTTTGACCAATGCATAGAGAGACTGATTTGCAGGGGTTGGAATCCCAACCGACTCTCCTCTTTCTACAACAGCGCCACAAAGTGATTCAATTTCTGTAGCGCGCCCAGCCATCACATCTTGTAACATTGAGCAACGATTGTCAGAAGTTGCCTCGACTACCTTTCGTAGGTGTTCTTCCAAATCCACATCGCCTAAATCGACCCCAGAGGCTCTGCCCACTGCCGCTGCTTCTAGCATAGCGGCCATTGCTTGATCCCAGAGCTCAGGTACATCGATAAGAGCACCATTTCTAACTCCAGCAATAGCACATACTGGATTGATTGCAACATTCAACAATAACTTTCTCCAGACTATATTTTGCACATCATCGGACCACATCGGATTCAGATTTGCATCCTCAAATACTTGCATTAGAGCTAAGGCCACCTCGGCGCAATCTCCACCATCCAAGTTGCCCATTCGAATGGCACCTCGACCTACCCAATGAACTCCAGTTTCACCATCCTTCCAAGCACCATGAGTGATCGAACCGCCAAGTACTCTTTCTCTACCTAAACGATGAGCCAACATCTCTGAGTGACCAAGACCATTCTGTATACTGATTGCGAGACCATTTGGAGTTAGGACTTCTTCAGCGATTTGCGCTAAAACAGAAGTCGAGGAGGCCTTTCCACATATGATAGCAACATCACAAGTACCTCTAATTTGTTCAGGAATGGGACCTTCTTGGCTATCGACGACACTAAAACGGTCTGGAGGAATCATCTCTATCGAACCCTCTGGAGTATGTAGAATCAGGCCAATCATTTCCAGATTGCTAGCAGCTTGACCACGAGATACTGCCACAAGGTCTGCATCTGTATCTGAAAGGGCGCCGATAACAACTCCACCGATTGAACCGACTCCAAGAACTGCGATTCGCATCTATTCACACCCATCAACAGGACACCGAGCGGCTAGGTTAACTGTGATTTCACCCTCATCTACAGTTACCCAAACTGCTCGATACAAAGCGGTTGTACCTGCAGTCTCCAGAAGCATCACCAAATCTGAGTTTGGAGAGATTTCGTCTGGTATAGAGACTGTCCAAACATCTGCTTCGGGTGAATCTCCAGTCCAACTCACGGCAATTGGAATTGTCTTGTTCATGCGATTAGAGATTGTGTATTCAGGGAAAGCCAAATGCATCCCGATATCCCCACCGTCTAAAATTACATCATCCCCCTCGACAATCATATACGAACGTAGCATGACCCCTTCCTTACAGAAGGCTAACCAACCACTAGAACCGAAGTATAGAGTTCCCGAACCTAATTGACCGGCTGGAATTCTAATGGAAGAACGGTCGGAAAAAGTCCAATTCCAACTATCCCCAATTTCCATCTCAGGCATTATTGTAGTTGATGGACAAAATGCAATTCCTTGACCACCGAAAGTAATCGTATAATCTGTATTTGCTGAGTACCAATCCGGTATTTGCCAAGCACCATCAGAAATCTGTAATTTGGCTTCGGTTCCATTCACTGGCAACCACCAAGTCATTCTCTCGCCATTCTCGAAATCTAGTGCCAGTGCTGGACCCATGACCCGTCTAAATTCATCTTTGTATTGTGATGATTGCAATGCGCCTTCGTAGCCTCTTAGACAAACGTCGTAAAGGCCTGGTTGAGTCAGATTAGTGTCGTTCTCAAACTCCCAAAATGGATTTGTTAGAACTAAAGAAGCAGTCCTATTATCCACCTTCTGAATACTCATACAAATTCTTGGAGTCTCAGTATCCTCAATCAGTAACCAAAGAGGATCTATTGGAGAGGTAGTTGCGGGATTTCTCAGAACCGTGAGGTGCTCTTCGATATGACCTTCGACATCTACTAAAATTCTTAACCACATAGAGGCATCAGAAACTAATGTTGGATTGTTTTGAGCAATATCCAAAGGAGTTATTGTCATACTAAGCATGTCGGGTGAATTCTGAGTTACCCGATCAAACCTGTAGATTCTATTTTCGTTGAACTGAGATGAATTAATATCCCATAATTGGGAGTATTCTCCCTCTATTCTAATCTGTATCCATCCGGACACCGGATTGATGCCTTCTGGAGTTAACTCTAGAGTTAGATTATACGACTCTGAGACATTAAGTTCGATCTCATCAACCCATTCAGAGGTGTCCAAGCCTTCGTCCCATTGGTTGATTGCAAAGGATGGACTCAACCCAGGGAATCCTAAGATTAGAATGAATACAAGAAGCGTGACAAATCTGCTGCGTTCCTTGTTAGAGGGAATTATTGACTCATCAACAACCAGAGGAGGGGGAGAGTTCTCTGGACTGAAACGACGCATAGCAGCCAAAGCTGCAATTAACAGCCAAGGCATATACTCGGTATTTGCAAAGATAATCACCATTACACCGAGCATCAGAATGAAAATCCCTGTTTGGCGGTTTGAATCGGACATCTCAGCGGGACCGATTAAAGCGTGCAATAATCGGTCACCGGGGAATCCTGGAATGGGTAATAACAAAGTCCAACCGATTAGAGTCAGACCGATTCCAGCAAGACCAGTAAGGTGAATCCATTGTAATTTAATGAGCAAATCTTCACCCATCCATTCTAAAGTTAGGATTGAGATTAGGATATTATTGTCGAAACCAATAGGAGCAGATGATAATTCAGGAGGCTCAAGAGGAGTCAAATACAAACCGATTAGGGTCAATAAACTTCCACCGAAGAATAGGATAAGTGGTGCCGCTAATTCGATTATCGCAAGAGCCCTTCGGTTGGGGATTGGAAGTAAATCTGCTCTATGTTGGCTCAATATACCAGCCAAACCAAAAGGCCAACTGACGGCCAAAATAGGGAAGGCTATAGGCACAACATGACCTATTTTCACACCATATTGTAATGCGATTCTTCTGCGAACTTCGCTAGCTAAGGCCATGACGAGCATCATTGGAATTGCCATGTAAATAATTGATTCTTGCAGTAAATTAGAATCTAGTGCGGTAGCGCTTGAATCGAACTGCATTAGCCAAGCGCTACCAATCATCGTAAGGAAGCCAGCCATCATTAGCCAAACAGCAGATAATTGCCAATTTGCAATGATTTGCTGACCTTCTGGATAATTAGCGATACTGAGTATGGGCGGATTACCCCTGTCTAGCATCGAAAGATAGCCCAAGGGCTCCATTTCCTTGTTGAGTTGGATTAACGCCTCTGAGTCGCTTCTACCACTTTTCGCCCTTACTTCCCAAGCCTGCCCAGCCATTACTTCGTTACCTAAATCGAAGTAGCGATGAATGATGTGGAGGATCAATTCCTGCTGAGTCCAAGCCGAGTGATCGAGGACGATTGGTTCGGCTTCCGACATACTACGCAACCACCTTTGGTGGTTGCGAACTCATGCACCCACCTATCAAACCGCGTAATGCGCAAACCGTGATGCAAAGATGCTCTCACTTATTCTTGAATCGCTTCAAGCGGAAGGTCTCTTCACGCTCCATTTCTTCCAATCTGAGTTGAATGAAAGTCTGCGCTTCTTTCATCTCTGGAATAACCTTGAACTCAAGTGCGTTGACACGCCGCTTGGTTGCTTCGATTTCTTCTAGAAGTCGCTTCAAAGTAGCCTCCATCTCGGCGGCTTTGACTATATTGGCGATTAGTGAGGAGTAGGCATCTGCTGCCTCGTCAATGTATGGAGAACCTCCGATTAGACCTGTGCCGCGTTCTTCGATTGTCGAAGTTAGATTCTGTCCTTCTACCTGAGGAACTACAACACCCATGATGTTTCGGCGACTAACTTCAACTTCCGGTGAGGCCGAGTTAGCAATAGCTGCACTCTTTACAACAAGACCACCTTCGATTGCGCTTGCTAAACTGATGGCCTCTACCGCTTCGCGATAAGTGCCGACAAGTTCCTCTCTTGCACTGATCATATCAGACAACAGAGTTCGGAACTCGTGGAACAGTCCGTCACGCTTCATCTTCAGTAGATTGTATCCGCTAGATGTCTGCTTGATGCGTCGCTTGAGGTTTATCAACTCGGACCTGGTTGGTTTGATGTCCAATGCCACTTTTTCACCTCCTCATCGACTTAGTTCGAGAGTTTCACTCCTTCTTCTCGGTTGGATGGTACTTGTCAATCCACTTCTGATCTAATCGAACGAGATACTTCGTGTCGATGTTGGTTAGTAGATTCCAAGCAAGATCGAGTGTACCTTCACCGATTGATCGGTCTTCGTCACGACTCTGTCGCAAGAACTCATTTTCGAATATATCAGCGAACTTCAGTAACTGAAGATCACGCTCATTCAATGCGTCTTCACCGACAATCGCAACTAGTCCCCGTAATTCCCTACCTTGAGCGTAAGCAGCGTACAACTGGTCAGATACCGACTTGTGGTCTTCACGAGTCTTGCCATCACCAATACCGGCGTTCATTAGTCGACTTAGTGAAGGTAGAACGTTAATTGGTGGATAGATACCCTTCTGGTGTAATTCACGGGAAATAACAATTTGACCCTCTGTAATATATCCTGAAAGGTCAGGGATTGGGTGGGTAATATCGTCACCTGGCATAGTTAAAATTGGGAATTGTGTGATACTTCCTTTCTTGCCCTTGACCAGACCTGCACGCTCGTAGAGCATTGCCAAGTCAGTGTACATGTATCCTGGGTAACCGCGTCGTCCAGGAACTTCTTCACGGGCGGCACCGATTTGTCTCAAAGACTCACAGTAGTTTGTCATGTCTGTGTAGATAACCAGTACGTGATAATCGTGCTCGAAAGCAAGATACTCAGCAGCAGTCAATGCTAGACGTGGTGTAATCAGGCGCTCAACTGCTGGGTCATCGGCTAAGTTGACGAACAGAGCTGAATTTTCCAATGCACCTGTTCGCTCAAGGTCGTGGACGAAGAAATTGTATTCCTCCGCTGTGATACCCATAGCACAGAAAACTACGACGAAATCATCGTCACTGCCAACCAACTTTGCTTGCCTAGCAATCTGAAGTGCAATATCGTTGTGAGGAAGACCAGCAGCGCTGAAGATAGGCAGCTTTTGTCCTCTAACAAGGGATGTACATGCGTCGATTGCTGAAATTCCAGTCTGGATGAATGACTCTGGGCTTTCACGAGAATATGGATTAATTGCAGCTCCGATGATATCGGCCATTTCGTCTGGAACGATTGCTGGTCCCCCATCACGAGGTCGGCCCGCACCATCTAGAATACGACCTACTAGGTCTTTGCTAACAGGTAGGCGAAATACATCGCCTAGGAACTTAACACCGGTTTGTCGATCAACCGACGATGTTCCTTCGAAAACCTGCACGATAACTTGGTCATCGGATGTATCGAGAACCTGTCCGTTCTTCATGGTACCATCGGAAAGTCGCAACTGTACAATTTCACCGTAAGCTACGGGTTCGGTTTTGTTTAGGAACACAAGCGGCCCCTTGACGTCAGTAATGGTTCGGTACTCTTTTCCACTCATTCATATCCCTCCTCAGTTCTCCTCCATGGTAGCAGATATCTGCTTGCCCATTTCTTTCACTAGTTTCTCGATACGCTCTTCGTATCCTTCTTCGAATCTTCCCCTCATGATATCAGTCCTAGCCTGTACGTTAACCACAGATTCTAGGTCTGCACCACCAGCAATAGCCTTCTTTGCTTCATCTTGGAATGCTAGAATCGCTCTAGCCATTGTATATTGTAGCTTGAGATTGCTGTATGTATCCACATCGTGGAACGCATTTTGTTGAAGGAAGAACTCACGAATCATACGAGCGACTTCGAGAGTTAATTGTTGGTCGATTGGTAGAGCATCGGAACCTACTAGTTGGACAATTTCTTGCAACTCAGCTTCAACCTGCAATAGAGCACTGATTTCAGTACGAATCTCGGGGAAGTCACTGGCGATATTGTCGCGATACCACTGGTCCAATGCCTGTGGGTAAAGCGAGTATGAACTCAGCCAGTTAATCGCAGGGAAGTGTCGCTGACGAGCAAGACCTGCGTCAAGTCCCCAGAACACCTTGACAATACGTAGTGTACCTTGGCTGACCGGCTCGGATATGTCACCACCAGGAGGTGATACAGCTCCGATAACTGATACAGAGCCGTCATCTCCAGCGAGAGTCTGAACACGACCTGCGCGCTCATAGAATTCAGCCAGTCGACTGGATAGGTAAGCAGGGTAACCTTCCTCACCAGGCATTTCTTCAAGTCGAGAAGAAATCTCACGCATTGCTTCTGCCCAGCGGCTTGTTGAGTCAGCCATTAGAGCAACATCGTAACCCATATCACGGAAGTATTCCGCGATAGTGATTCCAGTATATACAGAAGCCTCACGAGCAGCAACCGGCATATTGGACGTGTTTGCAATCATCGTGGTTCTGTTCATCAGAGGCTTTCCTGTGTGCGGGTCGATTAGGTGAGGGAACTCAGTAAGTACCTCAGTCATCTCGTTTCCTCGCTCACCGCATCCAATGTAAACAACGATTTGAGCGTCAGACCACTTAGCCAACTGTTGTTGTGTAACGGTCTTACCACTTCCGAATGGTCCAGGGATACCAGCGGTACCACCCTTAGCCAGAGGGAAAAGGAAGTCGAGGATCCTCTGACCTGTGATTAGTGGAACATCCGGTGCGTACTTTCGAACGAATGGGCGCGGTGTTCGAACCGGCCATTCTTGCATCATGGCAATTTCCGTACCATCATCGAGAGTACAAACGGTCTGTGTGACATCGAATTTACCAGATTTGATACTCTTGATTGTACCACTCTTTCCTGGTGGCACCATCACTCGATGTTCGATAGTCTCAGTTTCTTGTACTGTACCTATTACGTGACCTGCGTCGACCTCATCTCCTTTCGAAGCGGTAGCATTGAACTCCCACTTCTTCTTGAGATCTAAACCATCAGCATCTACACCACGTGTGATGAAGGCACCCATAGTCTCCTCGAGGTCCTCCAGCGGTCGCTGGATTCCGTCGTAAATCTGCGTAAGCAGACCCGGACCGAGTTGAACAGACAGAGTCTGCCCCGTTCTGATTACAGGCTCACCTGGCTTGATGCCCGATGTTTC
>Ga0310343_10000543_pt1 | contig 18150 bp, 15 predicted proteins | sample HC15DNA2025_MG_FD_203519 | JGI IMG/M metagenome (GOLD analysis project Ga0310343, IMG submission 203519) | Marine microbial communities from station ALOHA, North Pacific Subtropical Gyre - HC15-DNA-20-25_MG | ecosystem: Environmental > Aquatic > Marine > Oceanic | place: Pacific Ocean: North... | reverse complement strand
AGACCAAACATGTGACGGTGGAGTTGACATCGAGTCGATCACCGACATCGATGTCCTTCGTGTGCTGCGCTTAAGAGGATTCGCAACGGGCGACGGGCTTCGGCAGAGTATCGGTGTCGAGACTTCCCAAGTTGTCGAGCGTCTCGTCGCCGACGAGCAGGTGAATTTCATCGAAGCCCGCAACATGTACATGCTCGCACCTAAGGGAAGGTCTCGTATCGACGATCACCTTGCGGCTTCTGATCCGATCATTGAATTGAGTGGTGCCTACGAATCATTTCTGTCCTTGAATACCGAGTTCAAACTGGTCTGCACCGACTGGCAGGTCCGTCACGGAGAACCAAATCCTCATGACGATGATGACTATGACGCAGCATGCATTGCTCGACTTCGCGACTTGTACATGCGATCAGAGCCGGTGATTTCCGACCTAGCAACTGCGGTGCCCCGTCTCCACTTGTATCGACGCCGACTTCTCGAAGCATTGACTGCGATCGACGATGGGCAACGACAACGTTTCACCGGTGTGATGTGCGAGTCATTTCACGATGTGTGGATGGAACTTCACGAAGATCTCATCGTGCTGCAGAAGATCGAACGCGTAAGCGAGGGCAGTTTCTAGACCTCAGTCGGTAGCGGAGGAGCTCACCGCAACGAGATACCAAGGAATTCTTCGAGCTCTCTGAGTGCCTGGTCCGCTGACACAACTTTGATAGTGGCCATCCCCATTGCCCGAGCAGTTTTGAGATTGATGCCGAGGTCATCGAGAAACACAACTCGGTCGGCCTCGACCCCTGCGGTCTCGCATGCAAGGGTGTAGAAGCCGCGCTCAGGTTTGCGAATTCCGACCTTCGATGATTCGACAACGTGGTCAAAGATCTGCATTGCTGAAGAGACGTCAGAGCGGTCTTCGACCGAACGGTTGACATTATTGGTTAGACATGCCTGGGTGAATCCGTTCTCGCGAATGACATTCAGCGCGTTCATCATCTCGGGCCGAACGTTGCCATAGAGGCAGCCAAGGACGTCTGCCCCTGGAACTCGATGGCCAAGCGCCTCAGACTCTGCAGCAAATAGATCATTAAAGACCTCAGCAGAGATCTCTTGTCGTTCAATCTGAGCCCAGGCGTTGTTGTTGGGATTATGGGTGTTCACCCCTCGAATGAAGTCCTTCGGAATTCCATGGGCCGCCTCATAGGTGTTGAAGGCGTCAAACGGGCTCGTCGTGATCACCCCGCCAAAGTCCCAAAACACTGCATCAAATGGTCGATCTGACATGTTGCCTCCGAGAAAGACGTGGGGTTAGACAGACCCGACTCTACGATGAGGGTTGCGTTGTGGTGTAGTCCGCTCCTGATGCGTGGTCAAACTCGGCCAGCACGGAGGGGCTACGTGGAGATGCGTGCGGGCTTCCCCGCTCATAGCCCGAATGCTTCGGGACGAAGAGGATTTTGATGACAACAACATCGGCAGCCCATTACGTGGTTGACGGCTCAAATATCGCTACCGAAGGTCGGGCGCGGCCAAGCCTCGAACAACTTCAAGAGGCGGTAACCACATTTATGGCCGACCACCCTGACGCAATGATCACTGTGGTGGTCGATGCGACCTTCGGTCACCGAATCGATGCTTCTGAACGACCCGAATTCGATGAGGCCGTGGCGAACAACGAACTCGTTGCCCCTCCTGCAGGAGCGATTGGTCGTGGTGACGCATTCGTGCTCACCATCGCTGATCGTGCTGGGGCATCGGTGCTGTCGAATGATTCGTTTCAGGAATTCCACGGTGATTACGAGTGGCTCTTCGACGAAGGGCGACTCGTCGGTGGGAAGCCGGTACCGCACGTCGGATGGGTATTCGTCGAACGCACACCTGTTCGCGGGCCGGTGTCGCGAAAGGCGACGAAGAAATCGACCGCACCAGCAACAAGCTCTCTTCGAGCGGCAAGTAAGCGGGCGAGCGAGCCCATGCCGGTGCCGAAGAATCCGCCGCCCGGTGCGACAACCCGAAAGGCGAGTGGCAGGAAGAGAGCGTCTTTGTCTGGGGAGGTCCGAAAGGTGGGGGAGCCGGTGAACGACCTCATCCCATTCCTTGAATTTGTCGAATCGTCTCCCGTTGGCGCCCGTGTGACTGGAGTGGTTGATCGTTACTCATCTCATGGTGCGTACGTGGCGGTGGGCGAGGTGAGTGTGTATGTGCCGCTCAGATCGATGGCAGACCCACCGCCGAAGAGCGCGCGAGCTCACGTAAAAATTGGTGAGCACGTCGACGTGACCATCGTTGGATTTGTTGCCGAGCGTCGGAGCGTCGACGGAGCCTTTGATGGGGGCATTACGAAAGAGACCGCACCAGCAGAAGAGCCGTCAGAACAGCCTGTGCCGGCGAGGTCGAAGCAAGCAGCATCGAAAACCCCGAGAACCAGAACTTCGAAAGCTGCGGTGAAGACGACAGCGAAGAAGGCGGCGGTAAAGAAGACGCCAGCAAAAAAAGCAGTAGTGAAGAAGGCCGTAGCCAAGACGCCAACGAAGAAGGCTGCAGCCAAGAAATCCTCAGCAAGCGCGAAGAAGGCGACCGTAAAGAACGCAGCTCCGAAGAACGCTGCCACCAAGAAAACTGCGGCAAAGAAAACTGCGGCAAAGAAAACTGCGGCAACGAAAGTTGCAACGTCGAGTCGTTCACGTAAGGCTGACGGGGCATGATTCGACTCGCCACGTGGAATGTGAACTCGCTCAAAGCTCGTCTCGAACGGGTGACCGAGTGGATTGAAGATGTCCAGCCAGATGTGCTGTGCCTGCAAGAAACCAAAATGGCTGACGATGCGTTCCCCGGTCTTCATTTTGAGGCAATGGGATACGAGTCTGCTCACTATGGTCAGGGCCGGTGGAATGGAGTTGCGATCATCTCCAAAGTCGGTCTCACCGACGTCGTCACCAACTTTGCGGGAGATATCGAGCCCGACCCCGATGCTCGCATCATCACCGCAACCTGTGCTGACGTCAGAGTCTCATCGGTGTACGTCCCCAATGGCCGAGCGATCGACGACCCCCATTACGGGTACAAATTGTCGTGGCTTGACCGTTTGCAGCAACACCTGCAGATCGATACATCACCCGAACACAATGTCATCGTCACCGGCGATTTCAACATTGCGCCGACTGACGCCGACGTGCATGACCCGAACAAACTTGCAATGTCGACCCACGTGACCGATGCCGAACGGTCGCGACTCACCGCCCTTGAGCAGTGGGGACTTTCCGATCTATTTCGTCACCACCATGAAGGGGAGAAACTGTTCTCGTGGTGGGATTATCGCTCTGGCGACTTCCACATGGGTCGAGGTCTCCGCATCGACCTCATTATGGGATCGTTATCGATGGTTGAGCGCAGCGAGTTCGTCGTCGTCGACCGGAATGCCCGCAAAGGGCCTTCACCGAGCGATCACGCCCCGGTTGTCGTCGACCTCACGTAGTCGCCTTCTAGTCAACGAGAGCGGTCTGGAGGCTCGGAAACAGCGTTGTGCAAGTGAGATCACCCCAACCGGTGATCTCGTTGAGACGTTCAGCATTTGCAGGTTGCTCTTCGGCGATACGACGCATCATCCGGTTGCTACAGATTTCTTCGGGCAGAATTCCAGATCGAACTGCGGTCATCTTCCGCCACTCAGCGAGGCGACGGAGTGCATCTCGACTTGCTGATGCTGCTGATGTGCTCATCGCGTCGGAGAGTTCGGCTGACGGTCCGGTGATCGCTGGCTCAACGAGGTCGAGTTGAGCCAAAAATGGTGTCACCGATCGTCGGTATCCATTGCGCCGCTCTGCCCACGAAAGATGGCATTCACTGGTGGCTCGAGTGATCGCAACATAGAGCAAACGCGCCTCTTCAAGGGTTTCCTCTTTGGTCGTTGCACTTCGATGGGGTACCGAGCCCGTTTCAGCTGCAGCAATCCACACGCGCTCCCACTCCCGGCCCTTCGCCGCATGAAATGTAAGAACCTCGACGCCACCGCTTTGCTGGAACCCGAATGGATCGGCTGTTGTCATCCACGAGGCGAAGGTCGCGCCGGTGCCATCTGGTTGTTCGCGCAGATACTCAAGGGCAACGGCGGCAACCTGTCGAGACGACACGGTTTCGGTTGGCTCAGACTCATCGCCACCGAGAGCACCAGCGTCATCGTCAAGGATGTCATGAGCCCACGAACGCAAGGCCGAGGGCGTTGAGATCCGTCGAGCCTCATCGAGTGCCCTTCTGCCGGACGAATCTCCTCGAAAACCTCGGGACCGAACCTCGACCCCAACTGCGGAGAGTGCACGTTCAATTCGCGTGCAGTGCTGATGGGTTCGTGCGAGGACCGCAACCTCGCCATGACGAATTGCATGCTGTCCGGTCTCAGCGATGGAGCGGGCAATCCCCTGCGCCTCGTCATCTTCATCGGCGTATGCCGTCAATGCGGGAACCAGTCCGTCGGGTTGGCTTGAGCGCAAGTCTGCTGGCAGTTGGGCATGTGAAAGCACGTGAACACCTGCGTTCACAATCTGAGGTGTGCATCGGTGGTTGACCGGTAAGCGAACGACCTCGACGCCAGGGAAGCGGTCGTCAATCTGCACGAGCAATTCGGGGTCGCTGCCATTGAAGCCGTAAATCGACTGCGCAGGGTCACCAACGATGAAGAGGTCGTCGGTACCGGGAGTCCGCAAGGCTGAGAGAAAACGCTGCTGGATCGGCGTTAGGTCTTGCGCCTCGTCGACATGGATATGTCGGAAGCGCCAACGAATAGCTTCAGCATATGCCGAGTCCCGCTCGAGGTCGTTCGCGCATCGCACGAGGAGATCATCGAGGTCGAGCACTCCTCGCGATGACTTCTCCCGCTCATACGCGGCCAACGCCTCGATGATGCGGGCAGCCTTCGAGGGGGGTTGCCGTCGAGATCTCGCCACCGACGAGTAGGTGTCAGCAGTAATGCCGCGAGCGCTAGCCCACGACATCTCTGTGAGGATGTCATCAAGATTTTCGTGCGGCGTGTTGAGCGCAGCGGAGATGAGACGCGGTCGATCATCGACGACTGTTGGCATCGGTCTGCCTTGGTCGGCCCATCGTTGACGAAGGAGCCCCAACGCAACCGAGTGGAACGTTCCAGCTTCGATGCGTTCGCCGAGACCGATATGTCGAAGACGTCGCCGCAATTCTCCAGCAGCTTCGCGAGTGAAGGTGAGCGCAAGGGTGTAGCGGGCATCGGCAGTATCGGTTGCGATTCGATAGGCAATTCTTCTTGTGAGGACACGGGTTTTCCCTGAACCTGCACCGGCGATCACTGCAACGAGCCGTGATTCAGTGGTGACTGCTCGACGCTGGTCTGCGTCCAAATCGGTGAGCAGGTCATGTGAATCCATTCCACAACGGTACTGTCAACTCCGCGGCGTATCCGCAGAAACTTCTAAATCCGGGAGAAGAAACCATCGTGGACCTTCATCCACACTGGTGGTTTTTCATCAAAGAAGCCCTGTTTCTCATCATTTCTCTCGCCTTTGCCATCGTTGTTGCGTTGACGGCGGGAGATGGATCGATTGCCGGTGTGCTCACCTGGATCACCATCGTCTTGGTGATGATCGCAAGTCTTCGTTTCGCACTTCGTTGGGTGTCGTGGGTGACTACATACTTCGTGGTGACAACCGACCGCGTCATCTTTCGAACGGGAGTGATTTCGCGGCGCAGTATCGAAATTCCCTTGGACGCGTCAATAATGTGCTGTTTAACCAGTCGCTTCTTGAATGCCTGATCGGAGCGGGAGATTTACTTATCGAGTCGGGCGGTGAGAGCGGACAGCAAACATTCACCGACGTACGAAATCCTGATCGCGTGCAAAATTCCATTCACGCCGCAATCGACAGGCTTCGCAACTCATAGTCCCGACTTCTGCGCAACATCGCCAGAGTGACACACTCAGCAGATGGCGCGTGTGTCGCTTCCTAGCGGAATCGAAATCGAATTCGAGGAATTCGGTTTGCGAAGCGATCCAACGGTGCTTCTCGTCTCAGGCTTCACCTCGCAGTTACTGAGCTGGGATGAAGGACTGTGCCATGAACTTGCCTCAACCGGGCGGCACATCATACGTTTTGACAACCGTGACGTTGGGTTGTCCACCCATCTCGACGGACAGGCCGTTGACGTGCAGGCGGTCTTCAACGCAACGTTTTTTGGCGGCGACCCGGTGAAAGTCCCCTACACCCTGTCGGATATGGCAGCCGATGCCATCGGTCTCGTTGACGCTCTCGAATGCGAGATTGTTGATGCTGTTGGTGTGTCGATGGGAGGCATGATCGTGCAAACCATGGCGATTGAACATCCGGGCCGTTTGAGGTCGGTGGTGTCAATCATGAGCACCACTGGTGGCCCAGGTGTCGGTCTTCCGACCGAAGCGGCACTCGAACAATTGTTGATGGAACCCCCAGACAACCGCGAGGAGTACATCGAGTCGTCGGTTGGTGCCGAGGTGTGGTCGTCACAACGATATTTCGATCCTCAACGCGCCCGAGAGAAAGCAGCGGGAAACTTCGACCGAATGTTCTACCCAGAGGGCGCGACGCGGCAGTATGCAGCAATCATGGTGTCCGGTGACCGCACTGAAGCACTGAAGTCCGTCACCGTTCCAATGCTCGTAATTCACGGTTGGGATGACACGTTGATCGACCCTTCAGGCGGGGAAGCAACCGCAGCGGTAGTGCCGGGCGCCTCGTTGCTCATGCTCGACGATATGGGGCATGATCTTCCCAAACCTCTCTGGCCAGAAATCGTTAATGCAATCGTGGAGTTTGGCGACTCTGCCAACACCCACACATCTGTAAATACCTAAGGAGCAATCACCATGTCAGGACCACTCAACGGATATCGAATCCTTGAAATTGCCGGAATTGGACCAGGCCCCTTCGCTGCGATGATGTTGGCCGATATGGGAGCCGAAGTGATTCGTATCGATCGAGCACAATCGGTGAAACCAGGATCGACGGGACCCGTACGTGATGTGTTGCTTCGGAGTCGAAAGAGCATCGCCCTCGACCTGAAAGATCCGGAGGGTATTGCGATTCTTCTCGACCTTGTCGAAGGAGCGGACGCGCTGATCGAAGGTTTCCGGCCGGGCGTGATGGAGCGCCTCGGTATCGGCCCCGATGTGTGTCTCGAGCGCAATCCGAAACTCGTCTTCGGTCGAATGACCGGATGGGGCCAGACCGGCCCGTACTCCCAAGCGGCCGGCCACGACATTAACTACATCGCTCTGGGTGGCGCACTTGCGCACATCACTCGAGGTGGATCTGGCCCGGTCCCCCCTCTCAACCTCGTCGGTGACTTCGGTGGCGGTGGAATGTTCCTCGCCTACGGGGTCGTTTGCGGGCTCCTTGAGGCGCAGCGGTCGGGCAGCGGTCAGGTGATCGACACTGCAATGGTCGACGGAACCGCATCTCTCATGTCGATGTTCTGGGGCATGGCCGCAATGGGCGCATTCGACACAGAGAACCCTGGGACCAACTTGCTCGACACCGGAGCCCACTTCTACGACACCTATGAGTGCTCAGATGGTAAGTGGATTTCCCTCGGGTCGATCGAACCACAGTTCTACGCGTTGCTGCTCGAACACACCGGGTTGACCGACGATGCTGATTTCCAGGGGCAGATGGACAAGAGCAAGTGGCCTGAGCTGAAGATGCGATTGACCGAACTTTTCCTCTCGAAAACGAGAGATGAGTGGTGCGCCATCATGGAACATACCGACATCTGTTTCGCCCCGGTGCTCACCATGCCTGAGGCGGCGCAGCACCCACACAACGTTGATCGTGGAACATTCTGTGAGGTTGACGGCCTGATGCAGGCATCTCCTGCGCCACGGTTCTCTCGAACTGCTCCCGATACTCCAACTCCGGGTGCCCGCCCAGGTGAACACACGAAAGAAGTTCTTCAAAGTTGGGGTCTCGATGCAGGGCGCATCGATGCGGCTGTCGCTGGTGGCGCAGCGGCACAAGCTTGATGACAACGGCTCGACTCGTTCGACACGGCCAAGCATCAGCAGGGTGGGGTATCGATCCCGACCCTGATCTTGATGACCTCGGCCGGTCCCAAGCCGAAGCGGTTGCTGCGCGACTTGACGATCTTGTCGGTGAAACAACACCTGAGGTATGGACGTCACCCCTCCTTCGATGTAGGAATACTGCCGAACCATTTCGACAGCGCCGAGGGGTTGACGCGTTAGTCGAAGAGGCGGTGCGCGAAATTCCGTCACCGACGGGAATGGCGACAAGCGAGCGAGCCGACTGGCTGCGGTCGGCGATGGGCGGAACATGGTCTGATCTCGGCGGAGAATTTGTTGCGTACCGAGACCATCTCGTCGAGCGCATAGCGGCAATCGAATATGACACTGTGGTGTTCTCTCATTTCATTGCGATCAACGCGATCATTGGGGCTTGCAGTGGTGATGACCGTCTTGTCATTCGGACTCTTGACAACACGTCGATCACCACCGTCGATGTAACCGACGGCGTCTTGACCCTTGTTGAGGGCGGTGCTGAGGCTGACACCTCTATTGGTTAAGCCCGACGTTGCGCAGTGACACCTTGATGGCACACTGATGTGGTGCGGACGGCTTTGCAATATCTATCACGACTGATCATCGTCGCAATCGCCGTGACCGGCTGCGCATATCTCACTCCGCAAGATGAAACGTTGCCGGCACCCCAGGCCTCCTCGTCATCGGGTGGTGACGTAGTCGCTTCCCCGACAGAAGAAGCGTTAGATGAGGTACCGGATACGACTCAGAGCGGTCAAACGACCATCACGGCGACTCCGGCGACGACGCCCACCACGACGATCCCGGAGCCGTTGGGAGTGGCTGAACTGATCCTCACCGCAGATGGACTTGGAGAGGCAGCATTCGGCAGTGAACCCGACGCGGTCATCAGTTATGTCTCCTCAATTCTCGGATCACCGACCGAAGATTCAGACTGGACCACGCCCGAAAAATTCTTGTGCGCAGGCACAGTCATCCGGGAGGTTAATTGGGGCGTGTTGTCCTTGGTGTTTGGAGATGAATCATCGAGTGCCTCGGGTCGCCCACATTTCATGTCTTACACCTACGGATTGATCGATCGATTGGGCGACGAACCACAGGGGCTTGTAACGAGCGAGGGTCTTACCATCTCAAATACGGTCGCAACGCTGCTCGACCGCACTGGTGCACGACTCGACCAGGGCGATGAGGAACTCGAAATTCCTCCTTCGTTCTTTTATGACCGCGAGCCATTTCCGGTCACGGGCCTATTGACCGGAACCTCCGATGAAGATGTGGTGTTAGTGATATTGGGAGGTTCGGGGTGTTTCGGGTGATGATCTCATGGTGAGAGAACTTCACGACCTCGCTGGGTGGATACTCATCTTCTCGAATGGGCTGCTCGGTCTTTGGTTCGCCCTTGCGCAGCAATGGCAGCCTGCCCGAGTGAAGTGGATGTGGTGGCCTGTCATCCCCGCGCAGGTCATCGTGGTGCTGCAGGCGGTGCTTGGTGCCGTGTTGGCGAGTCAGCCAGGTGTGGTGTTAGACGATATGCACGCTTTGTACGGCTTTTCCGCAATCTTGGCGATTGGAATTCTCTACAGCTATCGAACAAGCCCGTTCATTCGTGACCGGCAGTACATGCTGTATGGAGTCGGCAGCTTATTCATAATGGGTCTCGGTATCCGAAACTTTTTCGGCTGACCCGCTACTCGTCACTGCTTGACGTTTGAGATGCCGGAGGAATCAGCTCATTCAAGAAACCGAGGAGAAATTCTGATGGCATTGAACCCCGCGGAATCGGAATCACCAGTTGACGCTGCGATTCTTTGTGCATTGCCTGTCGGCTGAGTCGGCGCAGCCTCATCGTTTCACTTGCTTTGAGGTCAATAGGCAACAGTTTTGCTGTTCGACCTGCCGATTGGCTTCCGGTCACACTGAGGTCGGTGATGCCGAGTCGCATGCATTCAATGCGAAGTCGAGCAACGACGAGCAGTGCTGCCGCGGGCTCAGGAATCGAGCCGTAGCGGTCAGTCCATTCAGAGGAGATGTCGTCCACCTCTGAGAACGATGATGCTGCCGCAATTCTTCGGTAGGCCTCGAGACGAAGGTCTTCGCGGCTGATGTAATCAGAAGGCAAGAACGCGTCAGCGGGTACGTCAAGGTTGAGTTCAATCACTGGTTCAGGGGTCTCGCCCTTCATTTCCGCAACCGCTTCGGTCACCATTTGGCAATACAAGTCGTATCCGACGGCTGCGATATGTCCTGATTGTGCTGCGCCAAGCAGGTTGCCTGCGCCGCGAATTTCGAGGTCGCGCATGGCAATCCTGAAGCCAGATCCGAGTTCGGTTGACTCGCCGATCGTGCGGAGACGTTCGTAGGCCTCCTCCGAGAGCGTGCGGTCTTGAGGATGGAAGAGATACGCATAGGCACGTTGCCCACTGCGGCCGACGCGACCACGCAACTGATGCAGTTGTCCAAGACCGAGAAGATCAGATCGTTCCACGACCAGCGTGTTCACCGTGGGCATATCGATTCCTGACTCAATGATCGTCGTGCAGACGAGCACGTCATACCGACCTTCCCAGAAATCGATCACGACTTGCTCAAGGGTTGCTTCATCCATGCGGCCGTGAGCGGTTGCGATTCGAGCTTCCGGCACCAACTCTCTGAGACGAGCGGCTGATTGCTCAATTGATTTCACTCGATTGTGAACCCAAAAGACCTGTCCTTCTCGAAGCAGTTCGCGACGGATTGCTTCGACGGCGACACGCTCGTCGTATTCGCCAACATGCGTAAGGATTGGTTGTCGGTCAGCCGGGGGCGTCTGAAGGAGCGACAAATCTCGAATACCGACCAACGACATTTCCAATGTCCGAGGAATTGGTGTGGCGCTCATTGTCAATACGTCGACATCGGTCGCAAGCGACTTGATGAGTTCTTTGTGTTGCACCCCGAACCGTTGCTCTTCATCGATGACAAGCAATCCAAGGTCTTTAAATGCCACTCGCGATGACAGCAGCCGATGAGTACCGATGACACAATCAACATCACCCGAAGCGAGATCAGCGATAACGGACGCTGCTTGCTTGTCGGTCAAAAATCGCGACAGCACTTCGACTCGCACGGGAAAGCCGGCAAAGCGATCGCTAAACGTCGTGCCATGTTGAGTGGCAAGCAGTGTGGTGGGGGCGAGTACAGCGACCTGCTTGCCCCCTTGAATTGCTTTAAAGGCAGCACGGATAGCAACCTCAGTTTTGCCGAAACCAACGTCACCACAGATGAGTCGATCCATCGGGATCTCGCGCTCCATGTCGGTCTTCACATCAACGATCGCAGTTCGCTGGTCGGGGGTCTCAACAAATCCAAACGCGTCTTCCATTTCTGACTGCCACGGTGTGTCGGGAGCAAAGGAATGTCCAGGTGTGTTCACGCGCTGCTGGTAGAGAACAACAAGTTCTTGGGCGATCTCCTGCACCGCAGAACGCACTCGCGATTTTGCTGAGGCAAAGTCGCTTCCGCCGAGTCGATGGAGCGAGGGTGCCTCGCCTCCTGAATATGGTCGCAAGACGTGGATTTGGTCAGATGGGATATAGAGCCGATCTTCACCCCGATAGGCCACGAGGAGGTAGTCGCGTTCCGCGCCGCCGATTGATCGAGTCACCATGCCCTCATAGCGGCCGACTCCATGATGAATATGCACCACGTAACTGCCCGGTTTGAGGTCGTCAAACCCTGCGGTTCCCTGTCGGGGCCTCGCCCGTCGGCGCGATCGACGACGACCGGTGAGATCGGCTTCGGCGAGCACGCTGAGGCGAGCCCGTGGAAGATGAAACCCCCGATGAAGGGGAGCAACGGTGATGTAGGCGCCTGGCGCAGTGAGGTCGGTCTTCGCGCTCGCAATCGTGAACTCAATTTCGTGATCGAGCATTAGGGACCGAAGTCGCTCAGCAGACCCAGTTCCATCGGCTGCGATGATGACTCGCTCACCAGCAGTGAGTAGTTCTCGCACTCGTGACACGTGACCAGAACCGTCGCCGATGATTGGTCCCCACCCAGTGCTTTCCACGAACGGAGTTTCTGGTCCTTCTGGGGTTGCATCAATCGTCCAAAACGAGCTAATCGATGTGAGCAGCCGGTCGGGCTCAGCATGCAGATGGGGGAATTGCAGATCAGGGTCTCGGGCCCACGTGCCAGCGAGTGCGGCGGCGAGGTCAGCTTCTTCGGCGAGAAGATCATGAGCTCGGTCTCGCATGCGGCGGGGCTCGACAAGGACAACTTTGCCGCGTTCGTCGACGAGGTCGGTGAGCAGCAGATCGTCGTTGGTCAACCAGGGGAGCCACGACTCCATTCCGTCAAAGTGCGCTCCCTCTGCGAGCCGTTCCCAATGCTCTCGTCCCCACGATTCGGTGGCGATGAGGCCTGCTGCTTTCTCTCTGACGCGTTCGTCTGGGGTCACCTCTCGCGCGGGAAAGATGCGTACCTCGTCGAGGTTAGCGGTCGATCGTTGATCATTGACAGAGAACTGGGTGAGACGGTCGACGTCGTCTCCCCACAGATCAATACGGATTGGTGCATCCGCGGTCGATGGAAAAATGTCGATGATCGCTCCTCGGCGCGCAAATTCCCCCCGGTGCTCAACGAGTTCTTCACGCCGGTATCCCGAAATCGAGAGTTGTTCGGTGAGAGCGTCGGCATCGATGCGGCCACCTGCTGAAACATGGATTGCCGAAATGGTGCGGGCACCGGGACCCAACCGTTGCAGGAGGGCACGCACTCCGGCGACAATCACGCGTGGCTGGTGATCGGCCGATGTGAGCCTCCACAGCACCTCCATCCGCCGACCCATCGTTTCGACAGCAGGACTGACACGTTCGAACGGCAAGGTTTCCCAGGCGGGGAAGAGTAAGCATTCGTCTCGTCCAAGAAAATGGACAAGATCATCGTGTAGTCGAGCAGCATCGGTACCCGTAGGACATGTAACAATAAGCGGCGTCCGGTCAGAAAGATGAGCGAGCGCAGCAATACTGATCGGTCGTGCAACCTCGGTAATGGCGAGTCGAGCAGAAGGGGTACCGAGCGCCACCGTGAGTGCCGGCTCATCACGAAGAAGTGGCGGCAGATCTCGAAGTGCGGCTGCGGTAGCTAGCGATGTCACCGACGGTTCACCGACTGCATTGCCTTGTCAACCCCGCTCGTGATGACGAGCTCAACGGCGTCAGCCGCGTCGACGACTCCGCTGTCGAGTTCTGCACGGCTCCGCTGGGGCACCTTTGATAACACCCAATTACCACCGCGGTCAGCAGATGGCGGGCGGCCCACACCGATTCGAACTCGAAGGAATTCATTCGTGCCGAGGTGCTGGGCAATGCTGCGTAGACCATTGTGTCCGGCGAGACCCCCTCCCATCTTGAGGCGGGTATCTCCTGGCTTAAGATCGAGTTCATCGTGTACGACGATGAGCCTGCTCGAATCGGTGATGCCAAAGCGCTTGATAAGTGATGCGGCAGATTGGCCCGATTTGTTCATGAACGTAACCGGGATTGCGAGCACGCAGCGAATGTCTGAGATGCGTGTTTCGGCAACGAAAGCATCATTCTTGCCTGCCTTGAAGTGAGCATCGACGCGGGTGCCGACGAGGCGAACGGCGTCGTCGCCGACATTGTGGCGGGTATTGGTGTACCGGTCGCCCGGGTTACCGAGCCCGAGGATGATCCACTCGGGTGGAGTGTCACCAGACCGGCGACCTGAGAACAGGCCCACGAGAGCGATCAGTCGGCGTCTGAATCGCCAGAGTTATCGGAGCCACCATCAGATGACTCGTCGGATGCCTCTGCGTCACTCTCTTCGCCCTCGCCTTCCTCGGCGGCTGGCTCTTCTGCGGCAACGCGGAGCGTGACGACGGTGACAACGGTTTGGTCTTCTGCGCTGACGGCGGTGACTCCGCTCGGCAGGTCAACATCAGCAACGGTGATGACGGTGTCGACCGTCATTTCGTTGATATCGATAACAAGTTCGTCAGGAATGTTACGTGGCGTCGTGCGAACTTGGATTTCCATCATTTGCTGGTCGACGAGGCCGTTATTCATTGCGACCTGCTTAGCTTCGCCTTCCAGGCGGACCGGAACGCTTACGGTGATCTCTTCGGTGAGATCGATCTGGATGAAGTCGACGTGAGCCACGGTGCGCCGCACTGGGTGTCGTTGCACTTCCTTCACGATGGCGGGGTACACATCGCCATTGACGGTGAGGTCAAGAATCGTGTTCATGCCCGCTGTTCCTGACAGGGCAATGCGCAGATCTCGGCGGTTAACGGAAATGCTAAGTGGTTCCATGCCTTGTCCGTAGACGACAGCAGGGATGCGATCCTCACGGCGAATGCGGCGTGATTCTGCACTTCCGGTCGTGCGACCGGCTTCGGCGATGAGAACTGAATCTGACATGGTGAGCCTCGAGTTACCTAGACCTCAGGGTGAACTGGTGTGGCGGCAGGATTACCTCCACAGCGCCACCCGAGGTTATCGGCGACTTGCCAAGGCCACACCTGCCGTGCGTCGGTTCTCGCACAGGGTCATTTTCATCATTGGCAATCAACATCAACTCGAACTCATCAGCGATCCCAACCCCATCGGATGGAAATGAGGTTGGGTGGCCTCAGGCGTAATTTTTGCCGCTGAAGATTTCGCTCACACTCGTGTCGTCGAACACCGCAGACAGGGCTTGAGCGATGAGTGGTGCAATCGATAGCACTTCGACCTGTGAAAGCCGCTTCTGTTCTGGCAGTGGCAACGTATTGGTGAGAACAAGCCGCTCAAGAGGTGATGCGCTGAGGCGCTCGACGGCAGGCCCTGAGAGCACCCCGTGGGTCGCCATAGCCCAGACTTCGGTAGCGCCTCGCTCGAGAAGAAGTTCAGCAGCCGAGACGATAGTTCCGCCGGTATCGATCATGTCGTCGGTCAAGACACATAGGCGGCCCTTTACATCGCCGATGACTTCTTTTGCTTCGACGACATTCGCTTGGCCTTTTGGACGGCGTTTGTAAATGAACGCAATATCGGCATCACAGTCGTGAAGGTGCTGAGCCATTCGTTCTGCAACCTTGATGCGACCCGAATCAGGAGACACGATTACCGGAGCGTCGGGAGCGTGTTGGCGGACGTAGTTCTCGAGAACGGGTGCCGCAGTGAGATGGTCAACCGGCCCATCAAAAAAACCCTGAATCTGCCCGGAGTGAAGGTCGATGGAAATGAGACGATTTGCGCCTGCAAGTTTGAACATGTCGGCTACGAGTCGCGCCGTCACGGGTTCGCGCCCTTCTGCTTTGCGGTCTTGACGCGCGTAACCGTAAAACGGACATACCGCAGTGATTCGCTTTGCCGACGCTCGGTCCGCGGCGTCGATCATTGCGAGTTGTTCCATGATGGAGTCGTTCACCGAACTGCCATCGATGCCGTAATGGCTTTGCATGATGAACACGTCAGTTCCACGAACACTCTCAGCGAAACGTGGCCGGATTTCACCGTTCGAGAACTGGGTGATGTTGGGGTCGCCCAAGGAGAGTCCGAGATGCTGAGCGACCTCACCCGCAAGGTCTGGATGCGTGCGCCCGGAGTACAGCGCAAGCTTCTTCGTTGTTACCTTCTCGAGTGACTCCACCTTGCTCCCCTCCGCGCCGAAGGTCGACGCCGCCCTCATCCTAGAACGCTGGCTTACTTCTCAACTGGGTCACAAGAGTTGAACACCGATATTCGACTCGCTGATGAAGGTGCTCAGCCGTCGTGGTGTTCTCGGGCGCGCATGATGTGCTCGACTTCTGCGAGTTGTTCGCGGTCGTTCACACCCCGAGTTTCATCTGGTTCGGCACGGACCGACCCGACGGGTCCATCTTCAGCGAGTGCAGTAATCGTGTCGGTGAGGTAGTACTCGTGTTGGGAATTGTCGGCGCTGAGTTTGCCCAAAGCGGGCAGCAATTGGGCATGGTTGAACACATAGACCCCGGCATTCCACTCTGTAATAAGCAGCTCAGTCGGTGAGGCATCGCCCTGTTCGACAATTCGCTCGACAGATCCGTCAGTTTTCCGAACGATGCGCCCGTAGCCGGTGGGGTCATCGAGTTCGCTCGTGAGAAGAGTCGATGAGTGGCCGTTTGCAATGTGCTCTGACACCAGACGGTTGATGGTCTCTGCGGTTAAGAGCGGTGTATCTCCTGGCAGCACGATCACTGCGTCCTCTGCTGAGGGCGCAGAGAGAGCGGTGATGCCGACTTGGGTGGCGTGACCGGTTCCGTGCTGTTCATGTTGCGTAGCGAACCTGATCTTGGCCCAGGTGGGCGCGGCTTGTTGCACGGTGTCTGCGACGAGGTCACCGCCGTGCCCGACAACAACAGAGATCTCATCGGGTTGGGAGGCTGCAAGCGCATCAATGACGTGCAGCACCATCGCTTTTCCGCACACCTCATGCAGCGGCTTCGGCAGATCGGACTTCATGCGAGTGCCGGCCCCAGCAGCGAGAACGACGGCACGGAGGGTCATGGTTCCGGGGAGAGGACTCGAACCCCTACAAACGGCACCAAAAACCGCTGTCCTGCCAATTAGACGACCCCGGATCGCTCCCCATACGGTACCGCCTGATTCACCGGTCTCTGCGCCGAGCACTTCATCTCACAAAAGTTGAGTTTCAGATCAACTGGTACTCAGGAGCGTGAACAAGAGTTTGTGACGGTAGCGTCTGCAAACCTATGGGTTCGCTCGTTAAGAAGCGCCGTAAGCGCATGCGTAAGAAAAAGCACAAGAAGATGTTGCGACGGACGCGTCATCAGCGTCGCAAATAGCGCCGTCTCTTACATTGCTTTACTCGTGCGCACGACGCGCACAACAGCGCCCTCGCCGATCAGTTCGACGAGGGCGTCTTCGCGCTCACCCTCCACAAACCAAGTGCCCCCGCTCCCCGCAAGGGCGGGAACCACGCCGGTCAGACTCATGATCTGTTCTCGCCACCAGTTGAGTTTCGGCTCCACATGTAGAGCAGCTGGTTCGAGGTCATTCGAACCCTCACCGGTCGGCCCACCAAGTTCATCCCACGCTCGATAGACCGCAGGAGTGCTGACGTGCAGCGGCGGTGCGACCAGTGTGAAAGTGTGGTCAAGATATGGAAGAGGCTCAATGTTCTGGCCAATTCCGGTTACCCGAGCTCTCCCGCCGTGAAGACAGAATGGGATGTCAGAGCCAAGTGTGACCGTCGATGCCACGTCGGAGATACCAGCCCATCTCAGAACTGCCGCCGCATCGGCTGAACCCCCGCCGAGACCGCCTCCGTGAGGGATGTTCTTTTCAAGACGAATTGACGCCGGGCGTTGAGCAAACTCTGCGGCGGCGAGGCAGAGGTTGCTCGAATCGATCGGAACACCCTCAGCAAACGGTCCGCTTACTGATAGCGAAGACGTTTTGGCTTCGGTGATGGTCAGCGTGTCGCAAAGGTTAAGCGTGATCATTTCTGCATCGATGAGGTGAAAGCCATCAGGGCGAATCCCGGTCACTCGAAGAGAGATAGTGAGTTTTGCGGGGGCGTTGACCGTGGCGCTCATGCCGAGACTGCTTTTGTAAGCGCATACCACTCATCGAGTGAGAGCGTTTCAGGGCGTCGCGCAGAGTCGATGCGGGCACTCGCAAACTGTTCTGCGGTGACAGCGGCGCTCAGCGAGCGGCGAAGCATTTTTCGACGCTGACCGAACGCGGTCTTCACCAGCGAAAACATGGTGTCGACGTTCACCTCAGCCACGGTGTCTTTGCGGCGAATATCAACGAGAGCAGATTCAACATTTGGCTGGGGCATGAAGACGGTGCGTGGGATGTGGGCAACCTTCTTGGCATGTGCATAGTGCGCAATCTTGATGCTGACAGCCCCGTATTGTTTCGATCCTTCAGATGCGACGAATCGGTCGGCTGCCTCGTCCTGGACGAGGATCAACATTCGTGAAATCTGGGGCACTTCATCCAGCAGGTCGCAGACGAGCGGTGTTGCAATGTTGTAGGGAAGATTGGCAACTAGTACCCAGTCATCGCTTTCGACCACTGCATGCCAGTCGACCCGCATCGCATCGGCCTCAATGACTGAGATTTTGT
>Ga0310343_10000541_pt1 | contig 18197 bp, 7 predicted proteins | sample HC15DNA2025_MG_FD_203519 | JGI IMG/M metagenome (GOLD analysis project Ga0310343, IMG submission 203519) | Marine microbial communities from station ALOHA, North Pacific Subtropical Gyre - HC15-DNA-20-25_MG | ecosystem: Environmental > Aquatic > Marine > Oceanic | place: Pacific Ocean: North... | reverse complement strand
AGATTGGATTGGGGTCGGGACTTTAGTCATTGGAACAATGATCGGACTTATGGCGCCTAGAATTGGGATACGAAGGTCACATGGAATGGGAGTTATTTTAGTACCTATCATGATGTACACCTTCGCTAGAGAATTGGATGCATTTGGCTTTGCTTGAATTCAAAGATTTCAAGGCATTCTAGATGGTGTGCTCTGCAACACTAGGTAACATCGGAATAGAATCGCTTATTTCCTTACCGCGTGCGTCAACCGCTAGAGTGATACCATGGACAACCAACAGAAGGCAAGTACAATACTAACAGTCGGAATACTGCTAATAGGAATTAATTTCCTAGCATTAGCGCCCTTCGTAGCAGGACAAGTTGAGGCTGGAGTTCAGGATGTTGTAGCCGATGGCTATGATGGCTATGATGATGACGGGAACGAAAACTACACTGCAGATTATGACGACGAATGGCTTGTTTCGTCCTCTGAGAGAGTTTACTTTGCATACTCTCTAGATAATCCAGATGGGGTAGATGCAGGCGAGGCACATGAATTTACGAAAATGGGCCCTTTCATCTATGAGGTTACTACAACCAGAGAAATCCTAGATTTCAATTATGATGCTGGTGAGATAACTTATTCCGAATATGATAGTTTTGAGTGGTGCGAGACCTGTACTTGGATAGATGACAATGGGGATTCGCACAACTCTGTACCAGGTTCAACCGAAATAACTCAAGTTAACATCCTTTGGAATACACAAAGAATTGCAGGGATTTCAACTGGAATCATCTATGGTGAAGTGTTTGCCAAGGCTGGATTTGCTAACAACATGATTGCCACTGATTTGCAGAATCGAGCCCCTTCAATTTGGGCTTCAGAAGATATTTCTGGAATGGTAGATACATTCTCTCTAAGTTTGCAAGCAACGGGTATGGACGAAGTTAACGCGTCGATTTTGGCTCCATCAGGAGTTCTTTCTGGAGCATATGTTTCTGCAACTGGAGGAGGGACAACCAGTGACATACTGAACAACACTCAGACGTTCTTCCCGTATGCAGACAGCATCCTATACGGGGCACAGGATCCTTCTACTGGTATTTGCATTGCATTAACTTGTGACATTGGTCCTATGCTAGTAGCAGGAATGGGCGCTCCTGACGGAGGAGTAGTTACTCAAACTCGTGCTGCGCTATACGGATATGCAGATGCAGGAGATGATATGGCAGCAATTGACCTTGCTGTATACGCACTTGCTGGTAATACCTTCCTAGCCCATGGTGGTGGTGCTGACCTGACTCAAGTTACCGATCTAAGACAGAGATTGAACGAAGTCAGTGGAGTTGACATTACCAACCCTGATGTCTTGAATGGTGTAATATTTGGAACACCCGACGCTGAAATTCCAAACGGACTTCTTTCGGTTTCGGACTACAGTGGCATCCCACTAAATGGAATTGCCCTCTTCCTACTAGGCGCACAAGGCGACCTATTTGGTACAATGACAACATATGGTATTGGACTAACACAGTTGTTGGGATTGTCTGACTATGCCGGTGAATGGATAGGGATGGTTGGTACTCCTACTGAATTTGAGATGATTCTTGCAGGTGGTCAAGGTACAATGAGTGCTGATGATTGGTGGCAAATTTCCTTCGGAAGTGAAGAGCCTATTGCTGGCGGTTACATACCTATTGGCTTGAACAGAGCTGAATTCCAAGGCACAATTGATATGGATGTCGCTAAGGTACAGGAGATCCTTTACACCTCACCCTATGCATTGACTTCTGACTTCGCTAGTATTTTCATGTATGGAGAATTATCCGGAAGCACTCTCCCTGCAGAAGAAGGGGCAGAAACAACCGATTGGAATGATGCGTATGTGGCTGGATTGTATGATATCTCGGAAAGTGACGCCGCTGCGGTCCGTAGTTGGGTTGCAGACTTCATGTTCGACCAAGTTATAGGCGCGCTATTGGGCTTCCAATACGGCGGTTCTGCTTACATCACGCAGCCAGTCGATAACTGGTTGTTTGGCTGGAGAGATATTATCGTGGCCGATGTTGTTTACGGAGAACCCGACAATATGGCCCTAGGTTGGGTAAGCCTCGAAACAAATGAAACATATTTCGGCTCAGATAGCGTTACCACTGGAGATTATGATGTATATGTCGCAAGCACAGAGGGTGACAATATGGGACAAAGATTACTTCAGGGTTACATTAATTCTGATGGAAATGGACATTGTGATTTCAAGTTAAATTCCGATGGCACAATGGCAGATGCTGATTCAAGTGGCATGTACCCCTGTGAAGAAGGTGAATTGTATGGATTTACAGAGCATCTACCATGGAGGGCGCCACACCGAGAAACTTCCACTCTTGGATTACTATCCGCCCACGTCGGTAACGAAAATACCGTGGTAGCTGGGGCAGTAGGTGGTGTCGCAGATAGTGATGACCCGTTTAGGGTCAATCTTGTAGGCTATGCAATGGCGGAATCAGTACCTGGAGACATGGAAACATACAAGGGAATTGAAATGAGAGCACATACAGTAAATCTAGATCCTTCACAAAACCAAATACAAGCCAAGTTAATTGGCTCTGCATCCTTTGTTGATGTTCTCCCAGGCGCATTACCTGTATACTTTGGTTCAACTGTAGACATCAAGGTAGAGCCAGTTACCCAAGTTGCGATGTACGGGAAATCCGTCTCTATGTTCCACCTAGACCTAAGAGGTCCTGGAATGCTAAATCCTGAGATGGGTGTAGACACACATCCGGTTTTCGAAATTCATACTTTCTCGGAAATTGCAGATGAAGATGCTGAAACCTTCCAGTGCCGAGTTCTAGACAACATGGAACCGATGTACTGGACTGATTTCGGCGGAAGTGGGGATTGTGAATTAGAAGGCACAGCTGTAATTGATTCTGTGACTGCAGTATTGTATGTTGCAAGCATAGCTATGATTGCTGTGGGAGCTCTGGCATTCGGCGGCATGGGACCGATTGCAGTATCAAAAGACGAAGATTGAGGCTACCCTATACTCCGGCTGGCGCAGCCAGCCGCGGGCGCGCTTGCGCGAAGGGTTCAACCGCTAAACACTGGACGTAAGTCTAATGGAAAGGGGTCCCGCAAGGCTAGCAGTAGTCATCATTGCAGTATTGACACTAAGTCTACTAGGCCCCTCTCAAATTCTACAAATCGATGATTCTAAAGAAAATCGAGAGGCGATAAAAAATTCCTCATGCGTAGTTTGTATTAACGAAATAATGCCTAATGCGGATGGCTCAGATCAAGGAATCTTTCCTCAGGGTGAATGGGTTGAGTTGTTCAATACCGGGTCTAGTTCTGTGAGTCTTGAGGGCTGGACAATTGTCGATATTGGCGGATGGACACATCCAATCAATGAAACTAGTTGGGTAGGATTTAGTGATTTAACTACGCCTTATCACATCGAAGCAGGAGCATACGCAGTTATTGCTGAAAATGAAATAGGAACTCTAAGAATAAACAACGCTGGAGAGACTATTTTCCTGACAGATGAACAAGGAGGTGTAGTTGATGAAGTAACCACAGGGCAAGCGTCAAATGGAATTTCCAAAATACCATCTAACGGAAGCGCGGAGTGGATTGACTCAGAACAATCAACTCCAGGAAGCCAAAATATTGGAGGTTCGGGTGACGAAAATAATCCAGAAACGCCTACTGATTTACAGCCTTCAGAATGGAATGGAAAATATGATGTCAAGTTCACTCGTCTTATGCCGGGTGAAGTACCTAACCGGGATAACGATTGGTTTGAATTGAGTAATTTGGGTAATGAAGTTGCAAATTTAACTGGCTGGACCATAGAACGCATTAGGTCCACAACACCCTGGATATCAACATTCAACGAACTAGTGATACCTGCAGGAGGGTCGATTGTTCTAACCGAAAATCCGGACAACCTATTTTTGGATGGAGGCATATCTGCCATTGATGGGAATGTTGTGATGAACAATATGCCTTGGCTTGTCGATTCAGGAAGTGCTCTCCAACTAAAATCTCCAAATGGAACTGTGGTTGATGCGGTTGTATACGGAGGCGGCGATGCTGAAATCGAGGGTTGGAATGGCGGCGCTATTTCAGTACCAGGGGATGGGACCCCGGGGTTGATTTTGATGCGTGGATCGGGGTGTGAAAATTATCCAGACACAAACACAGGAGAAGATTGGGAGTATAGATGGATTAGAATAGGTGCTTCTACATTCTGTGATGGAGGAAAAATCACCCTAGAAGAATCCTCGACTGTCTCAGCTTCAATCGGCCCAGACACTTCGTTCAATGACTTGATGCATTGGATTGGGGGTGCAGAAACATCGATTCATTTACATGTCTACCAGTTTATGAGTCCAGACCTGACGACCGCATTACTAGAATCAATTAACCGAGGTGTTTCTGTAACAATTCTTCTAGAAGAAGGTATACTAGATGGAAGTAGCACCAAAAATAAACAAAAAGGACACGCTCAAACTCTCCATGATGCAGGAGCAACCGTTCTCTGGATGGAAGACCCGAGTTTGATTAGTTCCCCATATTCTTACATCCACAGCAAAGTTGCTGTGAGGGATACGGAAAGTGTATGGATTTCATCGGGAAATTGGAAGGATACAAGCCTACCTCCAGATGGAGTTGGTAATCGAGAGTGGTCAGTAATTGTCAATTCAAATTCATTTGCTGAGTTGGTTCTATCTCGTCTATCATGGGACGAAAATGAAAACCACCTGCATATATCATCACACTCATCCAATCATGCACCAACTTTCGATTGGGAAATGGAAGTACCCACTGGTGACTCATTGCAAGAAACTAGTACTCAGTCATATTCTGGACCTTTCGAAATACAATTGATGACATGTCCAGACGATTGTGTAGATGGAATAATCGAAATGATTGAATCGGCGGATTCGACCATTGAACTTTCATTGCAATATTTAGACTTAGATTGGTATTGGGGATTCGGTGATAATCCGATTATCGAAGCAATCTACCAAGCAGCTCAGAGGGGAGTCCAAGTCCGCTTACTATTGAATGGCTTTTATGCCGATATCGATGATGAAATTAGGGATGCGGTGAACCTATTCAATACAAATTGGAATGCAACCGAAGGTCTTGATGTCACAGCACGACTCATGGCTTGGTCGGACACAATTACCAAACTCCACAACAAGGGTGCAATAATTGATGGGGAGAGCGTACTTATTGGAAGCATGAATTGGGGCTCAAGCGCCGCATTAAGAAATAGAGAAATGGGCGTATTAATTCACGGACAAGAACTTGCCTCTGAGTATTTGCAATCATTCGATGAGGATTGGTCTCGTCTTGACACAACAACAGATTCAGATGGAGATCTTCTACCGGATATGTGGGAGATACAATACGGTTTGAATCGGCATTCTGCAGCAATACTTGGAACCGCTCTAAGCGAGCAATCACTAGATTTAGACGAAGATGGTTTGAATAATCTGAATGAGTACCTTTGGGGAGGAGATCCAAATGACAATGATACGGATGACGATTGTATTCTAGATGGCGAGGAAGCTGAATTTGCTCAATCATTAGGACGGTCTCCAGTAGTTGCCATGAATTCCAATGATGTTGATGATAACGGGATACCTGATGGCATACAATTTGGGTGCGATGAAGAAGAAATCATCGACAACAATAATGGCGAAGGAAACGATACCAATGTCAATGATGAACAAAACAATGATGGAGAAAATGGAGGGTGGATAGAGGACAATGTTCGAGATGACCCACTTTCTACCCCGGGGGCAAAATTTCTATTGACACTGACAGTAATTGCGGCGATCTCTTTACTTGGTGCGGGACTAACAATGGTAAGGAGACCCGGTACAAAAACCGATTCTCGACTAATCGATGATTCTGGTTATCGATTCGATGACACTAATGCTGAACATGCTATTCTCAAAGGCACTCGATTCGATGATACATCCGAGGACACGAGGGAGTGGACAGAAGGTAGAGATGACGGAGTACATGGGCGGATTGTTCTAGATGGTTTTGGCTTCGAAAATCTTGACCGAAATCAGGTTCAATTCCTATTGGACAAGGGAATGAGTATCGAAGAATTACGCGATGAATACGGTGAGGATGAGGCATGAGCGATTCAATCGCTGATATTGTAAACGGAGTCGTCGATGGTTCACTTAGTGATGAGTTGGTCATCGATTGGTTGAGGAATATATTTGAAAACGGGCTGGATGAAAACTCAACAATATTTCTCACCAAAGCAATGAGAGACTCAGGAAAGGTCTTGGCTTGGCCCAAAGATTGGAGCCATCTCGTTGTTGATAAGCACTCAACGGGCGGAGTTGGAGATAAGGTCTCTATCATTCTAGCACCCGCTCTAGCCGCTTGTGGGCTCAAAGTACCTATGATTTCAGGACGAGGGTTAGGGCACACTGGAGGCACTTTGGATAAACTGGAAAGTATAGCTGGTTTTCGCGTCGATCTATCGATAAATGAATTGCAAAAACAAGTTGGGGAAATTGGATTTGCAATGGTTGGACAAACGGATTCACTTGTCCCCGCCGATAGGCGTATGTACGCATTACGTGATGTAACAGGTACTGTTGCGTCTATTCCACTAATCACTTCATCAATCGTATCGAAAAAAGCCGCTGAGGGAATTTCGGCTTTGGTTCTAGACGTAAAATATGGAAGAGCGGCATTCATGACCGAAAGAGAACAAGCCGAAGCCCTATCCCAATCGATGGCAGATGCAGCGAATGGAATGGGTATTGCTACTTCTGTGGTCCTTTCAACCATGGACCAACCATTAGGCTGCGCAGTAGGAAATGCGCTCGAAATAGTTGAATCTGTTGAAACTCTATGTGGTCGTGGGCCCCATGACCTCGAAGAACTGGTTTGTGTTCAGGCAGGGATTTTATTGGCTGCATCGGGGATTGCGGAAAACATGGAAGAAGGTGCATTAATGATTCATAATTCTCTGAATGATGGTAGCGCTTTCACAAAATTCCTAGATATGGTCGAAGCTCAAGGAGGAAATCGTAATCACTTTGAAAGCGACCACGCAATGCTAAGTTCCCTCGGTCTACTTGGAGATGATTTACTTTCAACCGAGATTTACACTGAGAAAAAAGGATGGATTAACGACATTGATGCGATGTCAATTGCACTCGCCTGTCTCGAATTGGGCTCAGGTAGGAAAACTCTGACAGACAGCGTAGACCATGCTGTAGGGGCGATTATAGAAGCCCAAGTTGGTGATGAAGTCGAGATTGGTGATCCATTGATTGTAATTTATCATCGCAAGGAATTGCCAGATGGCTTGTCAGAGAAAATATCCTCTGCTTTTTCGGTCTCGCTAGAGCAGGTAAGTGTAGAATCTCGAATTTCTCAGATTATTGGGTGAGTGCATGAGATTGGGTTATATCGACCAAATGAAAGCGGTTGCAATTCTCTTCATGGTAGAAGTTCACACAGCAGCAATCTTGCCTCCTGAAGGAATAACTGTTGGCCATCCCGCCGCATTCGTTGCTGCTGCATTTGGAGGCATGGCGGCTCCACTATTCGTTACTGTTTCAGGTTGGGGAATGCATCGCGGGGCTAAGAAAAGATTTGCCGATGGCCTGAATTCCTCCGCTTGGATAAATTGGGTTTTACCACGAGTAGTAATTCTAACTGCTTGTCAATTCCTTGTCAATTTCCTACTTGCCATTGACCGAGGTGGGAGATTCGAATGGCATACTCCTGGTGTTCTAACCTTAATTGCAATCGCTGCTGTTTTCGCTCCACTTATTTCTCGATTTACTAGCAAGCAATTAATTGCAATTTTCTCGTTACTAGCACTAACGCCACTACTCCTTGGAGAATACAATGGTTCTGAATTATCTTGGGCCTCAAGGGTTGATTCTTCTGGGATTGGAGAATGGGGTCACCGGCTCTTAGTCAATGGAACATATCCTGTTTTCCCATGGTTAGCGTTTTCGACTTTAGGCGCAATAATTGCAGAATTTGAAAATGATTTTGAAACAAGAAAGAACATAATGGCAATTGGTGGAATTATATTTTTGATTAGTATAGGATTATCATTTACTTCAGGAAAGGTGTGGGCACTAACCGAAGGTGATGCGATTTTGACATTCTTCCCCGCAACAACATTCTTCATTTTCATAACTGCAATGTTCGTCCTTATTGCAAACGAATTACTCCTGCGAAATTCCAATAATGGACTAATTGATTTGAGTGTGTTAGAAGCTTCTGGGCGCCTAACTTTGACCATCTACGTCCTTCATTTTGCGATTCTTGGGGTTGCTGCAGAATACATGATGGATCAACCGCTTCTATCTGTTCCCGAGGCTTTTATTATCACATTTGCACATACACTCATCTGGATTCCCGTCGCTAATTTACACCAGCGCTACTGTCCAAAAGTAAGCCTCGAAGAGTTACTAAGAAGAGTAAGTAATTGATTTTCAATTACTGGATGTAGTCCAATTAACGGGACCGAACCATGTGTCTCCAATTTCATTCGACGCCTTGACTCTGGCGTAGTACGTCGAATTACTAGATAGGCCGGTAATTTCGTAATCTGACCAACCAACTGCTGAGTCACCTAAGGGTACACTATTGGCCCAAACCCAAGATTGGTTACCCATATCCATTGGCCCGTAGTAAATTGTTAGTGAGGTATTCGTTCCATTATCGTAAGTTTCCCAATTAAATGTTGAACTACTGGATGTGGTATTATTTACGCCCAAGTTTCGAAGTATCGCTTGATAGGTGAAATATTCGCCTCGTAACGGATCATCTACCCAGATTGGGAAATGGGTAAGCGAATCGTGTGTATTCTGTGTAAGTGGGAATCCCCACGCGGCATGATAAGGAGCTAAATTGTACCCTGTTGCGTTTGAAAGATGCAAAACCCAGGCATTGAATTCCTCATCACCAGTTGTTGGAACCTCTGCCGCAGGTAGTGTGTAATATACAGTTAAGGCTTGAGTTATCGGGTCCCAACCCCACTCTTCTTTGATTATCAAATAGGTGTCTAAGGCAGTCCAGACAGACCAATTGGCTATATTTGAACCATCATCAAAATAGCCCCTCATACGATTTGCTCTTTGAGCTGGGTCAACTGCGTTGTGACCCTCTATTCCAACCAAATCTTCCATCAGATAGACACTAGCAAAGTTGCATCCAGTTTCTGTTGTCCCCGGAAGCGTGGAAGGCATCCATTGATGGTTGTGTCCTAATTCGTGGAACATCCCCCAATCTCCATTCTCTGACATATAGGATACATTGACTACTCCTGCCACGCTCAAATCATGAGCCATGAATGGATATCCAGAATGCATCCAACCTGCTGATATCTGAGCATCAAAGACGGCTCGCTCAACTCTTGGCCACGGTAAGTAGCCATACAATTCATGCTCCATTTCTAGAGCAATATCCCACCAGTCCATCAAATCTGTTGGATTTGTTAAATCCCGAATTTCATGACTTGGAACTGTCATAATGAAATTATCCGAAACCAATTCGGCCCAAGGAGCGGGATTATCGCTTTCCGAATATATCCATTCAAAATCGGAAGTTTCTCCAAGAACAAACATCGGGGCCTCTACCGCATTTGTGAAATTAACTTGGAAATCGCCCAATGTAGAACCCGGTTCTATTGCAATGTAAATCGGCCCCCCGAAGGCATTTCCAACCTCCATGCTAACATCATCAACATACCACCATCTGACAATCTCTGGATGGCGATGTAATTGGCTCTTTGACCACAACTTGTCACTATGGGCCCCTACCAAGACGTAGGCTCCTGAGTCGACTATTTCCGAAGGAAGGGTTACCGTCACAACATCTCCAGGTGCTGCGTATAGTCCTGTACTCATCCTAACATGAGCTCTAGCACCCGCATAACCAAAGTTACTCGGAAGGCCACTTTGGTTACCATCGACTGAAACAGTGGTAGTCACTCTAGTAGTATTTGCAGGCACTTCGCCGGGAAATTCCACATGGCTAGGATGTGCTGGTAATTCGTTCGCTGGAAGCCCTTGTGTTAGCGCAGCCTCGACCCTGAGTAGCGTGTCGGCAACTGGGTCATCTCCCATGTTATGTCCAACATTTTGCCAAAGAGTTCCATATTCGATTACTGTCCATCCTGTCGCGTTAACTGTATCTCGAAGTGGAGACCAGAAATCATGGAAATCTAAACTCACAACCCCAGTACAAACCGAGAGTGTAGAATCGGCTATTGAAGCGTCATTAATAGAGAGTGTTTGGTTATTTATGCGGTCATCGTAAATCGCTTGGATCGCGGATTGCGGCCTCGCCAAAGGATGTGGGGTTTCGGTCAGATTGACACTGTTGTAACCCCAAGCCTGAGAGACGAAAAGACCGGTAGTTTTTGCAATCTTATTACCGGGGTAATTGTGAGCCACATCTGAATTTGAGTATGACCAATACCAAGCGTGACCACCCATTATTAGCCCGCCTCCTGCAAGCATGAAATTAATTAAATTCAGATTATCTTGGTCGTCGTGCCCGTTCCAAAATTCGTCCAATAGACAATCTATTCCAGTAAGGTCCGCGGGTGTTACTGAGAGATGTACTGTGTGTCCTTCGGCTTGTAACTCGTCTTCGAAGTCTTCGAATCCTGCTCCATAGGCGAGACCTACGTTCGCGTTCTCACCACAAACCCACTCAACAGCTCGTAGTGAGAATTCTGTCTCTTCGACTCCCGCGCCATCCACCCAACTTTCGTGACCATATCCTAGCATCTTGCCTCTACCAACATGACTCGCAGAAATAACTGGGATACTATCGGTATAGCCACCTTCAGCAAATCCAACGGGAAAAGACCACTCTCCAATTGGTAGAATTGGAGATGGCCAGCCACCCCAATTGGTTTGCCCCATTCCGCGTAACAATTCCTCTTGATCCGCCCTCAAATCATGAACCACAATCCAAAGATTAAGACCCACAGAACCTCCAGAATTATTTGCCCAAATGGTATACTCTATCCAATTAGTATTGTGTGTTGGCGTGCCAAAAATACTGCCATTATCGAGAAGATAGAGGCCGTCTGGAAGTTGTGGTTCGATTTCCCAAGATTCGATTTCCGGGCCATCGTTATTTGCTTGAATAAAGACACTCTGATTAGATTCTAGAATATACTCATTATTTTCCCACGATATCAGGTCAGGAGCCATGCTGGTAACTTTGATTTTGAAAATAGTAGATGTTGATCCTCCGGTATTGTTTGCCCAGATTGTCCAAGATTCCCAAGATGGTTGTACTTCACTGGCGACTCCGAAAATTGTACCATTAGCTGAATTGAATTGGAATCCCGAAGGCAGACTAGGAGATATTTGCCATGAGTCAGGTGTCCCTCCAGAATATGACGGTGTAATCGAAATCTGTTCTCCAATTCTTAAATCGTGTTCCCAAGGATTGTATAACAAGTTTGACACAGGCATATCGGCAACACTGATTAGAACATCAACGGAAATCGAACCACCTGAGTTAGAAGCCGTAATCCTATGCATGGTTAGGGTCTGAACCTCTGTTGGCGAGCCACGAATTGAACCATCAATTTGCATTAAATTGAGCCCCTCAGGGAATGGCGGCTCTACAGACCATGAGACGATTTCTCCGCCCGTAGTAGAAGGTATTACCTGTACCGTATCACCGATACTAAGTTGCAAATTGTTACTTCCATACCCTAACCCCATCGGAGCTTCGTGGAGAATGATTATTCGTATTGTAGTTTCAATTGAACCTGCCATATTTGCGGCGCTTATTGTATGGTTAGAATCGCCCAATTGATTAGAGGTTCCAGAAATTGAGCCGTCGGCAAATAGTGAAATTCCATTAGGTAATTGTGGGTATACCGTCCAATCATCGGGCGTTCCTCCCTCGTAAATTGGAGCGGGAATTCCACAAGGTTTGCCTAACTCACAAGCAAGTGTTTGTTCTAGATAACTGATTGTAGTAGGTGAATTCACAATTACCTCTAGGTCAATCCATGCATTCGTTGAACCTACTGCATTTGACCCGATAATTGTGTATCTAATTGATTCACTTACTTCTTCAGGGGCGCCTGAAATCACTCCACTATCTCTGTCGAATATTATGCCTAAGGGAAGGCTCGGATTTATTATCCAAAATTGAGGGCCATCACCTGTAAATGAAGGCGTTAATGATTGCATTTCTTCTCCAATTGTTAAAGATACCATACTCAAACCATAAGACAGATTTTCTGGCTTTTGCATTTGACGACATTCGGATCCTGTGAAGATTTGATCTGGTCTACAATCATCTTCCGTTATCTGTTCCTCAATACAATCTGGATGATTTGGTTGCACTTCACAATCAATGATCTCGGGTTCCACGGATGTATCTCCGAACAGACCCAAACAGCCTGATGATAGCATCAGAATTGTGAGGAGAACGGACGTGGCGGCCTTTGTCCTCATATGTTCGACCACCTATGGTGGTCGTGATAAATACTAACCAATCGATGTTACCATTACATTTCAGGATAAGCAGGGCCTTCCTGAATTGCATATTTCACTGTTTGAAATTCGGATTTGAATTGAGCGATATCGGATTTGACACGTTCTGGATTTTCTTCTGATAACAGTGACCTGGCAAAGAATTTTGCAACATCTATCATTTCATTGGCACCCATTCCAATTCGGGTTAACTCCGGTGTACCAAGCCTCAAACCACTAGGACCAGACATTGCCTTAGTGTCGCCAGGAAGCATATTCATATTGGTAATAATTCCACAATCTTCTAGCCTTTGGGCGGCTCTCTTTCCAGCGCCTGAATCAGGACCTCCGTGACGAGTTAATATTTGGTGGCTCGAAGTAAAATTACGTTCTTCAGCGATCACATCAAAACCCTCCTCGGCTAAAGCAGAACCCAATGCTCTTGCGTTGGCTACTATATCTCGAGCGTACTGTTCGCCATGGGCTTCAAACTCTGCCATTGCAACAACTTTACCTGCTACATGGTGAAGATGGTATGATGAACAGACCCCTGGAAATATCGCATTGTTGAGCTTCTTTTGCAATGATTCCTCCTCTGAATCACTTAGTAGAAAGCCCCCTTGAGGGCCTGGGAAAGTCTTGTGGCTTGAACCTGTCATAACATCGGCACCTTCTCGAAGTGGGTCTTGAAATTCCCCGCCTGCGATTAGCCCCAAGACATGGGCTCCGTCATACATCACACGAGCACCTACCTCGTGAGCTACATCGGCTAATTCTTGTAACTGAATAGGGAACAGAATAACTGATTGGCCGAATAAACATAGTTCCGGTTGCTCACTACGAATTATCGCTGAAGCCGCGTCTACGTCGGGTTCCATCCTTTCCTCATCCCATGGATAGGTGACAAGATTGAGACCTCGCATACCCACAGCACCCATAGGGTGGTGTGATATGTGGCCCCCATCTGCAGTCGAAACTGCCGTAATTGTATCACCAGGTTTCGTCAAGGCCTTGAGGGCCCCCATGTTAGAAACCGTTCCAGAAGTTGATTGAATATTTGCGAATTGGCAATTAAAAACCCGTTTTGCAGAGTCTATTCCAATGCTTTCGATAGTATCAAAATCGTCGCACCCCTGATAATATCGCTTACCTGGTAGACCCTCTGCATAGCGACCATGAAGGTCTCCTTGAATGGCTCCTGCAACCAAAGGAGAAAGAATATTTTCGCTAGCAATCATAGGGATGGAATTACGATAATGGCGACCGGAAGACGCACTCGCTTGCATTACCGCATCTACCTGCTCTCGAGGATTCATATCCAATCCTTGAAGGCTCGGTCAAAGAGTATGACGGTCTAGGTCGCTCTATATTGACAAGAATTCGCAGTAGTCATTTATTTCAATCCCAGCCACACTCCGGAACACATGACCAGTACCCCTAAGCCACTCGTACTATTGATTGCCCTACTCATGGTTTCATGGGTTCCAAATGTAATGGCAACAGATTCTGATGGAGACGGAGTGAATGATTCTGCTGATGACTTCCCTAATGACCCATGCGCAGATACCGATACCGACGGCGATGGAATGCCAGATACAATCAGTTGCCCTAGTAGTTCGGGAACTGTAGCGTATACTTCATTTGAAGATCCATTTACCAATGGTGCAAAATATTTCGACACCGGAAGCGAGTCGGTAAGTAGGTACCTTTGGAACAATGCAAATGAGCCCGATATAGCTCACAACCAGACCACCGGTGCAGAGATGGGTTTCACCTTGTACTACACCTCTACCGGAGGTGTTGGCCTTACAGATGGCGATTACTTTGGTACCGCGAACTATACAGGTACTGTTGGGAATTACACAGATGGAACTCAAGGATACCAAATGGGTGATGTTGATGGGATGGTAACCTTGACCCTTGACGACGTAACAGCAGATTCAATGGCTTTCGACTTATACGTCCAAGGTGGGTCAGGTAATAGTTACGAAAATTCCGACCATCTAATTATTCGATTTGTTGGAAGTAGCTCAACAGTCGAACTAGTAAATGCAACAGGTGCTACCGGAGGAGGAAATAACGGTGGTTTTGCTGCATACATGGGAGTATGGACTAGTTTTAGTTCTAACATTAGCTCTCTTGGGCAAGGTAATTTAGAATTTGAATTCACTTCTAATTCACAATCTGAATCAGTCTATGTCGATAATGTTGTATTCTCAAGTAGTAGTTCCGGAAATGGAACCACAACAACTCTCGTTGAAGACGATGACGATGATAATGATGGTTACCTAGATGTCAATGATGCATTCCCTCTCGATGCTAGTGAATGGGCAGACAGCGATGGGGATGGTATCGGAGATAATGCTGATGCTGATGATGATAATGACGGAGTCGATGATTCTGCAGATGATTTTCCATTAGATCCGAATGAAGACACGGATACCGATGGCGATGGAATTGGTAACAACGCCGATGATGACGACGACGGAGATTCTTACAGTGATTCTGTTGAGAATGATTGTGGCTCCGACCCACTTTCCTCAAGCAGTATCCCTACCGACACGGATAGTGATGGAACCTGTGACACATTAGATTCCGATGATGATGGAGACGGTGTGGACGACACCAACGATGACTTCCCATTAGATCCAAACGAAGACACAGATACCGATGGAGATGGTACTGGTGATAATGCAGATAACGATGATGACGGAGATGGTGTCGATGATGTATACGATGATTTTCCTCTAGACCCTAATGAGGACACAGATACAGATAACGACGGTACTGGAAACAACGCAGATGATGACGACGATGGAGATGGATACCTAGATCAAAATGAGTTAGATTGTGGCTCTGATTCATTAGATTCATCAAGTATTCCGCTAGATTCTGATGGCGATGGCACCTGTGATGCTCTAGATGTAGATGATGATGGAGATGGAGTAATCAATTCCGAGGATGCATTCCCTCTAGACCCATACGAGTGGGAAGACACCGATGGAGACGGAATAGGAAATAATGCAGATGCAGATGATGATGGAGACGGATACGATGACTCTGTGGATTGGGCTCCATTAGACCCAAGTGAATGGATGGACACAGATGGAGATGGAGTTGGAAATAACGCCGATGTCGATGATGACGGAGACGGATATAATGACAACATAGAGGATGCATGTGGAAGTAACCCCATGGATGGAATGTCGATTCCTATCGATACCGACAGTGACGGAACCTGTGATGAGATAGACACCGATGACGATGACGATGGAGTTCCTGATTCAGAAGATTGGGACCCTCTGGATGCAAGTGAATGGCAGGACTCTGACGGAGACGGTAAAGGAGACAATGTCGATGATGACGATGATAATGATGGAATTTCCGATTTGATGGAAGAGAGGTGCTTTTCCGACCCATTGGATGCTAATTCAGTTCCAACCGATACTGATGGAGACGGCGACTGTGATCCAATCGACTACGATGATGACGGAGATGGATTTACCGACATAAATGAAGGATGGTGTGGTTCTGATCCACTGGATGTGAATTCAGTACCAGTTGACTCAGATGGCGACGGGGAATGCGACGCTATAGACGATGATGATGATAATGATGGAATCAGCGATGAAGACGAAATTACAGGAGGTACCGATCCATTAGAAACAGATAGTGATAATGATGGCGTAGACGATAATGAAGATGCATTTCCAGATGACTCAAGTGAGTGGATAGATTCTGACGGAGATGGAGAAGGTGATAACGCCGATAGTGACGATGATGGAGACGGTTGGCCAGACTCTGTAGAGGATAATTGCGGTTCAGATAATATGGATTCTACATCTACGCCAGATGACTTGGATGATGATGGAATGTGCGATTCCCAAGATCCTGATGATGACGGAGATGGATTTGGAGACGATGTCGACGTATTCCCAGATAATCCCAATGAGTGGATGGACACAGATATCGATGGCCTAGGAGATAACGAAGATAACGACGATGATGGAGATGGTTGGTTGGATACTAGCGAAGACTCCTGTGGTAGTGACTCGATAGATTCAACATCAGTACCAAACGATATCGATGGAGACGGGATTTGTGATGAGTTAGATTCTGACAATACAGATGGTCCAGACTACGTTCCAGATGACAACAATACACCTGGATTTGGATTAGTTTTGGCAACCTTAGCAATTCTATGTGCAGCGATGATTGTCGGACGCAGGCGACAGTGAAGGCCAAAAGGCCGGTGTGATGCCGAAACTCAATGACTTCTCGACGTAAGGTATCAATGGTATTGATTCTACTACTGGTTTTAGCTGTGCCACAAGATGCATTTGGACACTCAGGTGGAAGAACTGGGTCGGCCTCTTCAGGGTGTGCCTGCCATGGTGGTGGAGCAAACCAAGTAACTCCTAGTTTGAGTGGATTTCCGGCCGATGGGTATGTTGCAAGTAGTACCTATGGATTGACCATAGGGGGAACTGGTGGGCCATCAGGAAGTGGCGGCGGGTTCAACCTAGATGCAGATTTAGGCAGCTTTAGCAACCCTGGTTCTAACGCCCAGATTTCGAATGGTGAAGTCACTCACAGTAATGCGAACGCGCGAACATGGACAGTGGATTGGACCGCTCCCTCTTCAGGCTCAGGTAATGTCACATTCGACTTGACTGTCAATTTTGTAAACGGTAATGGAAATACAGGAGGCGATGGATATGGTACAGATTCTTGGAGTCTCGCAGAAGAGGCATCGGATTCTGACGGAGATGGTTGGAGTGATGCTGACGAAGGGGCATGTGGTACAGATGCCAATGATAGCTCCAGCGTTCCTACTGACACTGATAGTGATGGTATCTGCGATCCAGTAGACACTGATGATGACGACGATGGTTGGAGTGATAGTTCCGAACAGGCATGTGGTTCCAATCCAAATGATGCAAGCTCAATTCCAGATGACACTGATAGCGATGGCACCTGTGATTCAATGGATACCGATGACGATAATGACGGTTGGAGTGACTCGGATGAAGATGACTGTGGCAGTAATTCTACCGATTCCAGTTCCACCCCAACTGATACCGATTCGGATGGAACATGCGACCCATTAGACCCTGATGACGATGATGATGGTTGGAATGATATTGACGAATTAAATTGCAACACCGACCCGACCAATTCTAGTTCCACACCAATCGATACCGATGGAGACGGAACATGCAATTACTTGGACGATGATGACGATGGAGATGGTTGGCAGGATTCTGATGAAGTGGACTGTGGAACTGACTCCACCGACTCTACATCATATCCCGTTGACACTGATTCAGATGGTACCTGTAATTCTTTAGATACAGACGATGATAATGATGGATGGTCGGATATTGATGAGATTCTTTGTGGAACAAATACCACCAATTTTGAGAGTTATCCGACTGATACAGATTCAGACGGAATTTGTGATGTTGAAGATTTAGATGATGATGGAGACGGATACAATGATACCGTCGATGAATTCCCACTCGACTCTACAGAATGGATAGATACGGATAATGATGGTTTAGGAGATAATTCTGATTTCGACGATGATGGAGATGGTTGGGATGACGAGGTCGAGAATTATTGTCTAACCGACCCTCTGAATAGTTCTGAGTATCCCACAGATACAGACGGAGATGGGAATTGTGA
>Ga0310343_10000539_pt1 | contig 18252 bp, 17 predicted proteins | sample HC15DNA2025_MG_FD_203519 | JGI IMG/M metagenome (GOLD analysis project Ga0310343, IMG submission 203519) | Marine microbial communities from station ALOHA, North Pacific Subtropical Gyre - HC15-DNA-20-25_MG | ecosystem: Environmental > Aquatic > Marine > Oceanic | place: Pacific Ocean: North... | reverse complement strand
GCATTATCAAGATAGGGTACAACGTGTCTGTTCCAGTGGTCAACATCTTTTTGACTTCGCTCTCTTTCATCGAAATCTTTCCATGTGTGTGGCCCAGACCATCCCATCAGCGATCCAAAGTTAGGCCCACTCAATACGTCATAGTAATATTCTGGCCACTGACCATCGCCATGATTTTTAGCAACATGGTCTTTAATACCCCGCTCCAAAAACTCTGCCTTGCCTTGAACAGGTTTCATATACCATATTCGCCAGACCTGCTCTTGATCTTCCTGTGCAACTATCAGTTGCAAACTTAAAGCGTATAAGACTATTAACAAAAAACGTTTCATTGTCTACTCCTTGATTATTGTATAAAAAAAAACCCGCTCAGGGCGGGTTTACTCAAGTCAAATTAAAGCTAACCCGTTAACTATCGCATCCTAGAATGTCAATAATAATTGAATTGATTTTGATTAGCTCGTTTGCTGATTTATTTACCATACTTTAAACTACTTATTCTCAATGTTAAATGTCAACATTGAAAAGTTGTTATTTTAAAATTCGCGCATTTCGCTTTTTTATTTTTTTAGCTTTAGGGGGGTTAACGCGCTCCATTAATCGTACAATAAGGGGTAAATGATTTTTGCGCTTCAAATTTTCCATGTAATCATTAAGTGTGCGCTCATCCAAAGATTTTAAGAACGTGACATCGGATTTTTTTATATTGGTATCCTTAATTCTTTTTAGCCTAGACTGTATCATGCCGTCTTTCTGATCTGCGCGAAGTTCTTTCAGGCCCTGAAGAAACCTTCGCACTTTGATTTTTTCACCAAATTTTGGCTCATAAGCGACAAAAAATTCTTCTAAGCTTTTAATAAATTCTATTCTTTGCTTAAAGGTAGTTGGTTTGTTTTTAGGCATTAAGAAAGGTGCTTATGGCTTAACAAATTTCAAGGTATAGCGATCGCTTTCTCCAATTTGCTTGTATTTTTTTTGCATTTTCTTAATAGAGGCCTTTTCCAATCCTCGCTCAGAAAGTGTGGGTGGTAGGTTCCACACCCCACCAGGATAATCTTTAGTATCTTTAGGATTAGCATTGATTTGCGAAGCTCCAACGTACCGAAAACCAATTGCCTCAGCGTCCCGAATTAGACAGGGTTCACAAGTATATCCTTTCTCATCTTTGGTCGATCCACTTCTGTGATCAGTGATACCAAACACACCGCCTGACTTCAAAGTGTTGTATATTGCTCGTAATTTTTCAAACTCAGACTTTCCTACCCAGTTATGATAATTTCTAAAACTCAACACCATATCTGCTGATTCTTCCTCACCATACACTGAACCTGATAATGAAACAACTACTGGTTCTCCATAAAGCTTTTTGTTGTTTTTTAATCTTTTCATCTCTGCTTTGTACGAGTTGCGTCTATATTCACTCTCGGAGTTTGCATCGTATGTTGCGGTAATATATTGACCCCTGTCTTTAAGATAAGGCGCTAGAATCTCTTGATACCATCCTCCTCCCGGATTAAGCTCAACAACGGTCATGGTATTTGATATACCAAAAAAATTTAGTGTTTCGAGGGGATTTCTAAAAACGTCGCGAGCCTTGTTCTTTGCTGATCGATGATCGCCGCTGATTACATCCTCAAGAGATTGAGCGGATATAGTGGCCAGTATAAGGCCTATGTAAATAACAACCTTTTTCATGATATATTTCCCTTTACAAATCAATTAAAAATCATACTCTACAAACAACGTAACGAAATCGCTACCTCCTTGAGTATGGTTGAACCATTTTATTTTTTTGAATGCACCTGATCTGTGTGAATCTGCTAACCCTAATCTAATATTATTCAACGCTTCGTTTCCAGTGAGATCCCCAAGCCTGAAATCAAAACCAACATTCAAATAATGCATTAAACGTGAATCTCTGCCACTGAGCCTTCGTGTCTCTCGCCCTTCAACATAAGGCACTTGTCCAGAAAGCGAGAGCCCCTGACCAAAAAAAAGCCTAAGGGGAAAATTATTATAGTGAGTCTTTAAATGTGCCATAAAAAAGAGATTAACTTGGTTGTGATTGGATTGAAATCCCCGTTCATTATACCTTAAAAAACTTGCTCTAAGGCTTAAATCCACCGGTCTTTTAAAGGCATTGTGTTTTAGAGTGTGAGACAGGTCAATTCCAGAGATTGCTGTATGATGATATTCTCTTCGAACATCTCCAAGGAGTACAAAACTCATAATAGGGCGCGATTCGTAACCGCCGTAGAATCGAACGCTGTAATCTTTTGGTGGATTTTCTGCTTTATGCTTTTGATCAAAGACTGGATCTGATATCAATGAAAAAACTAATAGAGTGGCCTCGATCAATAAAAACATAAACTAAATTAAGAACGCTAAAAAACAAAAGCCTCTAAAAAGAGGCTTTTGTAATTAAGAGGTTGTTAAATTTTTCTCTTATGATATGTAGAGATAGATACGAAATCTATAATGGTGATATATCCACTGCCTTAGGGCCTCTTTCACCATCAGCTACTTTAAATTCAACTGCATCTTCATCGTTAAGTTCTGCTTCACCAGATACTCCTGAGATGTGGAAGAAGTAATCCTTGCCATCATCACCGGTAATAAAACCGTATTTTTTTTCTCTGTTGTAGAACTTTACTTTGCCTTTGTCCATATTAATTATGTCCTTTATTGATTAATTACTTGTTAAATCTAGCACAACTGGATAAAGAATGAAACTGTATTCTTTTGCTAAACTTTTCTTAGCGAAATGGCAAATTGCCAAATATTACTGCCTTGTTTGATGTTGCCCTCATTGGTAATAAAAGCACCTTTCACAAAAACAGGTTTTTGAAGATTAAACGACAACGCGCCAAAACGCGAGTTTACAAGGAAAGAAAGGCTAGGAATAATGCTTAGAGATTGAGAATTGGGCTCTTCAAAACCGTTCCAATAACCCTTTCCGCTTTGTAGTACACCCAGCCCATAGCCAATAGATGTGTCCCTTGAATCAAATCGTTTGAATGTCGCAGAAATCGATGCGTTTAACAAAGGCGGTGGTCGGTAGCCGTACTGACTTTGCTCAATTGGGTGCTCATATATTAAAAAGCCACCATAAAATACAGGGTTCACGGGTTGTTTAAAAAAGATCTGGCTTTCAATTATATATTTATATGCTCCTGAACTTAAGCTAAAATGCCTGTGGTCTTCTTTTTCTTTTCCGTTCAAGAAAAATGGATCTGATGTTAGTTCACTTTTTGAAGGTATACTCAAACCACCCCCCATAATAATCCTTGAACCTTCACCAATGCCATCATTTTTTAAGAGATATCTGAACAGAATTTTAGTTTCTCCTAATATACCAGGATTAGCGTTTTTATATCCTTTTAATGTTGATTCTGATCTATGGTGAATAGAGCTAAGATTTTTATCCCAAGTCATAGATCTGATGCCAATCTGGGTAGAAGCCATTATATTTATTCGATCAGAAGCACCATAGATGATACTCGGACTTATTAGATGAGAATTTAATAATCCTCTGTGCTTGAAAGGCTCTCCTTCAACAGGATCATGCCACCAGTCTATGATCATAGACTGGAATTGCACCCCATAGTATACATCGCCCTTCATAGCCCCAACGCCTTTGTCTGCCTTGCCAACTGGTAAGGATGGATTACTACAAAGAGCTCACTGTCCGTAGAGAGGGGAAAGTATTATAAATAACAATAAGATTTTAAATTTCATAGACAAAGTTATACTATTATTTAAAAAACTAACAAATATATCAATCAAAGATTTTCTTCAAAAAAATTAAGCATATCTTGAGGTTCACTAAATAAATGGTCTGGACCAAAGGACTGAAGCTTGTCTCTTTCGCTCATTCCCCACAAAACACCGAGCGATATCATCCCCGCGTTATGAGCGGTCTTGATATCGTATTCTGTATCACCAACAAAGTAGCTTAACTCAGGTTTAGCATTAAATTGCTTTAAAACATGGTTCGTGCTGGTAGGGTCAGGCTTCAAAGGGAATTGGTTTCCAGATCCAATGACTATCTCAATATACTCTTTAAAGAATTTATCGACTGAGTCTATCGTGAATGGATGGCGTTTGTTTGATACTACAGCGATTGGAACGTTTTTAGATCGTAAAAAATCTAACGTATCCATTATATAAGGATAAACTTCAGTGGTTTTGTTAAGATGATCAATATAATAATAATCAAGCCGTTCAATATAGGCTTCGGGTTCAACCGAATGGTTTTTCGGCAAGGAGCATTGGATCAGGTCGTTGATACCACCTCCAATGTTTTCCTTATAAAACTCAATATCGTGCGTAGGAAACCCTAATTCTGATAAAACATCATTGACAGCGTTGGCGATATCTCCTACGCTATCGATTAAGGTTCCATCCAAATCAAAGATGACAGTTGTCGAGTGTTGAGACGAATTTATCAAACGAGCAGTTACTTCAAAAACAGCATCTTTTTGGTTTGAACAAATGTACCTGCTTGTATCTGATAAAAATAAATACCCGCTGCTACTTGCGCACCCATTGCATCTGAACCGGTCCAAACAACCGAATGATAACCTGCTTCTTGAGTAGTATTAACCAGCCTTGTAACCTCTTGACCAGCGATGTTGTAAATAACCACTCTTACCTTTTCAGTTGATACAAGATCGTAATCAATCCTTGTTGTTGGGTTAAACGGATTAGGATAGTTATCTTTCAGTGCAAATTCTTTAGGGAGCGGTTTTAGCTTATAGGTTACTGCCCTTGAGGCAATTGAAGCATTATTCTCAGTTATGAATGTATACGAAAGATCCACAACGCTTTCATCGCGTTCAAGCGTAGTTAGATCAAAATGGATTTCAGGTTCGCTGAGTATCTGATGAACCACAATCCTTCCAATTGAGGTGTCCACCTTAGCAAGCCTGTTTCCGATGCCCCACCAAGATTGTATCTTACCAAGCCCTAACCTAACCTCTGAAGGCGCGTAGTTGATAATGATCTCTGCGGCATGCGCGGTCTTGGGTGCCGTAATCGTAAAACGATCTGCCGTGTGATTAAGCTGAACAGGTTCTCCTAAGGACGCGGCGTTCTTCGCTAAGATTTTACCTACCTGATCCTGCTGCCAGTGCCACATAAAATAGAACGCCATCCCATCGCTCAGATCGTACACTCCGTCAAATGTGGGTGTAAAAAATGGTGCTTCTCCCGATATTGGACCAAGCTCATATTGAATGTCTTGGTTCTGCCAAGCGGTAGCAAAGGTATTGAAATCTTTGATATCTATTGAGCCGTCAAGATCAAAATCTGCTAAAAGACTGATGGGATACTCATATTCATATCTTAAAGATTGGTTGTTGGCTTTATCCAGCATTTGGCTGATATTAACATGTATTAAGTCACCGCTCATAAATGGAGCAGACAGATCAACTTGAATCAAAGTAGAATCGACTATATTGAAAACATGATCACGTATGTTCGTACCCGCCTCCGGTGAAGAAAATACACTAACATCTGCCGATAGTATTTTTTCTGAAAGCGTAAAGCGAAGCGATATGTTTTCATTAAGAGGTAACAATGTCTCTGATTCAATAGATACGTTAACAATCTCAGGAGGAGTGAAATCAATTCTAAATCCATCAGAGGATGCCGCAGCAGAGCGGTTTCCAACCATATCCGTAGCCCGAACATTTGTATAATATTGTGTACCAGCTTTGAGTTCAAGAACCGGAAATACATACGCTGAGTCCCTACCTACGTTGAACCATGTAACCAATTCGTCGCCTCCTTTTGTAATTCCAATAGCAAGCTCGTAGAAGTCGATACCAGAAGGATCAGTAAATCCTCTCCAATGAACCGGTAGTGTTAATTGAGCCCAATCAATATCATCTGAATAACCCTCGTTCACTTGACCAATCGTTGGTGCACCATTGTCAAAATACCATTCATAAGATTCTCCAACAATATTAGCATTTCCAGGAGCATCAAAAAAAGTAGAACCTAAAATCTCTATCTTTGTGGGGCCGTTCAAGGTTGGGGTAAAAGTTGCAATGTAAACGGTAGGAGATATTTTTGTAAAGTTTGTTAAACTTCCGTTAAAAGTTGTTACATCTGTTTTTGTAAAATCTTCTGTAGGCTCTGAAGAGCTAAACGTCACTAGAAGCAGATCATCGTTTGATGAATATCCGCTAAGCACGCTTTCTCCTCTTCCATTCGTAGCGGTAATGTTCATCGTTGGTCCCGTGCCGTCGTAGGTCCAATCAAATCGTACCTGGGATTTGTTGCTGTTTCCAGCTGGATCGGTAAACGCAGCAACGGGAAGAATTACTGAGGTCTCTCCATCGCTAGCAGGGGTAAACGTAAACGTATAAGTCAGGTTCGAAATTTTTGAAAAACTTGTAATCATTCCACCAGTGAGAGTGAAGTCTGTCTCATCAAAATCCGTGACATTCTCAGATATTGAGACCGTAAAGAATAGGTAGGCATCGTTAGTAGTTACGCTGTCATTCAATGCGAAATTATTTTCATTTGCAACTGCAAAACTGACCACAGGCGCTGTTCCATCATAGGTCCACTCGTAGGAGTTGCTTGCTGTATTGCCATTTCCAGAAAGATCTGTAAAAACATCTGCATTAACTCGAATCGTAGCATCACCATCAGATATTGGGGTGAATACCGCGGTGTATACCGTATCGGATACGCCGACAAAAGCGCTCAAGGTACCACCGATCAACGCAACATCTGCTTGCGAAAAATTCGATGTTGCCTCTGAAAGGGTAAATGTTATCTTCAGCGTAGCATCATTTGATAGCGAACCCGATGCAACTTGCCCGGAATCGTTGCTCGCCGCGATCACAACGGATGGCTTTACTCCATCGTAAGCCCAACTGAATTGATCGCTTGACTGGTTGTTGTTCCCAGCGGCATCGGTAAATGCTCCCGCAGCAATCTCTAGCGTATTCACTCCATCACCTGGAATGAATACAATATTGTATACCGTAGATGATACCGAAGTAAATGAGGCGATCTGACCGTTTGTAATCGTCACATCGTTTTGATCAAAATTTGCTATAGACTCATTCATCGCTACAGCAAAGAACACACTGTCGTCCTTTGTTGTAGATCCGCTAGCAATAGAAGTTCCTGTGCTATTGGTAGCAGTAATGGTTACGTTGGGAGCTATGGAATCGTAGGTCCAATTGAATTCTGTTGATGCAATATTGTTGTTGTTGGAACTATCGGTAAAACGATTTGCTTTCACGCTTACGGTCACTACCCCATCAGCGATAGGTGTTAGATCAGCGTTATACTCTGTTGAAGATACAGAACTAAAATCGCTGACATTGGCTCCCTTAACGGTAATATCGGAAAGGTCTAAATTCGAAGTTGGTTCTGATGCGGTGAGTGTTAAAATTAGCTTAAGGTCGTTTGTTATCTCGCCATCGGTCACCTGTTCCCCTTCGGCATTCTTAGCGGTGATCGCGATCGTGGGCTGGTCGCCATCGTAAGACCATACAAAAACGGCTGCGCCGGTGTTTGCATTATTTGCAGCGTCCACAACGGAATTTGCTGGAATCGTTACGGTGATCTGACCTGATCCAGTTGGTGTCAAAACGACCGAAGCTTGCGTGGGGTTTACGGCTGTGAGATCGCTCAAAACTCCATTACCGGTTACTACGAAATCCTCTACGGTCAGTCCTGTAGCGGCCTCGCTCAAGGTTAGAAAAAGTGTGATCTGCGCATCGTTTGAAGTCGATCCACTTGTGATAGCCGTACCGCTATCATTGGTTGCCGTAATTACTCCGGTTGGAGCAATGGTATCGTAGGTCCAATTGAATTGGGTCGCTGCCGTATTGCCATTTCCCCCCGCATCTATGAAGGTTCCCTGGGCAACATCAATAGTAGTTGCACCATTAGCACTTGGCGTAAACGTTGCGGTATACACTGTCGAGCTGTTGGCAGTAAAATTAGAGAGCGCCCCACCCGAAACCGTGATATCACCTACCGCAAAGGTTGATGTAACCTCAGAAGTGGTAAACGTGAGAACGATAGAGTTGTCATTGGTAGTTGCACCATCACTAACCGCATTGCTTCCATCACTCGCTGAAATTACCATTGTGGGCGCAACGTTATCGTAGGTCCAAGTGAACTGGGTTGCTGCGGTATTGTTATTGCCAGCGGTATCGGTAAATTTATTTAATGCCACATCAATGGACGTCGATCCGTTGGTTGAGGGGGTGAACGTTGCGGTGTAGACCGTTGAGCTAACAGCCGTAAAATTGCTGATCGCACCACTACCAAGCGTAATGTCTGATGAGGCAAAATTTGATGTCGCTTCACTACTGGTAAAAGTGAGCGTAAGTGTAGCATCGTTCGTGGTGGAACCACTTGCTACATTAGTCGATCCATTCGTTGCGGTGATCGTCATGGTAGGAGCGGTCGTGTCGATCACTAAATTCTTATTGGATGCAAGCGCGTTGGAGTCGTCCAGTGCGGGCAAGGTCAATGTCGCATTGTTTCCTGCCGCATCTTTTATGGTTCCGCCGTTCAAGGCAAGTGCGTTGGTGTTTAGATAATTTAGATCTGTGCTTGTATTTCCGTTTGCAACCGTGTAGTTGAATGTTAAAACGCTGCCGCCAGTACCGCTAGAGTAGTTCACTACCGCATCAGAGGAACCGGTCTCAAGCGTTAATTGCGGGGTACCGGATACGATGACATTCTCTGAGAAAGTGATTGTGATAGCGACAACATCACCTGCTTTATAGGACCCATTGTTGGTAGATGAAGAAACAGAACTTATGGTAGGAGCTACCGCATCTGGGATCTCCTTCAGATCGTACACGCGCACGTGACCCGAATTAGTGCCGCCGCCATCATTAGAACGGCCACCAATAGCCACGCGGTCTCCTGCTGCGTTCAATGAAACAGCTCGACCAGAATAGTCAGACCCATTTTCACCATCGATATCGCTTTGAACCTGAACCCAGCTATTACTGTCCGAATCATAATGAAAGATCCTAACATGGCCTGAATTGGATCCATTACCATCGTTATTGGCAGCGCCGATCGCTATTCGAGTACCTGCATCGTTAATAGAAACATCCCACCCTGATTCATCGCCGGCTCCCTCTCCGTTAATGTCAGACCCTAACTGAGACCAAGAATTAGAGGAATACTTATAGACACGGGTGTGGCCCGAGCTACCACCATTGCCATCGTTTAGGTGAGCGCCAACCACAAAATGATCGCCAGCAGCATTCAAGTCCAAAGACCAATGCGCAAAATAATCCAGTGTTGCTTCCCCGTCAACATCACCCCCCAATTGGGTCCATGACCCTGAAGCATATTCAAATACACGCACGTGCCCCGCGTTGTTCGCGGTCCCGTCATTTTCGCCGGTACCAACGGCCACACGATCCCCTGCTGCATTTATAGAAACGGTTCGACCCGACCTATCGTTCACCGCTTCCCCATCAATATCGGAACCGAGTTGGGTCCATGCATTGTTAGCGTACGCGTACACTCGAGCATGACCGGCCCTTGAAGCGCTTTCGTCATTTTCGGGGCCACCGATCGCTACGCGGTCACCGGCCGAGTTGATAGAAACTGAAAATCCAAAATTATCACCGGCTGCTTCGCCGTCAATGTCAGAACCCATTTGACTCCAAGCAGAGCCGTCCCAGCTATAGATCCGCACATGACCCGCATCCGTACCATTGCCATCATTTAGATAGGCGCCGATCGCTACCCGGTCGCCAGCAGCATTCATAGATAGTCTCCAACCCATATAGTCACCGGCTCCTTCTGCATCAATGTCGGAGCCCATTTGCGACCAAGAACCAGATGAGAGCGCATACATGCGCACGTGACCCGCGTTGTCACCAGTCCCATCGTTCCTCCATCCACCGACAGCCATACGATCGCCAACCGCATTCATAGAAACACTAGATCCGAATTCATCACCCGCTGCTTCGCCGTCAATATCAGAACCAAGCTGTTGCGCAAAACCGTTCAAGGTAGCGGTGTTGTTGGACTGACTGGTAGCTGCAGCGTTTGCTGCCACATCGTAAATACTGTTGGCCACTGGAGTGACCGTAAGGGTCTCGTTGCCGTAAACCATGTTTGAGCTTAGACCAATGCCCAGCGTATAAACGTTACCACTGATAGAAATACTGGATGGCGTGCTGGAAGATAGCGTAGCGTTTCCGCCAGAGATAGATAGACTAAAATCGGTGACTTCTAAATTTCCAGATCCGCCGTTGGTGTTGAAAGAGGCCTCACTCATAGTGACTGCGATCGTAGCATTGTTTGCAGCTAAAGACACCGAGCTGATGGTTGGCGCTACGGTATCGTAGGTCCAGTTGAACTGGGTCGCTGCTTGATTGTTATCGCCTTCAGCATCGGTGAACGTACCACCCGCTACATCGATCGTAGTTGCCCCATTAGCTGACGGCGTAAAAGTTGCGGTATAGACGGTCGAACTGGTGGCCGCAAAATTACTGATCGCACCGCCTGAGACGGTGATGTCACTAGCTGCAAAATTGGAGGTTGCATCACTAGACGTAAACGTTAAAGTAAGCGTAGCGTCATTCGTTGTCGCGCCATCGGCAACCGCGGTACCACTGCTGTTGGCTGCCGTAATGGTCATGGATGGACCGGGAATGTAGGTAATGATCACCTGACCGTGACCGCTACGAGCGTTTGCGGTATTGGTTTGGTTTGATCCGGTGTTCTTTGATCCGCCGCCGCCGCCAGCTGTATGACCATAGGCGTAACCTCCTTGACCGCCACTATATCCGCCGCCGCCGCCGCTTCTGGGGACGTTGTCCCATCTCGCGCCGCCACCACCACCAAAACCTCCGTGTCCACGGTTAGTATTATCTGTATAATTATTAGCAACCCTGTTTCCTTTTCCCCCTACGCTGCCATTGACGAACGCGTGGCCTCCTGAATCATTATGGGAGTCTGTGCCATCTGTGAGCAAACCTCCACCACCTGCAGCGCCTTCTTTACTACTAGCACCATCGTAGGCTGCAAGACAACAGTCGTCTGTTACTATTCCTCCACCGCTACCGTTTGTTCCTCCGCCACTGTTCTTGGTTGATCCTCCACCGGTACCAGATTGCCCTTGATAAATACTGCTTTGATTGGTCTGATAATTTGCACCACCACCACCACCACCAGCGATCACCAACACAGAGGCATCGTTGTTGTAAGTTGATTTCATGACATAGGTCCCGCCGCCGCCACCACCACCACTAGAACTTGAGCTTGTTACAGCAAGACCGGTCTGGCCTACAACGATCTTAATCACGTCACCGGCTGTAAGATCAAAATCTCCTTTTATTCGCGCGCCCAATCCTCCTAAGTAACCACTTCCCCCGCCGCCATTCGCGCCATAGGCATCGATCGTATAGGTGGTTGTAGCGGGAACCGTCCACTCTTGAATACCTTGGGTATTGATCGTGACCTTGTTTTCAAGGGTCGTTCCCGAATACGCGGTATTGATCTGATTTTGGGTTGGGCCATTTCGACCAGTTGCTCCGGCATTGGTAAAGGTTAAAGTTTCCGTAGACATACTTGAATTTGTCAAACTAGAAGAGGAATTTTGTAGAATACTAGAGTAATCTTTTTCTAAAGTATCGTTCGGCATTTCAAGAACTGTCTTTTCTTTTTGTTTCTGTTCGAGGTTTTGAATATCGTATGCACCTACAGGAGTTTGAGCCAATAAGGCACCGATACCCGCACTAAACAAAAGAAAAGTACGTAGAATCAACCTACTGCGCACGGATCACTCCTTTGCCAAAACTTTGAAGAGGTATCGAGTTACCATTTGAATCAAGTAATTGGGATTCGTTTGATATTTGAATTACTGTTTCACCATTAGAAATCACCCTAAAGTTGATGATGGCAATATTGCCTGTACCAGATACCTGCTTGTTGCTGCCTAAAAAGACAGAATACACATCAATCTTTCCATTTTTATCATCATCATATACAAACAATGGAGATTGGTTGCTGTCAAAAAAAGTACCAGGCACTACCTGGGTCACCTCAACCATTGTATCATCATAATTTACTTGAGCGCGCATACCTGCCACACCCTCAACTTCAAGCGCATACAAACTCATCTCAACGCTTTGCCCCAAACTAGACGCATAATCTTCAGGACTAATCAGAAGCGCGGGAGGTTTATTGTTTTGAACGTCTAATGGATTATCAAACTCAGGGTCAATCAAATCGCAGGAAACAAATACTGAGACGCACGCTGTGAGAATAAAACTAATCCAGCGCAATGGTCAGTCTCAATTGGGGTTGATGTGATATCGGATCCAAATTAAAGCCCACGGTTGCAGAAGAACCAAGGGGCTTTTGTACGATCTCAGTCATGTATGCATCAAGCATATTGACAAGGTGAATTGCTGCAGCTGCCCGAAATGCTACAGTAAGTAGGTTATTGTTATCGAGCATGATCTGCTCAGCCTCTAAGGTGCGTGTTTTATAGTTTTGCAACTCGGTATGGTCCGTTGATTCTTTATAAAAGCCCCAATAGCGATCTACATTATCATAGGCACGACTATAATTCATGTACGCAAAATATCCAGTAGCCAGCGCGACAACCTCAGCGCTCATAAACATGAGTCCTCTGGAGTTTTGATCCAAATAAAAATGGCCCCAACCTGGCAGTGCAGTAGCGCGAGCAAGAGCGCCGATAGATGATTTTGTGTTAGGTTTTTTTATTTTCTTCTTTGTCTTTCCTTTGCGCTTTGTGACAAGAGATTCTGGGGGTTCTAGATCCATAATTTCCCAGGCCATTATCTCCAGCTCTGTTATCATTCCATCGACCGGTCCTCTGTAATCTGTAGAAAGAACGCGCTCTGCTTTTTGCGTGACGACGTCTGTGAGTACGGCGGCTAATGCATACCTGTCTCCATTCTTACTGATCGATCCTGTGATAATGAACTGAGCACCCAACTCATTACCAATATTGGTTAAGATACACTCAGGCGTTTTGCATCCCGCAACAGTTAATCCTGCGCTAGTGATTTGATTGTTTAACACCTCACGATCGAAAAGAATTGCTCTGGCAGTGTTATTGAGTTCGGAGGTAAAGCGTTGAGTAAGGGTCCGAACTTCAAGATCGCTAATGCCTTCAGCTTGAAAATCAACAACACCAACGCTGATCACAGAGCTTTCTTGAGCTCGCATTAGCGCCAAACCAGTAAAGAGAATTAAATAGTAACGGTACATGGATTTACTAATATCAATTATGGAAAACAATTTAACACGAAAATTAAAATATCTGCACAGCAATCCTAATGAGGTGATGCTTCTCACTTATCAAGGATCGGATACATCGAAAAATTTTGAGCGTCAAAATACTCGATACGGTTAGGAATGGTTATTTCTATTTGACGTTTGAGGGCAGCGGAAATACGATCGGATCGATAGCGTACCGCCAGATATGGTAAGTAACTTTCCGCTATGTCCTCACGCAACGGATAATCTTCTGCGTAGGTTGAGATGAAGTGGCAGTCCGCTTCCTGAGCCTGGAGCCATTTTGCGCTCTGCGCGTGCCGAGCGTCGAGTGAGGTGTGCGCCGCTTCATGGACAAAGGTCTCTTCAAGTATTCCTTGCCCTTCGTAATGCCTTTCGGACCAGTCCGTGTGGATGAGTAGATTGTTGTTGCCACCTCCAAAGGGTTCCATTCCACGATGGATCCATACGGTTTCAACGTCGCGTCTTAGCTGTGTGGTGAGCCTGCCAATCACAGGTGCAAATTTTTGTGCAATGTTTTCTGCAACTTCTTTTGATCCAAACTCAGGATTGACTTGAATCTCAATTTCGAGGTTATCATCAAAACGTGCGCCAAAGAGGTATGGAACAAGCGTCCGCCAAGCCCCTCCGTCCCTGCGATCATACATTGTGCGTGTTCCGGTACCCGCAAAACTAAGATCAACAAACGCTGAAGGGTCATCTGGAGTAATAATATCCGGGTCAATGAAAATCGTCCCTCCAAATGGCGGAGGCTTTGTTTCTAAACATTCAACAATGGTGTCTTTTTCTTCAGGCGCAGTGCAATAGGCTAGAAGAATTGTTAGCGCTAAAGATTTTTTTCTGATAAGGTTACCAGCGTTTAATATAGCTGAGGGATGGAGAGAAATACGTATCAACACTGGTTTCTCCGCTAGAAGCGCTACCTCCCAAAAGCAATCCTATGCTTACGGATGATTTTTCCGAAAGGTCCTTTTCAACACCAAGTGAAATTGTTGGAACGAGTCTCAAGCTCATGGATTCTGAAGTTTGAGTGGGAAGCGCCCACATAGCAAACGACGTTACTACATACGATCTTGAAAAAAATTTAAATGGGCTGTCAAAATTAAATTTCATACCACCAGCTAGGGTATGAACAAAGAGGGAGGATCCTATGCTCAAGTGGATCTGTCGATTTTGTTTCAAAGTGTTGACTTTCGATACGCTGTAGATACTGAATCCGCCCCGATGATCGCAGAACCCTTTAGAGCTGTAGGTCGTCCAGCTAGGCAATAGTTTAACTAGCTGACTGTTAGCAGGTGTAAAAAAGACACAAAGAAAAAATACTATTTTTTTCATTAGTTAATATCCCTTAATGCTTCAAAGAATGTAGCAAACTCTGGATCAAAATCATACTTACGCTCTTCCCAAATTTGTCTTTGGAGAGGAGTTCGATAGAATGACATTCCGATACGATCCAATGCCTCTTGATTTAAAAATCCGTTCTTATATTGAAGATAAATATTCTCAACGCGACGGTATCCCATCATTGAAAACAACCAAAATTGGAGATAATCCGTATCGCTTAACTCTTCCTTGGTCATGCCTTGATACGAACGACTCATAATTGAGGCAATCTTATCATTTTCTGCGCCTATTTTATACATCTCAGATACCTGATATGAGATTTCCTGTTGGGTTGCGCCTCGAACTGCTGCGGTGTTTTGACTAATTTCAAAACCCACAAAAATCAGAGAACCTATCACGCTTACAATACCCAATCCTTCAAGTATGATTCGATTATTCATTATCTCTCAGCTGTTCAAAAAACTCTGCAAAATCTTTTTCAAAATCTCCGCGTCTCTCATCCCAGATCTGCCTGACAAGTTTGGTTCTATAAATTCCCATTCCAATTCTACTAAACGCATCCTCAGTTAAAAGTCCATTCTTATACTGCAGATAGATATTCTCAATACGTCTTAAGCCCATCATTTGAAAGTTCCAAAAGCTCACGTAATCGGCCTCGGAAAGATCGCTTTTGGTTGCACCCTTAATGGCGCGGTTCATTAGATCTGCCATTCGTTCGTTCTCTGAAACAATTCGGTACATTTCAGATACTTGTGATGAAACCGCTTGCTGAGTCGCCCCGCGCACCGCAGAGGTATTCTGCTTGATCTCTACCCCAACAAACACCAGAGAGCCTACGACGCTCACGATTCCAACGGTTTCAATGATATTTCTTTTTTGCATAGTATTTTCTTTAGAAAGCTTCTTTGTCTATATAATACTGGTTAATAATAAAAAAGCCCTCGAACGATTTCAAAGGGCTTTTGTGTAAGACAATGTGATATATTTTAGCCTAACCTACCCGACTGATAATCTTCAAAAGCCTGAAGCACTTCTCCTTTGGTATTCATAACAAATGGTCCACCTCGTGCAACCGGCTCGTTAAGCGGCTCACCTGCAACGAGAATGAGCCTAGTATTTTCAACGCTTGAACTACACAAGAAGTCGTCCTTGGTATCAAGCACCGCTAGATGCCCTTTTGGGACACCAATGTTGGCATTTATCGATCCCTCATATACATATACAAATCCATTCCAATCATTTGCAATTGGTACCGTAATGTCTTGTTTGCTATCAAGATGTATATCCAAATACATCATTCCCGTATGTGGCCTTCCAGGCCCTGTTGTATCTTGAAAGGTTCCTGAGATCACTTTCACCCTTCCACCTTCAAACTCGACCACTGGAATTTGATCTGATTGAATATCATGATACGCAGGTTCAATCATCTTTTTTTCTTTTGGCAGATTGAACCATAATTGAAAGCCACGAACCAGACCTTCGGTCTGCTCAGGCATCTCGCTATGAATTACTCCTTTACCTGCTGTCATCCATTGAACTCCACCATCACTCAGATGTCCCTTGTTACCAGCGGTATCTTCATGAGTGAATTTTCCATTTAGCATATAGGTTATGGTTTCAAACCCACGATGAGGGTGTGGCGGAAATCCTGCGATGTAATCGTTTGGATTGTCGCTGCCAAATTCGTCCAGTAATAAAAAGGGGTCGAGCATGTTTAATTCAGGGCTCCCAATGATGCGCGTTAAATTTACACCCGCTCCATCTGAGGTCTGGATACCTTCTACAAGGTATTTTATGTTTCGTGTTTCTTTAGGCATAGATAGTTTTTACGTTTTGCTAATACTCATACACTGTCAATACGATAATTGTTTCATATTTGAGCATTACGCAAAAAAGCCCCTTAACAACTAAGAGGCTTTTAAATCATATTAACTCAAATGAGTTAATTATTCACCAGCAACGGATGCTTTTCTATAGGGAGTGACAAGCTTTTTAATCTCTCCAAGAGCCTTGCGTGCGCGGCTACCAGCTGCTTTATTTCCGCCTGCATTTTTGGCATGCTCTTCTTCAAAAGTTGCATATAAAGATTGAATTTGCTCGAAAAGTGAGGTTGTTTTTGACATTATAATATTTTCCTTTTTCGTTTTGTATTAAGATGAGTTAAAACTCGTCGCGAAACTACGATTTTTCAGATGAAAAACTAAAAATAAAATAAATTTTGTTTGAACTCAAATTCCTTTGAAGAGCTGTCAAGATCTGATAAACATAATAGCGCATTCCACTTATAATAAGGTATTAAATTGATTTGTGAATCTTTTTATAAAAATATGCATCACCTATATCATTCTATTTTTCTCATTTAAGTTGATACGCTGGCTTGTGATTGATATTATTCCAAATGTAGAAAGCAATGAAGGTAAAGATACCGTACGCCTGTTAGTCTTGGCCTTCGTGTGTTTTTCTCTTTTAATGGTAATTCTCAGAATAGTTTTTCAATGACGTTCAAAGACATTCATTGGGTTTTCCGGCTGTTAATTGGAATAGGCATCGGATATTTTGGAGGATATATAATCTTAGCGTTTCTTTCCAGGGTGAACAGCTGACCTAAAACCACCTGATGAAATTCCTTGATCAGCATAAACGATAAATTCTTCACTAAATGCTGACTTGGTAGACTCCCACCATTCAAATCCAACGTTTGATAATAACGATAAGATAGATCTTTCAAATCCTTTGATTCGATCCCGTTCGATTGAGCCGTATAAAGCTTGAATGTATATGGCCTCAAATCTTCTAACCGCGACAAGCATCCAAAAATGAAACCGGAGTCTCTCATCGGACGATAGGGTATTTAAACCGTCTTCAGCCTTTATGATAATCTTTGCTAGTTCGCCATCGCTCGATATCGAGTTTGCCGTAAGACTCATATCCATGCTGCTTTGCTGGAATGTTTGCGACTTTAATGCTGTGGTGTTTTGTTTAAGTTGGAGGGCCAAATAAGCAAGTGTTATTAAAGTAGCAAATGCTGCAATAAGCTCACCTATGCTGCCCATATCTTGAATGGTCATTCTCTACCTCTCTTTTATGTTAACAGTTTTTAAAATATTTATGTGTGGTCAAAATATCTTAGGTGCTGTCTAAGCAAACAATCATTCATAACTACCATCAACCCAGCATTCTCTGCAAGTTGACGGGCATCATCATTGATCACTCCATCTTGAAGCCAAAGCGCTTTTGCGCCGATTTTTACAGCATCCTCAGCTATAGGCTTTACATACTCGGAGCGACGAAACACGTTAACAATGTCAACGCGATATGGAATATCTGTTAAGCAAGGAAACGACTTTAAGCCAACGATTTCATTGTGACCTGGATTTACAGGAATTATTTGGTAGCCATTTTCCTGCATATAACGCGACACATAATGACTAGGTCTTTCAGATTTTGGACTCATTCCAACCACGGCAATGGTCCTTAACTCTAAGATTTTTGATACAATATTTGTTGTATTGATACGCTAAACTAGTGGGAGTGTTAAGAAGAAATACTAAGTACATCAACGCGGGACAGTTGAATAATGCGTATCAACTGCCTCGCGTCAATGGGATATTTTTTGTTTTAAGCCTA
>Ga0310343_10000537_pt1 | contig 18359 bp, 11 predicted proteins | sample HC15DNA2025_MG_FD_203519 | JGI IMG/M metagenome (GOLD analysis project Ga0310343, IMG submission 203519) | Marine microbial communities from station ALOHA, North Pacific Subtropical Gyre - HC15-DNA-20-25_MG | ecosystem: Environmental > Aquatic > Marine > Oceanic | place: Pacific Ocean: North... | reverse complement strand
TGCCACGAGCTGGAGTAGATGATCCTGATCAAGAACCTGAAAATGAAGCATCTACATTGAACAATCCATTGATAGAATTTGAGCGAATTGATGAAGTATTTACGGCAGACAATTTGCGAAATGTCGTTTCAGATTTTATAGATACAATGAACGGGGAAAATTATGACTACAATGTCACCTTACCAATAGATAGCCTTGTAAGCAGCATGACAACTGCCTTTGCGACAGAGAAACAACGTGGGGTGAAACGTGGTGTCGTTTCACGAGTGTTGAACGATCAAATTACGGTACAGTGGGAGCTACCTTATGGCGTTTTCGATGCCAACCCAGTACCGGTAGTACAAAATTACACGAAAGATGACATTCTAAGAAACCATAGGTTAGTCGCTGCTTTTTTACTAAGCAAAATAGGTAGAACAAAAACGCCTATAACTTTTGATACTGATATTTCTCTGTCTGATTATCTTCGCTCAGGTAATTTGTTGAATTTGTCGTGGTCGAAAGACAAGATTCATAAATTTCTACACGATAGTGTACAAAAGGACTTTGTCACGTTTGAAATTGATTTGACTACTGTTAGTGGTAATAATGGGGAACTCTGGAACGAAGTGATACGGGACATGTTAATCAGATTTAGAGATAAAGTAGAACTCATTAATACCGATAGACCGTGCGATGGAAGAAGATACAGGGATGAACTATATTCTAATGGCACTGCATCTAACCATGAGTGGAGCGGTGGACCGGGTTGGCCTCCTAATACTCCAGAAGAAGAAAGACCAGAGGAAAAATTAACAGTATCAAAAGAAGTGAAGCGTGAACTAGACTCTATCAAAGATTTTTTCAGAAGGGAAGACGTTGGAGTTCGTGAATGTGTGAATCGATATTGCCGTGTGGTGGATAGAGGTACTACCAATTTTTAAATGTTTGTAAGAAAGTACTATTTAAATATATTGTTATATTGAAAACGATGCTAGACACCAGGCCGTATGATACTCCTAATACTATAAACACTAGAGCGCGAATACGGCTATCTAGTTTTCTTAGCCTACTTCTTGTCTTTGTTTACATTAGTATTCAAGAATCATTTAGTGGGGCTCACATCTCTTACTTACACACATTACATATATTCGTTCAACCTTTAATACTGTTGGCAGCCGTGTTAGATTTTTCGGCATTTCCCGGAACACTAGCGTTAGTACATATTGCTATGTTGTTAGTAGATGTATTTGTGACAGCCATGTCAGCTATTAGTATTAGTCGATGTTTTGCTGAACTTAGTGCTACGTGTGCTGAACGAATTTACGAAAAAGGTATTTGGATATTAATTGCCGGGTCGTTGACTGTTTTAGATGTAATCATAATCTTACAGTTGCGTTTGTTAGATTCACTGTTGAAGGAGAAAGATATTCATGAAGCTGCTGAGGTAGAACGTTTGAAGGCAACTGGTGATGTTCCTTCGTGGAATTCCGTATTGATTTTTAAGAATAAAATAAAGGTGATCAATATCTTTATGATTCCGTTAGATATTGCATATGTAGTGTCCGTGTGGCAAATGATAGATAACGCACCACTATATTATCTATCGATTGGACATTTGCTCATCAATACCTTTCTATTAACAACAGACATGGGGTTCCAACGTGTGCAGTACGAAACATTCAGGATAGTGTACATTTTACTGTTGGGATCTAATATTTTGATGATGATAGTTCAAATTCAAATGAATATAAACGAGATAAGCAAAATGTTGGCACTTTTTATCTCCATTTTGTACGTGGTAACGGATGTAAATCAAATTGTATACTTCAGTCAATGTGTTGAAACCATACAGAAATATACGGCATATAAAAGAAGTTTATAAATCAATAAATGATACTGTATTGTGGGGTAACAAAAGAGGAAATCTTTGAACCAGGGATTTGTGTCGATATGATGATTGATGGCGGCACAGCAGATGAACCTTTGAATATTTATGAAGTAGGTACCTGGAAACAGCTACTGGAAAAATACAAAGACGTCGATTACATATTTATTGATGGAGGGATATATGGGTCCTTTAAAGATTTAGAGAGTAAGAAAGAGATTTTAGATATCATACAAATTTTCTGTAAAAAAGCATTGATAATATATGGAGAGCATATGTTAAGAAGGTTTTATACCATCGGAGTACGCAAAGGTAAAGATTTGCTTCAACGCCATGAGAACCTACCGTTTACCTACATTCCTGTAGTTCAATATTCCATGGAGAACTTTAAAGCTGCTTATAACCAGTCGCATTTATTAACACGCATGCAAAAGCTTCGTGTGATGACGGAGTATAGTTCTAAATTTTAAACTTCAGTTTCATTATCTTCTTCATTTGTTTCCTCTAATTTACGTTTCTTTTTTGCATAAAAATCAACGCTTCCCACTTTGACTTCAACTTCTTCAGTGTCTGCATATTTTGCATCTTCTGCTTTGAATATGCATAGTGCGACTGGAAAAGGACTCTTCTTCTTGTATCCTTTGAATTTGATTCCCTGTCGAATAAAGCGTATTTCACTCGCATACTTAATACAAATGTCGTGAAACCAATTTGTATTTGTACGGGCAGGGAGTAAACACACTACTGTCTTGTTCTTCTTCCATTCAACGACTGCTTTAGTCAACCAGGCTTCCATCTGTGAGTATGGTGGATTCATGTAGTTCACTCTCTGCCATTCTTCCTCCAGTCCATTTCGTTGCGGGTCTCTAGGACAAACATCAGAAAGCAATCCAAACTCTTCAACCAATTTTATCATCACCTCCGTTGGAGTTTCAGCGAATTGATCCTTTCCATTCCACAGCGCGCCACGATAGGCTTCTTTTTTAGTGAGCTTTTCTTTTTTATCTTTACTTCTTACAATTAGGGATGCCATGTTTTATTTTACACATCAGCCACCTTTATAGTACTTTTTTCTTTTGATTTAAGATCTTTAATCCGATTCAACGCTATAAATTTACGTCTTGTGTTATCGTATTTTTGCCAACATCTTTTTTCATAGCACATTTGACATCTAGGACGTTTTCTTTTGCAGCATTCACGTTTAGTATGCAGCTCCTCATCCAATTCTTGTTCTAACATAAAAACCTTCCATGTAAAATAGACATCTATGTTGTCTATCGTTGTATTTTTTTGATGGAATACAGTACCCCTACTAATACAGGACACATCGGACCTGCACTCACTGTTACTCCCTTGAGTCTTCGGCATCTTATTCAACTAACCATATATATAAATAATAATAAAAAAGTGAAGGCACCTCCGATTTGTGAATTTGATATAATGTTTATAGAAATTTTTAACTTATGATAATCATAGGTGTCGTTATGTACAGACCGTAATAAAGGGATAACACGAAACCCTAGAACATACTCTTAGGACGAGTATGGGTAGTACATAGCCATATAGTAACAATTAAACCATAATAGTTACCTGACCCGGGATATACAGCCTATTTAACATACAGCCGTCCCCATCACTTATAAAAAAACGGATAATTCCTGTATATATAGAAAATGAATGAATGAAGGAGGAAAATTCTTTTTTTGTTCCGTGAGTAAAAAGTAGATATTTTACAATATATAAATTTTCTTAATTACAATATTTTAATCAGTTTCCACCCCTTAAACGTAGTACGAGGTGCAATGTAGCCTCCTTCTGGATATTATAATCACTTAAGGTCCTTCCATCTTCAAGTTGCTGTAATGGTGTTAGTAAATTCTATGCGAGTTAACATTCTATGCGAGTTTCATACTTACTTTGCCTGCAAATATAAGGCGCTGCTGATCGGGTGCTGTGTTTATGTTAATTTTCGTGTACTACAAAATAATAGTGAGTATAATTCTACTTACGTATTCCCTCTTTGTCTTGTATTTTCTGCTTAATATTCTCGATCGTGTCGCTAGGTTCACAATCTAAAGTAATAGTTTTGCCACTGTAGGAGTTGTTAGAATCGTTTTGTTGAATGTTTGAATATATTTTAAAGGTTACTTACGTTAGAGTTTTTACGAAGATTTGCATTTTATTGATTTATTGTTATCATACAAGGCGTGGCTATATATACTCTGATAAATTGAGAAAAGATGAATCTTCAAAAGTACATGGTGGAGGGAGGCAACAAGCAACACTTCATTGCAAAGTTTAAAGAACTTATGGATGTTGATGTCTGCTCTATTGTGGTGATAGACACCCTGATGTCTCATGTTGAACCAGCTGGAAATTTACCTGTTGGATTTGTTTTGATGGAGAATGGACAATGGTTTTTAGTCGGATGGACAGATAGAAAAAAGCGGTGTCATCCACAAAACTTATATCCTCATAAAAAGAAGGAACTAGCGTTGTATGAAGCGTGGACAGAAAAGTCGTACACATATCGTGAATTGTACAAGTGCGTTTTCCAACGTATGCGCCAACTGGATGACTTCCCAACAGTGATTTCCAATGTATATAATTGGGAATACAACCGTCAGGCTTTATTTTCATGTGGAAAGCTACTGGAGAATCCTATTTTGTCGAAAATTGTTAACAAGGAGATCGAACTACTAACATATGTGATGAAGGATAATCGCCACTTGTTGAAAAATACATGTACGACGTTAGGCTTAGAGGTAGATGTACATGTATTGATTCAACATGTGAAAAGAATGTATGATAAAGACATGAAGTTGGATTTGACCTCGTTTTCCAACAGTGGCATTCTAAATTTAGTTAAAGAACACGCGCTATCAAAATGGAATATATAAGAGATTCTCAAGTGTTAATAATGGAGGAGAAAGAATCTTTGCTGGAGAAGGGAGTTTTACAAAAGATAGAGTCACGTTTAAACAATTTAGAAAGTAATGTTCAACAGATTTTAGCAAAAGGTGATGAGTTTAATGAAGCTACACAGGAAAAACTTGAAAATATACAAGAGCAGTTAGAGAAGCAAACACAAAATATGCGTAAATTGAGAAGAAAATTAATGGACCGATACAATCCCTACACTATCTTCACCGTTCTCGTCGTCGTGGTTGTGATATGGATTTTGTTTATGTATTACGTAGTAGGTAAATAACAGCGATAATTTTGCTAATCGTGATTCAACCTTGTTGTAAATATTGTACAGTCCTCCAATAATCCCCACTGTTTGATAAAGGGGTTGTTTTTCATAATACAGAAGAAGGTAATCACACACGAAAACCAATGAAAATGCCATACTAAGTCGTATAAAAATTAAATAGACAAACTTAGATTTTTCATCGGTCAAATCCTCATAAATGATAGGTTTCGCATGCACCAACGCTACATATTTATCATCGAGTTGCATCAACAAGCAAAAAATGATTGAAGCGAGTATAGGAGTGAATAAAAAGACATCTTTAATGTACCATTTCAAACATATGCCTAATGTCAACGCTATTAACAGTAAAAAACGTTTTTTCTTTAACCTACCTGTCATATATTTAAATATTGACTACATATATAAATATATATTCTATAAATGGTGAAGCGAAAGAGAGTCCGTGATACCTTATGCCCAACAAAAAAAGACACTTGTGCTATTTGCTTTGAAGAAAAAGAGATCAAAGACTTCACTGTGTTGAATACATGCAGCCACGTCTATTGTACAGAGTGCATTACAGAGTGGGCAAAAAAAGAAAATTCTTGTCCTCAGTGTAAAAAAAGGTTTTCCTTACTCGACATTCCAGGAAGGAAGCGTCGAAAAAGGGTTGAATATAAAAATCTGGGCGGAGAAGAAGAAAATGTACCTGTTGATCAAGAAGAACATATTATCAGTATGGCAGTAATGAACTATATAGCATCCAGCAGATTTCGTGAGTACATGGCACGGACAATATTGTCTAGAACCAATATACGTGCTTCAATTCTATGGAGTATTATTCAACGTGCTCTTCCTCCATTAAGCAGACAAATAAGAGATTCGATATTACAAAATAGTGGTAATATTGGGCAGATGAGTTTGGACATATTAGATGCTACTGATGCAATGTTGCGTCTACGTCATGCTACTTCACGCGATTCAGCGTACCTATAAATATATTATTCTGTATATACAAGTTATGACTGCCACATTATATGATATTTTAAAATTTAAAATGATTAATGTTGGAGACAACATAGAATTTACATTCAAACAACATTTTTTCAGAGCAAAGATAATACGTGGAGGGTTAATTGCACAATGCACAGTATACCGCCCTCGAGCGGAGGAAGCAGAAAAGATTCTTAGTCACCACAATTCTTTTTCAAGTCTGACAAGTTGGACAGAAGCGTGCTTACAGGAGATTTTGGAGGAATATTTTACTAGATATTCCTCATGGAAAAGAGTATATCATTTGGAATCCGGTCGTACTTTGGGAGACTTGAGAGACAGGTGTAAATTATTGAATGGTAGAGTGAGAGATGAAGATACGCTAGAGCTCTACAAGGAGATTTATCGACTTCAGACTATGGTGAAGGAGATGTCTTCGGTGCTGAAGACCAAAAATTTATTTAAGAAAAAATGGGAAATCGCGCCACTTGTAGCGGTACGAGAAAATGTCCCATACAAGAAAGTAAAGAAACGTAAAATTAAAGATGTTGAAGCGTTTAATAAAGTTCAAGAATTAATGATGTCTTAATTTTTCTCAGAATAAATGTGTATTGGTTTTTTACACCCTTTCCCTGTCACTGATATAGATCCGTCTATCTTACCATCTACATTATAAATATATGCAACTACTCCATTCAACTTTTTGTGAGTTATCATTGTTGACGGTGTACCTTCTAAAACGTTATGTGTACCTATCATTAAATTGAATTCAGTGTAACAATTTTCCACTGGAATCCACACAATTTTTTTTATATATTTACCTGGAGAATTTTTCATAGGATACGTACGTATATACTTCGTATTTGTATCATATGTAGCTGTAATGTCTTTGCACGCTTTATTCACAATTAAAGTCATATCGCTTGAGGGTGGAACGTGCCAATTTTGTTGTTCATCTCGATAAATATCGGTGAATGGTATACCGTTGAAATCGTACACAAGACAAGATTTTATATTTACAACATATTCACCTCCATCATTCTTTGTCGAACAGTGTGTGCTACTGTCATGGGTACACTGCATACGAATTATTTTTCGTAATCCACCGCTTAATTGTTTTACGGGTTGTGCACTAACGTAAGAAACAGAATCTATAGAGGAAGAAGAACTAGTGAAGACTGAAAATAGTGCAATAACAACTATTATAAAGAGGAGAGCGCCAAAACAAAGTTTAGTAGAACATGGATTACTTGTTTCCACGACTACAGTTGGACCAGGAGTTATTTGAAATTTCTGTTTGACTCCTGGACGCGCCTGTCTCTTCGTAGCAAATTTTTGTAGAGAAATACCAGAGAGATCTAATTTAGTATTCACTTGACTCATATAATAAAGTAGTGTCTTTATTTATAGTAATTTTAACATTTATTTACTCCACCTACCATATCTACCGCTAGATTGAAGGCGTCGGAATCACCCAATCCAGACTCTTTCAACTTATTGGTAACTAATGAACTCAAAGCTGCCCCTGCTGCATCAAATTCTGCTTGTTTATCTTTAATGGTCTGAGACCCACAAATCCTGTCAGACTCGTCAGATGGATCAACAACTGATACCTCTCCCGGTCCACAAACTGTGATTGCAGTGCATTGTCTATCTTTCTCGTATTCATTTATCCCGTCGCATGCACATTTACAGCTACCGTCTGTTCTCGCTTTTGCAATAGACTTTGTTCTATGACCACAACTCACAGTTGAACAATCCGGTGGAGGCATAGCTTTTCTAACAATTTCCGTAAGCATATCAACCATCTTAACTTTTAAGTTTGCAGTTCCGGCTGCCTTCATATCATCGTTTTCATCTGCTGCTCCTTTATTATTCATAAAGGATGACTCAAATATTGTGATATCGGCACCAGACTCATCTTCAAAATGGAATGCTCCACCTCCAGATGTTCCTTTGTTACCGTTGAATGTATTTGAGTTCGCTTCCAGTCTTTTACCATTCATATTTTTTGTTTTAATACCACCTCCGTTTGCTCCATTATTTTCTTTAATATTTGAAGACGCTATAGTAACATCGGATTTATCCACTAAAATTGCTCCCCCGTCTGAAGTTGCAGTATTAGATTCAACTGTTATGGTTTGTAAATCGGCTTCTCCCTCCTTCACATTTAAAGCGCCTCCATTTTGAGCTTCATTTGACTTCATGGTAGTGTCTGACATAGTAAGTTTTTTACCGTCTACTGTTACGGCACCCCCACTCCCAGTTGGTGCAGAATTTGATTCAAATACGGACGTTTTGATTGTGACATCAGTCACTGAAGCTAATGCACCACCATCTCCATTTGGAGCCTTGTTGTTCTTGAATGTGGTTCCTTCAACGATGAATGCACCTGCCTTTGCGTTGATAGCTCCTCCTCCTCCAGTACCCTCGTTGTTATCAAACGTGGATGATTTAATAGATACAGAGGGCTCGTTATTAGCCTGATCTTTTTCTGCCTCTATCGCTCCACCAGTAGTGCCTTTATTATTTTTAAATGTTACACCTTCTGCAACAACTGAACCCCCTGAAGCTAATATGGACCCGCCCGCATCACCAGGGTTTCCATCACTTAAGGTAAATCCATTTATAGTTAAGGTTGTTCCAGCAGGCACAGAGAAATGTCTACTATTAGCAGCCGCTTGAACTAATATTTCCCCAGATTTCAAATTCTTCCTTAAAAATCTTCTCCTACTTGTAGTTACAGAGATATCTAAGTCACCAGTTAAGGTAATTTCATTTGGAAGTATACAAGAATTTTGTAGTTGTGTGTTACCAGATGTTCCTATGACACACAGCGGCAGCGTAACTTCAATTTCACCTACCATGGTATTTGTATCTTTGCTTAAGTAGTAAAATGTACCAGGTAAATTTGGTTCCCATACTGCAACTTTAACGTCATCCACAGCTTCTAATGATGCTAATTGTACATATGTATCGTAGGCAACATTTGGAGTGGCCCATGTTACCGCCTCTGCTATGACCAAATCATCGCCTGCTGTTGAAGCTGGTTGACGAGAGAAGGTGAATGGTCCTTCACTGATACGTAAAGTAAGTTTAGGGTTCAGACCTAAGTTGGTTCCATCTTTTTTCTGCACCAAAAACTTCGTACCACTTATATCAAATTCATACTGATCTTCTGCATCCCCCTTATAATCACATATGGTGTTGACAGAATTTGCTGGATCATCTTTTTCGTTGATCATACCTGTTGGACAGGTAACACATGCGTGATTTTCAACACGTTGATTAGTATTACAGTAAGTAATATCACATTGAGTTTCACCACCTTGTGTTTGGTCTAACGGGGCATTTGTTTCACCAGGTCCGCACAATTCACATTGAGCATTGGCATTCACACGGTAGTTGGCAGCACAATCACACGAAGTGGCAGCACCGTTAGGGTCTCCACCTTCTGCTGTTGAACCACCAACTGAACATTCTTTGCATGAATGATCCGTGTCGTCAACATAATATCCTTCTTTACAGTGGCAACCACGTTGTGCTTCGTCTGTACGGTGTGTTCCGTCTGTTGTTTGACCATTTGGACACTGACCACATGCGGCTCCAACGGCTTGAAAACCTTTATTACATATGCACCCAGAAATCGTAGCCCTAGCTTCAAGCAAAATACCACCCGGCACAGCAGAATTAGCAGGACAGTCTTGTACGTCACCATTTGTATCGACGTAGTGGTTAGCTTCTGTGGTGCATTTTGTTTGCCCCGCATTGACCAATTCACCTCCCAAACTAGTGCTTCCAGCAGGACATGCTTGTACATCTCCAGAGGAGTCTACATAATACCCAGCCTCTACTATGCAGGTGCTCACTACATTATAATCATTACCACCATCTGAAGTTGAACCGGTTGGACACACTTCACAAGTACCAGGCGTCTTCACGTAATATCCTGACTTACATAAACAAGGCGCATCCGCACCGTGTGGGGAGTACGAATCAGTGCCAGCAGGACATGCTTCGCATAATTTTGTAGCAGCATTTTTTTGGTAGCCAGCATCACAAATACACTGTTGGTCAACTCCAGCTGCATCTCGAGTGCCAGGGAGTGAAGCACCTGTCTCACACGCTACGCATTCGTTGGATATAACCTTTTCATTTACACCACAGATACAGTACGTGTCAGGTCCACTCATAACACTACCACCCACTCTTGTACTTGTCAATTCGCACGCTACACAAGCATTGTTTTTCACTTTGAAATTTGCATTACATTTACAAGTTCCATCAACGTTCGATTTTGTTGGAGCATCATTAAATGTATTTGCCGGACATGCTGTACATGTTCCTGATGAAGCATAATAATCTTTAGCACACGTGCAGTACGTATCTCCACCGTCTAATTCATCATTACCTATACTAAGAGAGTTGTCCTGGCATTTTTTACACGTACCACTTTCTACATGATACCCTTCTTTGCAGTTACAGTACGTTGGACCATCTCCAGCATAATCACCAGCTTCATTTTTTGAATTTGCAGGACATTCAGTACATGTTTTAGATGCAGCAGCATAATAGTTTTCGTCACATGTACAGTAGGTATCCCCACCCTCTTTAGATGCATAACACAATTTTGGATTCGTTGAACCAGTTTCACATGCCATACAATCGCCTCCGATGACCTTACTATTGATTCTACAGTGGCACCTAGTGTCTGGACCGGCAGGATCATCTCCAGGCAACCTTTGTGAATTGTGCGGGCATGCTGTACATACGTGATTGGATACATATTGATCTTTGGCACAACTGGTAACTACACATTCTTTTACACCACTAGTTGGATCGTAATCTTTTAAAGCATTTGTTCTACCTGTTGGACAAGGGTAGCATACGGAACCGTCTGAACCCATCTCACCCTGGCACAGGCATACGGTATCACCTAGTGAAGTATCATAATTAACTAAATTCGCGGTTGCACCTACTGGACACGCTCTACATACGCCATTATCAGCATACTGAGCCCCGTTACATTCACATGATGCAACATACCCTGATGGATGTTTACAAGAACTCATATTACCATCTGCCGGAACTTCGGTATTTGACCATATCTTTTTACTATTGGCGTCACACGAACCAAATGATCCAACGCATGTACCGCCTCCAGCTCCTCCACAAGTCTTGTCGGCTACTCCGTCACATGTACCAGTATATCTTTCTATTCCTCCCTCACACGGCGCGTACGTGTTCACACAGTCGCACGCTGTGTTCGGACCACTGGCGTCGTCTCCAGCGGCATTGGTTTCAGGTGATACACATTTGAAACATTGATTATTTTTTACATATTCATTTTCCAAACAAGTATTATCCACCCTTACGCAACCAGTATTCGGCGATGCCATTGGATCAGATACTCCATTACTTGTACTTCCTGTTGGACAAGCTTCACACACACCATTTACTGTGCGTTCATTTACAGCGCATGATATTGGATAGCTAACTATACTAGATGACATGGAAGTAGCTCCCCGCGCCAATACTGAATTTACTGTAAAACCACTACTTGTAAGGGATCTGAATGTATCAGATGTAATTTGTCCTAATGTAGCGGTTGCTACTGCTGGCACCAATGTTTTTAAATCATTTATTTCACTAGTCCAGCTTCCTGAAGACTTACCTACGGTTACTAAATAAGCAGTTGAACCACTTCTAGCACTATCAATCAAAATCAACTGCGGAGTTCCAATTTTTTTGACATCTGCAACAATTATTTCATTCATAACTCTACCACAAATAGAACACGAAGCGTAGGCATCTAATTTAACACCGGAGGATCCTGTGACAGCTGAGTTGATCACCTTTAATTTCACTTTTCCAGCTGGAGTGGCACTCGTTTCAACTCTGTACATTCTTATATCATATGGCTTATTAACTCCGAACATAGAGTCGTAACAACCATTTTTAACAGTAGTCCCTGGGCCATGTTGAAGTTCTGTCCCTCGATGTAATTTTACTGTGACCAAAACCCATTTATCACCAATTTGTTTGCGACCTAAAGTTCTCTGCATGTAACCAGATCCATCTCCGCTTAAAATAGCAGTAGCTTCACATTCAGAGTCATCAGCGCATGCTTTGACGTACATGTTACCTGCTGTTAAGAGACAAGTTTCTATATTATCAGGATTTTCAGCATCAGTAGAAGAATCAAACTGGCAGGCTGCAGGTACCTCATTTAGGCTTGTTGGTTCAACCTTTCCCAAATTAGCACCAATCCAATAATCATCACTGTTTCCACTGACAGTAAATTGAGTACCACCACTACTACCGAATTGCGCTAAACAATAAAACTTACCATCTTCTTTTGATGTATCGGAACAAGATTTTGGTAGGTAATTTCGAGCATCCGATGTGGTTGCTGTTCGGCATGCAGTTGCGCTTGTTCCGGCACCAGCTTCAATGTATGCTAAATCACCTTTGATTGCCTCCCACTGGCCGCTAGTAGTAAGTTGAATAGCTTTACACTCACTATCTGCATCGCATGCGGCTTTCGCATCATTTTCATTAGCATGGCTTGAAATGACAGTTGAGTTAAGATTTACATTATTGATTGTGTTTGGGTAGTCTATGCTTTGAGTGGATGTGAAACTATACAGATTCAACTCATTGTCGGTTAAAACCACTAATTCATCATCACCATCATTGTCAAAATCTACCCATTTTGCCTCATTTACAACAGCAGTTGGTTGAGGTGATATATTCCCTAAATAAGACCAACTTCCTAAGCCTACACGTGTTGTCAGCTCCAACCTCCATCGAGGGTCGGACGATAGCGACGGACACTGGTTTTGCCATCCTGTGCTACCTTCTAGGTTACTACCTTGAATTATGGCCACCTCTGGTTTCCCAGCGATCAACTGATATTTACCCATCCAACATTTACCACGATAACTCGAATGAAGATTGAAACCGATTGTTCCATCTGCCTTGTTGAAGTAATACTTTATTGCTTCTTGTCCTCCACTGGCCATCAAATCAATATACCCATCGCCATTCAAATCGGCTAAAGAAAATGGTCCCTGAGCCTGCCATATATGGTCATTACCGTTGCTTATTTGTAAAAATTCTGTGGCATGTCCTTTAAACAAGAGATTTCTATTTGTATGTTGTGCATAAAATAGTAGGTAGGTCGTTCCTTCAGTCAAAATATCTTTGATGCCATCATTATCAAAATCATAAACATGAATATCTTTCACTCCCTGAGTAGACCATGGAGTATTTCCAACACTGTTAGATCGTGCTAACACTTTTGTCTTCACGTAATTTGGATTCACGTTTGTCCCGGTATTCCTATAATATTCTATATAATTGTTGCCAACATTACAGCCAGACTGTTTCCTATTGTAATAAATAATGTCTAGCTTTCCATCATCATCGTAATCTACTATTTTGATTCCTAAACAATTTTGATCTATAATATCATGTCCTTCATTTAATGATCGTAAAGCGATACTGCTGTCTGGCGTTGGATAACATTGTGTTTCTCCATCTGACGCTTTGTCACCAGCCTCACGTAGCGTACCAGCTCCGCACGCAACACATTGCGATTGATCATTTACTCGCTCATTTTCATTACATACAATAGGATCACAGAGATTGGTATTAGTGTTCACTACGTACCCAGCAGCACAATCACATGCAGTGTTACCTCCACCAACATGATCACCTTTTGCGTTCGTGGCAGGAGCTACACATGCTACACATGCACCGTTTTGGACACGAAAATTTTCCCCACACTCCTGTCCGGTTGAAATTAACTTAAATGAAGTCCCTCCGTCAGCAGCGGTCTCTGGTCCATATGACCAGCTTGTAGATGTTGAAGGACCATAACATTGTTTTCCACCTTTATTACATGTTGTATGCCAACTTTTGCCACAGTATGAATTGTATGTACAACTAGCCCATTGACCACTAGTGCAACTACATCCTCCAGGATAACTCATCATAAAATTACCAAATCCATTCAAATACCCTTTAATTTGCTTACAGCCTTCCTGATCACACCAATTACTATTTCGTGGACCTATTACCGATGTTGTGACGGACGAATAGCCTTCGCAATTACTGTCTGCTGCACACTTATTCTGACAATCGATGTCATTACTACACGTGCTACCGCTGTACACTTTGGTTGAAGCTTCGTATGTTGGTTCCTCACATACTGTATTTCCTTGAGAGGCATCATCACCAGCAACATTGGTACCTAAACCACATGGTGTACACACATGATTCACTACTTTATGATCCGCAGCACAGTAAGTAGGTTCACATGTGGTATCTGCTCCAGTGGCATCGTCACCAGCCACATTCTCCATACCAGGTTCACAAGCAGTACAAACGTTGGATACTACTTTTTGGTTTGTAGGACAATATATCACATCACACGTTGTATCGGCTAGTAAGTAACTATCGCTTGTTCCATCTGCATTATCTTTCCCTGCTGGACAAGGAACACATGCGTTAGAAACAACCTTTTCATTCACTGCACAAAAAGTAGACGTACACTGTGTATTACCAGCGGTTGGATCGTCTCCAGCATCTCGTATATACCCTGTAGCACAGGCAGTACATATGCCACTAACCACATGCTCGTTTACTGCACATGGTACAGCATTACAAGTAGTATCTGCCCCGCTCTTATCATCACCCATGGCGTTAAGTAAACCAATGCCACAAGCAACGCATGCATTCGAAACAACATGATAATTCGTACCACATATACCGTCTCTCTCAGCTACTAATTGTGAGTTACCCCCTGTATCTGCGGTTGCTGTTCCGTAGGTATAAGAATATACAGTTGTTGGACCATAACATTGTTTTCCGCCTGTGTTACATGTGTTATGCCAGGAATGACCACAATAACTATTGTAAGTACAACTACTGCTGCTGCAACTACATCCACCTGGGTAACTCGCCATAAAATTTCCATTTCCATTCAAATACCCATAAATACCTTTGCAGCCATTCGAGTCACACCAATTAGTGTTCCGTGCAGCAATTACCGATGATGATATAGTGCTCCAACCTTCACACGTGGTATCAGCACCACACTTTGCTTCACAGTCAGCCTGATTACTACACGAGTTTCCACCATACACTTTTGTACTGGCTACCCATGTTACGGTTTGAGCATGTGCACAAGATAGTAAAATTATACATAGAATTATAATTAGCTTCATTTAAAGATCATAGAATCGTAATTTATAGTAATAAAATTTTTAATTCAATCGTTAGATAAATCGATTATCTCTCTTTTTTCACCTACCCCTGACTCTTCGGTCATTTGGATGCCGTAGATTTTCTCTTCCAACTCCTTCAGTTCCTTTAACCAGGTAACTTTGATCGGAGTGTTTAATACAGTCATTCTCTCTTGTTCACATGCGATGGCTTTTGTAGTTAGCCTCGTATATTCTTTTGAGTTTAATTTTCGAATGGACATATCAAAATCTTTCTCTTCAACTGCTACAGGTTGACCTGGCATAGACGTAACTCTGTTACATGCAGCCATTGTGGTGTTTTGTTCCATTAAGTCTTTAGCAGACCAGATACCATCAATGAACGATTTGATAACGTTTGCCTTCGTCACTAATTTCTCATGTTCGGCCTTCAATTCAGTAGCAATTTTGGCTTTACGTTTTTCATACACAGATGTTCGTTCCTTCATAAAGACATCAAGAACGTTCTTTACAAATGCATCGTCTAACCCGCTTCCAAAGAAGAAGTCTTGAATGGTACCATCTACGTTGAACGCAACATGTGAACGCTTAATAGGCCTCTTCACTAACTTTTCAACAATCTTTTCCTCACATCCCAATATTTTTAGATGCACGGTATTGCCAACACCATGGTCCTTCATAAATTCAATTCGAGGAGTATGTTTGCGTATTTCTTCAATGAATTTGTCAGTCTTAAACCCGATAGGGAGTTCAGTTACTGTAATTACGTCCTCCTCCTTACTGTAAGTACCTTGTGTGTACGTATCTGTAACAGATCCTTTGAAACCTTCGTAATAAAAACCAGGATTTAAGTCTGATTCACCGTTCAAACGTCTTCTTACCATACGTATAACAAGCTTCAACTGTCTAGGAGGGATTTCTGACAACCATCCTACTCCTAAACCACCTCTGTGACCATTTACGAGTAGCATGGGGATAATTGGAACCATGTATTTCGGCTCGATAATATCACCTTCGTCCATTTGTTGTGGAAAGAATTGAAGATCTACCGGTGGGTACAGTAGTTTCACGTGGTCCAGCAACCCAGTTTTCAAGTAACGTCCAGCGGCATGTTCGTTATCATGTCTTGACCCAAATTGACCTCCTTTTTCGAAGTAAGGGAGGGCAATTCCTCCAACGTAATCACTGGCCATGTTTACGATTACACCAATAAGGTTCGAACTACCGTGGTGATATTTCATTTTATCGGCCGCTCTGTTAGCGAAGCGGTCAACAATGTTATCTATATCTCCATCACGAAAGTTCTGAAGCGCATAGAGTAACACTTTACGATTGGACGGCAACAATCCATCTACCACATGGGGAATTTTACGTAAGTTTTGTGCAAACGCAAAATTACCAAATTGACGTTTTACGATGAATTCAACGTTTCCTCTATCGAGACGTTCACATGGCTTTTCACCGGAACTGATCCATTTGCGGTATGCATCCGCCTCTTTGGATTTACCCATGCATTTTTTGATAAGTTTAACATCACCAGATACTTTCCACATGAGTTCATTTCGATTTTGATAGTATTCACGCGCATCAGCAGCTGTAGAGGTACCCAAACCTTTGTAGTACTTGTATTTCCAACCGGTGTTATTTTTAACATGCTCTTCAACTTTACTTTGATCGTAAAAGTTAATTGTTTGAGTGCCTTTTTTTGCTCTTACAATTGGAGTTTCGAAGATCCAGATGAATCCTTTCGCAATCAACTCTGGCCAGTGTTCTGCAAACATGCTCATTAAGAGCATTCTGATGTGGTAACCATCACTATCCTGGTCAGTCATGATAACAAGCTTACCATAACGCAAATTCTCAATGCTTTTGGTATTTTGTTTCAAGCCCAACGCTTGTTTAATAGCAATCACTTCTTTGTTTTTATTAAAGTCTACTTTGGAATGTTTGCCAGCATTTTTCATTTTTCCTCTAACCGGTAGGATACCGCATTTGTCTTTCGGCACCATTTCTGATGCCAATCGAGCTGCCGATTTACCTTCGGTAATGTACAAAGCGCAATTTTTGCTCCATACACCGCCGGCTTGTCTAGCATCTACTAGATCTTCAACGTTGACGTATCTAGAGCTACCAGATCCATCGGTTTCTCTAGCGACACGACTTTCTTTGTCAGCCTTCTTTTTCTGCATGTAATCTTTCAGCTCTTTGCGAAGTGCTTTAAAATACTTTTCGTGACCAGGAGTGTTCCAGCTTATCGGACAACGAAGGTTGTTAGCGTTCTTTACCTCATCTTTGCATTGGCCATCGTACATCACATTCACCACATTCTTCAACGAGGCAAATACTAACAATCTACGACCCAATTGATATCGGCTAAGATTTGTTTTTTTGTATTCTGGGTATTTTTGGTATAACCCAGTGCTTAGTTGACCTAAGAGCTGGCTGATGTGCTTCCCACCGTTGCGATTGAAGGTTCCATTGACGTACGAACAGCATCCAGATCCTCCTTCTTCTTTTCGAGGTCCAACCGCAATGAAGTAGTCCTCCGTTTCATGAGAGAACAAAACTTTACCCAATACTTCTTTTGCTTGTTTGGCTAATGACTTCGGTTTGACTCTTGTAAAAACTTTCGTCTTTATTTCTTCAAGATATTCTTTTTCGTTTTCATGCCTCGTAATAATTTTCTTTTTTACCTTTACGTCTGGCATAAAGTTTGCTAGATCTTGAATGCGTTGTTCAATAGCAAAACGAGTATCGGTTGGAATAACGACGAGCGGAAGACTGTCTTGTCTGAATCTGGTCATATCAACAGTAAATTTAACGTTGGTATACGATTTTTTCTTTGATGTTTTAACAGACGCTTTGTTCTTTTTACTCATGTTTTTTGTAGCAACCATTTTAAAGACTTTACCTTTACCATCGCAGGTTTTGACTTCGTATTTGGTACTGAAAACGCCACAGAGTTTAGCTCCATAGCCGTTCTTACCTCCAACGAAACGATCTTCTTTGAAATTATCACCAGATCCAAAATGGAACCAGACCAATTCAGGGGTTAAGATATTCTTCTTTAAAA
>Ga0310343_10000536_pt1 | contig 18368 bp, 19 predicted proteins | sample HC15DNA2025_MG_FD_203519 | JGI IMG/M metagenome (GOLD analysis project Ga0310343, IMG submission 203519) | Marine microbial communities from station ALOHA, North Pacific Subtropical Gyre - HC15-DNA-20-25_MG | ecosystem: Environmental > Aquatic > Marine > Oceanic | place: Pacific Ocean: North... | reverse complement strand
ACAGAAGGTCCACCACATCAACGCATTTTTACTATAGAAGTTGTTGTATACAACAAACCCATGGGTCAAGGAACTGCAAACAGTAAAAAAGCAGCTGAACAAATAGCTGCTCAACAAGTTATTAAAAAATTGAATATTACTGAGGATTTTTAGAGTCATAATGTTCATCTACATAAAAACTTAAAGCACAAATAGCGATTAAATTAACATAAAAAAGAATTACTAATATTTCTCTTGTTTTTTTAGTAATTTTTACTTTATTATAAAACATAATATAAAATATTATTATTGTTAAAAATATAGAACTATCCATTAATAATTATCAAGAAATTTATTTAAATAAATATATTATTATTAATTAGCATGAAATATGCTACTTGTAGTATAATATCTACAGTCCTAAGTAGCGTCATAGTTTCTCCTTTAGATGTTCTACGCACGCGTAACCAAGCATTCAACATGTACAAGAAAGGAGTTTTTTTTACAATTAGTGACGTACTCAAAAAAGAAGGAATAAAAGGTTGGTATAGAGGATTACCAGGGACTCTTTTAAGTGCTCCTTTTTTTTGGTCAATTTACTTACCTCTTTATGATCATCTTAAAGAAAAAGAATGGGGGATAGTACAAAGAAGTATTGTAGCAAGCTACACAGGTAGTATTATTTGTAATCCTCTTTTTGTTTTTAAAAATCGTTTACAAGTTATCCACGTACAAGGTGGTAATATTAATAACGTTATAAAAGATATGAAATCTCTTTCTTTTAAAACTTTCCGTTTAGGGTTACCTGTAACTCTTTTCGGTAATTTACAATTTATCATAAAAATGCCTATCTATGAACATCTCAGAACTTACCCAGATTATGGATATCCTAATACCCAAATACTTTTTTCAAGTATAATAGGTAAAAGTATAGCTAATACTATTTTTTATCCTCATGAAGTTATAAGAACTATTACAAGAATAGACAATTCTAATAGAAGTTTACAAGAAATTTGTCGTTCCATCATGAAAGATGATGGTGTAAAAGGGTTTTATAGAGGATTTTATTTCAACACTATGAGAACCGTTCCTTTTACTTGCTTAAATTTTTTACTTTACGAATTCTTTAAAAAAAATATGTACGTTTAAAGTAAATGGGATTTAGACTTACGTCATTCGGAAGAGTTAAAAAAAAACCAGTTAAAAGAAAACGTAAAAAGGTTGTAAAAAGAAAACGAAAAAAGGTTGTAAAAAGAAAACGAAAAAAGGTTGTTAAAAGAAAAAAAAGGCCTTACAAATACAGAAAAAAGAAATTTATCGCTAAAGGATTAAGAAACCCTAGCGAATGGCAAGAATTTCAAAAAGAAATGTCAGGACAAGGATACACTCAAAGAGAAGTAGCTGCGATGTATAGACGATATCTTGCATCTAAACCGAATAGATTTACACAAATGATTAAAAGTGGAAATATATCAGGTTTAACTAGTGAAGGAGGAAGAATTGGTAAAAATTTTATTTATGATGAAATTAAAAGAAACGCTAGGGTTCAAGGAAGAAAAGAACTTAATAGTATAATAAGAGGTATCGGTGGTGCTTCAGGTATCATTAGAAGAGGAGGTTCCACTAATGATTTAGCTAGATATTTTAACCAAATTAACAAAAAAAAGAAAAATGCTACACTAGTTCAATCTGTGTTAGATTCTTTTTCTGATTTTAAAAAACCTCCGGTTCGTAGAATTATTTAATTAAGCATTATTTCACTATAACTACCAGAAGGTTTTACAATGTGCGGATTGAAAATATAAAATTTCTTTCCACGTTGTAAAGTTTTCCAATGTACGTCAATAGCATAAGGAGTTTCAAATTTCTTTTTACCGTTAAACCCTTTAAGTTCTTGTGTCATTTTTATTTTTGCGTCTGTAAAAACCCTTAGAAAATCATTATATGCTTTTTGATTTACCATGTAAGCTAATGCTGTTGTAGAATAACCATATTCATTAAATCTACCTACATCCTCATCTACAGGAACTATTCCTTTTTTCCAATAACCAAAAAAAGTTATAGCGTCATAATCATTACCATACTTTTCTAAAAAACCAGACACTTTTTTATTAAATTTTACAGGAGAACAACCAAGAGATACATCGTCTTCCATTATTAGAACATTCCGTAGACTTTTTTCCTTAGCATATTCTAACGCTCTGATATGACTATCGGCGCAACCTAAGTGTCCATTCTTTTTATTTAAAGTAGCAGAAAGTCTATAAACAGGTACGTCCTTGTAACCTATTTTTTTTAAAAATCGATGTACGTCTTTTTTTCTATCTTTTCTATGGTCGAGATTAATATAAATTATGCCGTCTGGCTTTTTATAGCTTTTTTGATTCCCTCTGAAATCTTCTCGTCCAACTTTTTTTTTCCTTTTTCCTTTATTCCTGCTGTTAACTCGGGTTTTTCTCGGTCTAAAAAATAAAACAGTATAGCTCCTATAATTAAATAGGTAACGATGGTTTTAGCCAATCCAAAACCATAATAAGCGATAGCAATACCTGCCAGAATAGTAGCCATTCTTTTGTTTTTCTCACTCAACATTATGATAGTAATAAATATTTTTATTTTTGTATAAATAACTTAAAAAATACACACCACTATTACTAGATGAGAGATTCTATTCTTAAAAGATGGTTAACAAAAAATAATTGTTTTCATAAAAAAGGTGTAACTAGGCATACACACTTATGTCTAGATGGAGGTGTCCTTAGTATTTCTGAAGAACTTATAGAAGAGTTTTACGATGTATACATTAAAGGTATTAACGCAGGAGACAAGTATTATATAACAGAATACCCTACTGATATTTTTAGATTTTTTGCAGATATAGATATTAAAGAAGACTATGCTTGGTCTGAAGAAAAATTTAAAATTGCACTTTATTCTATTCAGAAAGTTATTCATGAATTATATAAACATCCTCATAATGTTATAGTATGCTCAACTGCTTCGAAAATTATAATAGAGGGAGGTAATAAACTTTATAAAACAGGGTTTCATCTTTATTGGCCTGATATTTATGTCACTAGACAGATGGCTAATAAATTAAGAAATAAAATAGTTGAAAGGTTGGTAAAAGACTTTGGTGAAAGGGATAGTATTAATCCGTGGGATGATGTTTATGATAGCTGTGTTTATCGTAATAATACTATTAGAATTTTATACAGTAGAAAAATGGCTAGAAAGAAAAATAAAAAAGGTCAGACGATGTATCAAGATGAAGGACGGGCTTATATACCTGTATTTTCACACCCTGATAAATCATTAGTGGAAGATAACTTAGATAAACTTAGTATGTTTAAACAAACAGTGGTAAGAACTCCTAGAGGTACAATGATTACTCCTGTAGAAATTAAAGAAAATAAAAAAATTGATAATACATTTGAAGAATATGAAGATGACGGAGATGATGAAATTTGGAATAATGTTTATGCTTCTACAGGTTCTAAAATATTAGACAAAATAGAATCATGGCTTTTTAATAGTAGTGAATTTCCTTGGAAAATACAATTGGAGAAAATTTGTAAATGTAATGATAATTGTTATTGGATTAAATTAAGGAATAATTATCAACCGGCAAAATGTATGAATATAGGTAGACCTCATTCTTCGAGTGGGATTTATTTTATAATAACTCCTAATGGATTGTATCAAAAATGTCATTGTATAAAAGATACTATGAATGGAAGAAAATATGGATTTTGTCACAGTTTTAAAAGCCATGTATTACCCAATGGTCATGGATTGTGGAAACTACCTTTAGCTATTAAAAATCACCTATTTCCTGAAAAAAAGAAAGAAAATCCTATAGAGAAATTAGGAAATAAACAGAAAATGGTAAAAAATGTTAATGATAGATTTAAAAAAATGTTTAACATATAAAGTAACAGATGAATAACGAGAACGATTACTTAGAAGCTGTTAATGAATTAAGAGACCAGTATAGAGAAATGAAAGCTAAATGGGAACAAGAAAAAGCCCATTTACTCCTAATGATAGGAGGTAACGTCAATGAACATTATCAACTGGAACAAGAAAAAAAAGAATGGGATAAGGAAAGAATCAAACTTAAAACTATTATTCGAAAACAGAGTATTAAAATTCAAATGTTACAATCAGACCAAATTGCAAAAACAAATAAACTTTTAAAAAGGGTTTTGAAGATATAAGAAAAAGAACCCCTATTAAAAAATGAATATTGAACCTGAAACACCAGTTTATAAACAAATAGAAGGATTTATAAGGACCGCCTGTGAAAGAGAATGGGATAATCCTATAACAAAAATCGTTAAGTATAAAAGATATTATTTAGCAATACCAGAAAAACATTTTTGTACTTATTGTCAAGACGTACATGAAGAAGAGTGTGTTTCCTTTAAAATATCTTCTAAAGGAATGAAACAACATTGTAAAGAATGTGATTATGAAGCCAAAGTAATTCCAACTTCAGCTTTATTGAGAAAAAAATTATTTCCAAGTGAATCTATTAAATTAGGAAAAGCAAAAAATTCTATGAGAAAAAACTACACATTACACCCTATGAGTATGTGTAAAACAAATAAAAGAGCTTATACTAAAAATATAGAAGCTTTTTTAAAAGATTTAAAACAGTTTAAATACTAAAAAAATAATATTTGTCATTAATAATGAGTAACGGAAACTACCACAGTTATCTTCCACCAAACTTTAACGAAGGCTATTCTCCAAATAAAGAAGATTTGTTAAAAACAACAAAATATCATCTTCAGATTGATAGTCGTGAAAGAAACAAAAGTATTTATCCTACTGCAAGTAATTTCAAAGTACAATTCAACAAAAAATTTAAAAATCTATTGAGTATAGAATTAACAGGTATGGTTCTTCCTAAAACTGAATGGAATGTTCATTCGGGTAATAATAAAATTGATTTTAATTTCGGAAGTACCATTACTGGAGCCACACTAGTCAGTGGAGGTTCTGGTTATGCTACTGATGGGACACATACTGTTAACATCAACACACCTACAAAAGCTGGGACACAAGCTACAGTTGACGTAACAGTCGCAGGAGGTATTGTCACTGGTGTTGCTGTTAATAACGCAGGTGCTGGGTATACTAGAGGTAGTTATAACAATGGAACTAAAAAAGATGACAACGCAGGTGGAGGATTAGATGGAGGTTACTGGGAAACTAGTGGAGCTACGTTTGTACATGCTAATCTTGAAGCAGTTGCTGGGAGTCCAACTACTAGAGCTGTTATTACACTAACAGTTGGAGCTGAAAAAACTGCTGTCCTTAGACCTGGGTTGTATGATTTTAATAAGACAGGAGACCAAAACACTAGCGGAGAAGGTTTATGTGCCGAAGTAGCTAGGGCTTTAAAAGCAGCTGATGCAGGCAGTGATTATTTTTGCTGGATGGCTTCTAATGCTAATTTAAATGCTATTACAGGAAGTGATTATGCTACTACTAACAAAAATAGTGGAGAATGTAATCAAATTGTTATTAGGAGAAATAATGCAGGTGACAATTTCCTTGAACTTTTATGGGGTTCTGGAACAAATTGTGACTCTAATGCAACTAAGTTGTTGGGTTTCGGTAGTCATACTGAAAATTACAAAGGAGAATCTGTATCACCCCCTTCTATGGACCAAGTAAGTTTTGGTAATGCACAGCAAGCAGCAGCAGGAACTCTATACGGAGGTATTCTAGCGAGAAATACACCTAACATTACAGATAGTTGTAATTTCATAGCTTTACATTTTAACCCTATTGTAGATAGAATTGAATCAAACAGTTCTCAATTAGATAAAGCATTTGGTACAATCATATTTGACGCTAACAGTCCAGATTGGTGGCTTACTGGAAGAGACCATGCTAATGCCGCTAGTACTACTGGAAGTATTAATAATTTGAAAAAAGGAGGAGCTTTTCTTAAAGCTATTAGAGGAGGAGACCTTGATAAGAAAATTTATACTTTTCATCCTCCAGATGCTTCTATGGAAAGCCTAGAAGTATCATTCAAAAAAATGAATGGAGACTTCTACAATTTTCACGGAAGAGAAATATTATTAATCTTTACTATCATTTGTAAGGACGTCAACAGTGGAAATAGATATTAAGTAACTAGTTATGTTGATACAAATTAATATTCCTATAATTATTTGATAAACTAAAGGGTTTATAAGAACACTTTCTTGTGTTGTACTGAGTACAGTACCTAGTACAATTCCAGAAACAAATTCAAAAAGATTGATAAAATAACTTGACCTCCAGAAATATTTTTTACAAAAGAAGTAACGTTTAATTAGATTGTAAGAAGGATACGTCAAAGAACTTGTTATTAGTATTCTATTATACCAAACACTTCCTAAAAGATCGTGAAAGTATTTGTTACCTAGTAATAAATACCCAGTTATTATTCCTTGTACCAGATGACCTAGTGAACACATATTTTTAAGGACTTTTCTATTTTTAAAAGTTTTTCCCCATCTTTTACATTTATCTCCTATGATATTACCTGATTTATTTAATTTAATACCAATAGGTATTAATAATATTGTTATTATTGATAACACATATTCGTAATTCATAATTATATTAATACAATATTTTTAAATGGTATAAAGAACTATATTCTATTATTAATAGAATGGACTATAAAGATTATGATTATCCTGGTACAAATTATACTCTCAAAAAAATTCTTGAAAAGGATATAACAAAACAAATAAAAAACTTTGTTTTATCATTTTGGACAGAAAAAAAAAGGTTTCCAGCTCCTCAACCAGTTTCTATAGAAAGAAAAAACTTTAAAACTCTTAAAGATAAAAATTATGTTGTTTGTGCTAAATTAGATGGTCATCGTTTTCTACTTGCATGTACAACCATTAATTTTTCAGACAGTATTTATAATGTATGTTGCTTGATAGATAGAAATTTTGACATATTTTTAGTGGAACAAAACTTTAGTAGTGATTGGATTTATGAACATGGTACTCTTTTTGATGGAGAATTATGTCCAAACAAATTTGTTATACATGATACTATAGCAGTTGGAGGATTTAATATAATGAAAAAACCTTTTAATGAAAGATGGTCCGAAGCCAATAATCTTCTAACTTACTGTTATACACATGGTAATCAACCTTTTAACGTATATCTTAAAACTTTTTATCCTGTTTATAACATAACAGGACTTTACGAATACATTGAAAAATGTAAAGTTCCTAACGACGGTTTAGTATTTTATCCTATTGAAGAACCTATAGGTTCAGGTACACAATTTTCTATGTTTAAATGGAAACCAGAAGGACACCATACTATAGATTTTTTAACAAAAGTGGGTAAAAATAAAAAAGAAAATACCCTTTATTGTTGGAATCGAGGGAAGAATAAAAAGTTTGCAGTCACTAAAAATATAACACTAAACGGCGAAACCATTCCTAATGGAACCGTAGTAGAATACAAATGTGAAATTATAGAGAAAGGATATAATTTTATTCCTATCAGGTTAAGAACCGATAAACCTAATGGGAATAATCTACTAACCGTAGAAAAAACTATACTTAATATTCGTGAAAATATTAAACGAGAAGAATTTGTTAAAATTTAAATATAATTGATTACTCATAATCAGTCGTATATAAATTTATTTACAATACATTTATGCTTTTTTGACCATTTCGAAGTATGGAGTCTTCATCATCAAAGAACCTGGATAAGGACCCATACCTAAAGAACTTTTGCTTGAACCGTAACCGCTTCTTCTCTTTCTTCTTCTTTTTACAGTTCTCTTTCTTCTTTTAACTGTCTTTTTTGCAGTCTTTCTTTTCTTTCTTCTTTTACCCAATTTACTCTTTCTAACGGTTTTCTTCTTTGCAGCTGCTTTCTTTTTCTTCATCATTCTCAATTTCTTAGCTAGCTGTTTCTTCAAAAGCTTTTCACTCTTTGGTACTCTTTTGCTTCCTCTCTTAACAGTCAATTTAATACCACATTTTTTGCATTTTTTTCTCAAAGCAAGTGGAACTTTCTTTGCTTTTTTTACACGTTTCTTGGTAACTTTTCTACCAATACTACTTTTCTTTTTGTAAGATCTTTTTTTCTTACCGAAACTGCTCTTCTTAGCAGATCTCTTCTTTACTCTTCTTCTTTTACCAAACAACAAACCCAATACTGTACTAACGTCACTCATTATAATTATACCCAACAAAATAATTTTTTAATAATTATTTTTTTTATTAAAATAATTCTCAATTGACGTCAGTTGTCTTTGGACAGTTCCTATACATAATTCCATTTTAGACGCAAGAGTAGCATCTTGAAAATATGTTTCTCTTAAATTTTCTAATCCTTTTTTAACTCCTTCTAATTCTTTATGAACTTCTTTTAGTAATTCACTATTTGTCATATGTACAGATTTTTCTTCGATATAATCATCGCCACTACCGTTCAAAGATTTTTGAATAATCAAAGTTAAAGTAGCAATTAGATTATTTATCATATCAAACGTCAATTTTCTATCGTCTCCCCTATAGGTTCTTCTTAACGATTGTCCCCAATTATTACTATCTATCTCTATATTTTTTTCTTTTGTATTTATTTTATCACCAGGTCCTATTTGTGATAATACTTTAAGATTAATTAACAAGTTTTGTACTTGATTCATTTAATTAATCTTAATATATTAAAAAACTAAATAATACTTATTTAAAATAATTTTTAACCGTATTAACCTTAAATTTACCTGAAACCTTCTTGAAATTTTGAATGTATCTATTTACAAACTTTTCAGACATATTTTTTTCTTCCAACAAAAATGTTTTTAAATTTTCTTCTTCTAAATTTTCGATTTTATAAGAAATATCTGGTAAGTTTACTTGTTGTTTAAAAAGTTCTCTCGCTTTTTCATATTTAAAATCTTCAGGTATTTTGTATTTATCAACATTTTGTATTATTCCATCAATTGTTCGATATTTCTTAATAAGATTATAAGAAGTCATCATACCAACCCTAGGGATCGTACAAGTATAATCACAACCACATAAAATACAAAGGTCTACGAATTCGTCTTGATTCATTTCTAAATTATCCAGAATATCGTTCAATGAAATTTCAGTATAATAATCTTTTTTATTAGAAGCTCTTAAGAACTTTGTACATCCAAAAGTAAGTACGTCCATATCTTCAGAATAAACATAATCAGCTATTCCTTTTTTTTGTAATTCTACACAACCAGCTTCTCCTTCACCTTCAGCTACGAAATTAGGTAGCCCTAGTAATTTTAACAAATAAAAAACTTCTTTTCTATGAGTTTGTGAAACTCGGACAACTTGTTTTTCTAATTTTGAAAGACTAACTTTAAGTTTTCCTAAACCATCATCTTCACTGTCACTATCAGTTGTATATTCTCTTATTTGAATTTTTAAATCTTCTATTTTATTGTTTAATTTTGTTCGTTGATCTGTTCTTTTTGAAAGAACTTCACTTTTTTCTTCTGGAGGTTCTCCATCATGAACAAAAATAGGAATAACACCATTACTTAAAAAAGACATACATTTACCTAAAATACCATAAATATGAGATAATTGGTCGTTACCTGAACCATAACGATATTTGTAAAGAAGTATACTAGTGTCTATAGCAATAGATTTTCCTTTGTATTTTGAAAGATGCTTTTCAACTACATTATAAGCATTCTTTTTTTTTAAAAGCTGTGTGAGTCCTTTTATACCCATTGTATAAATTACGTATTCTTTTTTTTAAATGATATTATAATACTCTTGCACTAGGGTCTTCTGCGTCAGACCAATTAGGCATCCAATAATGACTAACTAAATCTCCACAACCGGGATAATGATTATCAAATATCATTCTGTAATATAAAGCTTCCTTAGTTCTAGGGACATTTTTACTATATTTAGTAACATGCCTTAGATAAAATTCATCTGACAATAAATTATTGAAATGTTCCTGGAGAATAGTATGCCAAGATAAATTTTCTACACTTACTCCATCACTAAAAGCTTCCTTTTTTCTCCATAAAACTTCTTTTGGAAGTAAGTTACTACTATCAAAAGCTTTTCTAAGTAGCCATTTTTCCATTCGACCCATATTAGACATCTTTAATTCAGGATTAATTTTCATTACATATTCTACCAGTGTTTTATCAAGAAATGGAGTTCTAGCTTCTAACCCATTACCTGATATACACCTATCACTTCTAAGGACATCATACATATAGATTTGCCTTAACAATTTACAATTTTCGTTAAAAAAAGACCTCGCGTTAGGAGCTTTTTCGAAATATTTGTAGCTTCCAAAAATTTCTTCACTACCATCTCCATTAAGAATAACTTTACAATTTGTATTAGCCCTGGCATATTTACACACAAGATAGTTACCAACTGATGCTCTCACTGTTGTTATATCATAACTTTCTATTACACGAATAACTTTATCAATTGCTTTAATAAATTCTTTATAAGGTACACTAAATTTGTAATGCTTTGTCCCTAAATATTCAGCTACTTTGTCAGCATACTCCAAATCGGAAGAACCTTCTGTAAATCCTATTGAAAATGTCATAAGACTTCCCCTTGGAAGATAAGTATTAGCTATTGCAGCTACCAAACTTGAATCTAATCCTCCACTTACCAGACAACCTATTGGTCTATCTGCTTGCATTCTTTTTCTCACTGCTTCAGTAAGTAAATATTTTAAATTTATTAAAATTTCATACACGTTATCGTAACAACAATCTCTATACATATAATTTCTTTTGTGATATTGTACAGTCTTTAGTTTATTGTCTTTATAATGCATATAACATCCAGGGGGGAAATGATAAATATTCATATAAGAATCTAAATCAATTAAAGATTTAACTTCACTTCCAAATACATAAAAATCAAGCATTCCAAATCCCCAATATAAAGGTCTTACGCCATAAGGATCCCTAGCCATAAATGTTTGTTTTGTGTTTCTATCATATAGAACAAAAGAAAATACTCCATCTAATTGATAAAGAGTTTCTTCTATACCAAAACGATTATACATCCAAAGTATTACTTCACAATCACAACTACTATCCATGTTAAATTTATAAGTATGAGCTAATTCCTTCCAATTATAAATTTCACCATTACATACTAACCAAACATTATTAAGTTCCATAGGCTGTTGACCATTTGAACTTGTATCCATTATCGCTAATCTGGTAAATCCTAAATTAATATTTCCTACATTATTTATTTTTGTCGTGTCTGGACCTCTCTTCTCTAACATAAAGAGACCTTTCTTGAAGTTTACTATACTATTCCTCTTACCATTTTTATCAATCATAGCAAGTATACCACACATATTATTATTTGTAATCAATTATTTTTATAACTATTTATTATATTTCTTACTAGTAATGAAAAGAAATATGAGTATGTCAATGTATTTCAATGACAAAAAAAATATTTCTGACATTTCTATCCCTAAAACAATCCCTGTCATGTGGATCCCTAGTGAAAATGTTACAAAATGTTATAATTGCGGAATTAATTTTTCAATGTTAAACCGTAAACATCATTGTAGAATGTGTGGAAGAGTTTTTTGTAATGAATGTTCTTCAGGTAGAAGTAAAATACCTTCACTTATAAATAATAGTCTTTCTCCTCAGAATAAATCTTATTTTAATTGGGAAAATGAAGAAAAAAGATTATGTAAACAATGTTTCAGAAAAGTGAATTTCATAAATAAATCAAAATTGTATATTCATATTTTTTCAAATTTACCATTTACTATTACAAACATTTATAAACTCAGATTAGTTTGTAAAGAATGGTGTAAATCAATTAATACAGTTATGTCTAGTTATAAAAATATTCAATATAAATTACCTTGTCAAAAAATTCAAAATCTTGAAAAAAAATTTATAACTAATCATAAAAATGAATTTTCAGGTCATTTTCACCTTTTTCAAAAGTTATTAATGTGTAGTGAAAATTGTAATATAAAAAATTTAATAGATTCTTACAATTATGAACAAAATTTTTCTTGTAATAATTTGCTTTGTAAAAGACAATGTGAACCTGTTCCTAAAATTGAAGAATTACTAGAAATGCTTTATAGAAGTCCCACTAAAGATAATCCTTACTGTAGAAATTGGGTAATAAAACAATTACAATTAGTCAGTAAAGAAATCATTATACTTCTTCTACCATGGTTTGTAGAACTTTCTAAAAGATATAATGAAATAGCTTACAATTTTCTTTTTCCATTATCCAAAAAAAACCAAACATTTGCTTTTGCATACTATTTTGAAATTAGATGTCAAATGAATAATAAACAAACAGAAATAGACCTTTATAACATTTTTTCTAATTATATTAAGATGATAGATCCTCATATTAAAAAAGAAATAGCTAAAACCAATAATTTTATCCAACTAGTGCAAATAGCTACTAGTGAAGATTACACTACAAAACAATGGGAACATTCTTTTAATAATTTTTTTAAAATTAACGAACACATCAGACTTCCTTGGAATTATAATTACATTTGTACAGGTATAGTTACAGAGTGTATAACTCGTTTTAGCTCTTACACTAGGCCATGGAAAGTACCTATAATTGTAGAAGAAGAAGGTTCTATACACGGCATAGAAAAAGTTGTTAACATTCTTATTAAAAGTGAAGATGTAAGAAAAGATAGACTTACTATGATTGTTTCTTGTTTTATTAATTTTATATGTAATGATTTGGTAGATATTGTGACGTACAATGTTTTTCCTATTAATCATAAAACTGGATGGATAGAAATGGTAGAACAATCTTCCACTCTTTATGAAGTTAAAAATAAATACGATTCTACCTTACAAAATTATATACTAGACTTCAACCCTCATAATACTGTTGGAAATATTAGAGAAACATTTATTACTACATGCGTTTCAAGTTGTGTTCTCTGTTACGTCTTAGGTGTAGGAGATAGACATCTTGAAAATATTCTTATTAATAAAGAAGGAGAACTTATACACATTGATTTCACATATATTTTAGGAGAAGACCCACAACATTCTAATGTAGAAATGAAAATAACTCAAGATATGTTAGATATGCTTGGAGGAAAAATGTCTCAAAATTTTACAGATTTTAAAAATAGATGTAAGAAATCTTTTTCAATCATTAGAAGAAGAAGTTCTCTTTGGTACATCATTCTTTCTTATCTTGCTTTTATCACCCCAGAAATACCAGTATTTAGTCAAAATTTTAATCTTATCAAACATCATGTCCTTGAAAGATTAGTTCCTGGAGAAAACGATAGAGAAGCATCTATGCAAATTATTAATATAGTTGATCGTTCATCAAATGCATTACACATATCAGATTGGACTCATGATTGGAGGGTTAGATTGAATAATTTAAAGGACAGCATTTTTAATTTCGAACTAACTTAAAAATAAATATATGCATTATATTATAAATGAGGATCATTAACAGAAAAGGAGATTCTGAAGATATCGTTCTTGATAAAATCACTTCGAGAATCAAAAAATTATGCTACAATTTAGACTCAAGTGTTATAGATCCTATTATTATTTCTACAAAAGTATGTAGTATGATTAGAGATGGTATCACTACCATTGAACTAGACGAACTTACTGCCAATATTTGTATGAATTTATCTCTCGAACATCCTGATTGGGGAACTTTAGGGTCAAGGATTGCCATCAATAATCATCAAAAAAATGTACGACAAAGTTTTTCAGAAGCAGTGAATAATCTTTACAATCATCGTGACGTACACGACAATCATTCACCTTTAGTGTCAAAAGAAGTGTGGGAGTTTTCTCAAAATCCTGAGAATAAAGATTGGATTGAAAAAACCTTAAAGCCTAAAAGAGACTACCTTATCGATTATTTTGGATTTAAAACTTTGGAACGCTCATATCTCCTAAGAACTGACGGAAAAATACAAGAAACTCCACAATACATGTGGATGAGAGTATCCCTAGGGATTCATGGATGCGATAAAGATTGTTCTAAAGATACATACAATCTTATGTCTCAAAAATACTTTACTCATGCTACTCCTACTCTTTTTCATTCAGGAACACCTCGTCCTCAAATGAGTAGTTGTTTTTTGATGGGTACTGATGATTCAGTAGAAGGTATTTACAAGACCATAAGCGATACTGCTATGATTTCTAAATGGGCTGGAGGAATTGGTCTACACATTGGTAACATTCGTTGCAGAAATAGTTTCATCAGAAAAACAGGAGGTTACAGTGACGGTATCCTTCCTATGCTTAAGGTATATAATCATACTGCTCGTTATATTAATCAATCTGGTAAAAGAAATGGTAGTTTTGCAATGTACTTACCTGACTGGCACGGTGATATTTTTGAATTTTTGGATGCTAAAAAGAATCACGGTGGCGAAGAAGAAAGAGCAAGAGACCTTTTTTATGCTCTTTGGGTTTCTGATCTTTTCATGAAAAGAGTTGAATCTAATGGAATGTGGTCTCTCATGTGTCCTGATCGTTGCAGAAATTTAAACGATGTTTATGGAGACGAATTTGAAAAATTGTATACTGAATACGAATCAAAAGGTATGTATATGAAACAGATAAAAGCACAAGACTTGTGGTCACATATACTTGGAACTCAAATTGAAACTGGAACTCCTTATATGCTTTATAAAGACCCATGCAACAAAAAGTCAAATCAAAAAAATTTAGGAACCATAAAGAGTAGTAATCTTTGTTGTGAAATAATTGAATACAGTGACAATAAAGAATACGCAGTTTGTAACCTAGCAAGTATAGCTTTACCTATGTATTTGAAACATCCTTCTTTAAAAGGTAGCGTCAAGGTTTATTCTAAAAAGAATTGTAATTATTGTCTACTGACAAAAGCTTTCTTTAAAGAAAGAAATATTGACTATGAAGAGATATCGGTAGATGACAACCATCTTCGTCAATTGTTCTTTAAGGACATCCTTGAAAAAGAAGGAAAAGAAATTAATACTGTACCCCAGATTTTCATTGACAACAAAAGAATTGGTGGATACAGTGAATTAAAAGACCACTATCTTCCTGTATTCGACCATAAAAAATTAAGAAATGTTGTACACACTATTGTTAAGAATCTTAACAAGATTATTGACATTAATTTCTACCCTGTACCTGAAACTAAGAGAAGTAACATGCGTCATAGACCTATCGGTATTGGTGTACAAGGTTTAGCTGACTTGTTCGCAGAACTACACTATGATTTCGAAGGAGAAAAGGCAAGAAAACTCAATCGAGAAGTGTTCGAAACAATTTACTACTCTTCCTTAGAAATGAGTAATGAGTTGGCTAAAGAACAAGGACCTTATGAAACATTCAAAGGTAGTCCAGCAAGTGAAGGTATTCTTCAATTTGATTTGTGGAAAGGAGAAACTACATTCAGAAATAATGGATGGGATTGGAAAGGACTAAAGGAGTCCATAAAAAAACATGGAATTCGTAACAGTCTTTTAGTAGCTCCTATGCCTACTGCGTCTACTTCTCAAATCTTAGGATGTAATGAATGTTTCGAACCCTTTACTAGTAACGCTTACACTAGGAGAACCCTAGCTGGTGAATTTACAGTTGTCAATCACCGTTTATTGAAAAAATTAGTCAATATGGGTCTGTGGTCAGAAGTTACTAAGTATCGTTTGATTAAGGAAAGAGGTTCTGTTCAAAATATGAAGAATCTACCTGAAGAAATAAGAAAAGTATTCAAAACTTCTTGGGATATAAAACAGAAAACTATCATAGAAATGGCTGCTGATAGAGGACGCTTCATTTGTCAAAGTCAAAGTCTGAACATTCACTTGAAAAATCCTACTCCTCAGTTATTGACAAAAGTTCATTTCTACGGTTGGAAAAAAGGTCTCAAGACAGGGAGTTACTACATTCGTGCAAAATCTGTTAAGAATGCTCAAAACTTTACTATTGACCATTCGATGGAACAAAAAATTAAAGCTGAAGAACAGGAAGAAGAAGAATGTTTAATGTGTGGAAGCTAATTTTTTTTAGAATAATTTTCTTGGATATTAGTAAATGGAAAGACAATTTAAAAAATATGTAAATGAAGACTCTAACCAAAAAGCTAGCGGTGTACAGATGAAAGCTGGCATGAAAACATTGTTAAGAGATGCGGCAGCTGCTGCTGGAAACAAAAATAAAAAATCTTATATTAAATTTATAGTACTAGTACTCTTAGCTCTCGGTGGAGGTTCTTTGTACTATCTCATGAAAAAACCTAGTGAAAAGAAAAAAAAGAAGAAAAAGAAAAAAAGGACATAAAAAATATTTTCTATATTTATACATGACCGAACCAGTTCTTAAAGAAGAAATTGACCGTTTCGTTGTTCTACCTGTTAACTCTGCTTACCAGGACCTGTGGGACATGTATAAATATCACCAAAAAATGTTTTGGGTTGCAGAGGAGATCGATTATCCAGCCGATAAAAACGATTGGGAAAGCCTTTCCGAAGATGAAAGATTCTTCATTAAGAGGATACTTGCATTCTTTGCAGGAAGTGACGGAATAGTTATAGAAAATCTCGTAACTAATTTCTGTAATGAAGTTAAAATTAGTGAGGCTAGGGCCTTCTACACTTTCCAAGCAGCCATGGAACAAATTCATAGTGAAACTTATGCTCTCCTTATCGATACATTCATAAAGGACAAACAAGAAAAAAGAGAACTTTTCAATGCTATTGAAAATTTTGAAAGTATTAAAAAAAAAGCTAATTGGGCTATGAAATGGATTAGTAGTGAACAACCTTTTGTTAACCGTCTAATAGCTTTTTCTGTCGTTGAAGGAATTTTCTTTTCGGGTGCTTTCTGTAGTATATTTTGGTTAAAGAGTAAAGGTAAAATGGTAAAAGCTTTAGGACATAGTAATGAACTTATCGCTAGAGATGAAGGATTACACACTCAGTTTGCTGTACTATTGTACAAAAAATTGAAGAATAAACCTACTCAAGAGACTGTGTACAATATTGTTAAAGAAGCTGTTACCATTGAAAAAGAGTTTATTTGTGATTCCATTCCATGTGACCTTATAGGTATGAATAAAGTTCTTATGAGTGAGTACATTGAATTTGTTGCTGACCGTTTAGTACAACAACTAGGGTTCGATAAAATTTATGACAGTAAATGTCCTTTTGACTTTATGGAACAAATAGGGTTGGATGGTAAAACCAATTTCTTTGAGAAAAGAGTTTCGGAGTATCAATTGTCTGGATTTGACAATGAAGAAATCGTGTACACTATTGAAGAAGATGATGATTTTTAATAAATAATTTTCTTGGTATACTATTAATGAGTAAACCTGGAAAAGTATTGAAAGGATTGTGCAAAAAATTAGGGGTGCGTTTAACTGTCAAACGTAACGGAAAGAGGGTGTACAAAAGCGTTAAAGTTTTAAAGGTCCAGTGTAAAAAGAAGAAAAAGAAGAAAGTTAAAAGAAAAGTAAAGAAGAAAGTTAAAAGAACAAGAAATTTTGGTAAGAAATCAACAAACAAAATTGTTGATATTAAAAATTTTGCAAAAAGAAATAAAATTCCAATAGGAGTTGCTGCATCTATTTTAGGTACAGTTGGGTTAGGTTATTATATAAAAAATAGAAAGAAAAATAAAAGTAGTAAACCTGAAGATGAAGTTGATTGTACTCAATTCGTAACAAAACGTAGATGCCCTGTAGGATGTGAATGGTATGAAGACGAATGTTTAAATCCTGCCACTAAAAAAAGGCTTACTGATAGTCTGGATGGGATACCAGTAGAATATCACAAACAAATTCTAAACAGGAGAGATTTGGGTCCGTATCAGCGAAAAGTAAAAAGAACAATATACACTATAGGGGAAGTTCATGGTAAGAATCACTCACATTATATATTGGACGAACTATTCAAATATCTTGAAAGTAAGAATAAAATTCCATATATATTTACAGAATATGGAATGATAAAACCTAAAACTGATGGGTTTTCTCTATCGAATTATAAAAAATATTTAACAAAAAAATTTGGTGGTTGGTTCTTAAAAAATCGTGTTATTCAAATTAATAAAGAATTACACAATACAGCAATAAAACTAGCCAATGCACAATTTATAGTAGCATATTGTCCTAAAAATGGTATAAAAATAGTAGTTTCTTTACCTGAAAAAAATCTTGAAAATAAAACGGTATCATTATTTAAAAAAATATTAGAAAATAGACCATTTGTTTCAGCTTTAGATGAGATGAATAAAATAGGATATGAATATATATTTGAAGATAGTGTAAAAAAAATTGGGGATAAAGTAGAAGTTAAGCTGACAAATG
>Ga0310343_10000535_pt1 | contig 18378 bp, 11 predicted proteins | sample HC15DNA2025_MG_FD_203519 | JGI IMG/M metagenome (GOLD analysis project Ga0310343, IMG submission 203519) | Marine microbial communities from station ALOHA, North Pacific Subtropical Gyre - HC15-DNA-20-25_MG | ecosystem: Environmental > Aquatic > Marine > Oceanic | place: Pacific Ocean: North... | reverse complement strand
ACTTGCACCCATCACAGGGCTTTCTCTTTCGCGGACGCACCGGTCAGGCACTGGTGGATTCAGGAGAGTGGACCTGGTTTGATACCCCCTCTCTGCACGCTGAGGACGCATACTCTCTACCACCCGGTGGCCTTGTGGTTCTTGAATGGAATGGTGCCCGATCGGATTGGGGCCCAAACACACAAGTGGCCCTGGATGCGACGCTTCTTTCGGGTGAGAAGATCCACATAGGTGATCCAGCCCTCACTCCCTCGCCGGTGAGCTTTCGCGCTATCACCTTTCTCGGACATGGGGAAGATCCTCGACCGCATGAAATGGCCCTCCATTTGCAAAACGATTCCGATCAGACTTACACACTCTCTGGTTTGCGGCTGTGGACACCCTCCGAGAATGCCTCCTCTCACATCTTTGAGCCAACTCTTCGAGTGGGATTGGATCCGTTGTCTTCCACCGATCGAATCCTTGCTCCCGGGCAGATTTGGAGTCAGAAGCTCGAAATGGGCTCTCTCGAGCTGGGCTATGCCATTGTTGAAGCTCAGTTTTCCTCTCAGGGAGAAGATGAGGTTGATTCCATCATGGCCAAGATACGAGTGCGTCGAGAAATGTTCGACATCAGCGGTGGCTGGGTTTCCTCCGAACTCGATGGCAAGAGCACGCTGACTTACGAACCCTTCTTGCAAACACTCAGGGGTATGCATCTCAATACGGCCCATATTGGAGAGATTCGTGGCTATACCGATCACCCAGAGCTCTACGCCCGATACCCACTCAAGCGTTTTCACAAGCTGGAAGATACCCAGCGGTATGGCGCATGGGACAAACTCAAGGAAGTGCATGCGGTTGAATTTTTGGGTGAACCTCAATACGGCGGCGGAAGGCCCGTGCCTCCGATGGAGGTCCACCGCGCATTGCTTCCCTATCGCAACAGCCGGCTTGCAACCACCGTGACGCACAGTGAAGAGCGCATTTGGCGCTTTTATGCGGGCCTTTCGGATTTTCCTCACTACGATGCCTATCGGGTTGTGGCCCCTGCTGCCGATTCCTGGTCGGCCTATGACCGCTGGGAAGGAGAGCGGATTCGCTGGGGAGCCCCCTTGGAAACGATCGGTACGATGACCCGTTCTCTCAGGGATCTTTACCGCCCTGTCTCCATTGGATATTGGTCTCAGGGAGCGCACAATGACTGGTCTTCCAGAAGACGCCCCCGCAGCTCGCCGACTCCCGATGAATTGAGGATGCAAGCCTGGCAGGCGATGGCCAATCGCATCACTTCCCTCTACTGGTTCAACCTTTCACTGGAGTCCCTGCTGGCCTTTCCCGACCTGATGAAGCCGATTGCCGAAGTGAACCGAATGGCTCTCATTTTGTCCCCCTGGATGCTGGAGGGAGTTGATAGTTACCATCGCAGAGTGTCCGAGGTGGATCAACCGCAGTGGGACTTCAATGCGATCCAAACCCACGACACCCTTCTCCTCTTTGTCATCAACCTGGCGTATACGGTCGATCCGGTCCATCAGGTGTTTCAATTCACCGATCGTCGTGAAACATTTGTCTTTCCTCACCTGGGCGCCACGAAACCCGATTGGCAAATGTGGCGACTCACGCGGGAGGGCATGGAAAAGTGTCAACCTCAGTGGCAGGAAAAAACCATCCGCTGGGAAGACCAGGTCCGTGTTGAAGGAGTGTATGTGCTCTCTGCTGATCCGAAACTGGCATCCATCCTCCAGGATCGGAGAAATGCCCTTGAATCAGTCGAACAGGCGATGGGTTTCGATCTTCAGGAGCCCGATGCGGCCTACCAGCATCTGAGTCGATGGCTCAAGACTCGGGTTCCTTGAATGTTTTTATCTCCAGGTGACTTTGAGTTAAGATGTTGAAAAACAACATCTTAAATTGTTTTGCGTGTTGCCTTCCTCTACGCTGGAATCACTTTATTGCAAAAAGTTCTAAGATTCTCCCCCCATCTGCGTCCTGATTAGAGTGACCTGTAAGGCAATGAATCGCCGCACAAGGTCGGATGTCGGTGAGAAGGCTTCATGACGATCGTGCCAACTTCAGAAACATCGCACGGAGGGACAGATCCAATCCGGTGTTCCATCGAGGCTCTTTTTGAGGCCTTGGAAACGCCGCTGCTGGGCTACGCCTTTCGTTGGGCGCTCTCTGGGTCGGGCTTTTGATGACAAGTGCCCTGACTCGATACGGACGCTAGGAGAAACGCAACCTCTGGTAGAGTGCGCTTAAGGCAGCCAGGGTGCCAAGGTGGGGCTTACCTGTTCAAGCACTTCTGACTGCGGTGCCAGGTTATGCCATTCGTGTGGATCGGCTATATGGTCGTAAAGCTCCTCAGACTGATCCGCATAGCGTGTGTACCGCCAACGTTTGCTGCGAATGGAGTGGTTTCCTTTACCGAAGGTCGTGATGGCGGGATAAGGCCACGGTCTTTGTGGGCTTTGGACCAGTGGCATGAGGGAGCGACCTTCCAGATGGGGAGGGTGCTTCAACTGGCAGAAGTCCAATAGCGTGGGGTAAAGGCTGAGGAGTTCGACCGGAGCCGAACAGGTGCTGTTGCGCACGGATGATTCGGGTAACGATTTGGGGGGTACGATGATCAGCGGAACCCGGGTGGCTCGCTCCCACAGAGCTTGCTTGGCCCAACGCTCCTTTTCTCCCAGAAAGAATCCATGATCTGAAAGAAGCACCACCCAGGTGTGATCGGCCATCGGCCCATCATCCAAAGATTTTATCAAGCGTCCCACACATGCATCCACAAAACTCACCGAAGCCAGATACGCCTGCACGGCCTCTTTCCAGCGATTCTTCTTCAGGAACCACGCGTGTGCAGGAGGCAGTGGGTTGTGGGCGAGTGAACGGCCGCCTTGAGGGATGTCCTCCATGTCGTCTTCAAGAACCGTCGGAAGCAAGACATCTTTCAGGGGATACAGATCAAGAAAGCGTTTCGGGGCAAAGAGAGGTACATGGGGGCGATAAAGCCCGACGGTCAGGAACAAGGGCGCTTCATGGTCCTTCTGCAACTGCTCCGCAGCCCATTGGCTGTTGATGACATCGTGGTATTGAGATTCCTCTGGGGGAAAGGTTCCCCAGTCCCAGAGCTTGCTGCGAGAGGCTTCCGGGGTAGTGGAAAGCCTTTGGTCCGGCAGTGGGCCTTGACCTCCGGAGGGACCGTAACGGGTGAAGCGCTTTTGTCCTCTCGAGGCATGGAACACTTTGCCACACCCCATGGTGAGGTAGCCTTGATGCGTGAACCACTCTGGCAAGGAGGGTATTTCCGACAAGATCGTTGCTTTTTGCAAAGAATCATCATTGTCATAGACTGAAGTCGTGGAAGGTCGTAGCCCCATCATCATGCTCACGCGTGATGGGTTGCATACGGGTGCCTGACAGTGAGCATTCTTGAAGAGAACGCCCCTTTGAGCCAATGCGTCGATGTTGGGTGTTCTGGCTTGAGGGTGTCCACCCATACATCCCACCCAATCGTTCAGGTCATCCAGTAGGATCAGCACCACGTTGGGACGATCTGCCTGCGGCACTGCCCAGAGTCGTGAAAACAGGCCCACCGATAGGGCCATTATGTGGAACCATCGCATGAATGTCTTTCCGTTGAATGATCCATCCAGTCCACTGGGAGGGTTGTCAGCCTCGATCCCATCATCGTGCCGGTCTACGATCTAGCGATAGGGTTGGTTGAGTCGCACCTTGTGGCTGCGATGACGTTTTCTGAGTTTGATGTTGATGAGCTCCACAACCAGTGAAAATGCCATCGCCGTGTAGATGTATCCTTTCTGCACCTCGACGTGAAACCCTTCGAGTGTCAGTACGAAACCAATCATGATGAGAAAGCTCAAGGCGAGGATCTTCAAACTGGGATGTGCTTCAATGAACCGACTCACGGATTGAACAAACAGCAACATAATCATCATCGAGATGATGACTGCCGTCACCATGATGGGGATTTCCTTCACCATGCCAACGGCCGTAATGACTGAATCAAGGGAGAAAACCAAATCCAACAGTGCGATTTGAATCAATACACTGGTGAAGGTGACCTTGTTTTTTGAGTCTGTTTCTCCATCAGCTCCCTCGAGCTTTTCATAGATCTCATGGGTTGCCTTGGCGATGAGGAAAAGACCTCCCAACAGAAGGATAAGATCCCTGCCGCTAAAAGATTTCCCCAAGAGGGTTAATAGAGGTTGGGTAAGGCTGGCGATCCATGCGATCCCCATCAGGAGACACAATCTGCCGACAAGTGCCATTCCTAGCCCCAACTTCCTGGCGGTGGCTTGGTCTGCCTTGGGAAGCTTGGATGCCAGGATGGAGATGAATACGATATTATCAATGCCCAGAACGATCTCCAGCAAGGTGAGCGTCATGAGGCTGATCCAGCCTTCAGGCGTGGTGAGCCATTCCATTTTTTTACCCTAAGGGGTTTAGGCCCGTCATTCAATGCCATTCCAATGAGGAAGGGATGAAGGCTTTTAGAACAAATTGCCAATGGTCATGCCGATGACGCTCATGGGGCCTTGGTCTTCGATGCTTTCGGTGGCCTTATTGATTTTCTGCAGAGTGGTGGTTGCGTTGTTCAGTAAGGCGGGATCGTTGATGATCCTTCCCAGGCTTCCCTTTCCATCATTGAGTTTGACGAGTATTTCTCGAAGCTGAGTCATGGCTTGGGTCGTCTCATCGTAAAGGGTCGGATCTACCGAGAGCTTGCCCAAGGTGCCTTGACCCTCCTGCAGTCTGCCGACGATTTCCTTTGCCTGTTCCGCTGTCACTTGAATGTCGTTGCCTGCTTTTTCCAATTGCTCAACGGCTGCGAGAGCCGATTCATAGAGTGTCTGTTCCTGAACAAGCTTTCCAATGGTTCCCTCCCCAGAGGCGACTTTGCCAGATATCGATTCGAGATGAGAGAGCATGCCAGAAACCTTGTCCTTGTTCTGTTCGATCAGGTCTCCCAACGGTCGCAGGACGGCATTAAATGAATCACCCGAAAACGATGAAGTCAGGTTCTGGACGCCTTCGGCAACCGACTCCAGCTTGGACATCAGGCTGTTCAAATCAGGCTGCTCTACAGATGGGAGCATGGCGCCGCTTTCCGCGGTAAGCCCTTGCTTGCCGAAAGACAGGGAAACATAGTGCTGTCCCATGAGTCCTTCAAATTGAATGGCGGCCTCACTGTCGGTCCGAACCGATGCGTGATGCTTTTCATCGATGGCAAGGGTGACTCGTACCATGCCCTCATCCAAGGTCATCGAACCTACCTGACCAATGGTCATACCTGCCATTTTGACCGGATCTCCTTCTCTTAAATCCTTGATGTTGGCAAATCGTGCCTGGAATTCCATGGCATCAGCAAACGGAGAAAGGGATCCTGCGACTTCCAATAAAATAAAGGCGGCAAGGATACCGAAGATCACCAGTAGACCGATCTGAGCCTCGATCGATCCGGGACCTTTTCTGGGTGCGGTGCGGTTTGGTTTTGAGTCGGATGATGGTGTTGGTGCTCTCATGTTGTTTTTGATGTTAAAGATAATCTTTCTGGCTTCCGGCATGGAGAAATTGGCGGGTTTGAGGGTCACTCAATGACTTGATTTCTTCAGGTGTCTGTGGATCGGTGAGTCGTCCTTGGGCCATGAAGGTGATGGTATCTGCAATGCCAAAAGCCAGATCACGATCATGTGTGACAATGATCGATGTCGTGCCATGGTCTTTGTTGACGCGGCGTATTTCCTTCCCGATGGCGACCGCTGTGACCGGATCTAGCTCACTGGTCGGTTCGTCGTAGAAAATAATTCCCGGATCGATCGCCAGGGCGCGGGCAATGGCCACTCGCTTCTTCATGCCTCCGGAAAGATCCGACGGCATCTTGTGTTTGTCATGCGCTACATCCAGCCCTACTTGAGTGATCGCTTGATCCACCAAGGGTTCTACCTCTGCATCGTAAAGACGTTTGGTTTCCCTCAAATACAGTGCGATGTTCTCACCAACGTCCAGGGAATGAAGTAGTCCGCCCTGCTGAAAGACAATGGCCATCTCGATCTGATTCCATGTGATCGCCTCGCTGAGGGGAGACCCATTGTAGAGAATGGATCCTTCATCCGGCGTTTCAAGACCTACAAGGTGCCTGAGCAGGACGCTTTTGCCAGAGCCGCTGGCTCCCATGATGACACAGATGGATCCAGCTTCCACAGATAGGTGAACCTCACTCAGAACAGGCACGCCGCTAAAAGAACGTCCGAGTCCTGAAACTGCCAAATTCACGCCTTTGGAATGGGAGGGTGTCATTCGATCCAGACGAAAATACGGGTGATTGCGTAGTCAGAAATGAGGATGCAGACAATGGACTGAACCACCGATTGGGTCACGGACCTGCCGATGGACCTGGGACCTCCTTTGGTCTGCAGTCCGTGATGACAACTGACGATTCCAATGAGCATGGCGAAGAAAATGCTTTTGGTGATGCCCTGGGCCAGATCCTGCAAGGAAATGCCAGCCTTCAAATGCGAGAAATAGGCTTGTAGTGAGAGTCCGATTTCCTGATTCAGCCAACTGACCAAGCCACCTCCCATCCAGCCTACCAGGATGGAAAACAAGACGAGCAGGGGCAGCGCACAAAGAATGGCTGCAACTCTTGGGAGAACCAAGTAATGAATGGGGTTGATTTTCATGGTCCAGAGAGCATCGATTTCCTGATACACCTTCATGGATCCGAGTTCTGCAGTGATAGCCGAACCGATGCGTCCGGCCATTAATATGGCCATCATGACCGGAGCGAGTTCCTTGCACATGGACAGGCCTACCAGTTGCCCCACGACAAAAGAGAGACCACGTTCCACCAACACTGGGCCGGATTGGAGAGCCAGCACACCCCCAATAAAAAACGATAAGACACAGCTCATCAGTAAGGATGCATTGGCCATGTCATAAAAGCACTGGATGACCTTCCTCCGGTGGTGCCACATCTCAGGCCATGCCTGCAAGGTCTGTAGCCCAAGAGAAACTATTTCGCTGGTGTAACGAATCATGCCTCGAAGTATCCTTTCATCAAACAAGAGGGAGATGATAAAATCAAGGGGTGTTGCTCGAAGGCCCTATGGGACGGCCGAAGATGGACCAATGGCTCTTGGATGAGGATTCTTTGTGTTTGAACAATCCGAAGAGCAGAGAGGACTCATTTCCTTTCGGTGATCGATCCGAGCGCCAGACATTCCATAGGAAGGACCTGACATGCCGACCAGATACCTCGTCTTTTTGAGAACGCCAAATGGCCCAGAAGGGTGAGTAGTGGCGTTGAAGGGTCTCCTTGTCCCACAGGATGGCTTCCAAGGGAGCCAACCATTGGATGCTGGTGGTTTCATTTTTTCTCTCTTTGATGAAGAAAGGCCAAAGGCTCCAGCGCTCACGCAGGACCTCATTATTGGATCGCTGGGTTTCTTCCACGTGCTTGTAGAGATGAAAGAGTATTTGTTGACTGTTCTTGACCGACGCGGTGTTTCTTTTGTTTTGAAACCTCAGCAGGGGCCAAGCCACAAAGCCTTTTTGTTGATTGGGGCTGTTTTGGCTTCCAAACAGGGGCCAAATGCGTATGGCCCTTTTGTCGTCCCCGCGGGCCCAGGTGATGATGGGCCATGGGATTCCCCACTCGCGATAGTCCTTTTGATGATCCACTGTACGAGTCACTCCAACAGGCCAAGGGAGGGTCAGGGAAAACCTGTCGGGAGCTTTCTCCAGACTATAAAAAGGGATGAGAGCCGTGCGCGTCATGATACCGCCATGTTGCAGCTCCGATTGTTGTGTCTGAAACAAAGGCCAAGCCACGGACTTCTTGAGGTAACCTGGGACAAAGGTTTGGCTGCCATCCGCATTCGGCATGACATGAGACTTCCGCCTTTCCCAGCTACCGAAGGGAAGGAATTGCCACCCCTCCAACTGATGTCCTTTTCGCCAGTGAATGAGGGGCGTTAAAAAATTGTAGGTCGTGACATCCTTCTTTTCTGTCCGAACATACAATGGCCAAAGAAAAAAAGAGATTTCATCCCTGAGGAAATGCCGACGCATGTTCCCATAGACAGGCCATAAAGCTGTGCGATTGAGAGAAGGTTCCGCTCCTCGATCGCTGAAATAAAACGGAAAAAAAGCACTTCGAGTTCGGGGCCCTCCGGTTGCATGATCCCCACGGTCGATGGTGAAAAAGCTCATAAAATTGAGTCGTGATTCATCCCCAAATCGATCGTAGCGCAGCACCGGATAGAGAAAATCCCACTCGACTGAGTCGATGGGTTTGAAGCTTTGATAGGAAAACACCCCCGGCCACCCCCATCGCGTCCCTGCGTCGCTTGATTGGTGGTAGGTGAGTGGGCCAAACCAGTCCTGCCCTAATTTTGCATCCGCCAAAGGGTCGTCGTTCGAGAACATCGATTCATCCACCCTATCGCCCCACAAGGCGCTCGTGGGCTGAAAGACCATCAGCAGGCATTCCAGAATCAAGATCAAGTTGTTGCGTTGCATGAAAAAGCTCAAACCACGTGCATCCATCGTCTTCCATCCCATCTCCCCGGTCAAGTCCTCGGCACCGGGCGATGCGTCCTGTTTTGTTGGTATTCCCGATCGAATTGGGCTTGGAGAGACTTTTAGAGCAGATTATTCTCTCCACCATGAATTCATTGAAGGGCTTGCACCCTCGCCGATCCTTTTTGAAGCTTGGTTTGCTCGGGGGGCTTTCTTTGCCAATATCTCAAAGGGCTTCCTATGGGGCTGAGAGCCTGCCTGCGCAGGAGGTCTGTGCCTTCGTGAAATTCCTCCAGAATCTCTCTTTTGAAGACTTGGCTCGAACCATCCGAAAAATGGGCTTTGATGGCATAGAGGGAACGGTTCGCCCCGGAGGACTCATTACTCCTGAAAAAGTGGATGAAGACCTGCCCAGATTGATGGAAGCCCTTCGCCGCGAGAGCCTGGAAATGACCATCATGGCTTCGGGCATCAATCGTATCGATGACCCTGTCGCCGAGCATACCCTTCGGCTTGCGACAAAATGGGGTGTCAAGCGATACCGTATGAACTATTTCCGTTATGACATGGATAAACCCATGGCTCCTCAAAGAGCGTCCTTTAAGGCGATGGCCAAAGACCTGGCAGCCTTCAATCATGAGCTGGGAATTCAAGCCTTGTATCAAAATCATGCAGGGGCCCGATATCTGGGGGCAACCATGTGGGATTTGGTGAACCTTCTTGAAGGCATACCACAAGAGGACATATCCATCGGATTTGATGTGCGCCATGCTAAAGTGGAAGCAGGGTTGAGCTGGCCGGTTTATTGGGAGATTGCCCGTCCCCATCTCGGGGCACTTTACGTAAAGGATTTTGTTTGGGATCAGGGAAAAGTGATCAACGTGCCATTGGGGCAAGGGTGGGTTGGTGAAGCGTTCTTTCATGAAGGTCGATTGAAGCACTTTCAAGGCCCCATCACCCTTCATGTGGAATATCTGCAGCAGGCCGGATCGGAAGCCAATGCTCAAGCTCTCAACAAGGATCTTGCTACACTGCGTCAATGGGTGAAAAGCATATGAGTTGGACCTCATCGACTTTGGACCGCGGGCGGCCTCAAAACAGAAAGTCCTCTTATGGGACGCTTGTGTGGCTTTGGATTCTGAGCCTTTGCAGTGGGCTTTCATGCGTCCTATGCCTTCATCAAACGCGTCTGTGGTTCGGCTACACTCCCCAAAGCCAGGTTGGAATGGCCACGGTCTGGGTATTTGCTGTGGGGTTGGGCTGGATGCTCGGGGGCAGGTTTGGATCGCGAAAGGGTTGGAATAGCCTCTCGATCATGGGTTGGTGCTGTGTTTCGTTGGGAGCCCTGCTGGGATTGGCTCCGCAGGCCATGGTTCAATGGGGTCAGGACATACGAACTTCGTCGATGCCACTCGCCATCATGATGACTTGGGTTGCTCTATTGTCGACCATGATGGGTTGGGTTCTCTCTCTGTTTACATCGGGAAATGGACAGCAGGCGAATCGAAGATCGGCCATCGCGCTTTGGTTCATGTCTTTGGCCTACGCTTTGGGACAATGTTTTCTCTTACCCACCTACGGTCTCGAGTCACTGGTGCTTTGGGTTTCTGCTTCATGGCTTTTACTGGGGGCTTCCGGTTTGGTGATGAAGGTCAGATGGGGAACAGCCAATTTGTCAGAGGAGATTTCTGAGAGCTTACCCGCGGATCAAGGGGAATGGGGGGTAAGACTTCCTCGTCCCGTCATGACATGGTCGCTGGCACTCATGATGGGGGTGACTCTTGGGGGTCTCATGAAGGTGCTGCAATGGACTCTTGGCAACATGCATTTGTGGCATTCGGTGTTCCTGGTGCTTGGACTTGGCGCTTTGGTGGTCGGTTTTATAGGATCCACTCGTGCGAAACGTATTCCGGCAGAGCCCGGGGCATGGCTTTATCTCATAACAGGGGTCTTCAGCTTGATTGCGTGTTGTTTCTACGAGGACCTCCCGTTCTGGCTGGGGTGGGTCCAAGGCCAATTCGCCGATGTGTCAGAGGCGTGGGTTCTCTTTGCTTCAGCGGTGGTGATTTTAGGGGGATGCCTCATGGTTCCTCCTCTTTTGTGCATGGGCTATCTGGCGGGTAGGCATGTCGCACTTCATCGGCCTGTGGTCGGAGTTCCTTATCCGATCCTTCTATCCATGATGGGGTTCGCTTGCTGGTTTCTCTTAATACAAACGGCAGGCTCGTGGATTCCCGCCTTTCGTGTGGTGGGTCTGCCTGCTGCCTTGTGCCTTGCTCTAGCCCTCTACCAAGGCTTTACGGGGACAGGTCTTCAAGGCCTTCGCAAGGTGGCCTCAGGTCTGGGAGGCGTTCTTTTACTTTCTTATGTTTCCTTTCAATGGTCGAGCAACTGGATGGCCGTCTTTAGCCAGACAGATCCACTGGCGACTGGTTTTTTCAAGACCAAACCTCACACGCTCCAATGGGCACGACAATCCACCCAGATTTATTATCGTGAGACTCCTGAAGGGACATTACAGATCCGTTCCTACGACTATCCGGAGCCGAACCAGCAACTGGAACTCATCGTCAATGGTCAGGTGATGGAACGAAGTTATGCCCAGCGGGTCCAACAGGCGGTCAATGCAGTGGTTCCTTGTGGCTTGCAAAGTGACGCAACGGATATTGCCATCCTCGGCATGCGTGCTGGACTGTTGGCAGGCTACGTTTCCGAGTTGCTTAAGGAAGCGTCGATTGTTGCTGTCGATCCTTGCGATGAACTGAAGGAGGTGGTGTCCCTTTTTGGACCATTCAATGGTGAAGTATTGGAACAAACCCGGTTTGAGTGGGTGAGCCAGCAACCGCATGTTTACATGAATGATCAGAAATCATTCAGGACATTTGATTTGATCATGAATCAACATGCCATGCCTTGGCTGGCTGACCAGGAAGACCTTTTCACCGTAGAGTTTTTTGAAGCTTGCCGATCCCGTCTGTCGGAGAATGGTCTCATGGTTCAGAATATCCAACTGACGCATCTCAACGATGCGTCCTTCCACTCCATATTGGGAACTTTCGGGCAAGTCTTTCCCTACTTTTCCATTTGGGATCTTGGCTTTGGTGAGTGTCTTCTGCTAGGCGCAGTCCATCAACATCTCAACGCTCTGAATCGTCTTGAGACCTTCTGCGAACAGGAATCGGTGCAAGCGATTCTTGAGCAACATGGCTTGTCTTCATGGCCAACCTTACTGTTGCTTGAAAGAGTGTCTTCGGAAAATGGTTATCATTTGATGGATGATGACACACTTCTACACACAGCCACCTTTCCCTCCTTGCGATGGATGGCACCGGGTGGTCGTAGTGCCAATGAGCCACCTGCCAGCCTGAGACTCTTTGATGAGCGCAAGCAGCTCAATGCGTCGACACTCTTGGCAGCCTACCTCAGGCAGAAAGATCTGAGTGTTGACCAATTGCGTGCGATGAGCCTTCTTCATCTGGATCACGAATTGCTGGACGCAAACCTGTTTCGCTCACTCCTGCAAAAATGGATTGCATACGAGCCAGAGAGTGAAGCCTTGCGCATGCTGCTGGCATCCACTGCAGAGGGTGAGCACGCGACTGCCAGGGATGTTGAAGGACTGATAGAATATATTGAGGGCCATCCTGGTAGAAATACCGAACTGCTTCAGCAAGCGACGGTGATGATGATGGAGTTATACCGGAATCAGCAAACCGTTGTCTATGACCCCTCAAAGCCTGAACTCGGGGCCTATATTGAACAGTTAATAACTGAAGACCCCAGCCGCCAGCGAACCTACCGAATGTGGTTGGCTGAATTGGCATGGGGACGCAATGATCTGGATACTTTTCGAACGTACGCAGAACAATCATTGAATCCTGACATGGAACTTTTCGGCCCAGTCGATGACAGTATCGATCCCTCTGCAAAGCTAAGGACCATGTGTTATCTTGCTGAGGATGCCTGGAGGGACGGGGACCTTGAGGGAGCGAGAGAAATATGTGCGGCGGTGATCCAAGGGGACCTGCTTGAACTTTCAGATGCTTATCCGTCCCTCAGGAAATTGGTTCGTCGGGTGCTATTCGCATTGCAGGAAGCCCAATCAGAATCGTTGTTGGAAACCCTTGAACCATGATGGTCGACTCGATTGAGTGGTTTGTGGGTGGTAGGATGCCTGAAAGAATCAAGTGCTTGTAAACGTATTAAAATCCCTCTTTCAGCTTTTACCATAGTGCGTAAAAAGAACTTATCATATAGATAGACTTCATAGGTATTGGCTCCTTAGCTGAAAGATTTATCAGGCCAATATCCTTTGCGAGTAAGATGGCGCTTCTATATTGGGATTTTTTGCAGCCAACAGGATTTTGAGTAAAAGCAACTATTTCACACCCATTATATATTTCTATCTATTTATTTAATCGAATAATGCGATATTTACCAAATTCTAAATAAAGCCACTTTTTAATAAAAGAAAGTTGCATTTTAATTTTATGAAATAATAATAATGTCGAATATGCAATCATCGCTCAGTGGCGATCCGCATGTTCCATATGTTATGCAAGATGCCATCAACCAATACTTAGAAGTCAGAAACAAATTGTTGGACACCAGGGAGGAACTCCTTGAAAAGCTCCGTGAAATAGACCGTCTCCTCGGTAGTTCAGGTGATATCGAGGCGGTTCAGGCCGTTTCGTCCAAAAAATCAGCAAAAAAACCGGGCAGAAAACCAGGCAGGAAAGCTTCCACCAAAACGGGTAGAAAAACCTCATCCAAAGCTTCCAAAAAAGCTTCAAGCTCTGCCGCCAAAGGAGCTCGCAAACAAAATGCGATGAGTTTGAAGGAAGTTATTTCGAAGGCCTTAACGGTAGGGGCTCTCGATCGTAAGGCCATTCTAGAAGCTGTCAAAAACCTGGGTTATAAATTCTCTACCAATAACCCTCTGAACTCCCTGACCGTCTCCCTATACACGCACAAGGGCATTCATAAAAACGGCAAACTGTATTCCTTGAAGTCGGGGGCTGACAAAGCAGCGCCTAAGAAAGCAGCGTCCAAGAAAGCAGCGTCCAAGAAAGCAGCGTCCAAGAAAGCAGCCCCGAAGAAAGCAGCCCCGAAGAAAGCAGTGCCAAAGAAAGCAGCATCTTAAGAGATATCTGTCATCCATAGGATCGGATGGATTCAGTAGGCATTTTCAAGATGCCAACCATTCATGCAAAGCGAGATTCCAAGGAATCTCGCTTTTTTTCAAGAGATTGCCGCGTTGACTACGCGCCCATTCGGTGTGTCCTATGGTTCGTGAAAGTTGGAGTGCCTGGTCTGGTGTTTGCAGGGTGGACCTTGTTGCTAAAGTGTTGATGGGCAATAAAGTACTTGATTTTATCAGGATGGGGGAACAGTGTTCTATCATACCCCTCAACGTAATCCGGTTCTCCTCTTGTGGGCACCTTGTTGGTTGCTTCATGATAGGGGAACGATAAGCAATCTTCGGGTGAAGTTTGCCGGAGATAGGGTTGAGGATCACCCACCATATCGTCATGAAACCTGTCAAATCATCCTTATCATTCCATTGGTATCCACCCGCATGGGTTTTGCTCATCACTCTCTTGTTAGGCGTGACCGAAATCCAAACGGCACTTCAATCTCAGGAGATCCTTTTTCAGGAAACATTCGAAACCGACGGCGATGGCAGTCGCTATAGGGTGGAAGGAGGTGCGGTTTATGAAATAGATCGCATCACTTCAGAACTAGGTCTTGCTGATCAGCAAGGACCCATCTATTGGTCGCGCAGCAGTGATGTTTCTTTCGTCGGTGTGCCGGCTCCGACTCCTGAAAAACGCGCCATCATGGCCTGGCACCATACGATTGTTGCGGATGATGTGAGCGAAGATTTTCTGAAACTATTCGACAACGTCGTGGATTGGATGACGGGAGGAAAAGCCAAGGCAACCATTTTATTTTCTCCGGCACCCAGCGGGGAAGGGGATTTTGTTTTGGTCGATCGACTGGAAGCCAACGGCCATACCGTCATCGATGACGATGAATCCAGCGATCTACCGGATCCTGCCTCGGTGGATGCCGTCATCAAAAGCAGCAGTGGCGGGAGCAACCCGAGTCGCTTCGCCATCTATGAGGTTCCATTGTTGAGTTACCGATCGACGGACCATGATGACATGCTCATTTCCAGCATCGGAACAACGGTTACCGCGGAATTAGGTCAAGTCAGCGTTCCAGAAACAGGTCACCCTATCGCAAAGGGCATTCGCTCTTCCGCTGAGTTCGTCGCCAATGCGCAATCTTTTGATTTGATTGGAGACATTATTCCCGGTGGTGCCACTGTTGTCGCAAGCTTCAGTCAGGTCACCCCCGCCAGTGTGGATGACCTTGAAGAGGCGCAAATGGTGATTGACGGAGACATTCCATCAAACAGGTCGACAGGGCAAATCTCAGAAGCCGATCTGGTTTCCTCAGGCAATCCCGCCAGTGGTGTTTTTGGGGGTGACTTTGCAGCGCCCGGAGATCCAAAGGGTGCACTGGTCACCGTGGCTACCGGTAAGGTCAAAGTTTCGACAGCAGGCATCGTATCGGTGGGTATGGGTGCCGATGATGGTGGGTATTTGCGCATTGATTTGGACGGCAATGGGATATCTGCCTCCGATCAGGTGGTCGCCCTGGATGGGACTGGGGCCTTTCGTTACGGGACAGCGGATGTTGATTTCCCCGCTGGTACCTTCGATTTTGAATGGCTGGCCTACAATGCGGGCGGCGCATTTGGGAGTGAATTGATCACTTCCTTTACCGCGGGTGGAGGAACCCCCTCAGCAGTCGACGATTGGGAATGGGAACCCATCAGCCCGATCAGTTCGACGGTCACTCTGGTTGGAAGTATTGCCGTTACCACCTATACCGTGACCGCGGCACCTGAGGAAAAAACAATCCCGTTTCTGGTGGCGATCGAGGCTCCTGAAGATGGGGGAAGTGTCTTTGGTGGGGGGCAATTTGGTGGTTATGAGGGAGACGTTTTTTTTGCGGGCTCTGCCTTGAACAAATTTGAGTCCGGGGTTTCCACCAAATCCATTACTTGGAATGCGCCGATCGATGTTTCAGGCAAAGAGAATCTCAAACTCACGGTTGCTTTGGCAGCGACTTTTCTTGATTTTGAAACCTCAGACTTCCTGAATTTCTACATTGATGACGGAAACAATCCTCTGATTTCCTTTTCGGCCCCTTCCGGAAACGATAAATTTTTCAATGATCAGGGAACCAATGGTGAAAATCCCACCCGACTGGATCTTAATTTCCAGGATGTGACATATGATCTTCCAGATGGCCTTTCCGAGATTCGCCTCAGAGTCGAATCAGTGACTACTTGGTGGAACGAAATCGTTGGTATGGATAACCTTAGGATTACTTCAGGAGCGTTTGAAATCATCGTTCCGGAGGTTCATATCAGACGAGAGGGCGAAAATATCGTGGTTGAATGGAAGGGAATGCTGCAGTCCGCCACGGACATTCGTGGTCCTTGGCAGGATTTTGCCGATGATAGCCAGAGTCCGATTATTCTTGGCCCCGGGGACCAATTGCCCTTACAGTTCGGGCGTTCCATTTTACCCTGACAGGGATTTCCTTGTCAGTTGATCCATTTCCTTGTCGTAAGACAGGATTTAGCGGGTCCCGGAAAGCATGAAACCGTGTGTGCTTCTTCGGGGCCCGTTTTATTGGGTAGGCAAGCTTTTGCCACACATACGCCTCTTACGGTGCCTCCCTACCTTGGAGAAAGGGTTTCATGGAGTCCAAAAAGACAGAGCGCGGTGCAGAACGCCGGAAACGTTGAAGCCTCCACAGGATCGTTCGAGACGGTGACGCCCAAGTCTTTGGAAGTTGCCTGAGGCATGGTTTGATAGGATGCGTAGCTCGCCAACAGGCCTTCGATTTCCTTCTGCGAAGGATTACGAAGCAGGATGTGGCGATAGAGGTAATGAATCTGACCTTCCGGTGCATGGGGATGTTGCCAATGACTTTGCTGGGCCAATGCCTTGGCAGCCTCCATCACCTCTGGAGCGTTGAACAACGCCAATGCCTGCAATGGAGTGTTGGTGGTTTCTTTTTTCAAAATACATGATTCTCTCTGTGATGCATCAAAGGTTGCCATCAATGGTGGATTGATGGTTCGTTTGAAGTAAGTGTAAATACTGCGGCGATAAAGGTCGGGCCCCGAAGATTGAGGATAGGTTTTGCGGCTCAGTTCACTCCAAAGATCCTTCGGTTGATAGGGATAGACGGGAGGCCCCCCATGTCGGGTGACGAGCATCGCTGAGGCCTGAAGCCACAAATCCCTGATGTGAAAAGCATGAAGCCGCACGCTGGGCCCTCGCCCCATCCATTGGTTCTCCGGATCCCGTTCCCTCTGGTGTGTGGATGATGCCGAAGATTGTTGATAAGTGGCGCTTTGAGCGATGAGGCGAAGCATGTGTTTGATGTCCCAGCCGCTTTCAATGAATTCCACCGCCAGCCAATCCAACAGTTCCGGATGGGAAGGGGGTTCCCCCTGGATACCGAAATCCTCGCTGGTGGAAACCAGACCTTTCCCGAACATTTGCTGCCAAAGTCGATTGACTTGAACCCGTGCCGTGAGTGGGTGATGAGGGGCGACAAGCCAATGGGCCAGATCGAGACGATCGATTCTCGAGTCCGTTTTGGAGGGATGAATGCTTTTGGGTAAAGAAGGTTCCACAAGGGCCAGGGGACGATCGTATTGGCCCCGCTCAAGAAGGTGGGTTGGGCGGGGGCTATCGCGCTCTTGCATAATCATCACTGTGGGAAGATCATCCACAAATGCCTGCAGGCGCGATTGAGCCTCCGCAAGGCCTTTGACAGCTTGATGCACCGGTCCATGGGACACGTTTTGAAGATACAACGCCCTTGCAACCTCTTTCTGCCGGGGAGAGCGTTGGGTGCTCTCCAAGCTTAGGATTGTCCCAAGGCTGCTGGGTTCGGATAGCCAGTGAATTTCCCGAGGCTTCAGGACTCGATCAAAGATGAGCAGTTCGTCCAGCATTCCGAAGAGGTGCTCAGCCATGGAACTGACTCCGATTCGAAAGGGCTGACTGGAAACGGCTCCGGGATTGGAGTCGTTATTTTGAGTTATGCGGCATGCAACAGGCTCCCCATCGATGAAAAGACGTAAACCTCTTGCGCTCATGCTGGCATCGTGAGTGACCGTGAGGTGATACCAGCGCTTCTCGGTAAAGGGTTCAAGACTCTCAATACCCATACGCCCCGCGTAGCCTTGTGAGATGAACAAATACGCGAAGTGTCCGGCATCGTAAGTAAGTTGATACCCCTTGCCACCTACCCCATCCTCAATTCTGGAAAAAATGGCCCCATCTTGGATCGAGTCTGGATGAAACCATATGCTGATGGTGTAGGGCGTTTGATTGGTGAACCTGCCGATATCCCCCAACGACCCTTTCCACTGACCATCGAGGACCGCTCCCTGGCCACGAATACCTTTCCCCCATCTGGGAAGTGGCATCGGATCCTGATCCTCAATGGTTCGGGCATCCACACCCTGCAAGTGACCCTCAAAGGAACGCTGATGAATCAGCCCATCCTGCATCCAATTGAGTTGAGAGGCGTCCTGCTGATGCCATCGTGAAAAGGTGACCAGATCGCGCTCGATGGATGGATGCAGCGCATCGAGACGCTGTTGGGCTTCTTCCCGTGCTTTGTGCAGCGTTCTCAGGGTCTCTTGTTGATGCCAGTTGGGAGCCTTGATGTAGGGTTCGGAATTCCCATCACGGATCGCCCTTCCACTCTCGGTAATATTATGGAAGATGGCAAAGAGCCCGTAATATTCTT
>Ga0310343_10000533_pt1 | contig 18383 bp, 23 predicted proteins | sample HC15DNA2025_MG_FD_203519 | JGI IMG/M metagenome (GOLD analysis project Ga0310343, IMG submission 203519) | Marine microbial communities from station ALOHA, North Pacific Subtropical Gyre - HC15-DNA-20-25_MG | ecosystem: Environmental > Aquatic > Marine > Oceanic | place: Pacific Ocean: North... | reverse complement strand
TAAAAACGATAAATAAAAACAAGTCGCAAGCACGTATGAGAGTTTTATCTTCACCTCAACAGTATTTGTTCAATTTGGAAACAACTAGTTCACAAGAAGCAAAAAGGTTATGGAGGCGAAAGATAAAGGAATCATGGGATTATGAATGTGCTTACTGTGGATCAGATAATCACATAACAATAGATCACATTGTTCCTCGTTCTAAAGGAGGAGCAGACTTTACAAAGAATGTAGTATGTTGCTGTCATTCTTGCAATCAAGATAAGTCACACACTCCGTGGGAAGAATGGTATTTCTCTCAGGAGTTTTTTAGTAATGAGAGATATGAAAAGATAAAAGAATGGATGGAACCAGACCCACCAACTAACTTATTTACTTATCGACCAAGACGGAATAATGCAACTTGAATAAATAAAACATAGACAGTATATACTGCCTTTTTTTGGTACATACCGAATGAGTTAAATGGCGACACCATATAGATTTAAACGCTCTGCCATAGCAGGGAAGAGACCCACTTTGGCAGATTTAGAGTTAGGAGAGATTGCTCTTAACACTTATGATGGAAAATTATATGCAGAAAGAGAGACTAATGGTGTTGGTATAGCTGATACGGTTGCATTACTTAATCCTTGGGAAGAGACATATGGTGGAGGTTCGATTGAATATGTCGGAACTGTAACTGCCACAACATATACTGGTAATCAAGTTATAGGAACACCTGCAGGTGGATTTAAGTCAGGAGCATTTACGATAAACAGTTCAGATCATACAAAGGATTCAATAAACGAATTAAATTTTATATTAGGAAAGTTAGTTCCTGATCCACCAGATACAATTGATGGTGTCGCTGTCGATTTAACAAATGATACAGAGCATTTTCTATGTGCTGGATTTACTCCTGTAAACAATACTGGTGGTGCTGCACCCGATCAAACAGGAACTACTTCATACGTTAGAAATACAACTAGTCAAGTTACGACTGACCCCTTAACAGAATTTGGACCAGGTGATGCTGGAACTGTCACAGGGTTTATAAATGCAGTTGGAGTTGGAACAACCACTCTATCAACAGGAAATAATGATGGAACCTATGATAAATTAGTTATTTCAAATAACGAGGACGCATCTAATTCAACTCGTAATCCAGGCATTACATCACAATTCTATCAGATATATGATGCGAAGTTATTAAATGCACCATCACCTGATGGATTTAACAAAGCATTCTTTACACAAGACTCAAGCACAACTCAATCAACCTTCTGGTATGAAGATCCAAGTTCAGTAGGTGTTCCTGATATGACATTTGGTGCTGTTTCTCCACCTTCATCACCAACATTATCATACTCATCATACGTTCCTCACTATACTGAGGCATCAGGAAATGCATTCAGTTATGTGATATCTGTCACCAATGCAACTGGTGATATGTACAATAGTAATAATAATGTACTACTCACTGCTGAAAATCAAACCACTGGATTTACCAGACCAGATGCATCTAAACTTTTTAATGAGACAACTGTTTCTGGTGTACAGGGAACTCATCCACCTCAAAGAAACTGGGGTGCATCAGGAACTCCTGCGATTGTAACTGCAACTCACGTTCCAAGAAACGTACACGCAACTATAACTTCTAATCATTTCCATAGATGGGATTGTACTACACCATACGGGAGTGATTTAAATGAAAGGGCAACAGTCAGTCAGGCAGTCAACATCATGGGAACGACTGCTGACTTTACGAACAACGTTGATGAAGATGCTATTGAGTGTACCGTTGGTAGTTTGACTGGTGGTTCTGCTACCAGAGTCAAGGCAGGAGCATCTGGTGATACACCAACTCCGACTTTTGTGACTTGGGATGGTAACGCTGCAGGAACTCCTGCGGTATATGAAGCAATTGTAAGAGGTGGAGATTTACGTCACGACCAGACAAATTATGCTTCTGGATATCTTCCAGCAGGTCCTAATTTATCTTCTGGTAGAAGTGGAACTCAATACTTCCAGTTCCAGTTCATACAATCTGCTATCTCACAGTTTAATATTTCTTACACTGGTTCACTCGCAGGATGTTTTGTTTGTATGCCTGATAATTCCACATGGACTAGTGGATTATCTAACACAAATGGTTGGGCAGATATGTTCCAAGCGTACATCGGTGCTGGTGTACCAAATAATGCAAATCCAGGTTGTGCATCTGGTGGTGTGATGGATACGAACGGTGGTACATTTACTTGTGTATTCGGATCAGAATCATCTTCTAATGATACTAATAATCGAGTTTTAATTAGATTTAAATTAACTGATGGAAATTCTATTAGTGATATATCATTGTCAGATACATAATATTAGGAGAGTAAATTAAGTGTCAGCAACTACCGAACAAAAAGTCGATTTTCTATTAAAGAAAGTTGGTTTTACCTTATCAAAAACAGGATCTGTAACAGGAACTGGTGCGATAAGTGGTGGTACAACAAAGGAACCTTTTGCAGAATCCATACCATCTCCACTAGTTGTACCTGACAGTAGCATCTGGAATCAGAGTTTAAGTATTCCAACAACTCCACCAGGTTCAGATACTTCCATAGTAAAAGTTTATAGCACTTCTTCTGCTCATCGTATGACAGCAGATAGTTCTGTTTCTGGTAGTCGTGCTTTCGTTGCGTACTCTACATATAACAATACATCTTCTGCACGTTTATCTGACTGGATTGATACTCAGTTTGGAACTGCTTATGTTCTTAAAGTTTATAAAGGAGATCCAAACTCTGGAGGTACTTTATTACCAGCTGGTGGTTCAGGTTCTAATGATGGATGGTTCTTTGATTACTCATCTGGTGTACTAAACTTTAACGGATCTGGATTACCAAGTGGTGTAACTGATGGTAATATTTACATTGTTGGTTACAGATACATTGGTAGTAAGGGTGTTTCATCTCCTGGTCAAATTAATCCAACAAATCTTCTTGTAGCTGGCATCTCTACGTTTGTTGGAGTCGGCACGTTTCAAAGTGATTTATCAGTTGCTGGTCAGTTAAAAGGATTTACAAATCTTTCAGCACCGCATAGTGACACCGTTAAAACTTATACTGTCACAGTCGCATCAAAAGATTCAAGTCACAGATATCAAGGACAAGGTAGTGGTTTAGGGTATTTGATTGATGGTGTATTCTCTCCATTCTTAACACTTACACCTGGCAGAACTTATAGGTTTGATCAGAGTGATAATAGTAATAGTGGCCACCCCATAAATTTTTATCTTGAGGCAGATAAGACAACAACTTACAGTACAGGTGTTACTGTAAATGGAACTGCTGGTAACGCAGGTGCATATACACAGATTGTAGTCGGTGATGAGACACCAACAGTGCTTCATTATCAGTGTACTGCTCATGGTTATATGGGCAATGCAGTTCAGGTTAACTCAAATGTAGTTAATAGTAATTACGCCGCAACTCTTCGTGGTGGACTTACTGCTAACTCTGCAAAGGTAGAAGATTTAACATCAGGTCGAGTTGTCCTTGCTGGAACTGGTGGTGAGTTACAAGACAATAGTAATTTAACATTCAATGGATCACAGTTAGGTATTACTGGTACTGTAAATGCTTCAAGTACAATTACTGGTACTGAGTTTCATACTGGTGCTTCTGGTTCAGCAATTAGAGTCACATCAAACACAATCTCAGGTCCTGCGACATTCACTCTTGACCCTGCAGCTGTAGGTGATAATACAGGTAAAGTTGTAATCGCTGGTGACTTACAGGTAGATGGTACAACAACCACAGTCAACTCTACGACTGTTAATATTGTTGATAAAAATATTCAGGTTGCAACTGGTTCTGCGAATGACGCTGCTGCAAATGGTGGTGGTATTACAATTGCATCGGGGGATGGTAATAAGACATTCCAATTTGAAGCAACAGGTGATAACTTAGCATCCTCTGAACATTTAAATATTGCATCAGGTAAAGCATATAAAATTAACAACACATCAGTTCTAAATGCTACCACTCTTGGTTCTGGTGTTGTCAACTCTTCACTAACAAATGTCGGCACACTGACTTCATTAGATGTTAGTGGACTTGTAGGTATTGGAAGTCTCACTGTTGCAGGTGTATCTACCTTTAGTAATAACGTTCATTTATTAGATGATGATGAATTAAGAATTGGAACTGGTGCAGATTTAAAACTTTTTCATAACGGAACCCACGCTACCCTTTCAAATTCAACAGGTGAATTTTCTATTTTAAATACTAATGGAACAGTTCACATTAGAGGTGTATTTAACCAAGGTGGTTTAGAAGTAACTAATAATGAAACTGTAAAATTATATGGTGCAAGTAACACAGTTAGATTAGTTACATCTAACACAGGTGTAACTGTAACAGGTAAGACTGAAACCGATAGTTTAGATGTAAGTGGTCACGCTGGTATTGGTAGTTTTTCTGTTGCTGGTGTTTCTACATTTAGTGATGATGTAACCTTTGAAACTGCGAATGGAAATAATATTTTCTTCTCTAGTTCCACTAACAGATTAAGATTTGGTGATTCTAACACAGCAGCTTTTGGAAATAGTCAAGATTTACTCATCTATCATAGTGGAGGTCACTCACATATTCAGGATGCTGGTTCTGGTGAATTAAAACTTTGTGGAGATGTTGTTCGCATTACAAATTCTACTACTAGTGAAACACAAGCAAGATTCATACAAAACGGATCAGCAGAATTATATTACGATAACGTAAGAACCTTATACACTGAAAATGGTGGAGTGCAAATAGTCGGTGTCACAACATCTCAGGGTGGTTTCTCTGGTAATTTAACTGGTAACGTAACTGGTACTGCATCTCTTGCAACTGACCTCGCAATCAATGGTACAAATCAGATTGTATATCAGGATTCTAATAATGATTCAGATGTACTACCAACAGGTAACGCAGGTCAAATACTTGCATCAAGTGGTGCAGGTGCCGCTCCACAATGGGTAAACTCTGCTCCTGCTGGTGCGATTGAGGGTATCACAATTCGTGATGAAAGCACCATCGTTGGTACAGCAAACAGTATTTCAACTATCAATTTCATAGGTAGTGCTATTGTTGCTGATGCAGCTGCTGGTGCAGGTATTGCGACGGTGACTGTTAATGCAATCGCAGGACTAGGAATATCTGAGGGTAGCGGTAGTAAAGCAACTGGTGCCACAGGACTTGACTTTGTAGGTCCGTTAATAGGTGTTGATGCAGCATCTAATACTGGTATCTCCACTGTTCGTGTTGATGCTTTAACGATTAAAGATGAAGGTTCAACAGTCGGAACTGCTGGTAGTATTACTACAATCAACTTTGTTGGTTCAGGAATTGCCGCTGCTGTTTCAGGCAACACTGCAACTGTCACGTCTGCTGGTGGTGTTACGAATGCTGATGTCGTTGCTCTGGCGATTGCTTTGGGATGATTATAAATATCTCAACGGGGATATTACACCTTTTAACTATAAAAAATGGCTAATACTTTTAAATTAAAATCGAAAAATAATATTGGTGTATCCACAGTTGGAATATACACAGTACCTGCTTCAACGACTACAGTTATAATTGGTGTGACTGCTGCAAATGTATCTGGTCAAGGAATTAATGTTGGAATTGGAATATCAAGAGGTGCGAATGGAGATGATATAAGCATATTAAAGAATGTCCCTATTCCACAGGGTTCATCACTTGAAATCATGCAAGGAAATAAGATAGTTGTGGAAGCTGCTGATACAGTTACAGCAAAGAGTGATGTAAATAGCACCTTAGATGTTGCCTTGACAATTATGGAGATAACATAATATGGCACTGTCTACCAACAGGACGTTAATTACTCAAACTGGTATCAATACTCATCAAGTTTTAAATGTTGGTGGTCTTGACTCAGCTGGTATTGCAACATTTTTAAATTTTAAAACTGGTGAAAGTAACGTACATTCAATTGGATTTGACGTTGTTTCAAGCACTGGCGCAGGTGTTACAATTAGATCAACTGGTAATGCTGCATTTTCAGGAGTTGTTACTGCATCCAAATTTGTTGGTGACATATCCGAGGCTACTGGTGCAGCTGCAGGTTTAGGAACTGCTTTATCACAGACTCAAACAGATCCACTAAATAAGATTTATTTTACTGATAAGATATTAAGTATCGGTGCAACAGTAACAATTGATCCTCCTCCTTCATCAACTGTTGCTTATACAAATTACTCTGAGATAAAAATTACTGGCACCGCTGATTTAATAATTAAAGATGGTGATGAATTTATTCCTGATATATTAGGATTATCAACCACCTCTTTAAGAGGAAGATACACCTACAATTAAACTAAATAACTAAAAAGCATAATCATGTCGAGATTAAGAGCAAATCAAATAACTAATGAGAATGCCAACGGTGCACCTAATTTTCCACATGGTATAACTGTCACTGGTATTGTTACTGCCTCAACAGCAAGCACAACGATGGATCAAATTGTTGTTGGTTCAGCTGTCACTGCAAATTCACAAGGTATAGATGTCACAGGAATCGTTACTGCAACACAATTTAAGGGTGACGGATCAGTTTTAACTGGTATTGATGCATCATCATTAAAAAATGGTAGTGATGTAAAAGTTCAAGCAAATGCATCTGGTGCTGTTGTTACTGGAATATTAACTTCACCCACTGTGGTGCAAAATAAAATATTACCTATTGGTGGTATTGAAAGTGCAGGAACTAACATATACACTGGTGGTGGTATTGTACAAATAAAACAATTTGTTTATAAAACAGCAACTACTATTAGTGTAAGTGCTGGAACTATGTATGATAGTGGTGTTGAATGCACAATAACACCTCATTCAAGTTCAAATCAAATTTTTGTTGTTGTTGATATGTCTGTTGGTTTAAATAATGGATATGGGGGTAGACTGATATTAAGAAGAGATAGCACTGATTTAATTAATTTTAGAGGTACACCCTCTGGAACCCGTCCGATTGTAACTAAAGCTTTCAATGATCATAAAAGCACAAGTGCTGAAAGTTATTCTTATTACAACGTGCCCATTCATGCTCTTGATCAACCTAATACAACATCAGCAGTTACTTATAAAGTAAGAATAGGATCTTATAGTGGTGCTACTGTTTACATTAATAGGAGTGCTGCATTCCAAGATGGTGGTGGTGGAGGATCTGATGGTTTAAGTAATGGTACCAACTCATATGATGGAATTACTGTTTCTACAATAACTTTAATGGAAGTTTCATCTTAATTATTTTTTTTTTTAAATCATGCCATACTTAGGTCGAGAACTTACATCAGGAAACTATCTTAAACTTGATGATATAACATCTCAGTTTGATGGATCTACTACAACTTTTCAATTGAAGAGTGGTGGTAGTGATTTTTTTCCTGGTTCATCATTCTCACTTCTAGTATCAGTTGCAGGTGTAATTCAAGAAGCTGACTCTGCTTATCAGATAAACAATAATGAAATAACTTTTGCGACTGCACCTGGTGCATCTGATGATGCTTTTATTATTGTTCTTGGTCTTGCTTTAGGTGTAGGAGTTCCTGCAGATGGTTCTGTAGGTTTAGCACAACTAAATGATACTGCAAAGTTAGGTATTAAGACATCTAACTATAATAATTCTTCAACGGTTGATGTTGGAACTGGTGTAACTTCCATAAACTTTGCAGGTCCTGGTGTTACGACTGCTTTTGTTTCTTCTACTGGAATTGCAACTGTTTTCTTCCAAGGAGGAGGTGGAGGTGTTGGTGCTGCTGGTACTTGGGCATCTGATGAAGTTGGTGTTGCAACCAGTAAAGTTGTTGGTGTTGGTACAGCACAGGCAGTTGGTACAGCAAACTCCGAAGGTGCATTACAAGCACTTGGTAACATTGCAATTACTGATGGTGCACTTCTAATTGACAATGACATTAGTAGTAGTATAAATGTACCTGCTGGTAAGAATGGATTATTAATTGGTACAGTCAATGTTGCAGTCGGAGCAACGATTGATGTTGCAACAGGTTCAGTTTTAGTGGTGGTGTAATATGGCATATCTAGGTAATCGTAACGCAACAGGAGAGAATAATAGTTTCAAGATCTTAGATGATCTTGCTTTTACTACAACCTTTAATGGTTCAGATAGTAATGTTGTTAATCATGTGGCAGATACAATCACAATTAACAATCATAGATTTTTAACGGGTTCAAGAGTCACATATTCAAATGGTGGTGGAGGAAACATCACTGGACTAACAAATGGAACAGTATATTTTACAATTAAGATAGATCATAATACAATAAAGTTAGCAACAACTGCTGTTAGAGCTGCATCTGGAACTGCAATTAATATCACAGGAACTGGAACTGGCACAGCACATACGTTAAGTGTTGCATTTGACGGAGTTAATAAGAAGTTTGTAGCGACCTTTGATGGTGGTACAAAAGCACAGATGACAAGAGCAGCACAACTGTTCATATCTCATAATGGTGTTATACAAAGACCTCATGATACACCAAATCCTGCAAATGGATATGGAACAGACGTAGATTCAATCATAGTTTTCGCATCTGCACCCTCTTCTTCTGATACAATTTTTGGAAATCTTGTTGCAAATAATTTCCCTACATTTGATATCTCAGATAATAAAGTAGATACATTCACTGCTGATGGAAGCACAACTACATTCACTCTTTCAAGAGCAGTTGTTAATAATGATAATATACTAGTTGCATTAGATGGTGTGATGCAGTATCCATCTGATTCACAAAATACTAGATCGTATACAGTATCAGGTACAGGATCTAATTCACTTACATTTGCTTCTGCACCTGCACAGGGAACAGTCATTCATGTCAGACACATTGGTTTTGCTGGTGCTTCTACAAGTGGTGTTACTGGATTATTTGGTAGGTCTGGAAATGTAAGTCTAATCGACTCTGACCCAGTTGTGGGTATTCAGTCTGGAAGTGTTGCAATCGGAACAGTCCGCACATTAAACTTTGTTGGTGCTGGTAATACATTTAAGAAAACTGGTAATACGATTGATATAAGTATCGCAGGTGGTGGAGGTTCAAGTGCATTTACTACATCAGTCACTGGTATACAGACCGCAGCTGTAATTGTAGGTATTGGAACTACAACAACTGATGATGCCGACTTACAAGGTATCGGTAATTCTGCAAGAGGACTCTATGTAAGTAATGGTATGATACTATATGATAATGCAATCAATGGTAATCATTATATAGGAACTTCAATGAATGGTCTGATGGCAGGTCCTGTATCAGTCAACGGGGTTTTGAATGTTGATGGTAATTTTGTGGTGGTATAATAAATAAAGTCATGACAGTAATTAGACCAAATAGCATATCAGGAATAACAAGTATCACTGGATTTGGTGGTGATATTTCAATTTTTCGTGCCGATGGAACTGCTGCTGATGTAACTGTAAATAATATAACTTCTGGTGTCATAACTGCGACAACATTTTCTGGTAATGTAACTGGTAGTGGAGCAAACTTAACTAATTTACCTGCAGCTCAATTAACAGGTGCGTTACCTGCGATATCTGCTGCAAATCTAACGGGTATTCCTGCTGCAAATATAACTGGTGCACTTCCATCTATCAGCGCAGCTAATTTAACTAATATACCAGCTGGTAATCTAACGGGTATCGTAACATCAGCAAGATTGGGTGGAGGAACTGCAAGTAATTCAACTTTTTTGCGAGGGGATGGGACATTCGCAGAAGCAGGTGGAGGTATAATTCTTCAAGAAATCCATGCAACTCAAGGTTCTCAAGTAGAAGTTACCAGCAGTACTTATACTGATACAGGATTGTCAGCCAGTATAACCACAACTGGCTCAAATAAAGTGTTAATATTTGTAGCTCAATCTTTAGAGGCAAGACAATATAATGCAACTGGTTTTGCTGTTTGTGGTTTAAGACTTATCAGAACTACCTCTGGGAGTGATTCTGTTCTTTACTATGGAAACAGAGCTTGTGTGACAAGTGGTCCTGGGTCAGGTTCATATTTTGTTGCTTCTGGTTGTGTCGCGTCTATTGTGCAAGAGGATTCTCCAGGTGCAGGTACACATACATATAAAACAGTAGTAAACAGAAGTGTAGGAGGTTCTGGTACTGCTGCTAGAGCTAATAGTGATGGAACTGCTAGTAGAATGATTTTAATGGAGGTAGCAGTATGATATATACCATCAATGAAGCCTTAATGGTATGGAAACCTAATAGTGAATATTCTCTCTCAGGTACAACTTATAGTGGACTTGTATGGATAAGTAGCGATACAAAACCAACAGAAAGTGAAGTAACAGCAAAAATTACAGAATTAAATAATGCAGAACCCATGAGATTACTTAGGATTGAAAGAGATAAATTATTAATAGCTTGTGATTGGACGCAATCTAGAGATGTAAATTTATCTAATGATGATGCATGGAAAACATATCGTCAGGCACTCAGAGATTTACCTGCAAGTGCATCTCCAACTCTTGATTCGGATGGAAATTTAAATATGTCATCTGTTACTTGGCCAAATCAACCATCATAAATAATTAAAAAGATGGGAATACAATTCGACGGAATCAATAACGAAATAAAATCGCAAACCAAGATAGATTTTCCTGGTAGTATTGGTATCGCTGGAACACTGACCTATGAAGACGTTGCGAATGTAGACTCAATTGGTATCATTACAGCAAGAGCTGGTATAGATGTCACAGGTGGCACAATCACAGGTGATGGTTCTGGTCTTACAGGTATCAGTGGATTTTCAACTGCACTTAGTAATACACAAGGTACACTTGAAAATCTGATATTCAAAACAACAGAATCATTTACAATTGGTGCTGGTCAGTCAATTCGTTTAGAGTCAGATAATATGTCTGGTAATACTTGCTTCACAAGATTGGGTCGTATCAATGTCTCAACAGGTGCTACCTTTCATGTATCTGCTGGAACTACATTTGTAATGAATGTGTTAGGTGTATTCTAATCACATAAATAAAAAAAAAGTATCGTAAAAAATGTCTGAAATTAGAGTTACGAATATTATAGGTGAAACTGGTGTTGATGCTGTTAATTTTACAAAAGGTATTAACATATCTTCTGGTATTATTACCGCAACATCATTTAGTGGTAGTGGTGCAAATCTAACAGGAGTAGATTCAGGTCTTTCATCAGTGCAAGTTTTTACCTCAAGTGGAACTTGGAATAGACCATCTGGTATTAAAAAAGTTAAAGTTATCGTCACTGGAGGTGGCGGAGGCGGCGGCGGAGGTGGTAGTAGCTGGAACCACGGAGCAGGTGGTGATGCTGGAGGCACTGCGATTGAATTTATTGATGTTTCCTCAACTGCTTCTGTTACTGTAACCGTGGGTAATGCAGGACCTGGTGGTAATTACAACACTGCTGGAAGTAATGGTGGTACTTCATCTTTCGGTTCGTTTTGTTCTGCAACAGGTGGAAGAGGTGGGAAGAAAGCGGCAACGCAACCTTACACATCTCATAACACTGGAGTTGGTTCTGGTGGTGATATAAATCTTTATGGTGGTAATGGAACCAGTCTTGGTGGAGGTAATGGTAATGATGAAACTGCAGGATATGTAGGAGGATCATCTTACTGGGGTGGTGGTGCAGCGGGTGCTGGTAACAATACCAGTGATCAATATTCATATAATGCTCCATATGATGCACTTGTATATGGAGCTGGTGGAGGTCCTGCTGATGAGGCATCTAATACACAAGGTGCTGGTACAGCAGGTGGACCTGGTATAGTTTACGTTGAGGAGTACAAGTAATGGCTAAAAAAGCATTAGTTCTAAACGGAATAGTTCAACAAATAGAGGAATCTTCAAATACATTTGAAGTTCATTCAAATCTTAAATGGGTGGACTGTGATGATTCTGTAGAAGTGAACTGGACTTATAATGGTTCAACTTTTGCTCATTATGATACACGAACTACATCAGAAAAAACTGCTGCAGAATGGCAGTTTGTTCGTACACAAAGAACAAAATTGTTAAAAGCAAGTGATTGGACACAAAATGCTGATTCACCACTAACAGATTCAAAAAAAGCAGAGTGGGTAACTTATCGACAAGCTTTGAGAGATATTTCAAAACAGAGTGATCCATTCAACATCACTTGGCCAACTGAACCTTCATAATTTAACATTAAATGGCATCAGAAATTAGAGTCAATAAAATAACGCATACCGCAGGTGTTGGTACATATACACCTAATGCTCATGGTGTTGTCATTGCTGGTATTGTTACTGCAAATAGTTTTAGTGGTATTAATTCTGTTACTGCAACATCATTTCATGGAAGTGGTACAAATCTTACAGGAGTTTCTGGTCCAGAGGTATATGGTTTCACTGGAATTGGAAGTAATTTACAGGTTAGAACAACCAATGGAGGTGCTGATGATATTACTAGTGCACAGTATGATGCATTTGAACAAGTATTGTTTGCACCATCGGGTATAACTTTCAGTATAAATAGCAGTGGGAATCTAATCGCAACCATTTGATAACATGGCAACAATTGATTTAGGCAAAATAAAACAAGTTTTTCGAGGGACGTATAATAATGCAACAGCATACGTTCCTGATGATTTAGTTGTGTTCACAGATACTGGCATTACATCAACTTATATCTGTACAACTGCATCAACAGGAAACAATCCATCATCTGGTGGAACAGCACACGCAAACTGGGCGTACATCGCAAAGGGTGTTACGGATCCAATACCCTCACAATCTGGGCAGTCAGGTAAATTTTTAACAACAAACGGATCGGCTTTATCATTTGGCAATGCTGGTATAACGCAAGCAGATACATGGTACGTATCATCAGATTTCACTGGTACTGTTGACCCAGTATCAAGTAACGTAGCAAGATTTACAGGTGGTGGATCTTATATAGGATCTGGAATGTCAGCTTCATCTGGTATCTTTACATTTCCTACAACTGGATTCTGGCTAGTTACTTTTCAAGCAAGATGTACAAGAGTAGATTCTGGTCGTCAAAGTAGATTTCAATACCTTGCTATAAAGAGTACAACTGATAATTTTTCAAGTTCTGATATACTTGCATTAAATGAAGCTGGGTATTTTGATAATTATGGTGCTGGTTATAGATATAATGGTGTTTATACCTCTGGAATTTTTGATTGCACTAATACATCAACTCATAAAGTTAGGTTCGCTACTAATGTGCAAGATAATGATAGTAATGGAGTGCGATGGACGACACCATATATGAAAATGTCATTTATTAAATTAGCGGATACTTAAAAATGGACAGACCAAATCACATAGAAAATTATCTTTGCACTGTTCGTTCAGGACAGTGGTTTGGATTTAGTGATCCAGATAATAAAATTTATGCAAACCTTGTAGTTCATGATGGAGGTTCTAAACCATCTGAATCTGATTGTACAAATGGATTAGCAGCACTACAAGCTGCATGGGATTTAGAACATAATTCTTACAAATCACAAAGAAGATTAGGTGTAGGAAGCACAAGTGGATATGCTTTTATTAATGAACAATTAGACCAACTTTACCATGACATGAAGGATGGAAAACTTGGAGCAGCTGCCACGACTGGTAGTTGGTATGTTGGAATCACAAGTGTAAAAACTGCGTTCCCTAAACCATAAATTGAAAGTATAATATAATGTCTGATATCCGATTTAACAACTGGAAACATCAATCGGGCACTGGAGGTGTCACGCAAAATTCTGGTGGAAATGTGGGTATTGGATCTACACTTCCATCATCGAAACTTGATGTTGGTGGTGATGGTAAGTTCACTGGTGTTGTAACTGCGACTGCATTTCATGGTAGTGGTGCGAACTTAACGAGTTTACCTGCTGGACAATTAACAGGAGCATTACCTGCTATAAGTGGTGCGAACTTAACTAATTTAAATATACCAGTTAATAGTGAATGGAGTTTTGGTAGCACTGGTATTACAACTACAAAGAATCTTGGTATTAATACAACCACTGTTGATAATTATGAAACAGTTGGTGCTGCAAATTCATTTAGAGGTATATACATTGGTGATGGGTCTCTCATCTTTAATGCAAGATTAGATAATCCAAATGGATATTATATTGGAACTGGTCGAAACGCACTGAATGCAGGACCAATTACATTAGGCTCAACCATGACACTTGACGGTGCATGGGTTATCGTGTAGTATAGGAGAGTTATGGCAATTACATTTCATCCAGATGGAAGAATTACAGGAAATAAATTAAAACAGTCTGGTATGATCCTTAAGGTACAATCAGATGAAATGTATCAAACCACAGCATTTGGTTCTAGTTCAAGTACTTATCAAAGTATTGATAATAAAAATTTTGTGACAGAGGGAACTAATTCTAATCTTTTAGTTCAAGTAGAGATAAATGGTGCGATTACAGGATCATCCAATGCTGACAGAAATTTTAAAATGGATTATAATGTTGCAGGAGGTTCTTATACTGACTTGAATTATAATACTGTAAACACTCATGGTAATAATTCAAATAACATGTTTGGTAATGTAAGAGGTGATGGAGCACAAAATGGAGGTATAAACATTTTTACAACATTTTTAATAGTTGGAAATGGAATTTGGTCTGCTGGACAAACTTTGAATTTTAGATTGTTTACAATTGGAGAGAGTACATTTGCAATGAATCTTGCTTATTCAGATGGAGCGAGTGTAGGTAATCCATCTAGATTTGGTCGAGCTGTAAGTAAAATTCAGTTTACAGAGATTTCAACTTAATAATAAATAAAATTATGAAATACGATATTACACACGCATTACAATCATTAAAACCAGGAGCACAATGGGTTCTTCGTGGGAATGACTACTCTGGTCTTGAATGGTTGGATAGTGGGCAACAACCAACAAAAACAGAAGTTGTTGATAAGATCGCAGAACTTGATGCAGCAGAACCAATGAGACTATTGCGTATTGAAAGAAATAACAAAATTGCATTGACAGATTGGAGAGTTCTACCAGACCAAACACCTTCTGATGATTGGATTAACTATCGTCAGGCACTCCGTGATTTACCTGCAAGTGCATCACCAAAATTAAATTCTGATTATGAATTAGATTTAACATCTTTTACATGGCCAACTGAACCCGAATAATTATGGCATCAGAATTAAGAGTCGATAAAATAGTACCAACTGGTGGAATTGGAAGTGATTCATCAACAGTAAAACACGCTGGTGGGGTGATACAGATTGTTGAAGTAAACTATTGCACTGATACAACTGTTACAAGCACCTCTTTTCAACAATTAATGTCTGGAGATATCACACCAAAATTTGCTACAAGTAAAATTAGAGTAGAGTTTTGTTTAGATTGTTCCAAAGTTAATTATTATACTGGATATGTTCAATTGTTAAGGGGTAGTACACAATTGAGAGGAAATGCAGATGGAGCCGCTGACGGAACAATTACAGTCAGACACGGACACTGGAACACTGCTTCCAACTTTAATACTGGTGGTGGTTTTGAACAGTATGCACCAAAGAGAGAATATTATACTTTTTTAGATGCACCTAATTCCACATCTGCTGTTACATATAATATAAAGGCAAGGACTCAAAATGCAAGTTATCCACTCCGTTTCAATCGACCAAATGTAGAAGCAGCAGGTTCTGGTAGTAGTCACGTTAAAAGTCGTTGCACACTTACATTAACGGAGTATTCAGCATAATGTCAGAATTAAGAACCAATCGAATCATTCCAAGAGATGGATTGCCTTCTGGTAGTGCTGGTGGTATTATTCAAATCAAACAGGTAATTCATTCTGTATCTCTAGAATTTAATCAGAATTCTTACCATGCAGGAACAAGCACTGGTGGTAATTTTGCAATAACTATAACTCCAACAAGATCTGATAGTAAAATATTAGTTTCAATGAATTCGTTTATTGATCTTAATGCAGCTAATCAAAGAATTTACTTAACATTTTACAGAAGTATTGGTGGAGGAACTGCTGAGAATGTGCTTACTGGTTCAGGATCTGGTCGTGGTTTGATGGAATTCTGGAATCCTGATCAAAGAATACAGACATCTATCATGACTCAATATTTAGATTCACCTGCTACTACAAGTCCTGTTACTTACACTGCCTATGCAACAGTATCAAGTGGAAGTATTTACTTGGGATTATATAATAATCAAAAGTTCATGCATGCGATGGAAGTATCAGGCTAAATAACTAAAAGGATATACTAAAAGAATGAGTACCCTTAGAATTCATGGTATTGAGGCAAAGTCAGATCCTACTAGTGCATCAGTCAACGAAAAAATAAAAATAACAAATTCTAATGGAGACTTATTACTTCATTTAGATGGAACGCAGACGGGTATTGGTACTGTTGGTATTACTACGACTGGCACAACTTTTCATGTAGATCGTGCGACAGGAGAAATAACTTTTGTAACTGATGCGAAGTTCAACGGGACTGTTGGTATTGCAGGAACACTAACATACGAAGACGTAACAAATATAGATGCGATAGGAATAATTACAGCAAGAGGAGGTATAAATGTCACTGGTGGAACAATTACTGGTGATGGTTCTGGATTAACTGGACTACCTGCAGGTGCTCCTGTTGGTGGTGCATCAACAAACACCGTATTCTTTGAGAATGACAATTCAGTCGATGTGAGTTATACTATATCTACAGACAAAAATGCGATGGCTGCAGGACCGATAGCAATCAAAGCTGGCGTCACAGTCACTGTACCATCAGGTAGTTTCTTGACTATCGTATAAATATCAGGGAGTAAAGAATTTAATGCCAGTAACGATTAATGGAAACGGAAGTATTTCAGGACTCTCAGTAGGGGGTCTCGGTTCTGGTGTTGTAAATACAGCAACTCTTGCAGATGGTGCAGCGAGTGGTTCAAAACTCACTATGCCCACTGGTTCTATAATACAAACACAACAAACTTATAGAACAAGTTTGTTTGAACAAAGTTTGACAACAGGTAATTTTTCAGATGCAGTGATGACTTTAAGCATTACACCATCTTCAAGTAGTAATAAAATTCTTGTTCTTTGCACTGTGCATATATCAACTGGTAGTTCAACTAACGGAGCACAGGCTCTTTTAAAGAGGGATGGAACTCCAATCGGTATTGCTGATGCTTCTGGCAGTAGAGCTCGTGCAACTGGTGCTGGTATGGGTAGTGCTGCTGTTAATAGGATGCAATCAAATGTACAGATGACATTTTTAGATTCACCAAATTCTACTTCTGCATTATCTTATACTGCACATATCAAGCCAGGTTTTGCTGGAACACAAACTGTGTACTTAAATAGAGAGGGTGCAGGCCACAACACAAATAATTCAAATGTAGGTGTATCTGCTTCTTCATTAACTCTAATGGAGGTTAAGGGATGAGTAACATAAAATTAGTACATTCGGGAGGCAATAGTGTCTCTCTCACAGTGCCTGATAGTAACCCAGCGGCAAATCGTACCTTTAAATTACCTGGTGCCGACGGGAGTGCTGGACAATTTTTAAAAACTGATGGAAATGGTGCACTCTCATTTGCAACAGTAGCAACAAATACTTCAAATGTAAAAGCAACAAGAACAAGTGTATCAGATATATCTGGTGTTTCTTATTTTGATGCGACTTTACCATCTAATTGCTTCAAAGCAGAATTATCTGCATTGAATGTGTCACCTGTTGGTAGTGGATATCTAGCTTTTAGAGTTGGAACGTCTGGTGGAATACAGACTGGTGGTAGTTATTATAAATTTTGTCAGAACCTGATAGGTGCTAGTCAGAACGGGGTATTTGAAACGAATAATTTAGTTTACCTTAACGGATATATCGGTGGTGGTTCTGCTGATGTATCTACGACACAATTAACATTTATGAAATGTGGTACAGGAGAACGATGGACAATGGTGGCTACTACTATGGAAGAAGGAACTACCTCATCTCAGATAACTGTTGCTCATCCACAAAATGGTAGTACTCCGATAACTACCGTCAGATTTTATGTTCATAATGGTGGTAATTTTGATTCGGGTGATATTAGCTGGACTTGTTGGAGTGAAACGTAGTGAGCACATTAAAAGTAGATGCAATCAGACACAATAGTGCAACGAGTGATGCGATCACAACAGCATCAGATGGAACTTGCACTGCAAAATTAACTTCGGTTGGTGGAGGACAACTATCTAATCGCAACATCATAATCAACGGAGATATGAGAGTGGCCCAGCGCGGGGTGTCAACTACATCTAATGGATATGGGTTTGTTGATAGATTTCAAACTGCTGTTGGATCTCTGAGTAC
>Ga0310343_10000532_pt1 | contig 18384 bp, 15 predicted proteins | sample HC15DNA2025_MG_FD_203519 | JGI IMG/M metagenome (GOLD analysis project Ga0310343, IMG submission 203519) | Marine microbial communities from station ALOHA, North Pacific Subtropical Gyre - HC15-DNA-20-25_MG | ecosystem: Environmental > Aquatic > Marine > Oceanic | place: Pacific Ocean: North... | reverse complement strand
TTCATATTATTTTTCCTACAAACTAAATATTTAAATATTAAATTTTAATCATGATAAGTTATTTTTATTTATTTGGAGCAATAGCTTTTGAAGTCTTAGGGACAATGTTGCTCCCAGTAAGTAAAAATTTTACTAAAGCCATTCCTTCTTTGATAATTACTCTTTCTTATTTTATTTCATTTTACTTTGCTAGCAATGCACTTAAAACTCTTCCTTTAGCAATTGTTTATGCTAGCTGGTCAGGTTTAGGTGTTTTTACTATTGCAGTATTAAGTTATTTTTTTTACAATGAAACTTTAAACTGGCAAATTATTATTGGCTTATTTTTAATTGTTTTAGGTGTTTCAATAGTAAATATATATAGAGCATAAAAGTTTAAAAAAAATTAAAATTTTTATAATGATTTTTTTAAAAAATATTATATTTTAAAAAAAATTATTGATTCTTTTTAAAAAACAATATTATATTCCTTATTAATTATATCTGGCTGATTTAATTAACAAAAAAAAGAAATTTTTTAATATTTTCAACTTTCAATAGGAGAGAAATATGCGTTTATATTTTTTCAAAACCGTCATTTTAGCTTATGTTTTATTTTTAAATACATCTTTTGCAGATGTTACTGGTAAAATTTCTGGTAAAATAGTTGATTCTAATTCTGGTGAAGCATTAATAGGTGCAAATATCATAATTGAAGAATTGTCAATCGGTGCAAGTTCAGATGAAGACGGAAATTATTTTTTATTGAATATACCTCCTGGCACATATGATGTTTCAGCCTCATATATTGGTTATAGCCAAATAGAACTTACTGGAGTAACAGTTAATGTTGGCAAAACAACAATTTTAGATTTTTCATTAAATGTTTCAGCTGTTGAAGGTGAAATTGTATCAGTTTCTGCTGAACGTGCTATAATACAAAAAGATTTAACTGCTACTGAAAGAGTTGTTGGTGCAGAAGATTTTGAGAAAACTCATATTAGAACACTCGATGAAGCTTTGGCTACAAAAGCTGGAGTCCAAGACGGAAGATTTAGAGGTGGCGCATTAAACCAAACTGTTTACGTATTAGATAAAGTAAGTTTAAATAGTGGATTGCTATCACAGAATTATAGTGGTATAAATACTTCAACAATTCAAGAAATTCAGGTGTTAACTGGTGGCTTTAACGCTGAATATGGAAGTGCTCAATCAGGCATTGTAAACATTGTTACAAAGAAAGCAAGAGAATCTGGTTTACATGGAAGTGTAACCACTCGTTATCGCCCGGCTGGAGTTTATCATTGGGGTAGAAATTTTTATAGTAAAGATAATTATGATTGGACTTATTATGGTTCATCAGCCTATTGGGAAGAGCAAGTTGCATCTGAGGGTAGTGAATATTTTGGTCAGAATGCGGCTGATTTGTTAGCTCAATATCAACAACAAATTACACCTGATCCTGTACAAGGAGACTATGCAAATCGTCCAGATACAGAACTAGAAGCTACCATATTTGGAAGAATTTCTAATTTTGATCTTTTGTTATCTCATAGACAAAAGAAAGGTGTAGGAATGTTCCCTCAATCCATTGATTTCAATACTGAACAAAACACTCAATTAAAGTTAACTTATAATTTATCTGATAACATGGAAGTTGAACTACAAGGTGTTTATGGAAACTTTGTTAATGGTGGACCAATGCCTTTCTCTTCTTTTAACACTCAAGAAAGCGCACAAGAAGCACAGTGGTCATCTCAATCTTTTATCAATGATCCCTACTCTGGATCAAAATATTCTGGAATATATGGAGCATGGTCTCAGAACCCACAGCAAACAAATTTCTCATCAACTGCGTTGAATTTTACCCATACATTAAGTAATAAAACCTTTTATGAACTTAATGTAAGTCAAATTTCTGATAAAATGGAAAAAGTTCCAATGGGCGATGAATATCAATATTTATTAAACTTTGATATAACATCTAATGATGCATATGGATGGGTTTCAGGTGATAGACCCATGACACTTGATGGAAATTTTGATATCGCTGGTCATTTAAGATGGACTGATAGAACACAATCTGATGTTACTACAATAAGGGGTGATATTACTAGTCAAGTAAATTTTAACAACCTTATTAAAGCAGGTTTTTCATATAAACTTTATGACTTTTATTACGAGCATACGATGTCAGAATATGAAGGTGGAGAGAGATGGAATCTTATGAATGTATTTTCAGGTACACCTAACGAAGGTGCATTATACATTCAAGATAAAATTGAATTTGAAGGTTTAATAGTCAATGCTGGTTTAAGAGCAGATTTTTTTAGTCAAAATAGACAGGTTGCAGAGGATTTATTTGATCCCTTAGCTGCATATGAAGGCACTAATGGATGGTCTGGTACAACAGGTGTGCCTGGAAATCCAAATTTGATTGATACAGAAACAAAAGTTGCTATATCTCCAAGATTAGGAATTTCTCATCCAATTTCTGATCAGTCCGTTTTACATTTCCAATATGGACATTTTTACCAAAGACCATCTTGGACAAAAATATTTGGTTTTCCATATATAACATTTGCTTCAGGTAGTCATGATGAGCTTATTAATCCTTTTGATCCTGCAAACGGAACAGTTCATATGGATCAGTGGCATGGATATTATGGTAATCCAATGCTTGATTATGCACAAACTATTGAATATGAAGTTGGTATAAATCAGCAAATTGGTCAAAGTTTTAAAATTGATGCAATAGTTTATTATAAAGATATGCAAAAACAAGATGTTGTGAATGAAGGTCAAAGTTATAATTCTGATTGGAGTACTCCAACAACTAGAACAACTCTTTACAATGATGCTAATCCATACAATGTTGCTGTAATGATTTCTAATATGGGTTATAGAGACGTCAGAGGTTTTGAGCTTGAATTAACTTCATTCTTTACTGGTCCTTTAAATTTTAATTTTAGTTATGATTATAATCGTGTAATTGGTGGATCAGCAGGTTTTAGTGATATTTTTGAAGATGGTCAATCTCCAAATTTACAAGGATTTAATGCTACTAGAACTCCTTGGAGCACTGCTCATAAATTTAAATTAAATACAAATTTTTTCTTGCAGTCATTAGATCTTAATGTAAATCTTTATAGCATATGGAATTCTGGTGAGCAATTTACATATCATGGGCCCGGTGATACATCTACTGAGCCACTTAATGAAAGATGGGATCCATTCACTTTTAGCAATCTTAAAGTTTCTAAAGGTTTTACTTTTTCTGGAAACCGTGTAGAATTTAGTGTTGACGTTAGAAATGTTTTTAACCAAAACTATTTAAATTTATTAGGTGGTGACGAACTTACAACTTATATGGAAGGTGGAAAGAATGAGGACGTTTTACCTGTTCATTGGTTTTCAGGAGAGCCTGATGAATGGAATTGGTATGATAGTATGAGGCTTCCTCAACGAATGATTTATGGTCAATTAAAGATCGACTTTTAATTTAATTTTTTTAGAATTTTAATCAAGAAGGGGTTACGATGAATTATAAAAAAAGGTTCTTGATAGTTGCAATCATACTATCATTTAACTCTATCTTTTCTCAAGCTACTTATGATTTTGGTTTGATGAATAGAGGTAAGTTGTGGGCAACAGTTTGGAATAGTGGTGCAGTTGGATATCCAGTAGATCCACAATCGTTGTTTGGTTATTTTTATGAATATCCGGGATATGAAAAAGTTGGAACTTATGATGATGCCAATCAATTGATTCAAGTCCAAGGTTATGCTGTAATGGCAACAGTTGGTGGTATAAATGAACATTTTTCTTATTACAATGTTGCTTATCCTCCCGCTGATTGGATGTCAATTAAAACTCCTAGTAACCTTGTCGAGAATTTTAATATGGCTGACCCTACTTTACCTGGTGAATTAGTTTTAACTGGTGGTCATTATCTTAGAAAAAAGAGTTCTGATCCTTCAGTAGCTGGAAATATTTATCTTGAAGTTGATATGAGATCAATTCAAATGAGTTATCCAGATCTTGATGATTTTATCATACATGAATACACTTTAACCAATCCTGCAAATTCTGAACAAGAAATTACAGATATGTATTTCTCTCCAAGAATTGGATGGCAAATTTCAACCAAAGGTTATGAGTTAGGGCCAGGTGGTAACTATGATGACAAATATGGTTGGTTTGAAGATGAAAGAGCTTTTTATTTTTATGATGATAGGTCTTTTAATTTTACTACAGGTGATGAAACTCAATTTAACATTGGCCCTGGAGTATCAAAAGGTGATAAAGGTGATGCATCTGATATTCAAGAGGGAGCTTCTAGTACATCTGAATTGTTAGCACCACAGTATGCATCTTTAGTTATGATAGATAGTGCAGATGCCCCAGTATATCATAATATTGTAAGTAGAGCTACTCAAAATGGTACATTTTTCCCACAAGATGGTGGAGACAGAGTTGATGAATCTGTTGTGTTACTATGGAAAGATTGGGAAACTAGAATGAGAGAACTTCTTACATATGATCAACCAAAAGGTTCTTGGGATGAATTAAATGCTGCTGGTGAAGCTGCAGGTATTATTGGAACCGGTGGTGGAAGTAAATGGGAAAGAGCTCCAGAAATTTTTGTTTCTTCTGGACCTCATAGTATTTCTCCTGGAGAATCAGTTACTTTAGTTTATGCTGTTGTCGTTGGAGAAATGGATAGATCAAAAATTGTTGAAGGTGGTGAAGCAAATATTGATCTCTTAGATATTGAAGGTCCTGCTGCATTAAAGCAAAATATTCAAAATGCAAAAAGTTTTTATAATGCTGGTTATAAATGGGATAATCCATCACCAACAATTGATAATATAACCAGAACACCAGTCGGTGGTGGAATTGAATTGAGTTGGATTCCAATTTCAAGTAATTATACAGATCCTACTACTGGTGAAGCTGATTTTGCCGGTTACAAGGTTTATAATTCAAATTATTTTGCAACTGGACCATGGACAATGATTGCAGATATTCCAAAAGGCTCTGAGACTGTGAGAAATGATTCTGTAATTTTTACAGAGACTGGAATGCCTCTTGGAGTTGGAGCTTATTATGTAGTTACATCATATGATTCAGATGGAAATGAAAGTGGTAAAGTTAGTCCTAATCGTTTTCCTGTATATCCAATGATGGCACCAAATAATAATTTTCCAGATGATAGGCCTCATGTTGTTCCAAATCCATTTAGAGTTCAAAGTGGGTTGTTAGGTTCTGGTGAAGAGTTAAGATTGAATTTTATTAATCTCCCATCAAAAGGTACAATAAGAATATATACCTTAGCAGGTGATCTGGTTAAAACTATTGAACATGATGATGGTAGTGGAAGTGTAAGTTGGGGTAGTATACAAACACAAGACTATCAAACAAACGATTGGCTATTATACATTCAGCCTGGTTTTTATCTTTATCATATAACATCAGATGTTGATGGTAAGGAATTCACAGGAAAATTCGCAATTATTAAATAATTAGAAAAGAGACAAAAAATGAATAAAATTAAAATAATTCAACTTAGTTTAATGACAATATTTTTGTCGTTTAATTATACATTAGCACAACAAGCTGGAATTGAACCAACCAAGATCCAAAGAAATGGATTGTCAGGGTTTACTTTCTTGAAAATTAATCCAGATATTAAAAGTGCTGCAATGGGAAATACTAGGGGTGCTTTGGGACCAGCTAATGCTTCAGGTGTGTTTGCTAATCCTTCATCAATAAGTAGTATAGAGAAGCTTGATTTTTATTTTGGAACAATTAATTATGTTGCTGATATAACATACAATGCTTTTTCAGTTGTAAATAAGTCATCATTTGGAAATATTGGGTTTAGTATTGCTTCATTAGATATGGGAGATATACCAGAAACAATGAATAGTTTAGTAAGTGATGGTAGTAGAACTGAATCAACAATTACTGGACGAAACTTCACTGGTGGAAATATAGCTGCAGGGATTACATATGCAAGAAATTTTACTGATAGGTTATCTATAGGTGTAAATGCTAGATATATATCTGAAACTATTGATGATGTAAGTATGAATAACATTTCATTTGATGTTGGAACAACTTATTATACAGGTTTTAAATCATTGAGACTTGGAATGGTATTTAGCAATCTTGGTGATGATACTAACTTAGCAAATTGGGATGAGGATTTTCAAGTTGAGCCTATAGATGTGAAAATGCCATGGGATTTTAGAGTTGGAGTTGCAATGGATTTTCTTCAACAAGAAAATCTTACTTTAGCAATCGAGGCATCTCATCCAAATGATAACTCTGAAAAATTACATATTGGTGCCCAATATGATCTGGGAGGAATAATTTTTCTTCGTGGTGGTTATAAAATTAACTATGATGAGGATGGTTTGACATTTGGAGCCGGAATCAATTATAATAACTTTAATATTAATTTTGCTTTGGTATCAATGAATCGATTAGGAAATGTATCTATGATTTCACTTGGCTTTAATTTATAGAATCTAATCTATTTGAATTAAAAAAACCTTTGATAGAAAAATATCGAAGGTTTTTTTTTACCTTGTTGGTGAACTTTATCATTTGATTACGTAACTTTAAATAATATTTCTGTAATCAAATTAATACATATGAAATAATTATTAAAAAATGTTTATTAAGTTATTATTTTTTTTTATATCATTTAATTTTTTATCGACAGCTCATTCTTATCAAGATTTTGAGTTGAAAAAATCTTATGATCTCTTTGATAAAGGTATTGATTTTTACAATCGCGGGAGATATTATAGTGCACTAGATGTTTTTAGAAAATTAAAAAATTTTCCTCCAGAAAAATCACCACAACTTACTGCAAGCACATTAATGTTTATGAAATCATACATTAAAGTGAAAAGATTTGAAGAAGCAAAATCAATAGCTAGAGAATTTATTCAAAAGTATGAAAATAGTAAATACTTACCATTTATATATTTTTCACTTGCAGATATGTTTGTAGAACAAGGTTATTATGCTTCTGCAATTGATTCGTATATAAAATCTAGAAAAAGATTTAAGAATAATATAAAAATGACAAATAAAATTGATCAACGTATTATGAAAATTTCATCAGGATTTATTAATTATGAAGAAATTGACAGGTTGCTAAGTTCTGAGCTTGATCCTGTTGGAAGATCTATTTTATCATTGTCTTTAGCTAAAACGTTAATATATGAAAATAAAATTGATGACGCTGCAGTAATTTTATTAAAAATTAATTCATCAATATTACCATTTGAATTAGTTTCTCAATTTGAGGATTTAAAAAAGCAAACGTATAATGAAAATAATATTAAAAAGAAAACTATTGGAATAATAATTTCATCTTCGGATGTTGAAAGTCTCGCTTTTTTAAGTGGAGTTAGAGCAGCTATAAAAGAAATAAATCAAACTAAAAATTTATCTATTGACTTAGAGATCGTTGATATTGATAATGATGTTATAAGTTTGATTGAATCAGTAGATATTTTATCTAAAAATGTAAATTTAATGGCAGTTATCGGACCAGTAAACAATTATGATAATATCATTTTTGCAGTTTCTTCCAAAAATTTATCAATACCCATTTTATTACCAAGATCTTATGAGTACGGAATTTCAAAAATTAGCGATAATATTTTTCAAATGAAAGCCGATTACATACTTCAAGGAAGATATGCTGCGAGATATGCATTTAATGAACTTAATGCTAAAACAGTTGGAATTTTATCACCAAATGATAATTTAGGTATTCAACTCACAGATGGTTTTTTAATTGAAGCTGATATACTTGGAATGGATATCATATCAATTGAGCAATATTCAGGGGTGCCAGAAGATATATCTGTCCAATTATCAAATCTTAGAAGAGAAGGATTGCAATTGTATTCTAAAAATTTTAATTCAATTGATGAAAATATTTTATTTGATTCTTCAGATAGCACTTTTGATTTATACTCAGATAATTTTTCTTTAGATGATGAATTAATTTCTGAAGATATTGATTCATCAAAAATCATTATTACAGATATAGATGTTATGTTTTTACCAATTCATAAAGGAGATATTAATTACATTACTTCTCAGTTCTCCTCTTATGGTATAAATTCTAAAATTATAGGCAATAATAATTGGTATAGCCCTGAGGATTTTAATCAAGAAATGATAGGTTCAAATCTAAATGGAATGATAATTTTAACTGACCATTTCATCGATGAAAAAAACTCTGTTCTTTCTAATTTTTTAATTGAATCAATCAATAATTATCAAACTAGAGGTGAGATTGAATTAATCTTTGAGGGTTATGATTTAACTTCTTTTTTATCAAAACATTTGGAGTTTTCTAACAACAGACCTTCTCTATTACAAAGTATAACTAATACTTTACCAATAAAGGGAATTTCTAAAACATATGCATTTTCCCAAAATTCAAGAACAAATTCCACAATAAATTTCATCAATTTTAAAAATAATGAATTTTCAAAAGTAGGTTATTTTATTGCTGATTCATTACATTTAACCATACCGTAATTATCAAAAAAACTAATAATAATATTATAATTGAAAATTTTGGAAATTTTTTTCCAAAGAATGTCACTGCTTTAATGGTTAATGATTTAAATATGAAAAAAAAGAAAGAAAATGTCATTGAAGAGTATTATAATATTTTAGGTTTTAAGAAAAAATTAGTCCATTCTAGGCAAATACATTCAGATATTGTTAAAATATCTTCTAATTATGGATTCATTGGTGATTGTGATGGTATAGTATCAAATAATAAAAATCATATTTTAGCTATCCAAGTAGCTGATTGCTTGCCAATTTTCATTGTAAACTTAAAAGAGAATATAATTTCTTTGGTTCATTCAGGGTGGAGAGGGTCATTTAGAAAAATTTTATTAAAAACTGTTATAAGTATAGAAAAAAAATTTAACGTTAAGAAAAAAGATTTTCTATTTTTTTTTGGTCCCTCAATTCATCAATGTTGTTATGAAGTTGGTTTTGATGTTTCATCAAAATTTCAAAGTAAACATTCAATAAAAAAAAATGATAATTATATGCTTAATTTATTATCAGTAAATATAGATCAACTTCTTTCTATTAATATTAACCAAAATCAAATATCATTTGATAAAAGTTGTACTATGTGTTCTATAAAAAAATTCCATTCATTTCGAAGAGATGGTGAGTTTGCAGGAAGAAATATTTGTTATTTAAGTATTAATTGATATGAGTTATTTGAATGCTATAGTTTTAGGTTTTGTTCAAGGAGTGACAGAATTTTTACCAATAAGTAGTTCTGGTCATTTAATTTTATTTTCAAACTTTATAGGTGTTGATTTTGAAGGTGTTGCTTTAGAAATCATACTCCATTGTGGAACTTTACTTAGTTTATTGTTTTTTTTTAATAAAAAAATATATCAATTAAGTATCGACATTTTTCTAAAAAGAAAAATTGAATATTTATCTTTTTTAATCATTGGAATATTACCTGTTTGTTTAGTTGGATTAATGTTTAAATCTTACATTGAAAAAATATTTGATAATATTTCTTTAGTTGGAATTTTTTTATTAATTACAGGGTTAATATTATTGTTTTCGAATTTTTTTAAAAGAAAAAAAATAATGAAGATGAATTTTTTTATATCTCTAATAATTGGTCTTGTTCAAGTTTTGGCTTTACTTCCAGGTATATCTAGATCCGGCATGACAATTTCATCTGCTATTTTTTTAGGTATTAAACCAAAAGAAGCGGCTAATTTTTCATTTTTAATGTCAATTCCAATTATTTTTGGATCAATGTTGATTTCAATTAAAGATATTCAGAGTCTGAATTCAAATAATTTTGAATTGAATTTCCTAATAATATCATTTTTCTCTTCATTCGTTTTTGGTATTATTTCATTGAAAGTTTTATATAATTTATTAAATACGAAGTTTTTTCATTATTTTGGATATTATTGCATATTTATAGGTATTTCTTTTATTATAATTAATAATTTTTAATGTTATGTCTGATTTAACTATTCGAAATGCCGTTATTGATATAAGAAATGGAAAAAAAAGTCCTTTATATATTTTTAATGGTAATGATTATTATTTGCAATCTCTTATAATTGAGGAGTTGATCAATTTTTCAAAAAACCAGGGAGAAATTGAAAAAACTTTTTTTTCATCTGATTCTTACAATCTATCATCAATAATTTTAAACTTAAAAATGGATTCATTATTCAATATTAACAAATTGTATATATTGAATAATCCATCGAGAATTTTAGGAAAAGAAAAAGATGATTTGATAAATTATTGTAAAAACCCAAATTCAAATCATACATTAGTCTTTTTGTTTGATAAAATACAAAACAAGTCTATCTCATTTTCTTCTATTTCAAAATACTTTACTTCAGTAAACACCTCAACTCCTTTCCCAAATAAAATTAATAATTGGTTAGAATATATTTTAAAAAAAAAGAAATTAACAGCTAGTATTGAAGCTAAAAACTTATTAATTGAATTTTATGGTGATTCTTTGTACCATCTATCACACCAAATTGAAAAAATAAAATTAAATAATAATTCAAATAATCAAATTTCAGAAGAATCTATCATTGAATTTTCTGGTTGGAAAAAAAATTATTATCCCTGGCATTTATTAGATTCTGTTGGAAATAAAAAACTAGATCAGAGCATAATTATATGTGATTCTTTATTAGAACAGGGTATTGAGCCTTTGCTTATTTTAAATCAATTAACTATCTTATTTATTGAAATATATTTTGCATATTCAAACAATCAGGATAATTCAAAAATTGGATGGCTAAACAAAATCATTCAAAATAATATTTCAAAATATTTAAAAAATTATAATAAAAATGAAATAGAAAAATTGTTAAAAGTATTATTAAACTTTGATAAAATGATGAAGACCTCATCAATAAATAAAAAACATTTGATCATAAACTTGTTATTTAAAATTCATATTAACCATGGCAAATAAAATTAAGTTTTCAGATAAAGAGTTAATGTTAAAATTTCAAAATGGTGATGAACTTGCTTATAATGAGTTGGTTAATAGATATAAAAATAAATTGTTGAATTTCATTTACAGATATTTTGGATCAAAGGATGATGCTGAGGATATATTGCAAGAAACTTTTATTAAACTATACTACAAAAAAGATTATTATAAACCTATAAGTGAGTTCTCTACCTGGATTTATACTATAGCTGCAAATTTATCTAAAACTGAACTTAGAAAAAGAAAAAGAAGAAAAACTTCTCAATTAAGTGAAATGGGAGTCGAGAACAAAGAATTTGATATCAGATATGAAGATGATACAGATTTGGAGATAAACACTGAATACAATGAACATGAAATTAATAAAGCTATACAAGATTTGGAGACTCCTTTTAGAACTGCTTTTATTTTGAGAGATATTCAGGAACTTTCTTATGAAGAAATTAGTAAAATAACAGAGGTGCCGTTAGGGACAATCAAATCAAGAATTAATAGAGCTAGAATACAATTACAAGGTAAGCTTAAAGAAATTTATAAAAATAGGAGTTAATTATTCGAATGAATTGCTACACATTTAAAGATAGGGTTTCAGATTATTTAGATAAAAAATTATCTATTTATGAAAAAAAATCTTTCGAAAAACAATTAAAAGCATGTTTGTGTTGTTCAGAAATTTATTATGGTGTCAAAAGTCTCATTTTTTCATCTAAGAAATTAAATCAAGTATCTGTTTCTTCAGATTTTAACAAAAATTTATTTGTTAAAATCAAAAAAACAAAAAATCCAAATGAAGTTAAATTTTATAATAAGAGTTTTTTTGGATATAAACCAAAATATATATTTGGTTCTTTCGTTTCGTCAGTTATGATTCTATTTATAATTTTAAATTTATTTGGCAACAAAAATTCTGAAGTCATTAATATTCAACCAAAAAATGAAAACAACATTCTAAAAAATAATCAACCATTACCAGTTTTTTCAAATCAATCAGTTATTGACTCTATTGTTGACTCTACACAAAAAAATAATATTAAAAATAACTTTCTTAACTCAAAAGGCCAAACTGTTGATTATACTCCATAAATGTAATTCTTAAACTTTTATCTTAAATTGTTTTAAGTTAATTTACTTTCATGCTTAACAAAATTTATAGCGCAATTTTTAACTCAAATAACACAGTGTTATTTGATTTTAATAATAAATTAGATTCCCTATCATCAAAGTTGGATATCTCAAGATCAAAAGAAAATTTTTTTGAATTAATTTCTATTTTTCTTAATGATAATTTTAGTTTTGATAAAATAACATTATTGTTAATTGATTCTAATAACACAGATCAAGCTGAGGCCGTGGTTGTTAACGGATATGATGAAGATTTTAAAAAAGGAAAAATAATTAAAAGAAGTAATACTCCTGTATGGAATCTTATGGATGAAGAAAATTCAAAAATAATTAACTTTGAAAAGACATTTGATAATACCAATAATTTTATTGATAGATATGAAAAATTTGATAACTCAAATCATCAATTTTTGTCGTTTTTAGGAATTCCTCTTAAAACTGATGATAAAGTATTTGGTTGTTTGGTATTAGAAAGCTTTACATCTCTTCGATTTAAAAATATTGAAAATGAAAAATTAAAATTATTTTCATCTAGATTAAGCAATATAATTAATTGGTGGCAAAAATATGATACTCTAAGACACTCATCTATGCATGATGGATTAACAGATTTATTAAATCATAAATCATTTGTAGAAAGGTTTAAACTAGAGATTAAAAGAGCAGAAAGATATGACGAAAAAATTGTTTTGATTATTCTTGACTTAGATAAGTTTAAAAGAATAAATGATAATTACGGTCATTTATTTGGTGATTTTGTACTCAAAGAATCGGCTAAAATTTTAAAAAATGGTTTTAGAACAATAGATTTAGTGGCTCGGTACGGTGGTGAGGAATTCGCCGTTGTTCTACTCAATACCTCTAAATCAAAATCATTTGATTCAATAAAAAGGATAATTCAAAATTTGTCTAATTATAATTTTCAAAAAGATAATATTCATGAAAAAATGACAATTAGTGCAGGACTTGCTGAATTTCCTCTTAATGGAAAAACTATTTCTGAATTAATTTCTTTTGCTGATAAAGCTATGTACAAAGTTAAAAGAAATGGTGGGAATAATGTTAGTATTGATTAGAAAAGTCCTGAATTATAAAAAAAATATATTTTTTCTATTCCCTATTATTTTTAGCTGTTACAATTCTACTATAAATATTAAGAATCCGTCTGTTGAATTTGAAAAGAAAATTGAAAATTCAATTCTAGTTGAAAAAGAAATTAATTCTAAAGCTTTAAGTCATTTTTTAGATGGAGAAATGTATTTTTCACAAGGAAATTTCTCGATGGCAGTAATTGAATTTCAAGATGCATTAAGATATGATTCATCATCTGCTTCAATTTATTTATCTCTTGCTGAAGTCTTTTTGAGGTTAAATAAATTTGAAAGAGCAGAAGAGACACTTAAATCTGCCTTATTATTAAATGATTCAAAAAAGGAAGTTAGAGAATTACTCGCTCAACAATATTTAATGAGGGGTGATATCGATTTAGGAGAAAAACAATATTTAATTCTTGAGTCAACTTATCCAAGTGATATTCAATTTTCTTTTATTCTAGCTGAAATTGCTTATAGAAAAGGTAATGTTAAAAATGCTCAAGAAAAATATTGGAATATTTATATTAAAGATTCTTCCCAAGTTCAAGCATTATCAAGAGCAGCAGAATTATCAAAAATTAATGGAGAATTAGAATTTTCTTTTAGTGCATTTGAAAAATTAGTGCTAATTCAACCGGAAAATATTCAATTTTGGAAAAATTATTCAGAGTTAGCATCCAATCTTAAAATTTTTGACAAAGCAATTGATGGATTTAATAATTTAGCTAGATTATCAAATGATGACCCTATAATAAAAGAAAGACTTGGTATTTTATATTTTGAAAACAACCAATTCGCTGAATCTGATTCTATTTTTTCATTATTATATAACAACGGAGAAATATCCCCAGGAATATTATATTATAAAACTAGAATGGCAATAATTGAACAAGATTTTGACTCTGCTGAGTTTTTTTCATCAAAACAAATTGAATTATTTCCAAGTGAAATTTCAGGTTATACAAATTTAGCTCTTTGTTATATTAATTTGTCAAATTCTGATGATGCTATTTCTATTCTTATTAGAGCAAAAAATAAGTTTCCAAATAATTTTAGTATTAATTATATGCTTGGTTCAACATATAATAGTCAAAAGAAATTTCAATTAGCCATTGAAAGTTTAAATTCTGCTTTAAAAATTGACCCTGATTCACGTTCTACAAAACATTTGTTAGCTAATGCTTATAACTCTATGAATCAATGGCCCAGCTCAGAAAATTTGTATAAAGAGTTAATTCGTTCAGATAAAATGGATGCCCAAGCATTGAATAACTATAGTTATACACTTGCTGAGAGAGGTTTGAAATTAAAAGAAGCATTGAATATGTCCCAAAGAGCAATCCAATTAGATCCTGACAATTCAGCTTATTTAGATACTATTGGTTGGATTTTTTATAAATTAAAAAAATATAATAAAGCAATTGATTATATTCAAAAATCCATTTCATTAGATCCTAATAACATTGTTGTTTTAGAACATCTTGGTGATGCTTACATGAAAATAAATAAAATTGAAGAAGCCAAACTCTATTATAATAAAATTTTACATCTTGATGAAAATAATTCTCGAATTTTAAATAAAATAAATAAATAAATTTTTGAAGACTAAAACATCACTTGCAATTATTATACCTGTTTATAATGAGATTGAATCCTTAAAACATCTTGTTGACGAAATTCATTTATCGTTAAAAAACTATCAGAATTATTCTATTTTATTTATTGATGACGGAAGTACTGATGGATCATTTGAATTTTTAAAAAATATCATAAAAAGTGATTCAAAAATACATTTAATTCAGTTTTCAATCAATAAAGGTAAATCCGCTGCACTTAATGAAGGTTTTAAGTGGGTACAATCTGATTATATAGTTACAATGGATGCAGATCTTCAAGATGATCCTTCAGAAATACTTAATCTTTTAAAAAAATTAGATCAAGGTTTTGACTTGGTTTCTGGTTGGAAGAAAAAGAGAAACGACCCAATTTCAAAAACAATTCCCTCAAGAATTTTTAATTTTACAACAAGTTTTCTTACTGGTATTAAAATTCATGATTTTAATTGCGGATTAAAAGCATACAAAAGAAAAGTAGTCAAATCTATAAAAGTATATGGGGGTTTACATAGATATATTCCTGTCATTGCTTTTAAAAAGGGATTTAAGGTTAATGAAATCATTGTAAATCATAGACCCAGAAAATTTGGTAAAAGTAAATATGGTAATGAAAGATATTTTAAAGGTTTATTTGATTTAATTACTGTTTTGTTCTTGACAAAATATTTAAAACGACCTTTGCATTTATTTGGTTTGTTTGGTTTTTTATTTTCAACTATTGGTTTTTTTATAAATTTGTGGGTCTTATATCTTAAATACTTTTTAGGTGAACCATTTTCTATGCATATAGCAATTTTAGTTTTAGGTGTTATGTTAATTATAATAGGAGTTCAATTTTTTTCAATTGGTTTAATTGGTGAAATGATTGTTCAAAGTAATCATAAATCATTTAATGAAAAAAATGAAATTATTCACCATGATAAAACTTAAATTTATTAATGAAATTATTTTTTAGTATAATAACTCCTTGTTTTAACAGAGAAAAAGAAATTTTATTTCTTATTGATTCAATAAAAAATCAATCATATTCATCAGATAATTATGAGCTTATTATAGTTGATGATGGTTCAAAAGATGATTCAAGATCCATAATAAAAAATAAAATTATTAACTCCGATATCAACATTAGTTTAATAAAACAAAAAAATAAGGGACCTGGTACTGCAAGAAATAATGGAATGAAAAATGCAAAAGGAAATTTTTATTTATTTATTGATTCAGATTGTGAAGCACATAAGAACTGGTTAGAAGAAATTAACGAACAATACCAAAAAAATAAATTTGATGCTTTTGGAGGACCAGATAGTTACAGGGATAATTTTTCAGATTTACAAAAATCAATAGATTTTAGTATGAATTCTTTTTTTACCACTGGTGGGTTAAGAGGTTCTACAATTAAAAGGTTAGCAAAGTTTTATCCAAGAAGCCATAACATGGGAATTAAGAGTTCTGTTTTCCATAAAATTGGTGGATTTGGCAAATTAAGACACGGACAAGATATTGAGTTTAGTAATAGAATAATTAATAATGGTTTTAAGGTTAATTTTTTACAAAAGGCAATAGTTTTTCATAGAAGAAGAACAACTTTAAAAAATTTTTTTAAACAAGTTTTTAATTGGGGTGTTGCAAGAATTAATCTTGGTGTGATTGACAAGAAAATGCTTGAACCTTTGCATTTCGTACCTGCGTCTGCAACTTTACTTTTTTTCTTTTTACTAATTGGAACTTTGTTTTATCCAATCTTTTTTTTTAATATTTTAATAGTCTTATTTTTATCTTTAATCGTAATTTCTCTTACAGGTTCAATTAAAATAAAAAATTTTAAATCTTTTTTTTTATTAATAATTATAATTCCATTGCAAATATTTGGTTATGGTGCTGGTTTTATTTATAATTTTGTGAATAGATTTATTTTTAAAAATAACGAGTTTATTGGATTTAAAAAAAAATATTATAAATAATGAAAAAAAATAACTCTTTAAGCCACTTAACATTGTTAAAAAAAGAACAGGATAAAAAAATCCCCAAGATTACTTCTGAAATTAACAAAAGAAGTATGAGAGCATATCATGAACAATATTGGTATGGAGAAAATTTTTTGTATGATTTTTTTGAAATACAACAAATTAAAAATAAATCTGTTTTAGAAATTGGTCCTGCTGAGGCTGGTTTATTAAAATTTTTCAAAGAAAAAGGAGCGGATTGTACTGGAATAGAACTTTCACCATTAAGATTTACTCATTCTAAATTATTAAATAATTTAAATAATTTAAAATTATTAACTGGTGATATATGTGATAAACAATCGTATAAAGAATTAAATAATCACAAATATGATTATATAATTATTCGTGATGTGATTGAGCATATTGATGATAAATTTAATGCATTAAAAAATTTATATGATTTATTATCTGATGAAGGAAAATTATTTATATCTTTTCCACCAAAATATTGTCCATTTGCTGGCCATCAACAAACCATCAAAAACAATTTAGGTAAATTACCTTATATACATTTATTACCTAATGTTCTTTATAAAAAATTTCTATCAATTTTAAAACATCCCAAAGAAGCAATAGGATATTTGTTAGCAACTAAATCAACTAGAATTTCTGTAACTGAGATGAAAAAAATATTTATTGAATTAAATTTTTCTATAAAAAAAAGTAATTTATATTTTTTTAGACCCGCATATAAATTTAGATTCAATCTACCTATCCTTAAAAACCCTTTTTCTAAAATTCCAGTTTTAAATGAAATTTTCACCAATGGTGCTTTGTTTGTTTTAAAAAAGAAAAAATCATGATAGTTATTGTTTTAGGTATGCATAGAAGCGGTACTTCAGCTATTGCAGGAATATTACATTTGAATAAAATCATAATGGGTTCTAAGGATAATTTCAAACCAAAACCCTTACCACAAAACCCAAAAGGATTTTATGAAAATTATGATTTTAGAAAAATAAATGATAAAATGTTAAATGATGTTAATTATAAAGTCAAATCACTGAATTATAATATTCCAATTCCATTACCTCGTAAGAAAATTGAATCTAAAATGGAATATTTAATCAAAAAACAAATTGAACAATATTCTTATTGGGGATGGAAAGACCCAAGAACATGTTTAACTCTTGATCATTGGTTAAATATAATTTTAAAGTATAAAAAAAAAGACGATATAAAAATAATTTTTACAATTAGAGATCCATTAGCAGTTGCAAATTCATTAAAAAAAAGAGATGGTCTTGATATTCATTCTGGATTAAAACTTTGGAGAGTGTATAATCAAAGAGCTTTGAATTTTGTTAATTCATATAAAATATCAACATTTTATTTTTTTTATGAACAATTAATTATAAATCCAAATGATGTTAACTTAAAGATGTTTAAATTTTTAAAAATTGATTCAAAACAAGAAATTATAAGTAAATTTATTGATTCTAAACTTAATAGAAGTGAACAAAGAAAAGTGTATAAAATTCCTAATGAATTTGAAGATTTGA
>Ga0310343_10000530_pt1 | contig 18394 bp, 19 predicted proteins | sample HC15DNA2025_MG_FD_203519 | JGI IMG/M metagenome (GOLD analysis project Ga0310343, IMG submission 203519) | Marine microbial communities from station ALOHA, North Pacific Subtropical Gyre - HC15-DNA-20-25_MG | ecosystem: Environmental > Aquatic > Marine > Oceanic | place: Pacific Ocean: North... | reverse complement strand
TTCGCCGACTTCAAATCATTACGCTGAAGATGATCCATGAGAACTGACTTTGCATCCGTAATTGCAGCTTGATCTCTACGCAGGAGAATTAAATCCAATTCATCATGCTGAAACCCTCCACAAGGGATATTCGAATCTTCTGGGGCGATACGTGAGCGTGGTCGAAGATTTGGTCCCCCCCATGGTTGTACCTCGGCTATCCAACTACCATCTGCCGCTTCTATGTAGTATACTGGCCCTCTATCCGTGGCCTCTGCTCGAATACTGCTTACTTCAGCCGGAACATCTCCCCAGGGTTCCAATCCATCAGTTGCAGTATTCCAACCTTCGACAGTGGCAAGAGATTCTTCTGGCTCAAGTAGGTTTAGTCTGAATCTCATTCCCCTCATTAGATGGGCTGTGAAGCCTGTAGGAGCCTCTGTGTCACAATCGACCTCCACCATTGCGGCTGGGCGCCATGCGCTGTTGAAGGCTGAATCAGACTGCGACACGACCGGGCGAAGCGCAATGAGGGCTTGATGGAATCGGTTGGGGGAGTTCTTTACATTCCAAAGGCTTGATTCGGGATTGGCTAGACGATTGGCTATGATGGAGGCACCGGTTGAGATGCCGTTGGCCGTCGATATGGATGGCACACTAATTCTGACTGATATGAGTGTGATGAGCGCTAAGCGTGTTTTTCTCCGTAAACCATGGACGATATTTTCGACAATATTTCTTGAATTGACAGGAAAGAGAGCGAAATGGAAGAAGAATCTTGCTCGTCAGCTCAAATTTGATCCTGGTGAATTACAGTACCACGAATCATTTGTTGACTGGTTAACCGGAGAAAGTGCTAGAGGAAGGAAACTCATTTTAGCAACTGCATCGGATCGATTGGTGGCTGAGATAATCGCAGCACATGTCGGTTTGTTTGACGATGTAATGGGATCGGATGGGAACATCAATCTGAGAGATCACAAGAAGGCGGAGGCATTGATTGCAAGATATGGTGAGAAAGGATTTGGATACGCCGGAAATAGCATTCATGACATTCCTGTTTGGAATCATGCAGGACAGGTAATCGTAGTAAATCCTGAGAGAGGCCTCTTGGATAAGGTAGGGGATTCAGCAGACCTTGTTTTTGAGTGATTTTTGTAAATCAAATGCGAACCTTTGCCGCCGACGACCTTTAGCGCAGTAGTCATTTGGTTTAGGCATGGGAAGAACCCGCAGTGCGTTAGGGCGCAGAATTGATGCTCTTGCTCATTGGCTACTACGGTGGCGAATTATTGCCACCCCTGCTAGATGGGTTGCGAATTCGCGGCTAGCCTGGAGTTTCATCTCTCGTACTGACAGAATCAGAAGGAGTCGGCTTCGTGAAAGAGTGGTTTCCTCTGGCCCTGAAATGATGCCAAAGCACATCTCAATGATTATGGATGGTAATCGTAGATTTGCTTGGGGTCGTTCGCTACAAACCGAAGCAGGGCACTCTGCTGGAAAACAGAAATTGAAGGAAGTTATGCGTTGGATTCTCGACCTAGAGATACCTTACCTAACCGTCTATGCATTGTCTACTGAAAACCTCTCATCTCGAGATGATACTGAACTAGAGACGCTATTCGATCTCTATGTATCTGGGTTGGAAGAAATTTCACAGGACCCATTGATTCATGATAACAAGGTTCGAGTTCAGGTAGTAGGACGCAAGGAATTACTCCCAAATAGAGTTCTAGATGCAATCAAAAAAGCAGAAGAAGCAACCTCGAAGTACAGCGATTTCCTATTCACAGTCTGTCTTGCATATGGCGGTAGAGAGGAAATTGTTGATGCGGTAAAGGAAATTGCTGAAGCACACGCTTCAGGGGAAATCGAACTCGATTCAATCGAACCATCAACAATCTCTAATCGACTCTATACTGCGGATTTACCCGACCCTGATTTAGTTATCAGAACCTCGGGCGAGGAAAGGGTTTCGAATTTCCTTTTGTGGCAAATCGCTTACTCAGAACTCTACTTCTCCGATGTACATTGGCCATCATTCGGTCGAAGAGACCTATACGAGGCGATTGAAGATTATCAAATGAGGAGAAGGCGTTATGGGGGCTGAATCGAACACCAAGCGTTGCCCTACATGTGGCAGAGATGGATATCATAGTCCGTCGGTTACCGTTGATGCCGTAGCGGCACGAGAAACCAATAATGGACTCGAATTGCTGATGATTGAACGTGGCCCGGACCCAGCAGTATGGGAAGGTATGTGGGCATTTCCAGGGGGTTTTGTCGATTATGGAGAAGACCCAGAAGATGCGGTTCTACGTGAATTACAGGAAGAAACCGGCATAGAAGGCGAAAATCCCAGAGTTTTGCATATACTAGGCGCTCCTGGCAGAGATCCTCGAAAACACTGTGTAGGTCTTTTCTATCTCGTAGATGCTGATATCGATACCGAACCGAAAGGGGCGGACGACGCAGTATCTGCTGCATGGGTACCAATCGACGAGCTGACCAAAGATACCGTCGCCGCTGACCACTTGGATATCGTGGATATGCTAAGGGAATGATGAGGGAATAACCCTATCATGCGAGTTTGACTGGTTTGTGTATGAGTAAGAAGCAACCAATCTATGCAGGCGTGAAACCAATGTTTCCATACAACCCATGTATGGTTGTTGGAGACGATATTTGGGTAGCCGGTCAAATTGGAATTGACGGTGGTGATTCTATGGCTGAACAGGCTACTAGTGCACTATCGAAAATCGATGTACTGCTAGGTGAGGCAGGAGCAGATAAAGCAGATTTGGTTATGGTCATGGTCCTGCTAGAAGATATGGCTGAATTTGGCGAATTTAACGAAGTATACGCGGCTTGGTTGGAAGGCACCATTCTTCCTGCCCGTGCCGCATATGGAGTGAAGGAATTACCTGCGGGTGCAAAGGTAGAGGTCGTAGCGCGGGCTGTAAGGGGTTCAGGGGCAAATTGAGCCTTCAAGATTCGATTATTCAGTTGCCATAGCCACGATGGGATGATGAAGGAAAAGTTCTCCGTCTAATCCATGAGTGTATTCAAGGCCTACGATATTCGTGGGCTGGCCGGTAGCCAATTGGATACGGAATTTGCCAATAGACTGGGTTCTGCATTGGTTACCCACCTCGATGCTAACTCAATTGCAGTGGCTCGAGATATTCGTGAATCAGGGCCTGAATTACATGAGGCTTTTTTGCAAGGAATAACTGGAGCTGGGGCCGATGTTATTGACCTTGGAATTACTACTACTGGTGTGCTGTATCGATCCACTGTGGACTTGTCTGTCGATGCAGCAGTGGCAATTACTGCGAGCCATAACCCCCCTGAATATAACGGATTCAAGATTTGTCGAGGGGCTTTACCAATGGCCGGAGAAGAATTGCAGGAACTGAAGGTAACTTTCGATTCAGGTGAGTTCCATAGCGGGTCTGGAAAAATAATCGAGATGCCAGAGTTTGAAGAACAGGTATTGCAAACCATCGTAGAAAATGCAGGAATGCCTCAACGTGCAATCCGAATTGCAATCGATTGTGGTAACGCCGTTCCAGGTCCATTGACAGTTTCCCTGATGCAAAGACTAGGAGTTGAGCTAGTACCAATTCATTGTGAATGGGACAATACTTTCCCTAACCACCCTCCTGATCCGACACGGCAGAAGAATATGGTCGATTTATCGAAAGCCGTAGTTGAGAATAATTGTGAATTTGGAATCGGTATGGATGGAGATGGTGACAGGATAGGGGTGGTTGATGAGCAAGGTCGATTCATACACCCTGATCGTTTAATGGCGCTCATCGCGGCTGATGTTTTGGTTGACCGTCGTGATGGAACAGAGGCTGAGCGCACCGTTTTCTTCGATGTAAAATGCAGTATGGCGCTAGAAGAAGCAATCCTTGCCAGCGGTGGAGTTCCGAAAATGGTGCGTACCGGGCACTCATTCATGAAGAGAGAATTGCGAAGTAATCCAGAGGCTGTGATGGCTGGAGAGATGTCAGGTCACTTCTTCCTACACGATAGGTGGCCTGGATTCGATTGCTCACTATACAATGCGGCTCGTTTGCTAGAAATAATTGGGCGCGACCCAGCACCCAATGATGGCGGAGTAAGTTTCTCCCATAGGTTCGCTAACCTCCCTGATTACCCTTCGACAGATGAAACAAAGATTCCGTTAGTTGCGGGAAGAGAAGAAACTATGGAGGCTGTAGAAGGTGCTTTTGCAGATATGGAAAAGTCGACAGTGGACGGAATCAGAGTTCGCTATCCTGATGGTTGGTATCTGTGCAGACCATCGAATACAGAACCGATTTTGGTTATGCGTGCAGAAGGTCGAGACGACTCAGCATTGGAAGCAATAATCACGGATGTTAATGCTCGAATTGGTCATATGCTGGATTTGAGTAAACTCAGATGATTACTCCATTCCACCATCAGATAACATCAGCGGGATTGCCACAATTATTCCACAAATGGCATAGCAGAATATACCGCAAATTCCAGATCCTGCGCCCATTACGGCACCAAGACCGCCTGTATCTGCAGTATCCATAGCCCCTCCCGCAATTGTACTAGAAATTATACTGCCAATCCACGCAATCGCAAATGAGCCGAATATCATCCAGATTCCCATTTTCTTGTATTGAGTCATTTGGTACCCGCCGAAAATAGCAATTGCTCCAGCGATTACCGAAGATAGCATGGTCACTACAAAATATTCTGTCGGATAGCTTATCGGATTCCCTTGAAGATCCGTCGCTCCAAAATCCGACAACAGAGTTAGTGGCGATCCGAGTAAATTGAACGCTCCCCAGATGATAACCAGTATCCCAATTACCTTTGCAGCTTGATTCTTCTGAACTGGAAATTCTGGACCAGTATTGACGAATACTCTTCCCGCATCTACTACTGTTGGTTCTGTTGTACCTTCTAAAGTATCAGAGTTTGGCTCATCTTCCATATCCAACTCTAATCGCTGTAGACGAATTAGGGTTTTGGAGGAATTTCTCTAACGAAACTTTTCTGCAGAATGTTGCAATGCTTCGATAACCGGCATTATATCTCCACAAAGCATCTGCAAACAAGCTCCTCCACCGGTGCTATTGTGAGATACTTTGTCTGCAACCCCTCGCGAGTTCACTAAAGCGCTGGTGTGACCACCGCCTACAATTGTCATAGCCTTAGTCTCTGTACACATGTTGAGAATCTCAATTGTTCCGAAGGCGAAGGCGGGCTTCTCAAAGTAACTAGCAGGTCCATTCCACAGAATGCAACCCGCTTGCATCAATACGGGTCTTAATCGCATCAATGTCTCTACGCCAATATCGTAAATTGGATGAGGGACTGGTAGTTCATCGATGCTTAAACCAACTCTTTCTTCGTCAATTTCCACAGCAATATCAGTGGGAACTAAGAGTAAATCTGAATGATTCTTAACAAGCGCGTTAGCCATTTCCCAAGCAATATCAAAATCTTCGCCTAAGGTACCTCTGATAAATTCCTTATTTCCCTCTCCGATGTCAACTCCTTGCACCCAGAGAACCATATTTCCAACCACACCAACAAAGGCGATCGTATCTACTACGCCTCGATTGATTAGATTCTGAGCAACTCGAAATGAATCGTCCGCCTTAGCTCCACCGAGAATTGCAACGTATGGCCGTGGTGGATTTGTAACAGCGGTTTGTAGAGCGCTAATTTCTCGTTGCATCAAGCGCCCTGCAATACAAGGTAAATCATCAGCAAAGCCGGTCAAAGTGGGAGAATTACGGTGTGCTGCAGCGAATGCGTCAGTAACATAGGCATCAAATTCAGGGGCTAAATTCATGACTATTTGAGATAATCGTAATTCATCCAACTCTGCCTTCTTTAGAGAAATCTCTTCATTGTGCATTCTCACATTGTCCAAGCATAGAATCTCTCCATTTTTCAAACTTCTAATAGCATCTATTGCTTCTTTACCACAGACATCGGGAACAAAACGAATAGGTCGGCCAAGAATTCTTCGAAGTCTTTCTGCATGACCTGAAAGGTCTGTAAAATCATCTTTACCGGGTCTAGACTGATGTCCAAGGATCACGACTTTCGCTTCCGATAGGCTGTTCAGAGTAGGTATAATTGCCCTAAGTCTCCCATCATCTAGGAAGGCACCAGTCTCTGGATGAAGGGGTGAATTAATGTCGACGCGATATAGCACACGCTTACCGCTTAGGTGAATATCGTCCAAGGATAGAACGTCTTTCACGATGGGGGCCACCAGCAGACGTCTTTTGATAATGATGGAGATAGGACGGCTCAGAACTCCCCCCCAATGCCTTTGTGTCTTTGCTGTAGTGGCGAGTTGATGGCGTGGGATGCGGAGCGACTTACCGGCCCAGATGGAGAAGACTGGCGAGTGCCGGTTACTGAGTTGGAAGAGCGTCGTAGTCGGTTGTCGTCAGCACTCGCAGAAACTGGTTTTGAGTCGGCACTAATCGATGACCCAGTGGAACTCTACTGGTTGACTGGTGGTAGACAAAACGGGATGATTCTCATCGGTGCTGAGGGGTCAGATGTAGAGAATACCCATTGGGTTCGAAAATCACTGAGAAGAGCGAAATTTGAATCGGGAGGCGATGATGCTCCGGATCCGATTACCGCTCAGCCAAGAATGAGACAAATGACGGATGCACTCCGTTCAATTGGTGCAACCTCTGCGCCATCTATGCTGGCTGGAAAAATGCCTCATGACAGGTGGCAGTATTTCTCTAGAAGGATGTCCGCACTAGGTGAAATGCAGGATGCGACTTACCTAATGTATGGTTTGCGCGAAACAAAATCTGCTTGGGAGCTTGAAATGCTGCGAGAAAGCGGACGGATAAATAGAGAGATGTTCGATGCAGTCAGAGAAGTTGGCGGAGAGGGGCGTAGCGAATTAGAAATGGCTGCTGCGGCCGATGAAGTCAGTCGAGCAGCAGGATTTGGAGGGCGCATTAGGATGAGACGATGGCCAATGGATTGCGACCGGGTTGTAATCGCCGCTGGAAGATCAGGAGCGGTTCCATCGTACTTCGATTCTGCTATCGGGGGACTAGGAGCAAGTCCAATCTCTTCACTAGGTGCAGGCCATGCAAAAGTTGCAGCCGGCGAGCCTGTAATCGTCGATATTGTTCATCTACACCGCGGGTATGTCTCAGATTGTACACGAATGTTCTGCGCTGGTCGACTCAATGAGGAATCGGTGACTAAATTGGACGACATGGCAGAGATTAGAAACTCAGTTGTTGCAAGCCTCGGAAGAGGAGAATATTGTTCAGAGGCTTGGAGAATTGGTAGTGGGATGGCTGAAGAAATGGGATATTCTGAACATCTTATGGGAATGCCGCCCGAACAAGCCGTATTCCTCGGCCATTCAGTAGGGTTAGAGCTTGATGAGACACCGGTTATCGCTGATCGTTTTGATAGAGAACTCCCTATTGGAGGAACTATGGCGGTCGAACCTAAGGTAATCTATGACTCAGGAGCAATAGGCACTGAGGACACATTTGCTCGAACTTCGGATGGAATGGAATGTCTGACTATGGGAGATTCATGGGATTTACTCACAGAATGGGAGGAATGATTGTGTCCCGTACTAAAGCAACTGCTCAAAAGCGGCTTGCAAGATTACTACGAGGAAGAATAGAACCTCATGGAAAAGAAATGACTGATGAATCAATTCTGAAAGGAGTTGAAGTTGATGAATCAGGAATAGTTCAATTGTGGGTCCAACCAACCAGAGCACATTGCCCGTGTTGTATCAACGACCTCATGGAACTTCGCTCTGAAATTAATCAACAGAAGGGAGTGCTCGCTTGCCATATCGAAGTTGTTGGTGTGCCTCAAGCAGATAGATGGACTGCTGCGATTAACGAATGATTATTCAAATCCAGACGTCATTATCTGCTGTAAGTTCGCTATCGGAATCTCCTGTATTTACTACACCACGAGGCTCTACTAGCATAACCTTGCATTCTGTTTCAGCATACGGTTTGTGTTCGACTCCTTTGGGCACCACTAACATCTCACCCTCGGTTAGTCGAACTGTTTCATTCTCAAATTCGATATTCATAGTACCCTCAATAACGATGAATACCTCATCAGTATCTGGATGATTGTGCCATACAAATTCACCTTGGATTTTCACTAATTTGAATTGATAATCGTTTAATTCTGCGATAACTTTTGGCGACCAATGGTCGGAAAATTTTCCAAGTTTTTGTTTTAGGTTGATTATATCCATCATTCTTCACTCTCCATTTTACTATCACGTTTCCATCTTCGTGCTTTACGCTCCTCTACCTCTACGAGTTTTGCACGCAGACGAGTGTATAGGAACCAAACAGCAATTCCCACCCCTACCAAATTAAAGATTACAAGAAAAATGAATTGTTGGTCGTCCATAATATCACATCATAAAGGTGGAATTACATCGATATCGCAGGTTCCATTAGCTTGCATACAGCATGAGAGGATCCCTCCATCCTCTACTAAGAATTCATCAAGACCGGGGGGTAATGGCTCTGGATAATCCACTTCACCGCTCTTTAATCGAACTAAACATGTGCCGCAATTACCCGAAGTACAGTTCGTAGGAATATGCACTCCAGCCTTCTCGGCCACCTCAACCAAGGGCTCGTCTTCTTCGGCTTCTGCAACCCCAAGAAGAAGAGCCCCGCGAAAGAAGCGGACTATCGCCATGGATACCCCGACTCGATTATTCGTCTTCAAATCGACCGGCGAATTCAGTCATTTTTCCAGCGGGTCCACTGTCCTGTCTGCTTATTGAAAACAAGACCTGCCTTCTTCATCCACTTGTTGAACTTGGTAGCACCAGCACCGGTAGCGAGGATGAAGTCTTCTCGGTGCTCTTGCGCTTGGATGTAGCCCTTCGCAGCGAGCGTCTGATCAATCCACTCATCAATACTCATCAAGCCGCCAGTCAAGTCGCTTGCTTCGACTGCTGCTGCCATTTCTTCAGCGGATGCCCCTGTTGCTTCCAAATCCTTAACCATCAAATCCTTGATTGTTTCAGCAGACTTCTTCTTTGGCTTTCGAACACGCTTTTCTCGTGGTTTCATCTTCGGATCGATTTTTATTCGAGAGCCGTTGTTTAGTTGCTTATCGACAAAGTTTGCCATTGGAGCATGGAATTCTTCCTCACACTCCCAGCAAATAAAGGAGAAATCACGTGTATCCTCTATGACGTTACCGCCTCGAGGGTCCATTTCCTCACCACATTCTGGGCAGGCATACATACACAATTTAGGGGCTATTTTCCGACGGAAATCCACTATGTCTTGAGGAGTTCCTACCAATTCAAGCATCTCGTGGTCTCTAGCCGCTTCTAGACCTCTAGTCTCAAGTTGATCACGCAATTTAGTACGCTGTTCTCGCTTAGATTCATCATCGAATGAATTCTCTAATTTGACAATAAGTTCAACGGTTTTGCCTAGTCGATTCATGACCAATTTCTTGGAGCGGAAAGCCTCGACCTTGGCTATGCGTAATTCCTCTTTCTTCTCGTTAAGTTCTGCAACGATATCCTTCTGCTCACGCTTGAAGCGTTGCTCCTCGATTTTGTCGACCTTCTTTTTCTGGTCCTTAGAAAGAACATCGGCTAGATAACGTTGCTTTGCAGCCGCTCTAGGTCCTGATTTGACAGCCTCAAGAACTGATTTGGCTATCTCTTTCTTGAGACCGTAGTTATTGCGAAGTTTCTCTTCATCGAGTTTCTTCAAATCGCCAACTTTGATGCCCGAGTCAGCGAGGAGTTGGGCTGTATTTTCATCAATTCCTCTACGCAAAAGCGCGAGATAAGTGTCCTTCTTGGCCATTTAACCATCTCCCTTCCCAGCGAGGCCCGCACAGGCTTCGCTATTGCCCCCGAACCTACTGTGGGCTTTGAAGGCGTGGTTCTCCGGTTCTCAGCATGGCTCAAGGCTGACTAATTTGGCGGATTAGCAAGACCCACTCCTCCGAAGTTAGATTCTCAGGTCGGAGGTCAAGTGTTTGGCTAGGTATTGTCTTGATTGCTGTTTGCCATCGGGAACGATGCCAACCAGGTATTCTATTGAGGCGGTTTGGAGAATTCTTCAGAGATGTCCTAAGTTTACGTCGACGATTGGTAAAACATTCTGTGATGACCATCCTGTATAGGCGACTGTCAATCGATTGTGTTATTTTACGATTAACTGGAATTAAATTTATCAGACGTGAATGTACTCTTGGCGACGGACTAAATGAATGAGGTGCGACCTTTACATCCAGTTTGACATCAAAGTCAAGCCAAAGTGAGTGACCTAATGGACCACGTGTTGCATGCCCTTTATTCATCGCCATACGTTCTGCAAATTCTTCCTGAACGAGCAATGAAATTCCTTTGATTTGGGTATTGGAATGATGCTTCTGAATTCTCTCTAGAACGGGGCTAGATATTTGGTATGGAAGATTGGAAACAATGTGAGTAATGTCTTCTGGCCAATCGATTTCTAGTGCATCAGCGTGAATTACTTGCAATTTTCCATCCGCGCCGTTGAAAACTCTAGCAAGGTGATTTGTAGATTCCTGATCTAATTCTATGGCGGTTACTTTTGCTCCCGTTCGCAATAATTCTAATGTCAGCGAACCTGGTCCTGGGCCTATCTCCAAAACATGACTCTGCTCGTTAATAGGATGGTTCATCGAGGCAATCTCTACTGCCCTATCGATAACCGCTTCGTCGAGTAGAAAATGTTGGCCAAGCGTTCGATCAGGAATAATTCGATCGCGTAGCAATTCTACTAACAATCTGACATCGAGATCGTCCATACGCCCACCCCGATTAGGCGCCGACCCTCACCAGTAAATCTAGCAGGCAGGGGACTTCTCCCGGATTTTCCATTTCACTTACATATCTCTCCGCTAGCAAATCGACTGCGTCAATATCGAGCTTTTGACTTACCTCATCTAGATCAACCCAGCCATTCGGTCCACGAATCTCAACCCAAGACCTAGCGGTTGAACTGCCAACTCCCGGTAGCAATTGAAAGGCGTGAACCTTGCGTGAAATGTTATTGGCTCGGTTATAGAATCCCAAATGTGGGTCAGGATTAACTTTGATTGATTCTGCAACCGATTCTTGCAATACTGAATTAGCATCTCCAGATAGATCTTGGAAGCGTAGAGGTGATAGTGGTCCAGACTTACCTGAATCAAGAGCAAATTGGTCACCAGATTCTGAGGAGAAACCGTCGTTCAATCTTGCCCGAACAATGTGAAGTCCTGGTTCTGAAATAGCATGTATTTCCATGCCAACGGGTCTTCTTTCCATGACATCTAGGACACGAACATGAGTCTCAGAGGCAAAGGGTCCATCGGCAGCGTCGCCGTTAACATTGCCACTCGGCTGCATATTCCTCAGTCCTCGGAGGTCGGTTATCCCTCATGAATGAATGTGTTTTGTAGAATCTGTGAAAATTACAGCAAAATTCTGACTTTGGGTTAAATTATCAAATTTGTAACTCAAAGAATATGTTGTCTGACGGTAGTGATAATCTCTTCTACCTCGGCTGTATCCATTGCGATTCTCTTAGATGCGATGATTACCCTAACATTATCCACTTCCATTGGGGCAAGTTCGGCAATCTTTGCACAAACCTCAGGATACTGACTCAATTTCTCGTTCTTAACGAGATCTTCGAATAGGTTAGTGAATATCTCAGGGCTTGTCTTTATTCCCCCTCGATTCTCGCTAGCAGCCCACTCAGCGTGTTGAAGAGCGACCTTCTGCTCGTATGACAATTCCCCACGTCGTTCTCGTGCATCCAATAGCAAATCACGTACGGTGGCGAAGTCGACGAACTCTCTATTGCTCATGTAAATCACTCCAATGGATGTAGGTGCTCTGGGCGAGCTATAACGGTCTTTGCCATATTCTTGTCGTGCAGAGCAACTACCCACGCTCGGCCCTGCTTGGCTTCAATTACGCCTGTAGCGCCTTGGAATCTGCGGTGAGGCATACCCTTTTGTTGGGAGCCATCAAGCACAACTGAAACTCTATCACCAATCTCATATTGGTGCATTACTCGAGCGATGTTAATCCGACCACGCTGAGTTTTGGATCGACGTAGAATACTGCGAGTTCCTTGACGAGTTCCGTGACTTCGGCGCATTATTTTCACCCCTCGACCATAGGTCGTGCGAGCGGTCGACCTACCGCCCATTCTTAAGCCCATCTGAGCCCTTTGGGCTTCAGTCAGCGTGGATATCCTCAACATCTAGCCAAATTACTTCACAGGGACTTCCCAAAACACCAGCCACTGATGGAACTGTTCTACCTTCGTCGGAATGTACTAACTCCTTGACATAAGTTCCAGCCTCGCAGCGTACCGAAAATTGTACTTCGCTGTCTTCAACTACAACATTGTCGATTGAGACCACCTTACGCTTACGGATTAGGTCCGCTCTGCGGTGAGAGACTCTCTTCGGTGTTTGTTGTTCCAAAGTGACTCCAGATAGTTTGGAAATTGATTCAATGATGAACGATTCCTCGGGCTGCTCCTCGACGGAGAAACGGATTGTGTAGGACTTCTCTGCTCGGGTTTCTTTCACCCTACTAACTTCGCTTCGGTTCGTCCAACGTAAATCACTAATCTCTATTTTATCAGCACCATTTGAGTTGACGACTTTCATGACTTCCTCCAGGTCTGTGCGACGAACCCTTGGGTGCTTTACTTCTAGGACAAAGGGGCGACCCCTTCCTAAACAGCGGACATCGATATCTTCTCGTCCCATTCCATGGAATGAGGTGTTTTCTGCAGACAAAACCAGCCGGAATGGTTCACCGATTAGGTCTTGCACAGAATCAGGGTATTGCAGCCCCGTTCCTTCACAGGCTTCACAACCCTCTGAACGACCACGGCAAGAGCGGCAAGGCCAGCGAGTCTGAGGTATTCCTCGACTCAACTTTCGATAGCGACCGTAGATGAATACCGGACGAATATCAACATCGACTCTTAGGGTTAAGCAGTCGATTAAAATCATCAAATCGGGACGTTCTTTAACGAATTCAATACCTTCCATTCGGGCAGCAACTCCTTTCTGAACCGATTCTGAAAATGCCGCTTTCAACGGTCGAGAACCCGGTGCTGCATGACGAGTTCGGATTCTGTCTTCTTCCTGAATTAGATCTTTAGGAACGTGAACTCCAATTTGTAATGAGCCATGATCGAGTTCTCCGGTTTGTTCGACTATTCTTTCAACGATGTTGTCGACATCTTCGAAGAGGTTCTCACAAAGTGGACATAGATCAGGTACCTCAAACGATTCTAATTCCTTATCTCTAGCAAATGCTTCAGCGCGAAGAGATGCACCCCCTTTCTCTCCGATTTCTTCAGTACGACGTCCGCCAACTCGGTGTAAGCAGTGATTACACGTACCGAGTCGAATCATGTGAGCTATGCCTAATGGAGCTGGACAAGGGGGGGAATCCCAATCCAAAGTTTGTCCATTGGTTTCGAAGTCATCACCATCGAACCATTCCTCTTCTTCCTCTTCATCGGATTTGATCTCAACTAAGTCGTCCCAAGGATCTTCTGCGGCAGCATAACCAGCCGTTGCGTAGAGTTGCCACTCCTCTTCTTCAGGCGTGTTCTCATCGGCCTCTGGCTCATCTGGGTTCATTGAATCACCCACCGCAGCGAGGGAGGGAATCCCACATTGCGATGGTTCGCGGAATCAGGGGTTGCCTTTGAGCGCTTCTGTCAAAATTAATCAATTAAAATTGCTTTTTCTTCACAGACCTCTCGTAGCAGAGAAAAGGAAAAAATGCCGCTAGAACAGCCGCTAGGCCACGAAAATCGTAGGCCATAGCGACCTACTAATTCGGCCTTTGGCTTATCTAATCTTAATCTCATGACCTCCTCTCGGAATTCAATAATTCGCTGTTCATTTTCCTGTCTTGGGCCACATTTGGCGCAAGGACAAGCCAGTCTGATATCGAGATAATCTACTCGGAATGCTTGACCATCAGCAAACCGCATTACACAGTCTTCCTTTCCTCTCTCGAGGTCGGTCAACGAATCGGAAGCATCCATCTTGTTCGACCAGCCGTTAAGCCCCAACTGCTTCAACCTGCTGAGTCTCGTTGCTCCGTGTTCGAGACATAGCACCAAGCATTGCGGGTGTAACGACTAGGCTGGCGAACAAGGAAAGCCCAATCATTGCAGCACAGAACAAACCGAAGCTTGCAAAGAATCCCATTGCAGAGCGAGTTATGATTAGGAAACCTGTCACATCCGAGACGGCTGAACCGAACAGAGCAAGGCCTGCAGCACCTCCAATCGCCTTGATGCTGGCCTCTACATCAGCACCGGTTGCACGTTCCTCTCGATACCTCTCAACCACGTGGATAACGTAGTCTATTCCTACACCCAGACTCATCGCGGCAATTGCTACTGTAACCATGTTCAATCCATATCCAGCAGCTGCGATTATGGCGTATAGCCAAATTATTACAACTACAATTGGGATTGTGGTAAAGATTGCAGTCGAGAGAGATCTAGTGCCCCAATATCCAGCGCCAATAATCAGAAGGATTGCAATGGCAATAGCAAGATTTACACTAACTGTCAGGTATACATATCCAGTTATCGCAATAATTACCGGCGAGGATACTGCAAGATCTCGAAGAGAATAATCCTCAAACCCATACTCGACCTTTCGGAATCCCCACCAGAGTGTTATCAGGCAGAATAGAACTCCTAGAACTAATGTTCCTTGGAGTTGGTTCTGCATACTATTTGCGGCGACGAAACGGGTCACAGGATCGCCAGTAGCAATCGCCCAGGTAACTGGATATTCTTCAGTCGCCGAGTTAATATCTGCTCTTTCAGATAGGTCCTGTGCTGCTAATTCTTGGAATGGCTGCATATCCATTTCCAACTCCGCTAAAACCTGTTCAACAACGATGAATTGCTCGGGATTTGCAATACCCCAACGAAGTGTCATTCGTGGATATTCTGGAATGCTACCATCCCGACAAAGATGTACTATTTCTGGGTCTATTTCGCAATTAGGAGCGATATTTAGCGCCGTCAATGATGGAGGAATATGTGGGATGTAGCCGCCTTCTGGAACTCCATAGACATACACGAATCCGTACATGAATCTCAAACAGTCTCTGTCGTTATCATCGGGTAATCCTGTGAGTAGTGTGTCGCATTCAAGAGTATCAGATTCCCAACCTGCTTCGACAAATGGCGTAACATTGGCGAACATACTAGCCTTAGCTGCCCAAACTAACTCATCGACTGCGTGCAGTTCAGGAGTCCCTAGCGGAGTCTTGGTGTATTTTCCAGGATCATTGGGGCTCGGTTCAGCCATATTGTCCCTAGTTTCCTGAATCGCTGCGAATACCCTAGGATCTAACATATCACCTTCTATAATTACCACCGCCGGCTCTCCCTCATCACTAAATCTGGTATTGACTAACTCAACAGCCTGGGCGAAATCTGATTCTTCATCGAGGAAATCTTCGACCTTGAAATCTCCTTCAAGACTCAGCATCATTGGAACTGCAACGGCTGTTATTGCCAAAATTAACACAAGTAGAACGGCCGAATTCTTTGAAGAATTATCTGCAATTTTTACTAATTTTTCTTCGCTTATCATGTGAACTATGCCTTCTTCTTCTTCTGGTAACTTTCCTTTCTCTCGAAGGTATTTATCCCAATCCATTCTGATTAGTGGTGCCCAAATTCCTGTTAGGATGAAAGCCGCAGCAACTCCAAGCGCCGCCTCGACACCGAATGAGCGGAGGGCGGCGATATCAGAAGTCAAGTTTGCAGCAAATGCAGACATGGTTGTGAATGATGTGAGCATAATCGCCCTACCGACTCTGGATAGAGAGGCATGAGCAGATTGCTCAGGAGTTCTTCCTTGTCTTCTTTCTTCCTTGTATCTGTGCAAGGCGTGTAAACTGTCATCGATACCGAGAGCGATTACCAATATTGGAAGAAGATTGGAAAATTGGCTCTTGCTGATTATCTTGAATCCATACCTTTCTCCTAGTACCATCATCCAACCGATTGATCCTTGCATCCAAAGGAGAGCAAAAAGTAGCGTTGCTCCCACAATCACGACATCTGAGGCTCTTCTAAGACTGAACCACAAAAGAATAGTAATCGCAATGGCCATTGCAATGAGCAAAAGACTTGACTCAAGCAATTCACGATTCAATTCTACATTAACACCTTCGTTAATGGAAAAGGTGACTGATAGTTGATCTGTTGTACGCATTTGCTTTTCAAGATCAATTATTGCCCACTCAAAGCTGCAAACTTCATCTCCAGATTCCTTCGCTTCCCTGCAATCAGCTACAGAATACTGGGGTGGTGTTGTAACTAAATTCAATCCCTCAAATTCATACCCATTCCTTTGATTTTCTGCATCTGCCCAATAGTATGTAATTCCGTTCTCTTCTAAATCAGTACGACTGAGTTGGATTAATATCCATGTTGTTGATGACGACCATCTACCTGGCCCCCAAGTAACATCTTCATCGAAGGTTCCGTCTTCTCGAATTGTTCCTCCTATTGGTCCAATTAGAGTGCTGTTTTCATCGTGAGTAAAACCTCTATCTGTTGAAAACCACCTCAACATCGCTCCATCGGAATTCATTATCATTCTGTGGGCTGCTAAGTCGATGTGATCTTGAGTCACGTTTGGATCATCATACGTCAGGCATTCTAGGGCTCCGCAATCTTCCCAATTTGTCTTTGGAGGTTGTGGGATACCAAACACATTGACTGTCGGTTGAGTTAACAATGACTCTCCGGCCATGAAAGCACGAAGAATATCGGGAAGAGACATAGGCCCCATGAATCCTGTTCCAGTGAGTTCTGTTACGAGAGGTCTTGTGTAATTCAGAAGATAATGAGAACTTGCAATCTCTGTTTTCAATTCTATCTCCCTGAGCACCGTGAGATTAAGGATACCACCAATCGGAATATCATCTCCTACCAAACCTGCACTAGTGCCTTGGAAAGGTAGACGTTCGGAAGGGTGAGGGAGATTGGCATAATCTATGTCTCCTGAATCAGTGAAGTGAGGAGCAGAGTTACCTGCCAAAATGGCCTCATTGCTCCTAACCGATACCGCGAATCCATGGGTCTTCTCAGCCGCTTCGAATTCGTCATTTACAACCTGATTTGCGGTTAATTCGGGGGACTCCATGTCGTAGGACTGAACATCAATAGGTGTGAGGCTCGCGATTAATCCGGGGATCATGAATAGACTAATTGCTAAAACTGCGGCATGTAATTTGAAACTACGAGGGAGTAAAACGTCAGCAACTTTTCCAAAATCTCTGACTTCTCGCATACCACTAGGCGCAAAAAGTGCGTTTTTTAATTGATGTTTAATCAGAGTCCAGATTCTTTCAATCGGTCAAGTGCCGCTTTCTGTTCCTTACTGACTTTTTCTGGCTCGGCCAGAATGAACTCGATATCTAGAGGACCGCCGTCGTGACCGTGACCAGCAAGTCGGCGACGATCACCAATCCGTGTACCTTCGACTACCTCAATTTGCACTCGCTTACCTGCTGGAGTACGTATCCTAACTGCGCCTCCTAACATCAAAGTAGAGTAAGTAACAGGGACTTCTTGAATCAACCTACCGCCTTCCCAACGACGCCCTTCTTCGGCATCTAGACGAATTGTGATCAGTAAGTCCCCAGCCTCTCCTTGAGGATGTTCATGACCCATCTTTTTTAGTCGCAATTGTTGACCATGCTGAGCACCTGAAGGGACGCTGACTGTGATTGTTGAAGACCGTGATTCAACACCTTTACCGGAACATTTAGCACACGTTTTTCGTGAGTTAAATGATTTGCCTTCACAACCTTCACAGATTCTTAATCGGCGATGTCCGAACTCTATTTTTGTACCACTTAGAGCCTGTTCTAAGGTAATATCAACTCCGGCCTCAATATCTGGTCCTCGTCTTACAGGAGGTGGTTGAGGCGGGCGGCGTTGTTGCCTACTTTGTTGTTGAAATTGTTGTTCTGCCCCTCCCATCCCACCCATAAATTGGTTCAGAATATCTGAGAAATCAATGCCTTGACCACCGCTGAATCCGCCACTTCGAAAACCCCCGCCTCCGCCGCCAAATCCAGAAAATGGGTTTCCTCCTCGAGCAAACATCTCCTCCATTCTTCTCTGCTGATCATATTCCTTTCGAGCCGCAGCTGTACCAATCTGGTCGTAAGCGGCTTGAATGGCCTTGAATCTCTCTTCAGCGGCGGCATCGTCTGGGTTTCTATCTGGGTGATGTTGTCTTGCCAATTTACGGTAAGTCCGCTTTATTTCCGCATCCGTAGCGTCCTTTTGGACACCTA
>Ga0310343_10000529_pt1 | contig 18404 bp, 17 predicted proteins | sample HC15DNA2025_MG_FD_203519 | JGI IMG/M metagenome (GOLD analysis project Ga0310343, IMG submission 203519) | Marine microbial communities from station ALOHA, North Pacific Subtropical Gyre - HC15-DNA-20-25_MG | ecosystem: Environmental > Aquatic > Marine > Oceanic | place: Pacific Ocean: North... | reverse complement strand
TGCAGGAACCGGATCATCGCTGTAGGGCGTACCACTCGTCGAGCCGCCTCAACAGCGCTTCTTCTCCAATGAGGCCCTCTTCGAGGCGGATTTCCATCAAGAACGCAAGCGCCTTACCAATTTCAGGACCAGGAGTGAGACCGAGATGTTCCATGACCTGTTTGCCATCGAGTTCAGGTCGAAGAGCCGCCAATTCTTCTTCTGCTGCGAGTTCAGCGATTCGTTCTTCGAGTTCATCCATTCGCTTCGATAGGGTGCGAGCTTTTTTCTCGTTGCGAGTCGTGCAATCGCAACGGGTAAGCACATTGAGTTCGTTCAGTAATTCACCGGCGTCTCTCACGTATCGGCGCACCGCCGAGTCGCTCCAACCGAGGCGGTAGGTGTGAAAGCGCAGATGAAGGGCGACGAGCTCTGTGATCGCCTCAACATCGTCATTTGAAAATCGCAATGCGCTCAAGCGTTTTCTTGTCATCTTTGCGCCAACCACATCGTGATGGTGGAAGGTGGTTCCTTTGCCTTTTTGAAATCCACGCGTACGAGGCTTTCCAATGTCGTGGAACAGGGCAGCCAGCCGAACAATACGGAAATCAAAATTGCACAATGCTTCGTCGAGTTCATCGTGTGGCCGAACGTTCTCGACAACTGCAAACGTATGCGTCAACACATCCTTATGCCGATGGATCGGGTCGTGCTCTAGACGCATTGCCGGAAGTTCCGGCAAGAAGAGTTCTGCGAGCCCCGTCTCGACAAGAAACCACAGCCCCGCCGTCGGGTGGGGAGTGCAGATGATCTTTTCGAATTCGTCACGAATTCGCTCGGCTGAGACAATCTCGAGTCTGGGCGCCATCTCGGTGACCGCAGCGAGTAACCCCTCTTCAGGAACAAGTTCTAACTTGGTAAGGAATCGAGCCGCTCGAAGCATTCGCAGCGGGTCATCGCTGAAACTCTCCTGCGGTGATAATGGTGTCCGAAGCACTCTTTGCAACAGGTCAACGGCACCGTTATGGGGATCGACGAGGGTCGGTACGTCATTCGTCAACTCGAGAGCCATTGCGTTGACCGTGAAATCTCGTCGAGAGAGATCGGTTTCGACATCGTCGGCGTACACGACGTGTGGTTTCCGAGAATCGTCGGTGTATGACTCGGCGCGAAACGTGGTGATTTCAAGCACTCGATCTCCGAGTCGCGCCCCCACTGTGCCGAACTTCTCGCCCTGATTCCAGACTGCATCAGCCCAACCGTCAAGGCATTCATGGATTTCGTCCGGGCGAGCAGACGTCGTCAAGTCGATGTCGTCAGATACCCCGAATGATTCATCGCCGAGCAACAAATCTCTCACTGTGCCGCCAACGACATATAAACGATGGCCTGCGCTTCTGAAACGCTCCGCGAGTGGAGAAAGTTCTTGAAGCACGGGTTCAAACCGAGCGGGTATCACCCATGCGAGGATACCGCCGACACCGTCGCCTGGAAGTCACCGATGGCGGCTACCGTCAAAGACGATGCAACCCAAGCGCTCGCAGCCTGTTGACGATGAACGTCGTCGACGCGCGTTCACTATGGCCTCGGCATCGCCAACCTTGCGTCTCAACGAGTGGCCCTTTGACCCAACGATCGCCATGTTGGTGCAGGCCGACCACACAATCGTTATCAACTCTGACGAACTCGTATCGCTCATCGATCGGGCGTCATCGATAGGGGTACGGAAGATTCGCACAGGTGCACTTCGTGCGACCTCCGCTGAACAGGTCATCTCGCATGGGTTTCATGTCATCGACGAACTCGCTTTGCTGAAATTCGACTTTGCAGACCCACTTCCACAAATGAGGCCTGAAGGTGGGTTGCGGCACCTTCGCCGGCGGCACCTTCGCAATGCTGAAGCCGTTGACCTTGATGCGTTTGGTCCGAAATGGGGACAACACCGAGAGGCGTTGCGCGAGACGCAACGAGCGACCCTACATTCGCGCAGTCGCCGTTGCGGCGACGACCAAGCTGCCGTTATTGGGTTTGCGCTATCCGGTTACACCAATAATGTCGGCTACCTACAGCGACTGGCGGTTGCCCAACGCCATCAGGGGTGTGGCATCGGATTTTCACTGTCGTGTGACGCCCTACGTTGGATGCACCAACGAGGTTGTGATCACGCGCTCGTCAACACCTCACTGCAGAATGACAACGCGTTAGCGCTCTACAAACAGATCGGATTCTCTCAACTCTCCGAGCGACTCACGATCGCAGAACTAGATGTGAGTACAACACCATGACCTCGCGTGTGTCTCGATGCGGTGCCGGGGTCTGCATTGCCTCTCTCGGACTTATTGCGTTGATCGCACCAGCAGTGGCGGAACCGTCTCAACGTGACGCGTCAATCACCCAAGACGTTGAAGCGTCAGGATTGCGGTTGACCACATCGCAATTCTTCGCCGACAGCACACTCAAACTCTCATACGATCTCACCACACGGGCGCCGGAGATCACGGAGCCAACTGTTGTCATCACCGTTCCTTCACCAATCTCCCCGATCGAGCAGGCTGACTCCGACTCCTCTTCTGGTATAGATGCCAGCGAAACAAATATGTTGTCAGATACTGACAAGCCCGTTCCGATCGTCATTGCCGCACCTAGGGTAAAAGAACCGGCACTTATATTGCGGGTCGCTATTCACCGACCAGTCAGTGTGCAACCGCTCACCGATGTCGTCGATGGTGACCCTGGTGATGTCATCGACGTCATCAGTGGGCCTCTTAACCAGTTCGCCACAAGGGATGCTGCAACAGAAGAGGTCACCGTCAACGTGGATGTTCCTCTGCAGCAACGGTTGAGTTATCGCGCTCACCACGACGACGTCCTCGAATATGTAGATACAGGAGTCACCCCGGTGTCGGTTTCAGTGATTCGCGGAACAGCAGTGATCGCTCATGACATCACACTCATTGATGTTGGCTGGCAACAAGCCAACCCGTCCCCCCTCTCGGTTGCGATGACCACGCACATTGCTGGTCGATCACAATTGACCGTCCCAGGTGACAATTCACTGTCAACCAGCGACGGTTCACGGGCGGCGCAAGAATTTGAATTGCTTGTTGACCTCCTCGAACACAGCCAAATCCCGCTCTCTGTTGCTCTCTCACCTGAACTTGCTGAATCGCTTGCGAATGAAACACTTCCGACCGCAGTCGCTGCTCAGGACATTGATCGTCTCATCTCAACAGTTGGGGGAGAAGTTCTTTCGCTGCCGTATCGATCGGTTGATCCGTTCGCAGCGGGAACAGCAGGGCTCGATGAGCGATTTATCTCCGAACTCGATGCCGGTGACGCAGCAATGCAAGCGGCATTTCCTTCACTAACGCCAGTGCGTTCCGTTTGGCTTGCCGATGCCGCCGTCACCTCGTCAGCGATCACTGCAGAGGGTATCGACCTTCTGAAGTCTCAGGGCGTAGAGCGCCTCATCATGACCGATGACAGTTACGCCGGGGGCGCGCTACATCATGGTATTGATGATACCCAGCCTGGTCTCTTCGCCGTTGAGGCCACTTCTCTGCCGGTAATCATCACAGGAGCGGTCGGCGAAATTGCTCCTCGCCCCGACGTTGCGTTGGAGAACCAAGCTGTTCTCTTCGTTGCGCGCATCATGCGACTCCGTCGCGAACAGCCAGAACTCACGCGCGCTGTGGTCTTCTCCGCACCCGACCTCGACATCCCTGACGTAGAGGCCGTTCAGTCGATCGAGCGGCTCCTGTCGGACGATCCGACAGTGGAGTTCATACGGGTTTCAGAACTGCCCGACCAGATCACCGCCAACCGGGCGATCGTTACGCCATCGGTGCCACAAGTTGATCTTGCTCAACGCCAACTCACAGCCGATGCGCTGAAAGTGCTTGTTGATGACACTGCTTCAATGCTGAATGAGGATCATGAATATGTGGCTCGGTGGAACGCGCTCATCAACGATCTATTCGATCAGCGCGGCAACGGGCAGTATGTCGTCGACACCGTTGATGTCGTCACCAATGAGACGTCTGCAGTTCGACAGTGGGTGTCAGTACCAATGAGCGGCGCGGTCAATCTCACCGGTCGTGAGACGCCACTTCCTCTTGTTGTCGAAAACACTGGGCCTGAACCTCTGCAGGTGCTCATCCGTCTCAATTCACCGCGTCTCGTTGTCCCCGGTGAGCCGCTTGCGATAACACTTCCTCCTGGAGTGAGCAACGTTCAGGTGCCTGTCGAGGCCCGATCAAACGGCTCATTTGATGTTGAAGTGGAAGTGCTCTCTCCCGTCGGAACACCTGTCGTCAGCGGCGTCACGATTGTTGCCAAAGCAATGACGCTGTCAGGTTTTGGACGCCTCATCGGCTTTGGTCTCATCCTTGCCCTGATCTCGTGGTGGGTGAGTCACATCCGTCGACAGCGCCAACGCAAGGTCGCACCCAATCCGGTTGGGACGCGGATGCCTTCGTCTAACGGCCGATGAAAGGTGACCGTGTGTTGAGATTCCCAAATCGCAAGTGGCTCTGGCACTAGCGTTCCTGTTGTTCATGACCTCACTCAACGACTCCCACGGCACACCTGGCCAGCTCAACGACGCCCAAGTGCTCGCTGATCGTTACCACCTCGACCGCCGCGTTGGCCAAGGTGGAATGGCAGAGGTCTGGGTAGCGATCGATAAGCAACTCGATCGCCGAGTCGCAGTGAAATGGTTGAAATCCAATCTTGCAACCGACGCAGTTGTTGCAGAACGTTTCCGCCGCGAAGCAATCGCTGTGGCGCGTCTCAATCACCCAAACATCGTTTCAGTTCATGATGTGTTCGAACATGACGGCCGTCAGGCAGTCGTCATGCAACTGGTAGAGGGACGAAGCCTGCGACAAGTCCTTGATAGCCAGAAACGCCTTGGGCCCGAACTCACCATTCATGTCGGCGCGTCTGTTGCGGCCGCTCTTGATGCTGCCCATGCTGCGGGCTTTGTTCACCGCGATGTCAAGCCCGGCAACATTCTCGTCACCGAAGATGGCAGAGTGCTGCTCACCGACTTCGGAATTGCAAAGGGTCTCGACGGCGTTGATGAAGATCTCACCAGCGACAACGTCATGATGGGGACCGCCAAGTACCTCTCTCCTGAGCAGGTTAGGGGTCACAAGCTTGACGGCCGCGCCGATCTCTACTCACTCGCTTTAGTTCTCTATGAATGTCTCGCAGGTCGAGTTCCATTCCTTGGCCAATCAGATGCCGACACCGCTCTTGCTCGTCTGCAGCGTGACCCGACCGACCTTGCGCATCTGCGGCCGACGCTGCCAATCAGTTTGGTGAATCTCATTCACCGGACACTCGCTAGGAATCCCGCACATCGCCCAGCGACCGGCGGAGAGTTACGTCAAGAATTGATGAGCGTCGATACAACCCCACCTCTTATTGACGGGACTCCCACCGAACCTCCTGCACCACGAACGCAACCGGTGCGACCGGGTGAGTCGGGTCGACTGCCTCGTGTGACTACGACGGTGACGCCACCTCCGGTTGAAGCAACCACGCCCCCTCAACTGTTCGACGATCCGTCTCTGGCAAGCGCTCGGCCGGTCCGTCGACCTTGGCTACCGATTGGACTCGCCGCATCAGTGGTGGTGCTTCTCCTCGGTGCGCTCATCGTGTCCAACCGAGATGCCGATTCATCATCGAATGTCTCTCCATTGCCAGCACTTACCTTGGCTCCAGCTATAGAGCGAGATAGTGATGACCCCATCATCCTCGAAGACGTCGAAGACTCACTGTCGCCAGAAACCCAAGTGGTGATGAGTTCGACATCAATCGACGTTCGTGCCTGGGATCCGTATGGAGACAACGGATCAGAAAATGACGCTCAGGCACCTCTTGCAATTGCCGATGGAAGTCGAGACACCGCTTGGTCAACCGAGTGCTACAGCGATCAGTACTTGGGTGCCAAGCCCGGAGTGGGTCTCGTCATCTCCCTTCCCGAACTTTCAAATGGGCGACTTGAATTTGAAACGCTGAACGCTCCCTTCCAGATCGAGGTCTATCGAACTGACGCGGTGGAACCTCCGCTGTCGCTGGAGTCGTGGACTCAGATTGGAGCGATGAGCTACGGAGTTGATCCAGGTGTTGTTGCGATGCCCGTTAATGAAGCCTCAACTCATCTAGCGGTGTGGCTGAAAGAGCTCGGTCCAGATGACGCGTGTTCTTCGGCGAATCCTTATCGCGGACGAATCGGTGAGCTGCAATGGCTCATGAACTCCTGAGTGATTCTCAACTTTTACAGAAAGCCCAACAGGGTGATTGCTTTGCGCTCAGCAAGGTTCTTCACGAGCAGTACCAACGGGTGTTTGCCGTATGTATGCGGATGATGGGGTCGCGGACCGCAGCAGAAGACCAAACCCAAGAAGCTCTTCTGCGAATTGCTCGAGGCCTCTCCTCCTTTGAAGGTAAATCTGCATTCGGTACCTGGTGCCATCGGGTTGCGACTACAACCTGCCTCGATGAACTTCGTCGGCAGCATCGGCGGCCAACAACCACGACACTCACCAACACCGACGGGAGTAACGTTGAACCAGTCGACGATGTCGACATCACCGCAGGCATCGAGTGGAGTGACGTGCGCGCAGACATTCGTGAAGCACTTGACGCGGTGCCCGTCGAATTCGCGCGGGCAGTTGTTCTACGCGATGTCCTCGATTTGGAGTACCAAGAGATCGCCGATCTCACCGGTGTGGCGACCGGAACGGTGAAATCAAGAATTTCTCGTGGCCGAGCACTGCTCGCCGAGCAGCTTGGTGGGAACCGCGACGATCATGTTGAACGTCTAACCAACGGAGATAACGAATGAGTGATGACGACGTCAACCGGTTGACGCCAGATGATGGCGATCTCAACGAGGTCGTCGTCGTGCGTCTTCGCTCGGCTCTTCTCGATGACGTAGTCGTCAGCGACACCGAGCGAGATCACACCGTCGCATCAGTGCTCGAAGCCCTCGACAACGAATCTGAGGCACCGGTCGTCAACATCGCGTCGCGACGCCGATTCCGATCAAATACAGTTCTGCAGTTCGCAGCTGCCGTCCTCACTGTCGCCATCGGCACTGGAGCGTTATTCCAGCTTCGTAGCGGTCAGAGTGATTCGGCAGAACTTTCCCTCCAAGAAAGTTCTCGAGAACGAACAGAAGACAATCTGCTTTCAGAACCTGAAGAATTTGAGTTTGCTGAAGAGTCAGCGTTAGACGAATCTGCCGTCGAATCGGCGCCCGAAGTTGAGTCTATAGGCGGCACTGTGCTGGATTCTGACCTCTCGGGTACCGAAGATGAGATGTTTGCAGACGACATGGTGGCAGTTGCCGAATCAGCGACTGAAGAAATGGCCGGAGACCTCTACGAATTGGAATCGATCAGTGTCGACGAGTTGCCGAATTTCATCCGCAATGTTCTCCAGGAGGGCGCAACAACACTGCGCAACGCAACGTTCTGCGAGTTCGACAATGTTGAACTCCTCACAGAGGTCAGGCTCGACGAGATCATCGTCGTATTGGCAAGACTGATGGCGCCCAATCAGTACCTTGCTATTGATATCGCAACCTGTGAAGTTCTTGCCGAAGTCGATCTTGGTGACGAGTAGTTTCTCGGCTCCCTCTCATCGAGGGCCTGTGTCACTCAATCGAAGAAGAATCGCACCGATTTCTTTGTGCAGGACGAGGAATGCCTAAAGATTTCACTACAGTCCACTGAGTGATCGGAAATCCGTTCTCCAACGATGACTGGGCGGTCGATACCGCTGATCGTATTGAACAGGTCGTTGGGACACTTCGCGACCGAGTCACCAACAACATTGTCAAGCTTGTTCGAGGCATCGTCTTTGGCCTCATTGGCTTCATCATTGGAGTCGCCCTCATTGCCATCGCCCTCATCATGTTCACTCGAGGGTTGCAATCCCTCATCAGTCTTGCAACTGGAAACACCGGTATTGACCACAGTCGATCGGTGTATGTGAGTTATCTCATCTCAGGCGTATTGATGTTGACTCTTGGCGGCTTTGTGATGCGTCGTCGTCGGTCACCCGAAACCTAATTCTTGAGATCATCGGATTGGAGAAATCATGGAACCCACCCGCGAACGCGTCATTATCATCGGCTCAGGTCCAGCTGGTCTCACCGCAGCGATCTACACCGCGCGAGCGAGTCTTGAGCCACTTGTGATTGAAGGTGAGCCATCATCAACAAGTGATCAACCTGGCGGCCAGTTGATGCTGACGACTGAGGTAGAAAACTTCCCTGGCTTCCCCGACGGCATCATGGGACCAGAACTCATGATGAACTTCCGCTCACAAGCCGAACGATTTGGCGCAAAGTTCCTCACCGAGAAGGTCACCAGCATTGATTTCTCCTCTCGCCCGTTCAAGGTGTGGGTGCGTGAAACCGAGTATCACGCCGACTCCGTCATCGTTTCTACAGGTGCCCGGTCTTTGATGTTGGGGCTCGAAGAGGAGCAACGTTTGATTGGCCACGGTCTTTCAACGTGCGCAACCTGTGACGGTTTCTTCTTCCGAGATCAACATATTGCGGTCGTCGGCGGTGGTGACTCAGCAATCGAAGAAGCCTCCTTCCTCACGAAATTTGCATCAAAAGTCACCTTGATTCACCGGCGCGATGAATTCCGAGCGTCAAAAATCATGCAAGATCGTGCCTTTGCGAACCCGAAGATCGATGTGTTGTGGAATCACACAGTGACGAAGATCAATGGCGGCGACAAGGTTGACGGTATCGAGGTAACAAACACTGTCGACGGGTTGGTTTCGACACTGCCTGTCACTGGTCTCTTCATTGCGATTGGCCATCGACCGAACACAGATCTGTTCGCTGGTGTACTTGACATGGACGATGCCGGCTACCTGCAAACGCAACCTGATTCGTCGTACACCAATATCGAGGGTGTCTTCGCCTGCGGTGATGTGCAAGACCACACGTACCGTCAGGCAATTACTGCTGCCGGCTCGGGTTGTATGGCTGCGATCGACTCGGAGCGCTGGCTTGAGGGCCAGCATTAACTCTTCATGCCGAACAAGACCGCATTCGCCGCGGTAGTCTCGAATCACGCTCTCTCAGTTCGCGGAACACAAAGGAAATCACATGGCATCCATCAAATTGACCACCAGCACTTTTGACGAAACCGTGGGAGCATCGAATGTTCCAGTTGTCGTCGATTTCTGGGCAGAGTGGTGCGGTCCTTGCAAAATGGTAGCTCCAATTCTCGACGAGATCGCGACAGAGAATGCCGATCAAATGACGATCGCGAAACTCAACGTGGATGAAAACCCTGATATCGCCATGCGATATCAAGTGATGAGTATCCCAACAATGATCGTGTTCAATGGCGGCGAGGCCGTTCACCGAATTGTCGGAGCGAAGAGCAAATCAGCTCTCCTCGAGGAGTTCGGAACATTTCTGGGCAATTCCCACTAGCCCACGGTGAGCGCGGAGAAGCCGTTAGGGATCTCCAACGGCGACTTATTCGATCGTCATATCCGATTCGGGCAACCGAGAGCGGTTGGTTTGGTGATTCAACGAAAGAGGCGGTGACCTCTTTTCAAGCATCGCAGGGCATTCCACCTACCGGCACTTGCGATGAACTCACCTGGTCGCTTCTTGTGGAGTCTGGGTGGGCACTCGGTGACCGGCTGCTCATGCTCACAGCTCCAAATCTTCGAGGCGAGGATGTCGCTGAACTACAACGAATTCTCGCCCGATTAGGGTTTGATTGCGGGCGAGTCGACGGCATTTTCGGGCCTGATACCGCAGCCGCTCTCCAAGATCTCCAGCGAAACTCAGGGCTCCCCGATGATGGGATCTGTGGTCCTGACACGGTCTCAGCGCTTGATGTGCTATCAAGAAATACCGGCTCCGGACCAGGAGTCGTCATGGTTCGCGAAGTTGCTGCCGTAACTTCCGGTCGTCGCTCTCTGGGCCACCTAAGAATCGTGATCGGTGAATATGGCGGCCTAGGTGCACTTGCCCGGCAGGTCACCACTGCTCTTCGTCAACATTCCGCATCAGCCACTGTAATTGGTGACCCCGATGCATCAACTCATGCAGCACTTGCGAATCGCTACCGAGCAGATGTGTACATCGGATTCGAAGCTGCGAACGAGTCCGTATCACTCATCCAATATTACGCCGTACCTGGTTTTGAATCTGCTGCGGGTCGCTCGCTCAGTGAGCAACTCGCTCATGATGCTCGGTATCCGCTGAGGCGGGAGGATATTGAAGTGATTGGAGCACGCCTTCCGGTCCTAAGGGAGACTCGTATGCCGGCCGTATCGTGGCGTCTCGGCCCTACCTCAGAGATTGTTGCCCAGACACCGACAATTGTTCGGGGTGTGGTTCTCGCGGTCGAACGGTGGGTTCTCGATCTAACTGAATAATATTCGTTCATATGACTAAATCGATGTATAAAAATTGGTTTATCGCATACAAGTGAATTATCCACAGCATGTTTATCTTCTTGTGGATGTGGTAATGCTCGGCAAGAGGTTGAGGTTGGAACCCTCAAGATGCACTTGACGGTTGGTCCCCAAACACGATTCGATGGATGCGTCGAAGGTCATCAAGGTCGGCGAAATCGATTGCAATTCGCCCCTTCGATGCTCCGAGCGACACGCGAACACGGGTGTCGAGCCACCGCGCAAGTGCTTCTTCGACCTCGATAAGACCCGCCTCGCGCAGCCGCGTTCCTTCGACAAGCCCTGCTCCATCTGCGGGTTGCGGTAGCTGCGACGCTGGCTGTTGTGAGCTCTGACCTGAAATCAGTGCTTCCAGTTCCCTCACCGTCAACTCATTGCTCACCGCTTCATGCGCAAACCGAATTTGTGTATCTTCATCGTCGATAGACAGCAATGACCTCGCATGACGGGCGGTGAGACGGCCATCACCGAGATACTGCAGGATCTCGGTGGGCAACGCCATCAGCCGCAAGGCGTTGGAGATTGCTGATCTGCTCTTTCCTACTCGTTGTGCAACCTGCTCGTGAGTGAAGTCAAAATCCTCAATGAGTTGGTGATACGCGGCAGCTTCTTCGAGTGGTGTGAGATCTGCGCGATGGAGGTTCTCAACAAGCGCTTGTTCCATCGATGACACGTCATCGGTCATTCGAACAATCGCCGGAATCACCTCAAGGGCGGCGATTCCTGCTGCTCGCCAACGCCGCTCACCAGCAATCAGTTCATACCCGCTATCTACAGGGCGAACAAGAATAGGTTGCAACACGCCGATCTGGGCAATGGAATCTGCCAGTTCCTGAAGGCCGTCCTGATCAAACAAACGCCTGGGCTGATGTGGGTTCGGCCTGATAGATTGAAGTGGAATATCGCGGAGAGCAGGAGCATCATCGCTCCGCCCGAACACTTCATCCATCCCGCCCGGGATAAGTGAACTTAGACCTCTACCCTGCCGTTGGTTACGGGCCATGGTGCACCTCCCGTGCAACGTCGGTATACGCTATTGCGCCACGAGACATTGGATCGTATGTGATGATCGGCATCCCGTATTTCGGCGACTCAGAGAGCTTGATGTTGCGTGGGACCACTGTGTTTAAAACAGTTGAACCAAAGTGTTGGCGGATTTCATCGAGCACTTCTTCAGCGAGATTTGTTCGTGCGTCGTACATCACACAGACGATTGACGACACTTCGAGGGTGGGGTTCAGGCCACTTCGGCGAATACGAAGCACGTTTTCAAGCAATTGCCCAACACCTTCGAGCGCAAAGTATTCGCATTGAATCGGAATTAATACTTCTCGAGCAGCGCACAGCGCGTTGAGTGTCAATAAACCCAATGATGGTGGGCAGTCGATAATGACGTAGTCGAATCGGGCAACAACTGCGTCAACTGCGTTCTTCAGACGTGTTTCACGTGCCAACATCGAATACATCGTCATTTCTGCGTCTGCAAGACGAAGGTTCGATGGGGCCACTTGCAAACCCTCAACTTCCGTAGTGCAGAGGCACTCTGCCAGTGGAGCATCATCAATTAAAACGTCAAGAACCGAGGTGTCGAGGGACCGAACATCGATACCTAAGCCGCTTGATGCATTCGCCTGCGGATCAATGTCGATGAGGAGCACCCGTAGACCCAATTGAGCAAGAGCGGCCGCCGTGTTAATCGAGGTCGTGGTCTTGCCTACGCCGCCCTTCTGGTTCGCAACTGCAATCACTCGAGGCAGGTTACGTGCTGGCGTCCGCAAAGATGTTGACGTCGGTGAGGACTCGCTCATCGACGACACTTTGCCTCGTATTACCCAATTACGCAACCCATTGCATGCGGAATTGTTGCCCGGGAAACAAATTTGGTTCAACCTCAAGTCGAGACGCGCAGTTCCATCCATGAAATTTCAACAATGTTATCCACAGCCTGTGGTTTCCCGGGAAACACTGTTCTTATAGGGTGATAACCGCAACAGTTCCTGCATTTTGCGAAAACAGTTCGACTGAAGCCGACACCTCGCTCGACAACGCCTTGCGCCAACGAGTTCCATCTGAGTTAGGTGGTTCTGACACCAGCAACCGCCCCATCGGTGTGAGCAAAGGAAGCGCACTCTCAACGACGACCGCAGGTGACCCAAAACTTCGAGCCGTAATAACGTCAAATGTGCGCTTACCGTGAAGGATGCGGATATCTGCGCACATCACATCAATAGGAAGTCCGGGTTGATGTCGGCGAAGGCGAGTGGCTTGACGCTGTAAAAGGTCGGTTCGTTTTTCTCGTCGGTCAATCAGTGTGACGTGGACGTCAGGTCGGTCATGAGCGATCACAAGACCCGGCAACCCACCTCCCGAGCCAATGTCGAGCACCGCTGCATCGCTTGGGCAGGTGTCAAGGGCGACGACAAATACCCGCGCTCGACAGACTTCTTCTGAGAGATCTGTGTCGCCAATAACGCCAGCGTCTTTTGCGAGCTGCAGCACGCTCAGGAGGTGTTCGTCCATCGCCATTACCTTGCCGCTCCGCACGACAAAGCTCAGCTCGGTGAAACAATGACCCGACGGTTCGGATCTTCACCCTTGGATGCTGTCGACACGCCCTCTTCGCTAGCGAGAACATCATGAATTACCTTGCGATCAGGTGACGCCATTGGCTCAATTGCGAGGGCTTTGCCAGACTCACGCACCTGCTCGGCGATCTTCCGAGCAAATGCTTCGAGTGACGCTTTCCTGCGCTCGCGATATCCCGCAATATCAAGGCGGAGATGGGTATCGTGGTCTCCAAGGCGGCGCTGTGCGGCGACCCGAACAAGGTCTTGAACGGCAGTCAACGTGCGGCCTCCAGGCCCCACCAACAAACCAAGGTCAGAGCCATTCATGGCTAGCTCAATCTCGGTGTCTTCGCGCTCAACAACAACGGTGGCTTCAACACCAAATGCGGTGGCCAGACCAGTCATGAACGTTTCTGCTGCCTCACCAACTGCCGCTGGATCAACCGGATCACGTTGCTCATCATTCATTGGTTTCTCATTCTTTACATTGCGAGTATTTCGTTGTCCGCCATTCTTGCGCGATTGTGACGGCTTGTTGTTACCCGACGCATCAGATCCTTGACGTTCGCGCCGCTGATGGCCACCATTCTTGTTTCCGCGTGAGCGGCGGTTGTCGCGCTTGGGCCGCACTTCTGCCGGTCGAACCCGTCCCCGGACCTTCGCTTCACCGCGTGTACGTCCAAATAAACCGCTTTTTGGCTCCTCTAAAACCTCAATGTCGGCTTCGTCAGCTGCAACACCGAGTTGGTCGAGGGCAGCCTCTGTTGCGTCTTCAACGCTACGACCTGTTGTTGTCACCCATTCCATGAAAAGTCTCTTTCTGTCCTAGTTTCAGCGCTTGCGCTGCCCGCCAGGGCGACCTAAGTCTCGTCTCTGGCTGTTCTTCGATGACTGTGGACGCCCCTTGTTGCTCTTCGAACCACCATTAGTTCGAGAATTCGACCCTTTAGGAGAGGGGCGCGTTCCATCTGAACTTGTGCTCTTTTTCTCTGAAGATGCTCCTGTCGCATCTTCAAGTTCACGCTTTGCCCGAGCGATAAGACCCCCACCAGAACTGTCCTTCTCAGAAAGTTCCCGCGCCTTCGCGCTTGCGGCTTGCGCTTGGCGACCAAGCGATTCGTCGTCAGCGTAAAACCGTCGCGTGATGTAGAACTGCACAAAAATTCGGATAATCGATTGAATGATGTAGTAGATCACCAACGCAAGAAGGAAGAAGATCTGAAACACTGCAAAGACCACCGGCAGGTACTGCATCAGTTTCTGTTGTGATTCCGACATCGTCGGGCTAATCGAGGCCCTTGCAGCAACCATCCGTTGCTGGTAGAAGTACAACAAGCCAAGAACCACCACAAGGCCGGCATAAATGAGGCCTTGGCTAAAGTTGCTACCCAACATGCTCGCCGGTGATTTTGAGAGGTCAAGCCCCCATGACGACATCTCAGTTTGGCGAGCGAGCGCCTGGTACATCTCTGAATCAAGAGAGAGATACCGAGGGAGGAAGCCAATCGTCTCTTGACCCCGACCTACCGATGTCAACACAGCCCGGGCAATGGCTTCATTGCCACCCGCAGGGATATACGTTGCGTCATAAAGAATGCGAAACATCACAATGAACACTGGGGTTTGTGCAAGCAACGGAAGACAGGAGGCCATTGGGTTGACCTTGTGCTCCTGGTAAAGCTTCATCATTTCTTCGTTGAGTTTTTGACGGTCGGTCTTGTACTGCTGCTGGAGGCGACGCATTTCTGGCGCCAAGCGCTGCATCTCCAACATGCCCTTCGTGCTCTTCAGCGTGAGCGGCGTGACGATCGCCATCACGACAAATGCCGACAACGAAATAGCAGTCATGTAGCTGCCGGTGAGCGTGTACAGCCAATTCAGTACAGATGCAGGAACTTCAAATACTCCAGCAATCAGCGAAACTGTTGTCATTGGGACCTCATTGATTCATCGTGGTGGAAGACTGGCTCTTGTACGACATCTGGCACCGGGTCGTAGCCCGATGGTCCAAATGGCCGACATCTCAACAGTCGCCGAATAGTGAGCCACAGCCCGCGAAAAGGGCCGTGTATGGAGATTGCTTCATGTGAGTAGTGCGAACATGTCGGCGAGAATCGACATGGAGATGGACGCCATTGAAACGCCTTCTGATACCACTCAATTGCCCGCAGCATGCGTTGCTGAATTCGTGAGGCCGTCATTGGATAGACAGCCTTTCGACCAACTGCTGAACCTGTTGTGCCAGCATTTCCGGCGTCATATCGAACATGTGTTCGCTTTTTGAACGGATAATGCCGACCATCAAGGCTCCGGACGGCAGCAGGTTCATTTCCGCCTGCCTGCGGAGAAGTTCTCGCAAGCGTCGTCGTGCCAGATTTCGACGGACGGCGTGACCGTGGACGCGACCGATCGAAAACGCCACCCGGGGTGGCGACATTGCTGGATCGGCAAGAAATTTGCACCACAAGACATCAGTCCGCACCTGGATTCCTTCGGTGTTGAGTCGGGAGAACTCGTGCGCAGTGCGGATTCGGTGAATCAAGCGGAAAGACGAGCGCGGCCCTTTGCCCGACGTGACTTCAACACGGCGCGGCCAGCGCGGGTACTCATCCGGGCTCGGAAGCCGTGCTTCTTCGCACGACGATGTTGATTTGGTTGAAAGGTTCGCTTCACTTCTTCGTCACTCCTCAATGAACCCGGTCTGATCGAGATACATGGTGACCACGATCGGGCGATCAGCTAAACGACGGCTTCATTGATATGAAACCAGACTCCCAAAGACTACGGTTTGTCTCCTGCGGAGCCAACCACACCTGCACTTTTACACAATCGTCGGGTTTTCCACAGATGGCTTCGCGTGATAGCGTGTGGTTGCTGTACCGCGCGCCGAGATGACGTGTACTTACAACAAAATCTTTGTTTTCCACAGATGTGGATAAACATGTGGGTAGTTACATCGTTGTAATGCATCAGCGAAACCCCAGTATTTATCAGCAGATTTAGAGGACCAACTCAACATGGAACGTGAAGCGACCACCAATCTGTGGGAAACCGTCGTTCCACTTCTTCGCGATCAACTCACCGAGTCGGTGTGGTTCTCCACGTTCAATGACGCGGTGAACGTCGGCGACGACAACGGAATCTTGCTTGAGGTGTCAAACACCGTTGCCGGTGAACGAATCATGTCGCGTTACCGAGGAATGATCGACGATGCACTAACCGAACTTGGTCACCCTGGTTTTGCGTTTGCTGTGCGCGTCGCAACAACCGATGACGAGCCGGTTGACATCGAACACGAAGTGCCAACGCCTGCTTCCGAACACATCCCTCCAGAGGCACCCCTTGGCGGAGATGAACCTGGCGGCCTCAACCCTCGGTATGCATTTGAGACATTCGTGAAGGGGGCCTCAAATCAATTCGCTCTTGCTGCGGCCCAACGGGTGGCGGAAACGCCGGCTCGTTCGTATAACCCACTGTTTGTCTATGGCTCAGCTGGACTCGGCAAAACCCACCTCTTGCACGCAATTGGGCACTATGTCGAGTCTCATTACCAACATCATGTTGTGAGGTATGTCTCGACTGAATCGTTCATGAACGAATTTGTTGATGCGATCCGTTCAAACTCGATGGCCGGGCTTCGACGTCGATATCGCGAAGTCGATGTGCTCCTGATCGACGACGTGCAGTTTCTCGAAGGTCGGGAAGGCCTGCAGGAAGAGTTCTTCCATACGTTCAATGCCCTACATGGAGCGAATAAGCAGATCGTCCTCTCTAGCGACCGAATGCCAGATGCCATACCAACCCTTGAAGAACGTCTTCGTGGGCGATTCAAGTGGGGTCTTATCACTGACATTCAGCCACCTGATTTAGAGACCCGCCTTGCCATCCTTCGCAACAAGAGTGAACGCGATCGGGTTGAGGTGCCCGCCGAAACCCTTGAATTCATTGCGTCGAACATCACATCAAATATTCGTGAGCTCGAAGGAGCGCTCATTCGCGTGACCGCCTACGCCTCACTCAATGGTGTGCCGATTACCACCGACCTTGCGAAATCTCAGTTGTCTGATTTGCTTTCGGACTCTGTCGCTAAGCCACGCACCGACATGGAGTTGTTGGTTGAAATGGCTGACATCCTCGGATACGAAGTTGACGCATTACGTGGCAAGAGTCGGCAGCGCCCATTGGTCACTGCTCGGCAGATCGCCATGTATGTCTTCCGTGAACTTACCGATCTCAGTTACCCGAGCATCGCACGGCTCTTCGGAGGGCGAGACCACACCACCGTCATTCACGCTGTCGAGAAAATCCAGCGACAAATGGGCGAACGTAAACAGATTTACGAGCAGGTGACCGACTTACTGCAACGGTTGAAATCATGATGGCTGTGGATCAAGTAGTGGATGACATGTGGTCAAACGGTGGAAATCTGTCGCACAAGGTAGACACGTCCACTGAATCACATCTATGTGATCACCGCGTGGGGGATACCGCTCGGAAATCTTGTGACGACAAATATGTGCCGTGTGCTGGGGTGATTCACTCTTTTCCCCAATCCACAGCACCTACTATCACTAACACTCTGTATTTACCCTCTTTGGGGAAAAGGACCACGCTGTGAAATTTCGATGTGAACGGGAAATCTTGGCCACCGCGTTAGCCACTGCTGGTCGAGGGGCAACAAATTCAACAGGTACCTCACCGGTGCTGTCAGGTGTTCGGCTTGATGTCGCTGATGACATCCTGACCATCACGGGCACTGATCTTGAACTGACCATCAAGGTATCAATCTCAGTCGGTATGCAAGAGCGAGGCTCGACGGTTATCCCTGCTCGTCTTACTGCTGACATCGTGAAATCGCTTCCAGCGGGCAGCGTCGACGTCGAACTCACTGGTGACAACGTGTCGATCTCAGCGCAGCGAAGCCAATTTGCAGTTCGTCCAATGGCGGTTGCTGATTTTCCTTCGATCGGGGCGCCGTCGAGCGAGCCATTCGTGTTGTCGGGTTCAACGATGTCGGCTGCGCTCGGTCAGGTGGTTCGTGCCGCGAGCACCGATGAGGCTCGTCAACAACTCACCGGTGTGCTCATTGTGTCGGAAGACGACGCGGTTCGCATGGTGGCGACCGACTCATACCGACTTGCGGTACGTGATCTTGACGAAGGGGCGTTGCTCGGAGCCGGTCAGCAGGTGCTCGTTCCGGCGCGTGCACTCAATGAAGTGCAACGTCTCGTGAGCGGTGCTGAGGACCTCAAGGTGTATCTCGGAGACAACGACGTTGTATTCGAAATTGGTGATGTGAACCTCACTACTCGCCTTATCGCTGCCGACTATCCGAATTATCGAAACCTGTTACCGAGTTCGTATCCAAACGTTGCGACGATC
>Ga0310343_10000526_pt1 | contig 18452 bp, 13 predicted proteins | sample HC15DNA2025_MG_FD_203519 | JGI IMG/M metagenome (GOLD analysis project Ga0310343, IMG submission 203519) | Marine microbial communities from station ALOHA, North Pacific Subtropical Gyre - HC15-DNA-20-25_MG | ecosystem: Environmental > Aquatic > Marine > Oceanic | place: Pacific Ocean: North... | reverse complement strand
TATCGCCTTGTAAGTTACCTAAAATCGGGTGCAAATGGTGCGCGTACGGTTGAAAGGATTCGTTTTTATCCTGGACGGCGTATTCTGGAGCGGAAATCCCATCATCTGCGTCGTGGAAAGCGTCGATGCCGGTGTCTAACGACCTTCGTTCTTGTTGTTTACTGAAGGAAGTTTTCTTCTTCACGAGAGAAGATCCCCTTTTTATTTGGTCGTTGGTCTCGTGAGAATCTACGCAACCGGTTTTATCTTTACCTCCACCGAAGCACCCGCAGGCCATTTTATTATAAGTTCCGCGCTTTCTCTTTCTTATATTAAGTCGTATTACTTCGATTCACGCTCTTTGAGAATATTACGTGCCGCGTGAGAGTGAAGATATTCTCCGATATTCTCTGATATAAAATTTTGTGAGGTTCCTCCCTCCCCTCTTTTTTGAAAGGAAGACTTAGACCAAAGGGAATATACTCGTTCAAAAAATAGTATGAAGCTATCAGAGCAGTCAGCAGTAGTATCGCATATATTAGTCAAATATAACAGATCGGAAAAAAACTACCGTATTGCATTTCTGCAAGCAAGAAACGTTCTTCAACTTGTCACATGATGGTGTCTTCCTCGTGGGCAAGTTCATAACCAGCCGGTACGCTTGGAGCGACTTCTTCGATGGAAGACGAGGTGAGGTAAAGAACAGCTGGACCCTGGCGAATGAAACCGTGATCTTCTGCAGCTTCTAACTCACCTGGTTTTAACACCGGCCCACTGGCTTGACCGTTGAGTTGAGCCTTCCAAAGCGTTCCGAGGGATTCGAGTTCGTCTCGGCGGATTTTTTCTCTCTTGTTCACGCGCTCGCAGAGTAAACGCAAAGTTTCCAAGCCAACTCTCGCACGTTTGAGCAAGGTGATTTCCTCTGCCGTCGGGGGTCGTCGCTTGACGCTAGATTTGACGTAAGACGAACTCGCGGCAACTCCCTTTATCTTACTCGGCTTGACGTTTCGGCCGGCGTCGCGTTTGGCTTGAGTCGAATGATTCTTGCAATAGTGCCCAACTGGTGTCCCTTCGGTTTGTGGACCGTACTCGATGTAGTAATTTGCACGTCTCGCGCAGAGCGGGTGAAAGTACATGCGACAGCCTTCTTTCGAACATTGGACTTTTGCACCTTCTTTACTGCCACACACCGCGCACTTAGCTTCAAGTAATCGAGAAGGGATGGACTCTTCGCCGCGAATAGCTTCCGGCTCGTTGGAAAATAAATCGCAGGAAATACCTGGCATCCACTTTGCACAGACGACGTGCGCCCACCTCAGCTTGTGCGGACGCATGTTCGCTGGAGAATCCAGTTTTGGTGTTTGATTCACCAACGCTTTCGCATCGTCTTTAACCGCGGATGGCTTTTGCGTAGAGGGCGAAACCATTTTTTCCTCGACTATATTCATCGGCGTGTCTTGTTGTTTCTCCTTTTCAGGCTCGGCATCTTTCATGACGACATCTTTAGCATCGGTATTTTCCATTTTAACCTCCACATTTCCCGGCGTGGTTGAAGTAGTACCCGGAGGAGAGGCTGAATTCGGAGCACATGGCATGCATTTCTTCATCTCTGAAAGTGGACTTGAAAGTTTCGCCGGAACTATCGCGCGCATTGCTCCACGCATAACCGGACACAATTCGCACTTCACTCTTGGATCGTACATTACACCATCTCCGGCTTCGCGCATATATCTCGGAGGTCTCGTTTTCGGTGCGTTCGTTTCTCTTTCGCGGTCTTCGACAATTTGACATGGCCAGCATAACCAATCGCCGTCTGGAATTTCACCAACGCCGTAACAGTCTTGATGCACGGCAACTTCGCAGCGTTCGCAAAACATGATCTCATTTGGTGGCTCGGATTGACCGCCGCCGCACACGCAACACAGCGCATCCTCCATTGCCACTATCGTACACAAAGGATCGATGAGCGCGCCCGAGGCGTTCAGACTTTCCAAGGAGCCATCGCCCCCGTCCGCCAAGGCTGGAAGTTGTCCACCGGCACGAAGTTTCTCAACTCGCCAACGTCCACCTCGATACCGATTCTCATACGCCTCTACATCTTTTACTGTTCGTTCCATATTTTCTAAGCGCTTTTGTACGTTCTCTTGATCAGCCTCTATTCGTTCCAAGAGCTCGCTCGCCATCATTCGGGTGACGTTGACAACTCTCCCTAAAGCCGCTTGCGCGCGGAATAGTTCAGCCGTTACTTCATCCTCCGGCGCAAACTTCTCGAACATGTGCTTGTGTTTGTTCAATCTTTCGAGCTCTTCCTTTGGGCCGAGTATCTTGCTCTCCTTGCTCTCTGATTGCGGGCTTTTCATTCCGAGATTGTTATCCATCTCCTTTTGAAGCAAATTTACATTTTCCTTTCTGCGCAAGCATTTCAAAGGAGCGTTTGACGTGCCGCACGTCGCCCCTTTCTTCATCTTGACGCATATTATGCACTTCTCAACTAAGCTATTACCAATGCCACCAGCGGCAGCTTTGTACGCCGCAGCAGCTTTCATTTTCGAAACAGCGATTTGCGCATCCTGACGCTCGTCCATCAGAAATTCATTGATATCCGATGGAAGTTCCGGCGCCGGGAATTCTAAAGCTTTCTCCATGTGTTCATTCATGGCATCGGTCGGGCCATGCTTCGGAGACATTGGAGATACCATATCGTCGCGGTAAGATGAATTCTCATTCACAGACTTGTCGTTCTTATTCGCCACCGGGGTCGTGACCTCCGCTTTGGATTGAGTTGACGAAAGTTTCATCACCTTTGCCGGTGAAACGCTCGCGCTCTTATTGCCGTCTTTCTTGTTGTTTTCTTTTTCGCTCTCTTTTCCTCGGTCATCTTTTTCTTGGTCATCGTTATCGACGTCTTTATCTTTCTTGTCGCTCTTTTCTTCTCCCATGTCGTCATTCCTAGATGGATTCTTCTTATCTTCTTGTTGTTGCTGCCGCTGCTCTACGACTTTTGCCGCCTTATCGAGGACTGCCGCGTGCTTTTCGCAATACACTCGATAATCGACAACCTCTTCATTCTTCTTATCAGTTCTAACTTCCATTCGCATGCCCGCTTGCATTGCGCACATAGGGTGCACGGGAACTGTGCAATTCCCGTATGCGCACTGAATGCAAGCGCCTTGGTTTCTCGTCTTGCACACCACGCATTTCATCGATAAACGTTCTTTAACTAACTTATTCATATTTTCAATCGGTTCCATAGCTTTCGTGTTTGAAATAAACAGTTCTGGAATCCACTGTGCGCAGAACAAGTGCGCCCAACGATTGTCTCGTGTAGGTTTCAACGCGCCGCCTGGGCACGGACACAAACAGCACTGCTTTTTTACCGCCTTGGAACTTCTCGTCGAGCACGCGCGACACATCCAATCGCCTTCTGGTACTTTCCGTAAACCATAACACGCTAAATGAACGGCTACATCGCATCCTTCGCAAAAAATGATTGGATCTTCCTCGTACGATTCGCCATCGAAACACACTCCGCAATACTCTTTAATTTCCTTCAAATCCGCAATCGGAGAGATTCGAGTGACAATAAACTTCGCGTCGTCGTTCACTGCTTTCGCACCGGCAACGTAACCTTTCTGTTTCTTTCCGTTTTCTTTCGATTTCTGTTTCTTTTTCTGCTTGGACTGGATGGATTCAATGCGTGCGTTTTCTCTCGCGCGACGTCTATTTTCCTCCTCCATTTCCTTCATTTTCTTGTCCATCTCTTCCCATTCTGTTTTGTAGTGATACATCGGTAATAAATAGATAAACGCGTGTTAGTTTGTTATCGAGTAAATCGATGCGAATGGCGAACTCGTGCACTCAAGTTGCATCCGCGTGAGTGCGCCCGCGTTCGTCGAGAAAAAAAGAAGAATTTGAAAAACAGATCGAAGAACGAGGGAGAGCAAAATCATACCTTCGTAGTAACTCCTCTCCTTCTCTGGCAAGGTAAAATCCGGATCCTCATCCAACCCCGGTTGACTCGTGCTCGGAATCAATTTCCTCGCGTCTTCTTCCGTCACCTCTCGAAAGTGTTCTTCGCACCACGCGATGAACGGTCCTTGCTCGGGATCGGCTAACGAGGAACCAACTGGTTTTACCCACGGTTGCATCTCGTCTTGTAAATAGTCCTGTTTGTTTTTAATCTTCGATTTCTCTTCTCCCTCTAACTGTTGCTTCTCTTGCGCGTCGCCTATGGCTGCGGTCAGAGACGCCGGCGCCCTGAAAGTGCTCGTTTTTTGCGCGTTCAACACCTTTTCCGAGACCGATTCGAGTTTCGAACGAAGACGTGCGTCGACGTCTCTCAGCGATTCCCTCAGCGAGCGCGCAGCTGGTCTCGTCGTCGTCGTCGTCGTCTTCCTCTCCTCCTCCGCCCCGGTCGAAGGAAGGGGTCCCGTCTCGCGCGCCATGACGACGACGACGACGACGCGGGTTCTCTCCGACAAGCACTTACTCTCCGCGAAAAGTCTTCTGCGGAATTTTTTTTTCTTCGTAAAAGACGCACGAAAACGAGACGAGGAAAAACACACCGAAAGACAGACGGAGTAAAAAAACGTTCGAAACACAAGACAGGAGGAGGAGGAGGAGTTTTTTTTCTTTTTGGGGACTTTTTTTTTTTTACGAAAGAAAGAGGAAAGGAAGGCGTCTTTTTTGCCGACCATTATTATTACTCGCGCGATCTTTTTCTGCGACGACAAAGACGACGACGAGGCTCTTCCTCTTCCTCTTCTTCTTCTTCTTCTTCTTCTTCTTCTTCTTCTCCGACGACGACGACGACGTCCTCTCTTTCGGGCATCGGCGTTCTTCGTCTCGGTCGAAGAGACGGACGACGCGCGTTTTCTTTCGAAAAGAGAGAGAGAGAGAGCAAAGTGAGAGAGAATCGGAACGGACGGTGTGCGACATCTTTCAAAAACCAACGACGTGAAAAGGGGATTTGTTGGACGAAGAAGGAGCTTTTTGGTTTGCGACCAACGACGCCGATACATGTTTGATTTTTTCAAATCCGAAACCAACGAGGCGAAGAAACGAGGACGAGACGCGAACACGGAGAAGGAGGAAACGGAGGACGACGCGACGGTGAAAATGGAGACAACGATGACGACGATAAAAACGGAAGACGGTGCATTAGAAGCGAATGGAACGACGACGACGATGACGGCGACAACTGCAGGAAATCCGGGAGAAAAATCGAACGCGTTAGGCGGGCAACAATTCGGGCACTACGCGAACAGAGACATGCACTTGAGAAAGCAAGAGGAAGACGGAGAGTTGCGGTGGAAAGTGATTAAAAACGACGGCAACGAGCAACACTCGATATGGTTGATTGCTCTGAAGAATATTTTTAGCAAACAGCTTCCGAATATGCCGAAGGAGTACATCGTTCGATTGGTGTTTGATCCGAGACATCACTCGATGCTGTGTTTGAAGAACGACGTGGTGATTGGAGGAATTACGTATAGGCCTTTTTGGAGGCAGAATATGTGCGAGATTGCATTTTGCGCGATTTCTGCGAACGAGCAAGTGAAAGGGTACGGGACGCGCTTGATGAACCATTTGAAGGAGTACGTGAAAGAAGAGGAGGACATGACGCATTTAATCACATTTGCGGATAACAATGCGGTTGGTTATTTTTCCAAGCAAGGCTTTACGAAAGATATCGTCATGGAAAGAGAGAAATGGGTCGGGTACATCAAAGAGTACGACGGAGGGACGATTATGGAGTGTGCTTTAGAAGCACAAATTTCCTACGTCGATTTTCCGAAGAACATTAGAGCTCAGAGAGAATGTGTCGAGGCTAAAGTTAGAGAGATGACCACCGCACACGTCGTGTACCCAGGATTAGCGAGATTCAAAGACGGCGGGGAGTTTGGTAAGCACCGAATTACGGACCCGTTGTCGACCATTAAAGGTTTGAAAGAGGCGAAATGGAAAGCGCCCGATCCACCGAGGTACCGCTTGGTCCATCCGGGGTGCGGAGACGGGTATCCAACCGTAGAAAATTTGCACAAATTCATGCGTTCAATTGTAGCCGTCGTTAAAACGCACCCGGACGCTTGGCCGTTTATGAGCGCGGTGAACAAAGAAGAAGTGCCAGATTATTACGAAGTCGTGAAAGATCCAATGGATATAGAAAGCATCTCCAAACGCGTGGAGAGCGAGAATTATTACATGACGTTAGAGATGTTCGCGGCAGATTTCAAGAAAATGTTTGAAAACTGCCGCTTGTATAACGCTGTGGATACGATTTACTACAAGTGCGCGAATCGATTAGAGTTGTTCTTTGACGCCAAAATAGCAGCAGGGATTACGTTCAAGGTGCGAGACGCAGGTTCATATTTGAATCGATAGAAGAACAATTTTATGGCACACGCACGGAGCATCAGCAAATAGAATAGTGTGATATAATACTAGCAAAGCTTGAAATTAAAGACTACGCAGTGAACTGCTCGCCGTCGTCTACGATCATAAATTCTATATCTCGATACGTCTCCTTCCTCCAGTCCCTCACATCAATCTCGTGCATATTGAAATCTTCGTCGATTTCCCACTCCACGCCAAAATCTACAATCTTCTTTGCTAATTCTATCACAATCACTCCGCAATCGTGCCCGTTGTTCTGTTGTGGCGTGTCCTCCAACGAGAACAATTCAACCTCAAAGTTGTCCTTTTGAACACCACTGCCATTGCTAATAGACGACAAAAAGTGCGAACCTCTCCCTTCGTTGATCAAAAGCGCTTTCGCAATCTGTTTCGCCATCTTCTCCGCGTGTGGAATGTTCTTGTGATTCATAGAATCAATGTGCGACCATCTCGCCGGAATATCCGCCGTCACCGCCGGCGTGTGCACCAACAGCGACCAGTGACACCCACCAACGTGTAAACTCAAATCGGTTTCATCGTTTACTGGCAAACAAAACAATTTGGAGCTGTCCAAATCTAAATCTCTCAACAGTTGCGCCACGTCTTCAATATCTCCGTGCTGTAAAAAATGCGCCACGTTTGGATCGATCAACTCTCCTTTCAGAGGTCGAAAATATTCGTCTTTTGCTCTTTCTTTGTGCCTTTCGAAGCAGTAGTTCATGACGATGTCGTTGAGCCAGCCATTCTGCTCGCAGATTCGCCACAAGTCCGAACGTCGTATGCGAACTAACTTCTTGTAATCTAAGAGAACGGTATCGTCATCCGCGCGGTTGTTAGAGTGACACAGCCAAGATTGCAGGGTGGTGGAGTCTGTCATGGATGCGCTTTTGCTGTTCCTTGGAACGTGACGCGCGAATCAGTGAACTTTTCTTTGACGGATTAGTACGAAACGTCGTATTGGAAAAGAATTCTTAAATTTGCTTCCTCATAATTCACAAAAATCCAAAAGAAGAAGAAGAATATATATACGCACAAACGCAGTAACGCACGCGCACACACACGATCACATGCCGGTAAAACGATGATGAGAAAGGACCGCACTTGGACGCGATGACTACAACTGGTGAGAGAACCGAGGACGAGTGTACCGCGATGCATGGCCAAATGCCTCACCCGGGTCCGCGACCAAATAAGATTTTCAGTTGGACAGTCGATCGACTCCCTCGAGACGCGCGACAGAAGAAAGACTCCGGATTACCGTTCGGCGCGTTCGTCTCGCCATTTGGAGAAATGAAGAAGAGGAGGACATTATCGTCGGAGGCGTCTGTAACAAAGAAAAGAGAAGAAGCGGCAAAAATAGCTCGGTGCAATAACTGTTTTGGATACGTCAACGCATTTTGCACGTTCGACGAAGACGGGTTTAATTGCGCTTTGTGTGGGCACGGAACGAAGTGGAAGAACGAGAGAGAACGAGAGCGGTATAAAAGGGTGACTCGATACATTAATAGCAGAAACGAGGACGACCCGAGAGCGAAGAAGTATTTTGAACACTTGCCGGAGTTAAGAGAGGAACACAACGAGTTTGTCGTGGCGGCGGAAAGGGTGAAAGCGAAAACGAGCACGAGTGGACCGACAAGAGTGATTTTGATCGATTGCACGGAAGGTGGAAGCGCTTTAGAGATTGCAAAATCATCCGCGATGGCGGCTTTGGAAGCGGTGAGCGCGGAAAATGGTGGACAGACGGATGCGACGTTTGCGATTATGACATTCGACGGGGGTTTGACGGTGTACGACGTCGTTGGACGACAAAAAATAAGAGTGGACGATATAGATGAGTTGAGTAGAGAAGAAGTTTTGTTGAGCTTTGAAAAATCGATGAAAATGCGGAGAGTATTCGCGAGGGTGGATAGGTATAAAGAAGACATTTTAGAGGCGATTGACTCGATTAATAGTGGTGAAAGTGATACTATCTTGAATGGGTTAGGAGAAAAGATGTCCAAGTTATCGACTACTGCGAACGAAGAAGAAGATCCTGAAAACGGAATAGGAACAGTAACAACCCGCGGAGAAGCGGTGACAATTAAAAGGTACCAAAAGAAGCGGGTGTTTGGTCCGGCGCTTTCGCTAGTCTTGGATTTGCTCGGGGCCATCGAGGATGAGATTACCGAGGATGCGTTAAAGATAATGGAGAGTGAAGACATAAATATTAGAAATGGTATAGATATAATCAATCTGAACGATATGAACGACGAAGGAGATGTTGTCGCTATAGACAATGACGATGACGATAACGACGAGGAGAACGATACAAATAGAGAGGAGGAAGCGTTTGAATTTGACGGAGCACGTGTGCTCTGCTTTTTATCAGGAATGCCAAACGCAGGGAATGGATGCATCTTTAGCGATGACGATGAAAAAAACGCTTTATTGAATGATTATTTGAGCGAAACTAGCGCAGAATTACGTGCGGAAGCGACAGATACGCTCTTCATGAAAGAGGAGAAGAGGGCATCGAGGAGAAGGAACGGTGAAACCAACTCTTTCTTCTTCTACGAACACTGTGGTAGACGTGCAAGCGTGAATAATGTCTGCATCGATACCATTCTTTGCTCAAAACCTTCCGAATTTTGTGGTTTACATGCGATATCTCCAATTTCGAGCATCTCTGGGGGCATAGTTTTACGAAACAACGAGGATGGCGATGCCGATAGTAGCAGCATCTTACCGGGCGAAATTTTCAAACTGTTACAAAACGTCGACGGGCGTACGGCGAGAGATTGTGCCATTCGACTTCGCACCTCGAGCGAGTATCTCGTTGCAAATGCTTACGGGGACTCTTTAAGAGAAGATAAGAAGTACAAGGGATTATACCACGTCGCTAGGATGGAAAAAGCAGATGCGTTTGCATTCGATTTTGATTTTTCATCGAAAACTGGTTTCGGCGACGAAGACGATATATCCATGGCAGAGAACAATCCACCCATTTTACAAATGGCTTTTGAATACACCATAACGGAGTACGATACTTCAACGTCGGATAATAGTTATTACTGGCGAAGGCGTGTACGCAGAGTGTGCACCTCAGCTAAGAAAGTCGCGCAAACGCCAAGAGAAATTCGCGACTTTGCGAAAGAAGACACCATTTTTGCTTTACTCTGCCGAAAAGTCTTCCACGTCATGAAATTCGACGGCTTATTCGAATCGCGCTTGTTACTCATTGATTGGCTCACGGCATTGATTTCTAAGTTGGCCAAAATCAGTGGCGATACATACGTCGATGCCAAATTTGAAAAGAAGTACAATAAAGAAATTTTTTGTCGTACCATGAACACCTCGCCAACGCGACTGGTGTACGCTTTGTTAATCTCCAAGAACTCGCCGTTAGTGTTAATGGCGTATGATGGCATGAAAAACGAAAATCAACCAGATGCAAGGAGTTTAAACTTGTTCTTGTGCAAAGACAGGTTAGCTGGGACCGATTTGATTGACTTTATTCTCAGTAATACTAGTAGTGTTCATAGCGGCAAAAATTCATCCCTTGATAGAAATGTTGAAGAGGCTATGGACGAGAAAAGGATATACTACGGATACGACGGGTTCGTTTCTTTTGTCGAGAGGATTAGCAGCGAAGAGTTTTTAATTTTGTAATAGTAGAAGAGTTGTATTATACTGCGAGTAGTTTCAAAACACGTGCTTTGACATATTTTTAGGGGGGTAAACAAGAGTGTGGGGAGTACCACGATATACAAATTTTGAATTTCTTATGTGTTTATAGTTGGAAATGGTTGAGATAAGAATCTCAATGTTTTGTTTGTTTGGTCTTCTTTCGGTGTTAGAAACAGCGAGAGAATGTTTAACAAGTGAATGCTTACGCGGAGGTAAACTCTGTTTAGTGGTAGTAAGAAAAGAGATTGGGAAAAAAGTTAGTAAATTTTGAACGTTTGAAACATTAGTGAAAAGAAACGCACTGGTGACAGCCTTGGTCCCTTCGGAGACGGCGTGCTTGGCCAATTCACCCGGCAAGATCAATCGAACGGACGTTTGGATTTCTCTGGACGTCACGGTCGGCTTCTTGTTGTATCTGGCCAACTTGGCGGCTTCAGTCGCGATCTTTTCGAAGATGTCGTTGATGAAGGAGTTCATGATGCTCATCGCCTTGGAGGAGATGCCGGTGTCCGGGTGCACTTGCTTCAAGACCTTGTAGATGTAGATCTTGTAGGTTTCGACCTTCTTCTTGGAAGACGTCTTGGCGCCACCTTTGACGGTTTTCTTTGCTGGTTTCTTGCCGGCCATGTTGTATGTATGTGAGTGTTTTAAGTAATGGCGATGATGTCGTTTCGAATTCAAAAGTATTTGATGGAGTTGTTCTTTTTCTTTTGAATTTTTTTCTCAATTTCATCGCTTTTTTCTACTTTTGCACTTTTTCTGTGAAAAAAAGCAGAATACATGCGCGCATCTCTTCTCACTCGCGCGACGAGAGACGGTAAAAATTGGCGCACATGATGAGCATCACATACATTAAGTGACAGACGAGATATTTTGGCATTTAATCACCTATGTGTTGGTCGATTCAAGCGAACCTTGCAATTCGTTACAGTGACCTTATGAAAGATGAATTTAGGGTCACAAACTCATGTAAATTTTCCCGAAAAGACTGAAGTTGTTCTCAAAAACTTCATAAATTCAAACAAAAACTTACAAACATGTCTGGACGTGGTAAAGGTAAATCCTCCAAAAAAGCTGTCTCGCGATCCGCGAAGGCTGGCCTCCAATTCCCGGTTGGCCGTATCGCTAGGTACGTTGTTGATATAGATTAAACTTTGCATTCGATTCGTCGAGCGCGTCGGGTTGCGATGTGCGAAATTTTCAAAAAATTAGTCCGTTCCTTTGATTTGTGATTTGATGTGCTGACATGTGTACCCCTCTCTTCTTTTACCATCAATCAAACAACAGATACCTCAAGGTTGGCAAATTCGCCACCCGTGTTGGTGCTGGTGCCCCGGTCTACTTGGCCGCCGTCTTGGAATACTTAGCGGCTGAAGTTCTCGAACTCGCCGGTAACGCCTCCAGAGACAACAAGAAGTCCAGAATCGTACCGAGACACATCCAATTGGCCATCAGAAACGATGAAGAATTGTCCAAGTTGTTGGGTACGGTCACGATCGCGTCTGGCGGTGTCTTGCCGAACATCCACTCGGTCTTGTTGCCGAAGAAGTCCAAGAAGTAAATTGCTTAATCGCAACTCACTTTGTTAACGTGCTTCAAAAACAAACTAAAAAAAACATTGAGATTCTTATCTCAACCATCAAACAACACATATAAGAGACTTGATTCACACACATGCGCTACACATACACATCACGTACGCCTCTACATTATAATGCCATTACAAAGTTATTCTTTATTGCTAATTTCTGCTAACGGTGTGACTTGTTCTTTTTTCTTCTTGCTCAACAGGTCATTCTCCACCTCTCTTTCGCATGCCTCTCGCGCCTTTTCAAATGCCTCCTCGTTTCCTGAGTATTTGGTCGATTTCAAGCGCCCATAAACGGTTTGCATTTTGTCCATCTGCTTAGTTAATTTCATGACTTGGTATTTCAAACCTTCCCTTTTTTTCTTTTCGTTTGAGATTTCCTTCGTCAGCGCCTTTATGCGAACCAAATCTTCCTTCATGCGCTCCTTCGCCTTACCGTATTTGATTTCATAAATAGTGCACAGTTTTTTAACCTCCTCGAATTTTTTCGTCTCTTCTTCATTTTCTTCTTCTTTCTTCGAAGGAGAAGAAGTTTCCGCCGAAACTATTCTCATCGTTTTATTCTCAATCTCTTCCAAAGTCTTCTCTAATGCTTCTCGCAAACGCGCCTGCTCTTCAACTGCCACGACTGCCTCCTCGAGCATTTGCTGCATATCCACCCGCTCGGCGTTCGCTTTGCTCGCCTCTGTATTTGCCTTCTCAACTTCAACGTTCATTTTCTCAATCTGAACGTTCGCTTCCTCCAACGCGAACCGTAAATCGTTCTTCAAAAGTTCTTCCTCTTCCTTCTTGAGTATTGTCGTCGTGTTCTCGTTCGGCGACGCCATCAAACGTTTCTGCAAATCCGCATTTTCCTCTTCCAACTCGATAATCCTTGCTTGCATTATTTCTTCGTTCATGAACATTTCCTCCGTAGTGTTTTTATTATTCTTATTGTTCTTTGTATCGGGGATACTGGTTGTGGTGTTAGTGGTCTCCTCCAAACGACATTCGTAATCAATGAGCTTTGAAACGTTTTGCGCCAGCTCCATTTTCAACTTTGCGATTTCATTCATCTTTACCACGTTCTCTTTTTCAAACGCTTTAATCTTATTGACCATTTCTTTCATAATCTTCCCATCGCCTTCGCTGTTATACTTTTCCATCGCCTCTTGGGCTTGTTTCTCTGCCATCTCAACTCTCGACGCTAACTTTTTCTTCTCCTCGGCAAACTTCTTCTCCTTCTTTTGCAGCGTCAATTCCAACTCTTCCTTCTCGTCAGTGATATTTTCTAGCTTTCTGTTCAACTCAAAGTTATCGTCGTCCTCCGATCGCGCTTTCAATTTCAGTTTTCGGTTGAATTCCTCAAGCTTCTTCTCGGCAAGAGTTGCGCGTTCCACCGCGGAGGCCAATTCCATGTTTCTGGAGACCAACGCCGCTTCGATGGCTTCTTTCGCGCTCACGACGTCCGAGTCTCGCGCCTCATTCTCTAATTTCAGCTTTTTTACGGTCGTTTTCAGCTTTTCCAACTCTTTTTCAGCTTGGTCTGCTCTTTTGAACATTTTCTTCGTCTCTGCTTTGTGTTCAGTTTTCATTGTCTTCATCTTTTCTCCCACCAAATCTTTCTCTTCTTGAATCTCTTTCAATTTCGCCTCCAAGGCTAACACGGCTTCCGTCGTGTGCGGCGTCATTTCTTGTTGTTGCTTTTTGCTCCCTTCATTGTTATCATTCTGCGTCATCGTTCTGCATTCCGAAGCGGATTGATTTTCATCGACAACTTCGTCTGCCATCGTTGGAAAAGAAGAAAGCTTCGCCTCCAACTCTTGTATTTTCATATCCTTGACAGAAAGCGCCTTCTTGAGCACCTCGACTTCGTCTTCTAACTTCTTCGTCACACTCGTTTTCAACGACGTGGATGATAACAACTTCTTCTCCAATCGTGCGATTTCTGCGGCTTGCTTCTTTATCAAAGCCGCTGTTGCCGTCGCCACCTCGTTCCGTTTCGCTTGATTGGTTACATTTTTCGCTCTGGTGGCGAACCTCAACGTCGAACTCGTCTCCTCGACATGACTTGCACATGGTGTCATCGCGCAAACGATGGCTGTTTTCGAGTTGCCACCTAAAGCGGGTTGTAAAATGCGCGTTAATTTGGAGTCTCGATACGGCACATGGCCGCCATCCGCGCCACCATTTTTGCTTCCGTCCTCCGCGAGTTTATTGATGACGACGCCTAACGTCAACAAAGATTTGTTAATCGACGCTCCTTCTTTCGCGCGCTGACCCTCTGCACCTGTTTTCGCCACGCGCTCGGAACCGGCTAAATCGACCAAGTTCAAAACAGAAACGAGCACGTTTTCGTTCGCTACGTCTTCATTTCCTTTCTTACTACCATTCTTCGCACCATCTTCAACACTGTCCGCTTTCTTAGCGTTGCTCAACTTATCACTACTACCCGTATTTACTCCTAATTCTGAATCCTTCCTTATCTTTGATTCAATGCACAGTCGGAAAATAACGTGTGACCGCGAACTTCTCGCATTCATATTTGTCGCGCCGACATGTCGGTTATTCTGCCCAATCTCTAATACTTTTTGCACTTGTGCCACGTTCTGAACACGTTCTTCTTTCAACCCGTTGACAATAATCCCTCTTTCTGGATCCTCTTGAATTTTCAACGTCTTGTTGTTGTGTCCAACTTCATCCACTTCCGATGACGTAGAGGCTAATAAATCCAACAAATTCTCGTTATAAATTTCCAAGTAACTCACGCGCACTCGAAACTCTCTCTCTGGACATTTCTCAATCAAATCAAACACATTTTTAACCGCTAACGGGACAATCCCAGGCTCTGTATCCATATCTCCGTGCATGGTGTGTGTTTTCCCGGACGACGTCTGCCCGTACGCGAATACTGTGCCATTAAAGCCATCTAGAACCGATTTGACTATTTTCGAAGTTGTCTTTTTGTAGACGTCCAAATTGGAACAGGATTCATCGAAGACGTTATCGACGCGGTAGACGGACTCTTTTGAGGCGGAAATATCCTGTGAATCATGATTACAATAATAAGAGTAAGTTTTATATCGGATGCGACACACGCACGCACACACAGAGTAAACAACGAGAGAGTTGCGAAGAATGTCGGAAACGAGGGGGAAGAATAGAAAACGCACACTGTCCAAAACGATGGCATCGTCCACGTGCCTCCACGCGTGGCCTAATTCTTTTTCGGCGTCGTTTAAAGGTCTCACGCGCACGGAGACGGATATTTTCTCCTCGCTCGTGCCCATGGTGGCTAGCTAATAATGTTGCGCGTAGTTTTATGTGTTGTGCTCGTAGCGCGTAAAAAAAAATGTGGAGGAAATTTGCATCGATATAAAATAAATCTCATCTTCTCTACACTCGTCTCTCGATATCAAATGCGAGCGCTCTGCTGGTGTCGTTTATGCTAGGACTAAAAGCACTCTCAGGAACCAACACGTATCCATCATCTTCGTCCTCTTCCCCATCCACTTCTCCATTTTTAACTATTTTACATCGGACTGGTGCACGCTCTTCTCTAGGACTATTGTCATCGGAAGAAGAGACGATGAGAAAGCCTTCGTAGTCACCGGCTTTCGGCGTTATGTTTTCGCTCTTGTACGCGACGAAATTTTCATCATCATCTGTCATTATCGTTCCTACTTCCCTGTCGTCTGCTATTATTTTCTCTAAACATAAGCGATGCTTTCTCCCTAACAACTTCGTTACCGCGTCCACATCTCCAAACTTCAAGCACGCCCTCACTCTCGACGAGGACACTTGCTCGCCTTTGCAGTCGTCGCTATCGCACGCCTCTGCGCCGAGTTTATCTGCATCTAAAAGCGACACTATTTTCACCCGTAACCCGTACTTTTTCCCGAACGCGACTAAATCGCCCGCACTTCCACTCGCTCTGTAGCCGAATCGATAGTTTTCTCCCGCGACTACTCCGGCGACGCCGAGTCGTTCTTTCAGCGTTTTCACGAAGCATTCCGGAGACATCTCTCGAATAGACGCGAATGGGACCCCATGTTCGCGTATAGAGTATTTATCTGAACGCGACTCCGCACCACCCGAAACTCCTAACTCCTTGCTCCACTCTTTCAAAACTCTCTCTCGATCTCTCTTCGCCGTCACTGGTTTCCTCGGTTTCCACCCCAAAACTTCCGCCATGTTCTCGAACGATAATAACACCGCCTGCTGATTTATCGTGGACTCTCTCTCATTACTCTCGTCTTTACTCAACGTCGCCGCGGCGAACGCTAAAGCCTTGTGCCCTCTGTGCATGGCATCAAACTTCCCCAGCGCGACAATAACCTCCCCACCTTCTCTCGAGCTTCCTATCGTCTCGATGCCATCGTCCTCGAGAGCAGCCGCTCTTCTTCCCGACGAGGACGTCGACTTCTCCGAAAACGCTCTCGCTCTGTCGCGGTCGTCGCATCGGCGGTTTTGGCGTCTGCCTCCTCTCGACCAGAGAGCGTGGTATCGGCAGAATCGGTGTCCCGCGGCGAGGAGCGCGCCGCTCGTCATCGCCAGAGAGAGAGAGAGAGAGAGAGAGAGAGAGAGAGAGAGAGAGAGGGAGAAGGAGAAGGAGAAGGAGAGGGGGAGAGAGAGAGAGCGGTGGTGTTTTGTGCGCTTTCGTGGACGACGACGATGGACCTTTTTCGAGCTGATGACAAAAAGAGAGGAGGAGACGGAGGAGGAGGACGACCATTTTTTCCCAAAAAAGGAGACCCAAAAGGGAAAAAATGAAAGACGAAACCAAAGACGAAAAAAAAAAAAAGACTCGCCCTTGCGCCTTCCTTGCCCTTTTGCTTTTTTTGGGGGACGACCACCCTCTTTTCGTTTCGTGGTCTGGTTGTAAAAAAAACCCATTATTGTCGTTGCTCTCTCCTCCACGAGTGCGACGCGAAACACCGCAGCCGTCGTCACAACATCTGTAACGTTTTTACGCGCAAAACGCGAGAATGTTAGGCTTAACCATGAGAACTGCGTCTTTGGTTGGAACCGCGGTTTCTTCCACGTCCGCGAACGGCAGAGGTACGCGCGATGCGTCGTTCGCGCGTTCGTCTTTCTCGAGCGCTCCGCTTTTTTTTTTCTCTCTCTCGCGCATTGAGAGATGTGCGTGTGACTGCGCCTCGCTCCGTGTGGGGGAGAGAGGCGGCATCGGGGAGCAAAAAAAATCGACTCTGGCCGCGGTGCGCGTCGTGCGAACGATCGAGGTTCGATGCGATGGAATGTAAACGAATATCGACGCGTAATTCACTCGAATTTGCGTTTGTTTCGCGATCGTTGGACCTGGGATTGCACGAGTCGCGCGCGGGATGGGTTGTTTTTTTCTCTCTTTGCTCGTCTTTACTCTTCCCGAGAAAACCTATAACCTTTTGCTTTATCCATTTCATTTACACGATTGCGTCGCGTCTCGTTACTCACCCTCATTCGTTCTCTTTCTTTTCTCATTTCCACGCTCGAAAACAACAGTTCAAAGACAATCCCCGACGAGGCAAACGGTGAGAGTGAACGCGGCTTTGGACTTTGCGGAGCTCGAAGAGGAAGTTGCGGCTCCCAAAGCACGAGCTGTTCGTAAAGATGGCTTGTCCGCGAAGGAAGCGAGACAGTCTCGAAGATTTAGAGCGGCTCAAAAAGCCGTCCCGGGCAGAATGCAACCGCAATTGCCGGAACAAGCGGTTGCGTTAATGAAAGCGAACTCAAACACGAAGTTTGTCGAGACTGCTGAAGTGCATGCGAGATTAAACATTGACCCAAAATACAACGACCAGCAATTGAGGGCGACGGTTGCGTTGCCGAAAGGGACGGGGAAGACGATTCGAATTGCCGTCTTGTGCTCTGGGGATAACATTGCTGCCGCGAAAGATGCTGGTGCGGATTTTGCCGGCGATGAGGATTTGGTCGCGGACATTTCGGGTGGTATGTTGGATTTTGACCTCTTGGTGGCGACTCCAGATATGATGCCAAAGGTTGCGAAGTTGGGAAGACAACTTGGTCCGAAGGGTTTGATGCCAAACCCGAAAGCCGGCACGGTCACGACGGACGTTGCTACAACGGTTGGTGAATTTAAAGGCGGTAAGGTTGAATTTCGTGCAGACAAACAAGGTATTGTGCACGTGCCATTTGGCAAGTTGAGCTTCGACGAGGGTGATTTATTGGTGAACTTGCAGTCAATTGTGCAGGCTATTGACGCGAACAAGCCGACTGGGGCGAAAGGGAACTACTGGAAATCTTTATACATCGCTTCTTCCATGGGGCCGTCGGTTCAAGTTGAACTTTCCGCAATTAGAGAACAAGAATGAAGTTCGAATGACGAGAGAATTGTAACGTAAACCTTAGCTTAAACTTAGAAGAGTGAGATACTTGATTAATTGAATATAATGTGTGATATTGACTGATATTAACAGAATAAACTGAATAACCGCTCCTTGTTATATGTAGAACTAATTGCTTTCTATCTAGTCTACGTTTTATGTACATAAGGTCACACATCTGTGAATCTCTACATGTATACAAAACAATGGGTCCGCCCTCTATATGCTGTGCTCTCTCGTGCGCGGTGATCATATTATTATAAATACCCGAATATCATTATAGTATCACTGGTAGCTTTCCAAAGTCGTCTTCGGTTCGTCGAGGATATCCAACGGAAGATCTATGGTATCAAGACGCGAATTTGCGCTGAAATTTGAGTTTTCGGCCGATGGGACCCTCGCAAAACCTTCCTGTTTCGTCTGAGGAACGTTATTCGCCGACGCCTGGTTACCGCTATAGACTACGCCGCTGTTGCTACTAAATGGTTGCGAATGAAAAC
>Ga0310343_10000515_pt1 | contig 18530 bp, 14 predicted proteins | sample HC15DNA2025_MG_FD_203519 | JGI IMG/M metagenome (GOLD analysis project Ga0310343, IMG submission 203519) | Marine microbial communities from station ALOHA, North Pacific Subtropical Gyre - HC15-DNA-20-25_MG | ecosystem: Environmental > Aquatic > Marine > Oceanic | place: Pacific Ocean: North... | reverse complement strand
GGGTTCCTCTGGGTAAGCTCATCCGCAGATTCCAACTGCTTGATTTGTCTTGGATCAAGCTCGGAAATCGGGACTTCTTCAATCATTTCGCAAAAAGGGGGGTGATGGGTAATCTTTCTGGATGGGACTTCAAATTGAAACACCCCATACAAAAAGTTGAAAATTACAATATTTTTTCAACCACTGAAGCAAGAAGGAAGAAATTTTCATCGGCCAATTCCCTGTTCCTTGCTTCCACCAAGAGCCTGATTTTAGGTTCCGTACCCGAGTACCTGAGAAGGACCCGTCCCTCGCTGCCCAGACCAAGAACCGTTTCCCGGAGGGCCTTGCTTAAGGCCGGTTCATCCTCAATGGGAACCTTTCGTCGCACCGGGAAGGCTCCAACCCTGGAGGGCCAGAGTGAAATGGCTCCGGACAATTCCTTGAGGGATTTCGAGTTGCGGACCATGGCATAAGCCACGAGGAGAGAGGTGTAGAGACCGTCCCCCGTTGGAAGGTAGTTGCTGGAGACGACGTGCCCGGAAGACTCTCCGCCCAAGTTGCACCCTTCCCTCCGCATCATCTCGGCTACGTTTCGGTCGCCCACCTTGGCCCGGTGAAGGGCAAGACCCTCGATTCGCAGGCTTTCCTCAAGTCCCGAATTGCTATGCTCGGTTGCAACCAAGGCAGCGCCATCGAGGCTTGAGAAGCGCTTTGCGTCAAGGGCCAGCAACCCCAGGATCTTGTCGCCGTGAATCAATCCTCCCCCCGCATCGCAAAATACGGCCCGATCCCCATCCCCGTCATAGGCGATACCGAGCTGGGCGCCGACTTCCGAAACCTTTGCTTGCATAAGTCGTGGGTACTCCGAACCCGCATTTTCGTTGATTGCTCCCTCGCCTTGGTGCAGGGGGAATACCTCGGCCCCGTAGTGGCTGAGGACTTGGATGCACGTGCCGGAGGTGGCGCCGTTGGCCATGTCGGCTACAACCTTGCGCCCTTCAAGAAACCCATCGGGGAAGACCCCCTTGACGTAATCGAGGTAGGCTTTTCCCGTTTCCGAATCCCGAGGGGCGCGCGCACCGTCTTCGGGTAACGCCGAAAGTTCGATCCGCGACTCAATCAGTCTCTCCTGCTCGATGGCAAGCTTCTCTCCTTTCCCGGAAAATATCTTGAAGCCGTTGTCCCCGCTTGGGTTGTGGGAAGCCGTAATCATCACCCCGAGGTCAACCTTCCGACCGACTACGCCATGAGCGAGGGCGGGGGTTGGGAGGATGCCTGCATCCATAGCCCGGCATCCCGAATTCTCCAGACCCTGGCTTAATGCAACCATGAGCTTTTCACCCGAGGGCCTGGTATCCCTAGCCAGAAGAACCGAGGGATCCGGTCCGGACGCGTTCAGGTAACCCCCGAGAGCACAGCCTAGCGAGTATGCGAAATCGTCGTTGAGCAGCTTTCCTCCATAGTGGCCGCGAATCCCATCGGTCCCGAAGTAATTCACCGCCTTGAGGCAAAGAAGGAGGAAGCCTTTTCAAGCCATTCACCGACGGCTCCTTGCGTCAGCAGAGATTGGGCAAGATCAACGCCTTCCTCGAGGGTGCTCGCCTTGCGACAGGTAAGGAAGGCGGTCGCGGCGTTCATGATGACCGTAGTTCGCAACCCTTCGGGAGCCTTCCCCTCGAGCAGGAGCTTCATGATCCTGAGGTTTTCATCCAAGTCGCCTCCTGCGAGGTGTTCAAAGGGTTGGTCTTGCATCCCCCAGTTGCGGGGCGACCAGCTTTCGACGCCATCGGTCGAGATTGGTCCGAAACCGAAAACCAAGTTCTCCCCGCAAGAAGTGATTTCGTCCACACCAGAGATCACAGGGTCATCGATCTTTCCGTGGACCACGACTGCTCCCTTAAGTCCATTCCCCCGGAGCGCTTTGCCCATCTTCTCGATGTGGCGAGGGTCGTAGACCCCCAGAACCTGATAGGCTGGCTGGGCCGGGTTGATCATGGGGCCGAGCAAGTTGAAGACCGTGATGATCCCTCGACCGGCAAGCTCCATGCGCACGGGCGCGATGTGCTTAAAGGCGGGATGGAAGGACGGTGCGAACAAAAAGGCAAAACCCAGTTTATCGAGACCTTCCCTGATGAGGTCGAGTTCGGGATCGAGAGGAATGCCGATCGCTTCCAGAAGATCGGCGCTTCCACAACTGGAACTGATCGATCTGTTGCCGTGCTTGATGACCGGGACGCCCGCCGCGGCAACAACGAAGGACACGAAGGTGGAGACGTTGAAACTGCCTGCCTTGTCCCCCCCCGTTCCGCAAAGGTCGATGGCATGGGGAGCGATCTCTTCTAAGTGCGGGTCCCTGGCCAGCCCGCGGAAGCAGGATACGAACTCCTCAAGTTCTTCGGCGCGCTCACCTTTTTTGGCGAAGGCTTCGAGGAAATCGACTTTAACCGAGGGGTCCACCTCCTCAGCGACGAGAAAGTCGATCGCTATTCGAACCTGATCCTTTTCCAGGTCCGACTTTCCACGGAGATGTTCCGTCAGTTGCTTTAGTTCGTCTACTTGCATTTGAAAAGTCTTTGGGTGGGCTTGCGAACCTGCCCGGAGTTTAGTTCTTGCTCTTTTGAGAATCTCGTTTTGTAGACCTTTCTATGCGAGTTGGACAACGTTTTTCATTTGTTTTTGTCGTTGTGGGGATTTCCTTCCTATCCTTTCAGCTTTGCTTCGCAACGAAAGATCAAAAAGAAAACGGTACTCCGTCAGAGCTCGGTATGGGATACGGGGATGCCTTGGTCTACGGCCTCGTGGAGGGAATCACGGAGTTTCTGCCCATTTCGTCCACTGGACATCTCGTCCTAACCAAGGAATTCCTATCTTCTCCGCTCGACGACGGTGCCGAGGAAGCGATCAATTCCTACCTGATCGTCATTCAGGGCGGTGCCATTCTTGCAGTGATCCTCCTTTATCGCAGGAGGGTTTGGTCCGTCGCTCTTGGTTTTGCCGGCCTGAATCCCCAGGGAAGACGCCTCGGAGCCAACCTTCTTTTTGCCTTTTTGCCGGCTGCCCTCATAGGTCCGTTTCTGGATGAACTGATCGAGGCTTTCCTCTTCGGCCTCCTTCCCATTGCCTTTGCCCTTTTCGCCGGCGCCGTCCTCATGTACTGGGTTGAGGCCCGCAAGAAAGCCGAGTCCTCCGGCATGAGCGATGCCGGGAAGTCGTTGAATGACCTGAATCTCCGCTCATCGCTTCTTATCGGCGTCATGCAATGCGTAGCCATGTGGCCGGGAACCAGCCGGTCCATGATGACGATCGTGGGCGGGTACCTAGTTGGTCTCAGCAGGCGGAAGGCGGCTGAATTCAGTTTCCTGCTCGGCATGATAACGCTTACCGCCGCCGCAGGTTACAAGTGCCTCACCAAATGGCAGGTGATGAAGGAAAACCTGGAACTCGGGCCCGTCGCCTTCGGTTGTCTGGTTGCGGGTGCTTCCGCCGCTCTTTCAGTCGTCTGGTTGGTCGGCTACCTGGCACGGCGTGGCTTGGGCATCTTCGTCTGGTACAGGATCATCCTCTCTGCCGGTATTTTGGGGGTTTATTTTTGGAAAGGCTGAGCCTTTCCTTAGCTTGACGGCTGATTCATTTGCTGTTTTACTGGCCTACTAACCAAATTTGCCATGGGACAACCTAAAAGAAAACACTCCAAGCAACGAAGCCGGAAGCGCCGTGGAGCCAATCGGTTCCAAGCCCCGCTCCTGGTTAAGGAGGCTGACGGAAGTCACAGTCGCCCTCATCGCGTGAACCCTGAAACGGGGCAATACCGCGGCAAGCAAGTTCTCGATCTAGAGGTCTGATTTGACCGTTAGGCTTCGGCATGGATAAGACCGAGGCGAGGCTGACCCTTGCAGTGGATGTGATGGGTAGCGATCAGGGTCCGAGAGAGATCATCGAGGGAGTTGCCCAAGCAGTAGAGCTTTCTCCGAGGGGCACGGAGTTCGTCCTTTATGGACGGCAAGACGTCGTAGAGCCTATCTTGGAAGATCATCCGGTGCTTTCCAACGCCAGGGTTTCCATCAGCCATGCACCCGAGGTTGTGGGGATGGAGGAAAAGCCGATCGCGGGAATCAAGGGAAAGAAAAACTCTTCCATGTCACTCGCCCTTCTCGCGCTTAAGAACGGGGAGGCCGACGCCTTGCTCAGTTGCGGAAACACCGGTTGCCTGATGGCGGGCGGAGCAATCCGTCTAAGGACGCTCGAAGGCGTGGAAAGACCTGCGCTTTGCACCATTTGGCCCGGGCGTGAGAGGTATTTTACCCTTCTGGACGCGGGAGCGAATCCTCATGCCAAGCCCTTCCATATCGTACAAAGCGCCGTGCTGGGTTCCAATTACGCAAGGCTTGCCTTGGGGTTGGTTCGTCCCAAGGTGGGGTTGCTCACGATCGGAACGGAGGAGGGAAAAGGGAACGACGTAATCCACGAAACGCATGAAATGCTTAAGGATATCGACGGAAGCATCATTAACTACGCCGGTCTCATCGAAGGCTTCCAGATCTTTGAAAACGTCGTGGACGTCGTGGTCTGCGATGGATTCGTCGGTAACATCGTCCTCAAGGCTTGCGAATCCTTAAGTAAGTTGATTGGCAGTTTTCTGGATGAGGAACTGAGGAGAAATGCCATCCGCAAGACCGGAGCACTCCTGTCCAAGGGTGCATTCACAAGCCTTAAGCAAAGAATCAACCCCGAGCAATTCGGCGGGGCTCCACTGCTTGGGTTGACGAAGAACGTGATCAAGGCTCACGGATCTTCGAATCGCAACCACATCAGTGGCGCCATAAAGATCGCCCTGGATCTTATTCAGCACGACATGCTTTCCCAAGTCACCGAGGACATCAGGGAGACGAATGAGGTCCTGCGCCCCGAACCTCTTCCTTCGAGAGGCAACGAAGCCAAAAGCTGATGAATCATTCGGGCTCAAGTTTTCTCAGGGGCGTAGGGTCGTATGCGCCTGCCCGAAAGCTGGACAACCTGGAGCTGAGCCAAAGGGTGGAAACGAGCGATGAATGGATTACGACGCGGACCGGAATTAAGGAGCGGCGCATTGCCGGTGATTCCGAAAGCACCAGTGACTTGGCCGTGGAGGCCTCTCGTCGGGCCATTGCCGATGCCGGCCTCCGCGTCGAGGACGTTGATTTGGTCATAGTTGCTACCATTACACCCGACATGGCTTTCCCCTCCACGGCCTGCCTGCTGCAGCACAAACTCGGTATCCCAAAGGTTGCCTGCTTTGACCTGGAGGCAGCCTGCTCCGGGTTTCTCTACGCTCTTGACGTAGCTGATGGAATGCTCAGTTCAGGCCGCTACCAATGCGCCTTGGTCGTAGGGGCTGAGAAACTGTCGACCATCATGGACTGGGAGGATCGCACGACCTGCGTGCTCTTTGGGGATGGAGCTGGGGCCGCCGTTCTTGCCAGAGAGGGGGAGGGTGCCGAAATGCTTGGCTTCCAGTGTGGCGCCGATGGCTCGAACCCTTCCCTTCTGCAGCAACCCGCCGGTGGCTCTCTTTTGCCAGCTTCCAACGAGACCATTGAGTCGAAAGGCCATTACCTTAAGATGAATGGTCGTGAAATTTTCAAGTCGGCAGTCCGTGTGATGGAGCGGGCTGCTCTTGAATTGCTCGAAAGACATGGCATCGACAAGAACGAGGTCAGCCACGTCATCCCCCATCAGGCCAATGCCAGGATCGTTGAGAGTTTGTCCCAGAGATTGGAAATCCCCATGGAGAGGTTTTACTGCAACCTGCACAAGTACGGGAACACTTCCGCCGCCTCGATTCCTCTGGCCTTGGACGAGGCCTACAAGTCCTCGACTTTCCAAAAGGGAGAACTTGGTTTGCTCGTTGCCTTCGGCGCAGGCTTGACTTGGTCGGCGGCTCTTGTTCGATTCTAGCTTCCGATGAAGAAAATTCCCATGAAACCATTTACGCTTCTGCTTCTTTTGAGTTTGGCGGCTCCCGCCATAGAGTTACCGGGGGTTTCGCCCGGAGATAGAAGGCGAGGCCAATCGAGCTTGTCGTCCGGAAAGGAATTTCTATTTCCAGGGACTGGTTTCTTCAGAAAAAATCGTGACCCCATTCCCGAGGAGCAGGCCAAGGATTGGTTTATAACCGCCGAGACAAAGCTGGATCAAGGCGAGATTCGCAAAGCCCTCGACCTGTACGAAAATTTTTCCAAGAGGCGTTCTAATGCGGTTCTCGTCCGCAAGGGCAAAAAGATTCAGATCGGCCCAGAGGCCCTTTTCAGGGCGGCGATCCTCAGGGAAAACAAGGGGGATTGGCGAAAAGCCTTCGAGCACCTCAGACTGATTGCGGAGGCATATACCGAATATAATTTCGAGAAAATTGCGGAATCGCTCATGAGAGTCGCCGAGAGGTTGGCAGTAGAGAAGTTGCCCCGCAAGTGGGGTTTCGTGCCCCGTTTCCGTTCTGGTAATCAGGATCGTATGCGCATGGACCAGATTGCCAACCTTGCCAGAGGGCCCAAGTTTGCGCCGCGCGCCCTGATGGCTTTGGCGGAGATAGCGAAGAAAGACGGCAAGGAGGACGAAGCGGTGGACGCTCTGGAAAGACTCGTCAACCTGTACCCGGAAAATTACCTCTGTGAAGAAGCCTATTTTCTGCTCGCCAAGATTTATGAAGGAAGGGTTTCGGGCCCATCATACGATCAGGGTTCCACCCTGAAGGCCCTAAACTTCTACGAAGACTACATCATTCTTTATTCGACGTCACCGCCCCGAAGCAAACATGAGTCCGCCGAGGACTATCAAGCCCGCCTGGCCGAGTCGAAGATAAGGAGATCCTTAGCCGAGAAAGGACGGAGGAAAATGAGGGAAACCTTGGCTGCCAGCAAGGTGGAGGTGGGCAAGTTCGTGGAGAAATACGGAAAGTATTACATGGTACACTGGAGAGAGCTTGGCAACCGACCTGCCCTGCAGTTCTACAATGAGGCCATCACCACGGCCCCTGAATCCGAAGCCGCCCGAGTGGCCGAGAGGAAAGTTGCTGAATTGAGAGGGAGTGATGAAAAGTGAAATCGGTTTTCTCCCCGTCGTCCTCTTGGTTTTTCTCGCATTTGCTTCATCTTGCCGGTACCAGCCCGGCGCGAATGACTGGGACACCCCTAAAACGCTCTTCGTTCAGGTGGTCTCAAATGATAGCGCCCTTCCCCAAGCGGGAGGGGTCGTAAGCCGGACCATTCGAGAGGAATTCCTCCGTCGGGGGACTTTTCGTCTCGTCCGTTCCGAGGATGACGCCGAGTTCCTGCTACGCGTCAAGATAGGTGAGTTCACCAAGAGCCCGGAGGTCTTCAGGTCACAGGATACCTTGCTGGCGGCCGGCTTTGCGTTGCGTGTCGGGGCGTATGTAACGCTTTACTCTTCCGGGTCAAAAACCTCGATCTTCGAGGATCGGCTTGTTCGGGCTGACGCCTCTTCCCTCAAACCGCAGTTGACTTCCCAAGCCCGCGACCGTCAATCGACCGCCGCCATTGCCAGGGAGCTCGGGTTGAAAATTGCCAACCAGGTCTCCAATCATTCCTGGTAGATTCCCTTCTGATGAAAAAGATATTGGCCCCCTCTATCCTTGCAGGCGATCATGCCTGCCTGAGGGACTCCCTTTTGCTGGCCGATCAGGATGGCAGGGAGTGGATTCATCTCGACGTAATGGACGGACACTTCGTTCCAAACCTTAGCTTCGGCCCGCAGACCGTGGCGGACTTGAGAGAGCATTCGTCGATTTTCTTCGACGTCCACTTGATGCTGGATAACCCACAGGACCATATCGATTCCTTCGTTCTTGCGGGTGCCGACCTAATCTCCATTCACGTTGAGCCGGAGTATGAAATTGCGGAGGCACTTTCAAAAATCAAGTCGTTGGGCAAGAAATGCGGCATAGTCCTGAATCCGGATACCCCCGCGGAAGAAGCCTCGCCGTTCCTGGATCAAGTCGACTTGGTTCTTTGCATGACCGTGAACCCGGGTTTCGGTGGACAGGGGTTCATCGAGGGCGTGCTGTCCAAGGTCCGTGACTTGGCGTACCGTCGAGCGGAATCGGGGGCGTCCTTCCTCCTGGAAGTCGACGGCGGGGTGGGGTTGGACCAAGTCGACGACTGCGTCAGAGCCGGCGTCGACGTCCTCGTGGCGGGAACGGCATACTTCGGCGCCGATTCCCAGACGAGGGCAAGGTTCGCTTCCTCCGTTGAAAACCGGGGTGAACCGGAGCTCAGTTCTTGATAAAGGGGGCCAACACAAGGGCAACCACGGACATCAGTTTGAGCAGGATGTTCAAGGATGGCCCGGAGGTGTCCTTGAGCGGATCCCCCACCGTATCACCGACGACAGTCGCCTTGTGGACCTCAGAACCTTTTCCGTGTTTGGTTCCAGCGATCTCATAACCTTCCTCCACCATTTTCTTGGCATTATCCCAGGCTCCGCCGGCATTCGATTGAAAGAGGGCCATCAGGACGCCGGAGGCAGTAACCCCGGCAAGCAACCCGCCAAGCATCACGGCTCCGCTGCCGGGAAAGAAGTGGTTCCCTCCCAGACCAACGGCAACGGGGGTGAGAATGGCTACCAGACCGGGCGCGACCATTTCCTTGATTGCGGATTGCGTTGAAATCTCCACGCACTTTCCGTACTCGGCCGAATCGATGGCCTCATCGAATTGATTTCGCTCCTCCTCAGTCCATTCGTCCGTGGGCTTGCCCTCATTGCGCTGCATGACCTCAAGGGCCTTTTTCAGGGCGGGTATGTCCCTGAACTGCCTGCGAACCTCCTGGATCATGGCCATGGCGGCTCTTCCCACGGCGCCCATGGCCAAAGCGCTGAAGAGGAAGGGAAGCATGGCGCCGACGAATAGGCCCGCCATTACTTTGGGGGCCGAGACGTCGATTACCTTGATGCCGGCCGTTTCCTTGAAGGCGGCAAAGAGGGCCAGGGCAGTAAGGGCGGCCGAACCGATGGCAAAGCCTTTTCCGATCGCTGCGGTGGTATTGCCTACTGCATCCAGTTTATCGGTCCGTTGACGCACTTCGCTTGGAAGTTCCGACATCTCGGCGATGCCTCCGGCATTGTCGGAAATGGGCCCATATGCGTCGACTGCAAGCTGGATGCCGGTATTGGAAAGCATTCCGACGGCGGCGATGGCGATCCCGTACAGACCGGCGAACTCATAAGCCCCGACCACGGCGACGGCCAGTACGAGAATGGGGAAGGTCGTTGAGATCATGCCTACCCCCAAGCCGGAAATAATATTGGTCGCGTATCCGGTTACGGATTGATCGACGATCGACTTGACGGGTTTCGTGCCCGTGCCGGTGTAGTGCTCGGTGATCTTGCCGATGGCTAGGCCGGCGACCAGGCCGATGATGATCGCGTAAAAGACCCCGTCGGAGGTGTAGGAGGCTTCCGGGCCGGTGGACCAAGAATCCGGCAACAGTCTTCCGATTACGAAATAAGTCGCAAGGATCATCAAAGCCGAAGAGAAGAATTCTCCGGCGTTGAGGGCCTTATGGGGGTCCCCCCCGTCCTTGACCTTGACGAGAAAGGTTCCGAAAATGGAAGTTACGATTCCAATGGCGCCAAGGATCAAAGGCAGGAAAATGGGCCCCAACCCTCCGAAGATAGCGCCCTCCTGGCCTGAATAGTTGGAACCGTCCGCATAAACCATGGCCGCTCCCAAAATCATGGTGCCGATGATCGACCCGACGTAAGATTCGAACAAATCGGCTCCCATCCCGGCCACGTCTCCCACGTTGTCTCCCACGTTGTCGGCAATGGTAGCTGGATTCAAGGGATGATCTTCGGGAATTCCCGCCTCAACCTTACCGACGAGGTCGGCGCCTACGTCCGCGGCCTTGGTGTAGATGCCGCCACCCACACGGGCAAAGAGCGCAATGGAGGACGCCCCAAAGGAGAATCCGGTCAGGACGGAAAGCGTGGTTTCGCGGTCTGCCTGGAGAGATTGCGAGCCGATATCAAAGGCGCCGAAATGCTCACCGAAGAAATAGAACAACCCGCCCAGTCCCAAGATGCCGAGCCCAACTACTCCCAAGCCCATTACGGATCCTCCGGAGAAAGCAATCTCAAGGGCTTTGCCCAAGCTGTCCTGGGCGGCGTTGGCCGTTCTTACGTTCGCCTTGGTCGCAACTTTCATGCCGAGATAGCCGGCCAAGGCCGAGCAAAAGGCGCCGACCACAAAGGCGACGGCGATCATCTCGTTACTGTTTTCGTTCGTCGACCCACTCCAGTAGAGCAGGAGGGCGACGGCGATCACGAACCAAAGAAGAATCTTGTACTCAGCCTTGAGGAACGCCATGGCTCCGTCCTGGATGCTTTTGGCTATCTTCGCCATGCGGGCGGATCCTTCCGACGCCTTGTTGATCTCTTGGGTTTTCCACCAAGTGAAGAGCAGGGCAAGCACTCCGAACGCAGGCAGTATAACGGGTAAGTCGGACAGATTCATTACTACGAGAGATTGTTGTTTAAGTATGAGAACTCACAAGGAGACAGACCTTAAAAACGTATAATTTGCCGAGTTACAACAAGATTGTAGGGCTACCATGTTCTATCTTGCAAATCTCGGAGCCATTAACAGAATGGGATTTATGAAAGTTTTGATACTTAATTATCTGCCCTTTATTGCTTTGCTGTTGTTTTCAGCATGTCAGAACCCATACAGGCAACCGGCGCTCTCCTCCTCCGGTTCCCCCTCCGCGACGGTTAACCTTTCGGACGGCGCCTACCAAGTCAACGCCGATGAATTCAGTCAATATTTCGAGACCCGCTATGGGCTCCTCTTTCAAAAGTTTTCCGACAGTCCCTTCAACGGCAGGATTCTTACCATCGAGAAAAATTCTACGGGAACAGAGTACGTCTCATCCGATGAATCGTGGAAGAAGGGGAGAAAGCACGGCGTCAGTTCGCGTTGGTTCTCCAATGGCGTGAAGATGTACGAGCGCAACTATGACGAGGGCAAATGGCACGGTGCGGTTACGCGATGGTGGCCGAACGGTCAGAAAATGTACGTTCGAGCCTACAGGGATGGAATCAAGCAAGGCAAGGACGCAACATGGCGTTCGGACGGGACGTCCATAGACTTGGCTTCCGACAAGGATGCGGGTTCCTCCGAGACCAATCAGCCCGTAGGGACGGATTCGGGTGAGGCGTCTTCCGGAACCTCCATAGATTCTCCCGATCCAATCGTAGCCGAGCCTAGCGAGCCCTCTCCCTCCTTCCCCCCCGTCGATCCGCCATCTCCTCCCGCGGTTGACCCGACTCCCGTCGATAATCCGCCAGTCGCCCTGCCTCCCTTGCCCGGAGACGACGCGCCTGCCCTGCCTCCCTTGCCCGGAGACGACGCGCCTGCCCTGCCTCCCTTGCCCGGAGACGACGCTCCCGGCGGAGATCTTCCCCCGCTGCCCGGTGACGACGCTCCCGTCCTGCCTCCCTTGCCTGGAGACGACGCTCCCGGCGGAGATCTTCCCCCTTTGCCCGGTGACGACGCGCCCGCCCTGCCTCCCTTGCCCGGAGACGACGCGCCCGGCGGAGATCTTCCTCCCTTGCCCGATCTTCCTCCCTTGCCCGATCTTCCTGAGTAAAGGGTTTCTTGCCTCGTTGGGAGTGGGTTTTCCAATGCATCAAGCAGGTTTTTCGAAGACTTGACGGATTCGGCGTCTTCACACTACTTGAAGGCAAAGCGAGAATTCTCTCGAAATAACCAAGGACACGGTTATTCCCAAGGATTGACTGACCGAACCTTTTCAGAGACGTAAAAAATGTCTACTCTTTTGCTTTGGTTTTTTTTGCAAATTGCTTAATAACGAGCCCGTCTAGATGAACATTATCATTTCGAGAGAGGAGCAAACCTTTGGCCCGTACTCGAGCGAAGAAGTAGAGCGCTTCCTCGATAGTGGCGAGCTGTCTCCCAGCGATCTTGCCTCCTGGGAGGGCAGTGAAGACTGGGTGTCTCTAGGCAAACTGCTGTCCGCTGTGGACGATACGAAGGAAGAGGAGGGCTTCGACGAGGAAGATGACGACTTCGATCACGAAAAGATGAAACAGTGGGAAGACGTTTTTGTTGATGATGAGGAGGAAGAGATCCAATCCGAAGTCCCTGACTCGATGAAGGAAACCTTTCCCGACGACGATCCTCCGCCTCCGTCCGCACAGACTGTGGAAGCAGTTCCTCCTTCCGCGCCACAAGTTGCGCCCACTCCTTCGGAGCCACCTCCCGTCGAGCAGTTTTCATCACCTTCGGAACCTTCCGAGAACCATGGTTCTGCAAACCCGGAAGAAATCCCTCCTCCTCCTCCTCCTCCTCCCGATCGCTCGAACAAAGAGTCGGACGGGAGTGAAAAGCCCTCCAAGCCTAAGCAAAAGGCAAAGTCTCCCTCTAAGGACTCAAGCCCATCCAAGTCCAAGAGGATCAAGGGAATGAACAGTAAGCAAACCGTGATCGTGGTAAAGGATGGGGGAGTTTTTTCCAAGATATATACCGCTTCCCTCATTCTCCTCATTCTTTTTGTCCTGACCTGTCTGATTGCCTTGGGGGGGCTTATTTTTTCCTATGGTACGGTCGCTCCCATTTTGAGAGACATGGGCATTCCTTCCACGCTCATCGAAAAATTCGAACCGCCTGCGGACTCTTCGTTTCTGAATCCACCTCATGATGATGAATGGGAAACGGCGGATTCGATCCCCGAGCCGAACAGCGTTGGTCGGGAATGAACCTTTACCTTTCCAGGGAAGGGCAGACTTTTGGCCCCTATAGCATCGAGCAAGCCCGAGCCTATCTTGCAGATGGTCAGTTTCTGGCCAATGACCATGCCCTCTTCGAGGGACAGGGCGAATGGCGGACTCTAGGTGAGTTGCTTGACTCTGCGGAAGATTACTCTCCTGCCCCGACCGCAGCTTCCACCGAGGCCTTGCCGGAACAGGTCCGCGAAAACGCAGGTCCGGTGGAGAACCCGACCGGTGAATCACTTGAAAACTCGTCCCATGCCAAATCGGCGTCGGTAAGGAAAATCAACAGGCCCAAAGGGAAGAGGCAGGCTCAGCCCGTAGTCGCGGCGAAACAAAAGGGGCTGGCGTCAAAGATACTTTCCATCGTTGTCGTGTTCCTCGTCACGGCCTTGGTTTTCGGCGGTATCGTCACGGGCTTTTACTTCGCCATGCCCTCCAAGGTCGGTCCGATCCTTGGCAAGATAGGGATTCCCGTCGACAAACCCATCGAAGATCAACCGAAGACGGCGAAAATCGGTCCGATTGCGAAACCCTCATCGCCGGGTGAAGTAAAACTGGATGACGACCAAGCTCAACGGCTTAGGGGCTCCGGTCTGCGTATCTTGGCCATCAGAGGCAAGAAGGGCTTGCAGGTTGTTTCCTCCATGGATGAGGAAATGACCATTGGGGATGATGATTTGGGTGCCCTTGAACCACTTCTTGAAATGATCTTTTCCCTTGATCTGACCAACTCCAAGATCACCGATCACGGGCTGGGGCAATTGACGGCCATGAAAAACTTGGAAAAACTTACCCTTGAAGGGGTGAAGGGAATTACTCATGAGGGAATCGCCAAGCTCAAGCCTCTCGAGAAGCTTTCCTACTTGAACCTAGTCCGGGTTGAAATGAACGACGCCTTGATCGACGTCCTGATCGGGATGCCGAGTCTGCGGGAGGTCTACCTTTATGAAGCCGGGTTGTCGGAAGAGGCGATTGCCCGCCTCAAGAACGAGAAGCCCAAAATGTTCGTCAACGGAGGCTAGGCCTTTCTTGTTTCCACCCTTCGTTTTCTGTCTGGAAAACAAGACCTGCAAATCATGCAGGACAGACCATGACAGGCCCGTGCTTGGCAATGCTCCCGACCATAATAGATGATTTGCAGGTGGAGTTTGTTCCATCGTTCCTTGGGGAAAAGTCTCTTCAGGTCCTTCTCGGTTTGGAGTACGCTTCTTCCGTTGGTCAGTTTCCAGCGCTGGGCCAGTCGATGAATATGGGTATCGACGGGAAAGGAGGGAAAATTGAAGGCTTGAGCCATCACCACCGAGGCCGTCTTGTGTCCTACGCCGGGAAGTTCCTCCAGTTCGGCGAAGGAACGTGGCACCTCTCCTTCGTGTCGCTCGATAATGATCTCGGAAAGCCTCTGGATGGCCTCGGCTTTGCGAGGAGCAAGACCGCAAGGTCGAACGACTGCATCGATGCGTTCAACCGATAGACCAGCCATTTCTGCGGGGCTTGATGCGAGGCTGAAAAGAGAAGGCGTGACTTGATTGACGCGGGCATCCGTGCATTGGGCGGAGAGAAGGACAGCGACCAAAAGGGTGTATGGGTCCTTGTGTTCAAGCGGGATGGAGGGAGATGGGTAGAGTTCGTTCAACTTTTCGTCGATTAACTTGGCCCGATCCCTTAGTTTCATCCCTCCAAGAATGGTAAAAACCTCGAAGGGCACAACCCGCAAGAGGGCAATGTGTGTGACGTTATGACCCGAATTGGGTTCCTTAAGGGCGGAATTGTCCCGCTAGGCCGACTTGGATAATTTCACAAAGCGTTGAATACAAACAATAATGAATCAGCCTAAGTCGGCCATATTCGGAACGCAACCTGCATGATGTCATTTATGAACATTGATCCCGAAAAGTTTACCGAGCTGGGAATTTCCGCGATCAAGGAAATGGCTGAAGTAGCCAAGCGCAATGGCCAGCAGGAGGTGGAGGTTTGGCATCTGTTGTCGGCTCTGATGGCCCAGGAAGACGGCATCGTACCGGCGCTTCTCGAGGAAACCGGAGTGGGGGTGGCCCCGGTTCAGCTTTCCTTGCAGCGTGAACTAAAGGCCCTTCCCAAGATCGCCGGCGACGTCAATACGGCCCGCTCCTATGCCTCCTCCGCTCTTACCGAGGCAGTTGAGAAGGGACAGGAAATTTCCAGGAAGATGGAAGACGACTATGTGAGTACGGAGCATCTTCTTCTTGGCCTTGCAAGTGTCGGAAAGCCTGAAACCTTCAAGCAGTTTCTCAAGAAATTCGAGCTTTCCGAGAAGAAGATCATGAAAAGCCTTAAGGAACTCCGGGGCGGGCAGAAGGTCACTTCTCGGACACCCGAGAATTCCTTTCGGGCCTTGAAAAAATATGGAATCGACTTGGTCGAACAAGCCAAGTCGGGAAAGCTGGACCCCGTAATCGGTAGGGATGCCGAAATCCGCCGGGTGATCAGGATCCTTTCCCGCAAAACCAAAAACAACCCGGTCTTGATCGGTGAGCCCGGTGTCGGGAAAACGGCTATCGTGGAGGGATTAGCCCAGAGAATCGTGCGGGGCGATGTTCCGGAGGGGCTCAAGGACAAGACGATATTTACCCTTGAAATGGGATCTCTGCTCGCCGGAGCAAAGTTTCGGGGAGAATTCGAAGAGCGCCTCAAGGCCGTGCTTACCGAGGTGAGCAAAGGGGATGGTCGCATCGTTTTGTTTATCGATGAGATGCATACCATCGTCGGGGCCGGCAAGGCGGAAGGGGCCATCGATGCCGGCAACATGCTCAAGCCCATGCTGGCAAGAGGGGAGCTCCGTTGCATAGGGGCCACTACCCTCAACGAGTACCGCCAGCACGTCGAGAAGGACGCCGCTCTCGAGCGACGCTTCCAGACCGTGCTCGTCGATCAGCCCAGCGTTGAAGACACCATATCCATCCTTCGTGGTTTGCGCGAGCGCTTCGAGATCCATCACGGGGTCAACATTCGAGACGAAGCCCTGGTCAATGCCGCCGTTCTTTCGAACCGCTATGTTTCCGACCGCTTTCTTCCCGACAAGGCAATCGACCTGGTCGACGAGGCCTGCGCAATGATACGGACCGAGCTCGACAGCATGCCGGCCGAGCTTGATGAGGTAAGTCGTCGTGTCCTGCAACTCGAGATTGAGGAGACTGCCCTCAAGCAGGAAAAGGACAAGTCCAGCAAGGATCGTCTTGAGGTTCTGCGCAAGGAATTGGGTAATGCCAGGGATAAAATGGAGACCATCAAGCGCCAGTGGGAGAACGAGCGAAAGGGAATCGACGACGTGCGAGTACTGCGCGAGCGAATTGAGTTCACCCGGGCGGAGATGGAAAGGGCCGAGCGGGCTTACGATCTAAACCTGGTTGCCGAGCTCAAGCATGGCAAGCTTCCCACCCTGGAGGCTGAACTGGAAAACCTTGAGAAGGCGGAGAAAAGGGAGGATTCAATCCTCAAGGAGGAAGTCACTGCGGAGGAGATTGCGGATATCGTGGCCCGGTGGACGGGAGTTCCGGTCACCAAGCTAATCGAGGGCGAGAGAGAAAAACTCCTACGTCTGCAGAGCATTTTGCACGAAAGGGTGATCGGGCAGGATGAGGCCGTCGATGCGGTTTCCGAGGCCATCATGAGGGCCCGGGCGGGGATCAAGGACCCTCACCGCCCAATCGGCTCCTTCCTTTTCCTAGGCCCCACGGGGGTTGGCAAAACCGAGCTTGCCAAGACGCTGGCCGAGAGCCTCTTCGACAGCGAGAACAACGTCGTGCGCATTGATATGTCCGAGTATATGGAGAAGCATTCCGTGGCCCGCTTGATCGGTGCTCCCCCGGGTTACGTTGGCTATGAGGAAGGGGGGCAATTGACGGAGGCCGTTCGGCGCAAGCCTTATTCCGTGATCCTGTTCGACGAGGTCGAGAAAGCTCACCCCGACGTATTCAACGTCCTGTTGCAACTTATGGACGACGGGCGCTTGACCGACTCACAGGGGCGTACCGTTGATTTCAAGAACGTGGTCGTCATCCTAACCTCAAACGTTGGCAGTCGCTACCTCCAGGATAATTTGAGCGACAACGAGATTCCCGAATCAGTCCGCGAGTCCGTGATGGCGGAGTTGCGTGACCATTTCCGTCCTGAGTTTCTCAATCGGATCGATGACGTGGTTCTTTTCAAACCTCTGTCACTCGAGGAAATCACGGAGATCGTCGACCTGTTGCTCGCGGGATTGAACAAGCGCCTTGTGGACCGGAAAGTCTCGGTTTCCTTTACTCCGGCTGCCAAGAAATGGATCGGTGAGAAAGGTTATGATCCAACCTATGGAGCCCGGCCCCTGAAGAGGTTTCTTCAGAAGCAGGTCGAGACCCAGTTGGCCCGAGCCCTGGTTGCCGGCGAAGTGGATGAGGGCGCCGAGGTTACCTTTTCCTCCAAGGACGACGAATTGGTGATGAAAGTATCCTGAGGCCGGTCTCCTCGCGTTACGCAAACCTCAGGGAACGAGATCCTCGACCGAGTTTTTGATCACGCGCTTGTTGACGAAGAGGAAGAGGAGTGCATAGGCTGAAACAAAGGCTAGAGTGGCGAGCGAAACCCCTGGGTTGAGGTCAACCCCGAATCGGAGGGCCTGCTCGACCAGGATCCACTTGCACGCATAGCCCGCCAAAATCGCTCCACCGAGTACCCAGAGAAAGAGACGGAGGAAACGGGTCAGGAAGACTTGCCCGACCTCCTCCCTCGAAAAGCCCAACAGCAGCAGGTTGCCTGCCTGCTCGGAGGCCTGGGTCACCACTAACCGGAAACTGGTCGCAAAGGTTGCAATGGAAAGAAGCGAAAGAAGGGCGCCGATCCCCCCGATCCCCAGGAAAAGAGCCAGCAGGGCCTTCTTGATGAGGTCCTGCTCGGGAAATTCCCGGTTGATCTCGTATCCTCGTTCTCGAACGAGAGCGAGGAAGGAGTCGCTTGGGTTGTCCGCGATCTCGAGAATTATACGGGACGGTTCCTCGGGTTTGGCTTCCCCTTGCAGGGTCTCGGATGCCGGGGCTCGTTCGGCGGGGTTCTCCAGTGGGGAGACTTCCCAATCGTCGAACCCTGCCTTGCCCTCCATCGACGCGAGGGATGAACGGGAAATGGGCGGACCCTCGATGGCGCCGTTCTTCCAGAGAAAGAAAAAGTCGTTGGCATCGGCTTGACCATACTTCTCGTTGGCCGATTTGAGGAAACTCTCTGGTACCAGTACGCTGTTGATGCGCTTGCTGAAGGCCACGAACCGTCCCATCAGCCTCACCTCCCCGGTCTTGCCGATGTAGAGCTCGATGGGCATGCCGGTGGCGGCCTCGGTGGAGAGGGCCGGATACTCGACGCGTGAGGGCGCCAAGCCGAAGTTCCAGAGATCGAGGTAGAACTTAGGTACCATGATGGGGACGGTGGATGAGTTGTCGTCCCATTGCCACTCCTCGGGTACGAAGTCGAGGAACTCGTCGGGGATGGACTCGAAGAAAAGATCGGTCTTTGCCGCCGCTCCCAGCCCGACCTTTCCGGACGGCCAAATGTATAGGGTGAGGGGAAAGCGGTTGCGGGTGAAGCCACCGACGCGCCTGACTCCTTCAAGTTTCTTGATACGCTCGATCTCCACAGGGTCGAAACTCTGATCGCTTTTGCCCAGGTTGACGAGAGCTCCACCCTCGATCTTCTTGTTCAGAGTGAAGTAGTTTCTCGGACCCTCGCTTTCCTGCAGGAAAGCGTTGCCGTCCTGGTAG